>Ga0209611_10000249_pt1 | contig 71948 bp, 51 predicted proteins | sample S1TSphgellanicum_3_FD_187693 | JGI IMG/M metagenome (GOLD analysis project Ga0209611, IMG submission 187693) | Host-associated microbial communities from peat moss isolated from Minnesota, USA - S1T2_Fc - Sphagnum magellanicum MG (SPAdes) (version 2) | ecosystem: Host-associated > Plants > Peat...
CAGAGGAGGTTTATGTACATTTACTTACCACAGATGCACTAATTATCTTTTGGAGGAGCGTTTCCTACAACACCACTTCAACAACATCTTCTGTAGCATTTCTTCAACACCACTTTTGTAGCATCATCTTCTACAACATTGTTTCAACACCACCTTTGCAACATTGTCTTTTGCAACAACATTTCAACATCGCTTCTATGCAACACTGTCTTTTGCAACATCGCTTTTACTCTTGAGTGGCGGTGAGGTTTAGGGTTTTTAGTGGGGGGAAAGTTGGGGTTTGAAATGCTTGGGTAGTCGAATATATATTTTTTATGGGTAGCCTTGAAGTAAATGAGGAAAAATAAAATAAAATAGACCCAACCTCAATGCCTACAGCAGATCCAATAATTGGGATGAACTTGAGTTCATCCCAAACAAAATTAGTGTAGTCATGGGGGCTGGGTCATTTTGCCCACAAAAACTAGCTCATGCCATTTGCTTGTTTTGTTCTTACTTTGTGTTTTTGATATGAATGGCCTTTTTGTGCAACAACATTCAATATAAGGATATGTGACCAAGTTAACTTCATGTTTTATTATATTTTAAATGAACTTTGCATAAATTTACCATGGTGAAAATGGCCAACCTTGAGGGAATGTGGATTAGTGGCTATGAACAAGTGAATAATTGAATTCATCAACAATTAATTCAATAGGTTTTCTTCTTAGTTCATAACTAGGTTAAACATTTATGAACATATATTAGGTTAAAAATTTAGACCATTTAATTTCAACTAAAAGCTTAGGTCACTTAACCATCAATTTAGGGTGCAAGTGTGACAATTTGAACCCTTTCCCAACCTATAAGCTTAAAGAACATGTTTTTAACCATTTAATTATTTATATTTAAATAATGAAACAATTTGTCACCACATATTATTAGGCACATTTTTTTCCTAATCACCTAGGTATTTTTCTTACCTATGTTACTTTGTTACCTTACCTTACATACTTATGTAGCTTATGATATTAATAGGCTACCCAAATTTATGTGTAAACTATCATAAGGTAGGTTTTAAACCTAATCTGAGGCTATTTTTAGGTTAATGTAAATTATTTTAGGTTATTATTAGATTAATGTAAGTTGCCATAAACTATTTTAAAGCTACAATACATTAGCATTTTATGTTAGTCTTAATTTGTTTCAGGTTATTCTACTATATGTTATTTTCAATTGTCCCACCTTTGGCTATCACTACAACAAAAGGTGTCCCTATACGCCAAGTGATTTCCTTGGATTTTGAGTGAGTTCATTGGTTGTAGTGAATAAGGACCAGTGAAGAAGAAGTGAATTCATTGGTCTAGTGAATGGGGATTAGTGAACTACACCCACATTTTGTAGCAGTGTATTATACTTTAGGCTATTCTTAACCATTATAGGTTATTCCACCTTAAGCAATTGTAGATTATTTTATTGTAGCTATTTTCAACTATTCTAAGTTATTATACCTTAGTTTATTCTTAACTATTATAAGTTATTTTATTTTAATTTATTCATGGCTATTTTAAGTTATTCAACCTTAGGTTATTTTATGTCATTTTTAGTTATTCCAAGCTATTCCACCCTAGGTCATTTTTGGTTATTTTAGGTTATTCCATTCTAAGCTATTTTGGATATATTGTCGTAAACTATTTTCGACTATTATGCCTTAGGTTATTCTAGACGATGCAATTTTAAGCTATAACCTTAGGTTATTTTAGGCTATAACCCAAGCTATAATATTTAAAAATAAGTTAAAATATTTTAAGGTATAACATATAATAACTTATGATAAAATAACATAATGTATAACCTATAATAGCCCAAGGTAGAATAATTAAAAATATTGTATGGAAAAATAACCTAGAATAGTTGAGAATAATTTATAAAACCAAAAATATCATAGGGTACATTGAGTTTAGTGCGTATAATTTCACATTAACAATAACCTAAGGTGGAATGACTTATAATAACTAGAAATAACATAGGATATAATAATTCATAATAGTGTAAGGTGAAATAACCTAAAATATAATAATCTATAATAACCTAGGGTGAAATAACCTAGAATAACCAATAAAATTTTAAAATAAATAACCTAAAATAACATAGGGTGGACTAATCAAGAATAATATAAAGTGGATTAATTTATAATAATTAAAAATAACTTAAATGACCTAGGATAAAATAACCTATAATAGTAAAAAATAACCTAGGGTGAAATAATTAAAAATAATTAAAAATAACCAAGAATAACCTAAAATAAAATAGCTTAAAACAACTCAAGGTAAAATAGCTTAAGGTATTTAAAATAACAACATGAAAAGAAGCATTTATTATAATGAATTGTTTCAATTAGTAATAAATTATGTAAATTCATAATGAATCATGATAACTACATAATGACTTTAAACAAGGTGAAATTTCATAATCATTGCCATGTTGATGACTTTGGTGTAACCCAATGATCAAAATCAATGCAAAAGAACCCCAAGTTTGTGACAATGGAAATTAATGGAACCATAGACCATTTGTTGTAAATTGGATGTAGGAATTGAATTTGGTTGAAAAACAACAAACAAAGGTGGTAAATCAAGTGGACAAAACATAACTTACAGTAGCAAAATGAGAAAGACAACGACATTTGTAATTATAACATCTTCTTTGATTGTCATTCATAAATTATCTTTAAAAACAAGAAATCAAACAACAAACAAACAAAAATTAAAATTGTGATGGAGGAAATGAAAAAAACTTTGCACAAAGGAAAAAAACTTAAAGCGTCAAATGAGAAATGTGCAGAATGCAAGAAAACATGATGTTGCAAAGCAAGTTGCAATAGGATGAGTTTCTAATCATAGAGCAAAATGAAGAAGAGCGTTGAACTACTGTAAACAAGATGAAGACAAAGGACAATTTGAAAGATCAAAATGAAATGACAAGGAACGCTGGTATTACAGAAAAAATCAATCAAACATAAAATAACTTTTGTAATTATGGAGTAAGATGAAGAAAAGGTTGTTACCATAAAAAAGAATGAGCACACATGAATAGAGATGATCATAGCAAGATAGAGAGAAACACTATTGTGATAGAATTTTTTTTTGACACACATGATTATAAATGATCATAATAAGTTAGAGATAACGCCATTGTTGCGAAAAGAAAGAATGCAAAAAAAAGAGTTGCAAATGATCAAAGTTAGATGCATAAGACCATCATTATCATAAAAAAACACACACACACACACACACAAACATGAGTTGCAAAGGATTAGATCGAAACACAAAAGAATGTTGTTGTCATAAAGATAAGAAAATGCACACACAAAATTACAAAGGATTAGACCAAGACATAAAAGAACGTTATTATAGTAAAAGGAATGTTGTAGTAAAAGAAAAAATGCACACAAACACAAGTTGCAAATGATTAGATCAAGATGGAGAGGAACATAATTGTTGCAAAGAAAGAGAAACACACAAAGGAGACACAATTGATTGCAACAAGATGTAAAGGAATGCCATTGTCCCAAATGTTTGACCAATGTAGGCATCCTTGAAATGCTAATCTAACATTTATATAAATCTACATGTAATAAATAACACATCAAATGATGATAAATAATTCTAACCTAAACTTTTTAAAAATCTAGCCTAGTGCTAGGTAGAGATAGTTGGTGTCCTTTTATTTTGTTGGTAGACTAGAACCTTGGTAGGTTGGTAGTGGCAACTTAAAGAAACCCTACATTCAAGTGATGTTAGAGCTATTGAAAGATGATTCCCTAACAAAGTCTAGGTGTGGTCACACATTAAAAGAAGATTTCCCCAGTGCTAGTAAAATAGATTTGAAACTGGGTTGATTATTAAATTGTTCTTTACATGAAAATGCACTTCCTAAGGTGTGTTCAATAGGAACTCTCAACTACACTATAGAACTGACATGCAACCACACTTGTCCCCCAGGTTGCTTTTTGGGGGTTAGGGGTAGGATATAAAAGTACAATGTCAGAGCTTACTTACACCTATGCAGATGGGTTGCAATTAACTAGAGTTAAGCTCAAAGTATGGACCACTCATTGAGGTGTCATTTTGGTGTTGGGGGGGGGGTCTCAAATCCCAAGAAGCTCTGCAGGGTATGGTGCATGGCAAGCTCTTTGACATGGATGTCTTTACCTTGAACCTCCACAATAGAGAACAAAACCCAAAGGGAATATCTTGTTGCAAGTGGGTTATGTGGGTAGGTAGCTGAGTGAGTGGGTGGGTGGGTGGATGGATGGATGGTTCTTTTAGGGGGGTGTTTTTCTTTTTGTTTAGGTGATCTAGTGTGGGGATGTTTTTATGTTTTTTTAATAGGGTTGGTTATAGGGTTAGGGGGTGGAGGGGATCATCATCATTCATGTTGGCAACAAGAAATTGAAGCCAAAATTGCTACATCAAATGGTGGGTGACCATAATAAAACCAGCCACATTCAAAGCATAGCATGAATGAGCACATTAGTTGAACCATGGGAAAGGACACCACAAAACTACAACCTCCTCCGCATCATTCACACTCATAGAACACAAAACCAAACAATCATGTCTTCTTTCTTTCTTTCTATCTATCTATCTATCTATCTATCTATCTATCCTGAATCTCACCAAACAATGGCATCTAGAATATTCATCAGAATCGCTTAATCTCTATGAAATTATTATTGTACGATGATTCCACTCTTGCATGCGACTTTCAAATGTGTTCTATTTGTCAACAACAACAACAACAAACTTCAAAGCCGCAAAAGAAAAAAATAAAGAAATTGCAGATGTGATCACAAACTCAACACCTGAAAAAACCAAAGGAAATTGATGGAAATCCCATCATTAAAATATTTGCCTTAATTATCAGGTAGGGGAGAGGATACATTCCAAACCCAAAAAAAAAAACTCATCATTCTAGTAGAGCTTTGCTTGCTGGTGGAGCTTCCCTTGTCATTAATATATGTTTTGTTTTTTTTTGGGTTCTTGCTCACACAAGCTGTTAGTGCTTCTTCATGTGCCTGCAAAGAAGCACTTCTTTCCAAGAAGGGACAGGATCCAACTACCCATTTGGCTAGTTGGATCCATTGGGAATTTGGATGTCAACAACAAAGAAAATCTACATACAGCTAAGACAGAAAACCTCATCCAACTCAGACATGCTGACAAAATAACAACTTCAATTCTATCAGGAATCAGGAGCTGCCTCTGACATACACTTAACTTTCACACACACACACACACACACACACACACACACACATTTTTGTATTTTGATCAAGAAGTTGAGATGTTTCAGCTTTCTATGGAATGGTGACCCAAAACAAAAATTTTCAAATTTTTTTTGCACTTGTTAAGAACTTTGTAGAGATCTACTGTTCAACAACATGTTTCACATCATCCCCGTATTCATATCCTGCCATCGTACCATGGAAAGTTCAACATTTCGGCGTCGAATAATAATAATAATTTTAATTAAAAAAATTGATTCCATTTCGAAAACTAGAAGGCTTCAGAATATTCTAAAAGATTCTCACATTTCCTTCTATTTATTTACTATGCTAATGGGAGATTGTTTAATATACAACTAGAAACATTGGCAAGGGTAAAGAAAGGAAGAGGTAGTTAAAGGAGTAGAGATGGTTGAAGTTGAATGTGTGATGTGAATGCACATATCTCCTTGTTATTAACATAGGAGTTGTGCAAAACATGATGAAATTTGGTTGACACTTGAAGCCATAACTTGATGATAAAATGTGTCCCATTTAGCTATTTTAGATGGATTTTCCCTTTGGAATAACATAGATAACTTTTCACCTACAAGTTTTGTTAATTAAGTCTTTTATCTCTTCAAAATCATATGTGATATATAATAGTGTTATCCGTAAAGTCAGGCGATTAGGGGGCGAGAACCGCCAGTTTCGGCATAATAGGCCATCAAACGCATTAACTTGGAATGAAAATTTTACAAAATGAAATAACTGGGACCCAAACTAATTTTTCCACCAATTTTGGTGGTAAATTGAGTTTCATCCTGTGTTACCTTTTTCCTGAGCGCCTGCACTGCTGCTACATATATTTTCATTGCTCCGACCTGTACAATTACTATAATTAGTCTCGAACCTTGTGCATTAAATGCTGAGTTTCAGCATTTCATACCCAGATTTAATAAAATTTTCTTACTTTGCTTATACCACTGAAAGAGGGGATAGGGGGCGAAAGCAGAGGGTGACTTTACTGATAACTCTAATGCACATGAGATATGTGCACCTAAAGGCTTATAGTATACTTGGCAACCAAACTCTTGGATATTAATTAATTTGTATTTGTGTTCATTATCTAAAATAATTCAAAAATGTTGTTTAACTTTGCTAAGGTGGAGAAACCATCTTATCTTGGATTCAAACGAAGTTAGACACCCCATGTGAAAAGATAATAGATTCACAAAATTCACATAACCCACCTATGGATGAAGGTAATACCTTTGATTAAAGAAACTTGAGGCTCTTAATCATGTTAATTCTATCAATATCAAAAAAGAAAGATTTGAAATGTGAATTGATGCACTCCATTCCATTGAAACACAATTTTGTACATATTTACTTTTTCTTTTTTTAAATGTGTTTAAAAAGCAAGTTGTGATTTCCATTAAGTAGAGATTACATGGGGAAATGATAATTAATGGGTTCTTTGAGGTGAATTGTTTTTTTGAACTTGTGAAAGAAAAAGCCAAACAACCTTATGATTCACATATCATATTCACATTGTTAATTCAACCTCATTGGTGTTCATAACATGTTTTAGCCATAATATCAATGATTTTCTTTTCCCCTCAATTTTGTGCTGCTACTCAAGTGGCAAATCATACATAAGTATATTTAGTCAAATTTGGCGATATTCAAGATATGAAAGTAGAATATTCATATTGTAGGCAATTGTGGTTGAGCGATGTGGGTTGAGCAGCTCACATGGGAATAAAACTTACGTCAAATGATTTAGCCTTATAGGATGGAATGATACTTACCCAATAATTATGAATAAGTACAGGATTTAAAGTTTAATTAGGGCTAAACCCTACTTAATTATGAACCTCCATTTTGAGAAATACACTAGTTGACAAACTATAAGTGTATTCCCTTTGATAACTACCTACTTGGTGGGTTCACCCCAGAATGGAAAGCCAACAATGGAAAAGAAAACCTAACTTAAGTTTCTCCCATTTGATAAATTACTTAATATACTTTGATGCTCAACCTGAAAGAAGGAAAAGAAAGAAGAGTCCCTACAATAAAAGAAAATTGAGTGCTTAAGACTTTGATGTCCAACCTGGAAAGAACAAGAAAGCCAAAGAAGAAGGAAAAGAAAGAGTCCCAACAGTAACAGAAAATTGGCAGATCTCAGGAAAAAAAGAAAGCCAAAAAAGAAGGAGAAAAGAAAGAGTCCCTAGAAAGACAGTAAAAGAGAGATTTAGCACACCCTCTTTCGGGCAGAAAAAATACGGGCAGAAATAATAAAATTCTGGAGCCTACGTGCCCCTAGATTTGGCGGGTAGGTAGCGGCCAGCGCCCGTGAACACGCAGTGCTCTCACCATCGCTGCCGCGCCGCTGCTCCTCGCGTGCTCGACTCTCGCATCTGCGCTTCTCTCTTCTCTTGATATCTCCATCTCTCGCGCTCTCTTCTTCTTCTTCTTCGTACCAGCATTGTCTTCTGTTGTTGAAGAAGAAATGCTGCAGCTCGCGCGGTGGTGGTTTGTGTTTTTGGTTTTGGGTACAGTGGTGGTGCTCGCATGGACAGTGCAAGCTGGAGCTGGAGCTGCTGCTGCTGCTGCAGGAGGTGCGGAGGAGAAAGTGGAGAAGAAGAAGACGTCTGGAGGAGTCGCAGGCGGGAAAGAAGCTGATCATGGGAATCAGAGACGAGAGGTTTACATGGTGCTTGTGGTTGGTGAGCCTGTGGTTGCTTACAAAGGCGGACTGCCAGGACTCACTGGGACAGCTGAATTGTTCATGACACGGAGATGGAGGAAATCTCGCCATCATAGGTATGTATGGATGCTGCAGGCATTGCAGCAGACGTCAGTGTCAAAATTGCAGTAGGCATGTTTGTTTTGGACTGATTGTCATGTGATTCTTCCTGCAGCATGTTTGATCGGCTCCATCTGCTGCGAGATGAAGGAGCTGTTTGAAAGAATCTCTTTGTGGGTATGTGTGTGTTTTGCTGAATTTGAGCTCCCCGGGAGCTCAAGGAATGAGGATCCGGCAATGGGTATTTTTGATCGGCTCCATGCACCTGCTGGGAGCAGAAACTGCTTGAATCTCTTTGTGGGTCTATGTGTGTTTTGCTGAATTTGAGCTCTCCGGGAGCTGGAGAAATGAGGATCCAGCACTGGCTATTTCCAGATTCTTGGTGAATATGGTCATTGACTTGAATTTAGTAAAGCTTGAGAAGAAAGAGCCTCATGGCGAAATCGGCTGACTCCTCTCCGATGTCCTTCTTCATCTACTTGTTGTGAAGAATGCAGCCGAGCTGCTCAGGGGGTTTCAGTACTACTGGCATTTGTGTGTTGTGGTAGAAAGAAGAAGAAGTCTTGTGTCTTGAGAAGCTCAGGAGAGTTGGGCCGGGTTTGCTTGTGGCTGCTGCAGGGCTGCTAATGCCACGGATTTGGTTCATAAGTATACGACTTACCTAAAAAGGAAGCAGGATGAGCTTCTCGACAACTTCTTCAAGAAGTCTAGCAGCAACAGCAGCAGTAGACCCAGCTACACCAAGCTTTACAGCTATCATCACATTGTCAATGGTTTTGCTGTGGAGCTCACTGCTGAAGAAGTAAGTCGGTGTGGGGTTTGTTTGTTACACTCTTTTTTTTGGGGCTCCTCTTGAGTCTTCTTTCTTGCTTTTTTCAGGCCTTCTTGCGATGACAAGAAGGTTGCAATGTATGCAGTCAAAAACAAACTGGCATGGGTTGATGAGGAGCAATATTGTATCCACAAACTGCAGGCATGGATGGGTCGATGAGGAGCAATGTATAAGATCCTTGTACTTTCTTCTACTAGGCAAAGCAAACCACACTTACATTTTGTGGGGGGTTTCTGTGGCATGATAATTGTGATGGAAACCTCAAGGCAGAGCTCCTTGCCAAGGATCCTGGGGTGGTACAAGTCGAGAAGAGCTACAGAGTGCAAAAGGCCACAGTTCATACACCCTATTATCTTCAACTACCACAAGGGATTTGGGCTCAGGAAGGGGGATATCTTGGAGCAGGTGAGAATATTGTGATAGGCTTAGTGGACACTGGAATTGACCCGACGCATCCGAGTTTCTCTACTCTGGGACAAAAACCATATGGACCTCTCACATCATATCAAGGCAAATGTGAGGTTGCTCCAGAGTTTCCTCTCGGCTCTTGCAATGGGAAGATCATTGGAGCCCAACATTTTGCAGCAGCTGCATCAAAAGATGGCGTATTCAATGCCACCCTCTATTTTGCCTCCCCCTTGGATGGAGATGGCCATGGAAGGTATGCCTGAGCCCTTCTACCAGATGTTCCTCAGGATACAAAACATGTGCCAAAGGCTGGAAAAAATCTATCACCATCTCTTCTCTCACAAGTTGACTCCCTGCAACAAGCTGATATTTGATTATGTTTTGTTGTCAGTCATACAGCTTCCACAGCAGCTGGAAACCATGGAGTGCCTGTAACAGTGAATGGTGCATTCTATGGAAATGCCAGTGGTATGGCACCTAGAGCTCGGTAAAACCTCTTGGCCTTTGTCAGCCAATTCAAGCTCCTGGATTTCTTTTACAGAACTACCAAGAAAGCTCATTTGAAAAGTTCTAACCATTCTTGTTGGTGAAAAAAATCTGTCTCCCAACAAGATTATTATGATGCTGCTGCAATGTCTGGTGTGATCAGCAGTGCCGACTTCTGCTCAAAATCCTGCCACCACTACTGTTAGTCAATCTGGAATTTTGTTTAGCTGACTGTCAAATGGCTGAAAATATTGCTGTTGTGTTTGGAACTCACAGAATTGCTGTTTACAAGGCGTTGTACCGGTTGATTGGTGGGTTCATACCAGATGTTATTGCAGCATGTGATCAGGTCTGTTGCATCATCATGATTCACCACCTTTGAGTTGGGGATTCACCAAAGAAAGTTGATCCGGTTTGTTGCATTATAATGTAGTTGCCCAAAGGTGTAACTCTTGTGAGCTCAATTATATGGAGAACTCACTCTGTGGTGTGACTGTGTGAACTTTGACTGGCTGGATTTTGGGGGTGAGTAGTTAACACACTATGGTCTTCTTGGGCAAAGCAGGCTGTTGCTGATGGAGTTGATATACTTAGTCTGTCACTGGGACCCAACAGCCCACCTGGTGGTTCTATCAGCACCTTTCTCAACATCTTGGACGTGGCACTCCTCAATGCAGTCAAGGCGAACGTATTGGTTGTCCAGGCTGCTGGGAATGGGGGTCCTTATGACCAGACTGTTACTTCTTTCAGTCCTTGGATCATCACTGTGGGTGCAGGGGTTGATGACAGATCGTACCCAAATACGTTAACACTTGGCAACACGACTGTTCTTCCTGGGACCTTGTTGGCACGTAAGTTGACTCCAATCCAGGAAAGTTTGGCAATTTCAGTAACAAGATATGAGTTTTACTCATGCAGATATAAACCAACCATGAAGAAGAGAATCATACAACAAAGAAGATACATTATAATGATGGTTTTGATCCCCGTTCATGTCTATGTGCAGCTCCAACAAAAGGGCCATTTCTGTACAATTTGATATCAGCAAATGATGCGACGCAAGGTCCAGGCAACCCTCTCTATACTCCGAGTGACTGTCAACTGGCTTCACTCTTCAACAAACTTTTGGTCCAAGGGAAGCTTATGATCTGCACCTACTCCTTCAACTTCATCTTTGGAGGGGCATCAATGCGACAAGTGGTGAGCACACTCGAAGCTTTAGGAGCAGCTGGTCTAGTCATGGTGGTGGAATCGGATGTTGCAGGGAGCAAGTTTGATCCCATTCCCTTCACAATGCCCGGCATTGTCATCATAGATGCGATGAATTCTGAGGCAAATCCTCTTTGTCCATGACTCATCATTCTTGCATTCCAAAAACCTGAATCTAATCTCCTCACCTAAAACCCCATTGCCCCCTTTTTTCTCCCTGATAATCTGTACTCAAATTTGCTTGCACCGATCACAATATTAGGTATTGCAGTCTGCACAGAGGATTAAGTTTGTGACTATGATGGTGTTGTGGGTTTGACAGGTTTTGCTTGATTACTACAGTAGGCTAACAACGAGGGATGCTAATGGCATAGCTGTTCGATTTGGAGCTCAAGCCAAAATAGGGGGTGGCCAGATAGCCAATTATAGTGGTCAAGCGCAGCAAGTAGCTCTCTTTTCTTCAAGGGGGCCGGATATCAAGGATTTCAACTTCAACCAGGCGGATATCTTGAAGCCTAATGTGTTGGCACCTGGATACCTCATATGGGGAGCATGGACCCCTATTGGAATCGATAACCCAGATTACATAGGTGAACTCTTAAACTGCAAAGAGAAGAAAAAAAATTCTCATTCTGCATGATGATCTTTTGAACCTTTCTCACCCCAGTACCAAAGCTCTCTCTCTCACAAAGGAAAAAAAAAGAAAAAACTACTTGCCTCCTCTTTGTTCTCTACACATTGTGGTCACAAGTCTTTCAGGCACACTGATTTGAGACCTAAAGACTTTTGGGGTTTTCAGGCCAGAGATGGGCAATGATATCAGGGACCAGTATGGCAACACCCCATGTGGCTGGTCTTGCAGCTCTGCTGAAAGAAAAGTATCCTCTTTGGAGCCCAGCAGCGCTTGCATCAGCAATGGTAACAACTGCAGATGTTCAGGATTCACGGGGTGTACCCCTTCAGGCTCAGGAAGTCTCTGCAGGCTCCACTCCTTTATTGCAAAATGCCACACCTTTTGATATGGGTGGTGGAGCACTTAACGTGAATGCTGCTCTCAACCCGGGTATTATCTTCGATGCAGGTCAGTACTACGGTTATTTGCTGCTTTTGTGTTCTCTCTGGAAATTTACACAGTGCTACCAAAATTGTCAACAAGTTGCGGTGTCAAATTGAGCTGCAAATGATTGACTGTATGCTGATGATTGTGCTACCATGGGTTAGGTTTTGTCTCTAGTGGGGTCTATCTTTGTTTCCTAATTGGATTGCTTCTGTGGATTTTATCTGGGGACAGGAGAGGCTGATTATGTTGCATTCCTCTGCACTGCAGAGGGAGCAACCCCTCAGCAAGTATTTGCATCAACGGGTGGTGTGTGTCCCACAGTCCCAGGGAGACCCATAGATCTCAACACGCCATCTATCACTCTTGCTTCCCTAAATGGTACCCAGGTTCTCTCCAGAACGGTCACAAATATTGCAAGCAATGTAGAGAGGTACACAATCACATGGACTAGTCCTGCTGATGTTGCAGTCACAATTACTCCTGTGACCTTCACTATCGGTAGCAGTGGTCAATTGCAATCGCAACGGATCACATTCACTTTGCAAGCTACGGGGGCTTCGACTTTATCATCTTTTGGACAGGTTACATTCGCTGGAGACTTAGGCCATCAAATACACATTCCAATCTCCATCACAAACAAGAGTCTGAAATAATAAACACTGCCTTTATTTTTCTTCTATTTCCAGCATCAAAGATTAATCTGAGCCCAGTAAGATGATAACAAGAGCCTCAGGTGTAGTGTTGCATCCTTACTGATGATCAAACTGTAGAAGTCATTTCAGAAGAGATGTTGTCTTTAGTTCTCACAACCCAAAATCCGGGTCAGGTCAATAGTGCACTATTTGATAGTTCGTAGTACATTCCACATAACAATAAATAACATTAGTGCTCTGAGAAATGTCAAGAACCCTGAATTTGGTGAGAGTTGTCTGCCGGGTATCATAACCTTTCCCATTTTGTTTTGGGAGCTTGGAAAACAAGAGGAAGACACTTGTTGCTTGACACCAGAGATGGATGTCCAGGGATTTCTTTGCACCAATTTTTTGTGATGAACACTCACTCGCCATGAACACAGGTGAAAGCTGGATTCGCCTTCAGTCATCCTAAGCATTGACACATGATCTACATGGTGCTCTATTTTTCCAAGATTGTATTTGCTATCTTGCTCATCGACTTTGCTCTCATGTTGAAATTGGGAAGTGAGCAACTACGACCTTTTTTGCAGTGGAACTGCTTAATGTTTCTATAAGGATGTGAGCAGGAGCTTAGGCTCTGGGTAGAAGAACATTTGTTCAGAGTAAGCTCCAATGAGTAGAAGAAGAGCATTTGTTCGGAGTTGTGCTGGCAGATGATGAGCCAACCACTTCTTTAGGCTGGAACTGTAGCTTTTGCAAGTAAAGAAATGAACCAACACCATGTCCTTTCCAGAGACATACAGTTTATTAACAGGCATTTCTGCATTTGTCTCCAAATTTCTGCAATTGACAAGTTGTGATGGATTTTGTCATACTATGCAGATCAATAGATGATCTTTCTGTTGCCACGATGATGGTTCGTTGTCTACACTTGTCAAAAAGGTAAGTCAGTGGCAAAAAGATGATTGTGTCTCTGCTCCCAACTACTACAGAAGAAGCATGCTCTTGCAATCGTTTGTTTGTTGCAAATTTCTTGCACTTGCGTAAAGCTTATCACTTGTTTCTTCCAATTGTCTGTTGTGTTCATCTTCATTCCATCATTGTTAGATGATGCTTGTGGGTTTTTACAGTGCTTACAAAATCCTCATTATTTTCTTGCAATGTTGTCATGAAGAAACTTCGCAGCATGGTTGTTGCTCTTCTTTCCTTTCTGGCGGCCTCTTGCTCTTTGTTATCCTTGATTCTTTCAGTGCGGTTACAACAGATACGAATTTTTGGACACCTTTAGAATAATAGAACTTGAATTTAGAAATGCATGAAACAAAACAAAACTTGAAAATATTTGCAATTGAAGTTCAAAATAATTATTCACTGGGATCTGTGTGTTTTCTTGGTTAGAAAACAAATTCATCAGTCATGGTGTGACATTCATTCACTTGCCAAAACTAAAACTCCAGGTGGTGTATGTACCATAAGTCAGTCATGTAGGTGGGGTTTAGGGTTTAATCGTAGTTGGGGTGGGTGGGTGAGGGGTGGAGTAATTGAACGAATGAATGAATGAGTGAGGCGCAAATCAAGGGCCTCAATGTAAGTTCATGGGGGAGGGGGTGTGGGGGACCCAAAGGCTTCCTGAAATAGCGGCGTCTGGCGTGCAGAACCGCTAAACTTGGCGGCCGGCCAAATCCAGCCCTCGGGTAGGTTGATGTGCCGCTGTTGTCGCTGAAGGGGGGAAGGGAAGGAAGGGGTCGTAGTGGGAGTTTTGGTTGCTGCGGTTGCAGCGCGGCAAGCAGAGTCAGCGGGATGATCTGATCCGTTTCCCCACCTCCTCCTCCTCCTCCTCGCAGCGTGCGTCGTTGTGGTTCCTTCCAAATTTGCTCCTCAATTCTGCCCCGGAGCTCCGTTTTTCTCCCCCCGCCCCGCTCCCTCCAAATTGGCGAAACTTTAGTGTTCTTTGAGTTTTTTAGTCGCCAAGTTTTTGAAAAAAATTCACCAGATTTCTACCTTAAGTGACAGCAGGTAGCCAAAATCTTTTTTTTACTCTCATCTTTTCTTATAGCCAAATCTGGCTAAAATTCATCTTTATGGATTGATTCCCAAGTCAGCTACACCACAAAATTGCCAAAATAAAGAAAAAAAGAAAAAAGAAAACCCAAACCCTACCGGAGGGGGTAATTCATTAAATTAAGAGATAGAGAGAGAAAACAGGGATTCCAATTGTAGAACGCCAGACCTGCAGATGATCCATTTGGTAGGTAATATACTAAATTCCTGTTACGGATCTGTTCTTGCTACATAAAAATAAAAATAAAAATATCATTTAAATAACCAAATCTGGCTAAAACGATCTTATGGATGATTACCACTTCAGCAACATCACAAAATTGCCACCCAAAAAAAAAGAAAAAAAAGAAAAAAAAGAAAAAACCCAACCAACCCTAAAGGAGGATTGGGGGGTTAATTTAATTCATTAAATTGCGAGAGAGAAAAAAAACAGGAATTCCAATCGTGGTATACCAGACCTGCAGATGATGAGCCATTTTTTTGGGGGGTAATAATTATATTAAATTCCTGTTTTAGATGATTAATCTGTTGTTGTTTTGTTGCTACATTTGGCGGAAGAAGGAACGACGACGACGACGACGACGACGAAGGCTCACGATCAGCGCCGTCTTCTGGGGACGCGCAAAGCAAACCCGATCCAGTTCCAAAGCGCTTTGGGAATGAGACCCGGCGCGCTTTCACTGCTTCCGTTGCCTGCCTCGCGCTCTGGCTCACTCGCAGAAGCTCCTGGAGTTCGTGATGAGCTAGTGCAGTTTGAGGAGTAGTATAGTAGTAGTAGTAGTAGTAGTAGTTGCACATATAGCTGCTGCTAAACTAAGCTAGCTGTGGTTTTTTGTGTAGTGATCGATCACTAACTGCCTGCAAAAGCTGCAATTCGTTGGAATTGCGCTTCAGTACTGCATGCGAGCACGGGCGGTTGAGATGAGTAGTTACGAGAGATGGCGCATGCGGGAATCACTAGTGTGGTGGTGTATGCTTTTGTTGGTTTTGGGTTCGACGTTGCAGCTAGTGGAGCTGGCGGATGTGCATGCAGTAGTAGGGGTGGAGATGCTGAGCACGACGGCCCTGCAGGAGTCGATCAAGAAGGAAGTTTATATTGTTGTCATCGAAGGTGAGCCTGTGGTGGCTTATAATGGACACTTGCCGGGCTTCACTGGTACAGCCAAGTTCTTTACGCGTAAATGGAAGTCGCGACATCACAGGTAAGCTATATTAGAGAGAAACTTGTTGGCATGATTTCATATATGGGAACCAAAGTGATCTGATTGTAGAGTTTGATAGCATCATGATCATCGAGCACAGGTTTCTGTTTTTTTTTTCTTTTTCCTTTCTTTCTTTGCTACATTCCGATTCAGCTCTAGTGGCGCATTCCTTGACATGGGCATCGGCAGCTGGAGAGATCATGCTAGCCCACTTAATCTACCCCATTTTCTAGCCGAATTTCTGAGCTCGTGGCGGAGCTAGCTAGAAGAATGGAGAAAGCTTAGGGAGCAGTTAACCAGCAGCAAATTCTGATGCGACGTCGACCCATCAGATTCTAATCTGCTGGATGGCTTCCAATTCGGAGAGTTCTTCAGCATCATGAACATTTTGAAAGACTTGAACAGCATCGCCATTCTAAAATATTATTGGTTCATGGGTTTCAAGCAGCTTGTGTTTGAACTGGTTAGCTCTAGATAGTTGTCCTGGACTTTCTTCTGATCATGATCTCCAACTGTCCCGACACCATGATAGTACGTACTCTGTTGTTGGTGCATGATTGTGACAGGGCCAATACCAAGAATTTAGTGCACAAGTACAAAACGCACTTGACAAAGAAGCAGGATGAACTTCTCGACAGCTTCTTCTTCATGAAGAACAGGCCATACACCAAGCTTTACAGCTATCATCATCTCATCAACGGTTTCGCTGTAGACCTCACTGCTGCAGAAGTATGTCTCTATCGTCTCCAGCCTGAAAACAAACTCTCCTGCAGCTGGACCCATAATGCATGATGACCTTCAATCCAGCTCTGGATATAGGATTTGCTTTGCAGAATCCAGTTGCAGCGTTGACCATACTTCCTTCTGTTGAACTCATGAAGCTGGCTACATGACCCATTGTGCAAACTGTTATGTTCTAGATTCATCTAGATTCATGTTCTCGACATCTTCAGCGATTGAGGGAAGACTGAATGTGTTTGTTGGTTCTGTTTGTGGATCTAAACAAACCCTAAACCTTAAACCCTAAACAAATGCATTATTGGTTCAGGCCAAGGCTCTTGCAGACTTTCCTGGAGTGATAAGCGTTCACAAAAGCTACAGAGTCGAGAAAAGCACAGTCCATACGCCAGCATACCTGGGACTACCCAACGGAATTTGGGCGAAATTGGGGGGATTTCAAGGCGCAGGCGAGAACATTGTGATTGGGATTGTGGACACTGGAATCGACCCGACGCATCCAAGCTTTGCTGCCAGGGGACAGTCTAATGCTTACGGTCCCCTTCGCAAGTATTTAGGAAAATGCGAAGTGGCTCCTGAGTTCCCTCGCGGTTCCTGTAATGGCAAGATCATAGGAGCTCAACACTTCGCTGCTGCTGCAATCCAAAGCGGAGCGTTCAGTGCTTCTTATCAGTTTGCTTCTCCCTTGGATGGAGATGGCCATGGAAGGTTAGCTCTAGCAGCCCTGCACAGCTTCAATTTATATATGTATGCATACCCACCAGCTTGAATCTTCTTCACAGAAATTGTACAACTTCTTGTATGAGAATCAACTTCCTCAGCCAATCCATGTGTGTTCATCATGAACCTTCTTATCATCTTTTCCTGTTGTTGTGGTTTGTTCATGTATGTAATTGATTCTGGACTTTTGAAAAGTATAGGGCAAGGCTTGCTCCTCAGGGCCTTCCTTCTCTAATTTTAGGATTGTAGTAGCCTTAAAATTAGAGATTAAGGCCTGTGAGTCTTCTCAGCATAAAGCACAACATGTCCCCTTTTTTTGAATGGTGGAAGTTGTGCATGAATGATTAGTAGAATGTTTTGCTGACTGATGATGAACGCATCCTCTGTGTGGGGAGGTGTGTCCAAATACAAAGGGAAATTCCCTGGAGTGCTTAGGTTTAGAGTTGACAATTGAGCATTTGGAAGTTGGAAAATTGGATTGAAACTTTTGATTTGGGGGCCACCTGTAGATGATGCAACAATAGAAATTAATAATGTTTTACCTCACTAGATGATCCACCAAATAAATGTTAACAATGTTTTGCCTCAAATGCAAATTCAGTAGAAAACTTGATCCCAACCACCAAAATTAACAGTTTAGTCCAGAATTAACTGAAAAATACCAGTACTGACAAACTGCAAAACACACTGACAAGACACGATCTTTGCTTGTTGTCAGTCACACGGCTTCTATAGCAGCTGGAAACCATGGAGTACCTGTCATCCTGGATGGCGCTTTCTACGGAAATGCTAGTGGAATGGCACCCAGAGCTCGGTAAAAATGAAAATCCTCCTGTGCTCAACAAGTTTGTATATATATATGTATATACCTTTGTAAAGCTTCTACAATGTTGTTGCATTTGTCCTTGAACCTCTGCAGCTGGCCAACACTGAATCTTGTGTGATCCTGGATGCTATAACAGACTTGCTATATACAAGGCATTGTACCGCCAAATTGGAGGTTTCATACCAGATGTGGTAGCAGCATGTGATCAGGTGTGTTGTTTGTGGACCAACTTCCTGTTGCAAAGATGTTATGATCAAAATTCTCTAGATCTAGAATCATGCTGGATCATTTCTGCGTGCAATTGATACTCGTGCTGCAGCTTGAGTTACATGCAATTATGCATTGGGAAGCAGCTGCTGTCCAGTTCATAAGTGCCTGCAAGATGCTGCAGTTTCCTAATTTCTGGATTTGAGTTCTAGACCAATCTCATGGATTCTGTGAACTTCTGAATATGGATTTCCTCATGGATTTGAGTTCTGGACTTATCTCAATTTTGTTGATTTTCTGAATGTGGAATTCTTCCTGGATTTGAGGAGTTCTAGACTGAATCTAGGCTTGCAGCTGGGATGTGTATGATCTGCAAGCACAGCCTAGTGATTTATGATGACTTTTGATAGATCATATTGTGGCATCATGAAATCTGGCAGGCTGTTGTTGATGGGGTTGATGTACTGAGTCTTTCACTGGGACCCAACAGTCCACCAAATGGTGAACCCAGCACCTTCTTGAACATCTTGGATTTGGCATTGCTCAATGCTGTGAAGGCCAATGTGTTTGTTGTCCAAGCTGCTGGAAATGGAGGTCCTTATCTCAAGACAGTTACTTCTTTCAGTCCTTGGGTGGTCACTGTTGGCGCAGGGGTTGATGATCGCTTGTACCCCAATAAACTTACTCTTGGCAATGGGGTCACCATTCCAGGTGTCACATTGGCACGTAAGAAGACTCTTCAAATTCTCACTCTCTCATGTGTGTGTGTGTGCTGCTCCTGCTGCTGCTGCCACTGCCTGGGTTTTAGTTCTCATCTCAATTTTGTATTATAGATAGATCCTTAGACAGGCTGAAAGAAGCTGCAGATCTGTAGCTTTTTTTCCCACAAAATCTGGTAGATGGGCATGTAGAACTACATGATCCAGGAATTGTCACTGCAAATCTTGTTCTTCTTCCACCATTTGATGATCTTAAAGATTTGAGTTTTTCTGTTTTCTGGTATTTTTGCAGCTCCAACTCCTGGGCTTGGTGTCTATGACATGATTGTGGCTGATGATGCGGTGGTGACTGGCAAAAGCAACCCTCTCTTCACTCCCGCTGATTGCCAAGTACCTTCTCTTTTCAACAAGGTTTTGGTGCGTGGGAAGCTCATGATTTGTACCTATTCCTTCAACTTTGTGTTTGGAGGAGCTTCAATGCAAACTGTGGTGACTACACTTCAAGCTTTAGGAGCAGTTGGTGTGGTCATGATGGTGGATTCGGACTCATCAGGCCAACAATACTCTCCAATTCCTCTTCCGATTCCAGCCATTGTTCTTGTGTCTTATGCAAATTCTCAGGCATGGCACCGGCTCTTAATCCCTACCTGCCAATTCCTAATCCCCACTTCCTAATCTCTCTACTCTCTAATCTTAATCATGTAGTTATTTTGGCTTGCATCTCAATTCTTCTTGTGAAATCAGTCAATTACTTAAAGCCTAAAGCCTAAATCAGCTGTCCAACCATGTTGTTAGAATGGTAAGTTTTGTCTGTTGAACTTATCTGCAAATTTTCACTGTTACAGGCTCTACTTCACTATTACAACACACAAACAATCAAAGGCACAAATGGCAAGGCTTCCCAATTTGGAGCAAAAGCTAAGATTGGGAATGGGCAGATTGCCCAGTACAGTGGCCAAGCACAGCAAGTGGCTCTGTTTTCATCAAGGGGTCCAGATGTCATGGACTTCAATTTTGATGTTGCAGATGTGCTTAAGCCTAATGTCATTGCACCTGGAAGCCTCATCTGGGGTGCTTGGACACCTATTGCAATTGATAGTCCCAACTTCTTGGGTGAGTGAGAATCCCATTGCCATGATATTAATTGCAACTCCCATCTGTCCCAAATTTAATCATGTAGTCATGTGCCTGATTTGGTTGTACACAATCAGTGTGCACATTGAATCATGGAGTTCACAAACAAGGAAGTACTTTCAAGCTTGCTGACTGATGTGATGATGCAAAAAAAATTATTTGTGGTTTTCCAGGTCAAAGGTGGGCAATGATGTCAGGAACCAGTATGGCAACACCGCATGTTGCAGGTCTTGCAGCATTGCTGAAAGAATTGAATCCTCTTTGGAGTCCAGCAGCCTTAGCTTCAGCTATGGTAACAACAGCAGATGTCAAGGATCGTTTCGGTCAGCCTCTCCAGGCTCAGCAAGTGTCAGCAGGGGTTAACCCAACGCTGCAACCAGCCACACCATTTGACATGGGTGGTGGTGCTCTTAATGTTAATGCTGCCCTCAATCCAGGAATTATCTTCGAGGCAGGTGAGTGTGTGGGATCTTTGGTAAATTTTTCTGATTTCAGCAACACATAATTTCCACAGTTTGGAAGTCTGGTCCCTGGTTATTATTATACACATGACACAGAAAAACATTGAGACCTACACTAAAATTGCATAATTTCTGTTTTGTAAATGGACTGCAAACGCAAAAACTATTTTGCTATGTAATGATTTTTTTTGTGTATGCTTGGATGACATTTGGGAAACAGGAATACAAGATTACATAAACTTTCTTTGTGCCACCTCAGGGATAACTCCAAGGCAAGTTTCTGCATCAACAGGCAGATTGTGCCCAAAAACCCTTGGCAGATCAACAGACCTTAACATACCGTCAATCACCATTACCAATCTACAAGGTACTCGAGTCATTCCAAGAACTGTGAAAAATATCTCACCTAAACCAGAGACTTATACCATCACTTGGATTAGCCCTGCCGATGTTGCGGTGACTGTTAACCCTACATCATTTACTGCTGGCATCGGTCGACTACAGTTGCAACAAATAACCTTCACTTTGAGAGCTACCCGAGCTTCAACAGCCACCTCTTTTGGACTGGTCACATTTACAGGCCACTTAGGTCATAGTATTCACATCCCAATATCCATTCTGAACAAGAGTCTGACATGAGTTTGGGGCTTTAATAATTCTACACGGTACCTGCCCCCACAAAAACAGATGGGTCAAAAGATTGATCCCCCAATAAAACTGGCGCTCGAAATGTCTCGAATTGCCCCCGTTAAATCCTGGTAAGCATGGAGCTCAGGTTGAAAGAGTCTGTGTGTTATTTGTGTATTTAAAAATCAAGTAATATCCTTGGATGTCAATTGACCTTAATTAAGTCCTTCAACTTCCACTAGCCAATGTTCAACACTCTCCAACAGACAAAATGAGGAGAATCTGACAAATTCCTTTATAGCTAGAAAGAAGAAGGGGAAAGGTGATACAAATCTCCGGGCTCATTCTCAATGTTTTTTTCACAAAAGTCAGGTACCACTTAGAACCTCAGGGAACGCATTTGTCATCATCAGTTGGGTTAGTAATAAATCTGGTTCCTTTTTCTGAATTTGCTTCCAGATGGATTTCAGGAAGCAGCAATTAGATGAATCATGCAATCTTAATCTTCTAAAATGCATGACCCATTCTTCAGAATTTGTTATAGATTTTGTTTTTTGTTTTTTGTTGGGGTATCTAGGAGTTGAGCTGGCCACTGATGAGCTGACCACTTCTTAACTATTTGAGAGGGTTTGATTCCAAATCTGAAGTGCTCAATCTGATGTAGTGAACTGTGTAATGGAACGGTGCTTGTCCAGCCTTACCCACTTGTCACCCAATTTCCCTGATATTTTCAATAACAATGGCATTCCAAACTATCACAAAAGGAGTTTTGCCACAATTTGTAAATCAATCGACGTTGGTATTGAACTTTGCAAATAAAACTACAAAAAACATTATCCAATTCATAATACAGTTCAAGTGTAGAATTAAATTATTCCTTAAGTTTTCTTTTATGTCCATGAACTGTTATAGTATTAAGTTTCCATTATAGCCAATTGTTTGTACAATTTATACTCAATTACTTTGTGAACATTCCAAACTGCAATTGTTGGCAAATGTATTATGGCTAAGAAGTTAGTGATACGAGTTGGGTTGGTGATGGCAAAACATGCAATGAAGGCAATAGAATTGGTGATAGGGTGTTAAGAGAATGAAGCAAGGATAGTTTTTTGGTATGGATGGGGATGAATTCGAAGGGGTGCACTATACTTCAAGGTTTGAAGCTTTATGAAGGTACACAAAATGATGTCAAAAGGAGTTAGTCATGTGAATTAAGTGGGTACAAAACTTGTGAGCATATGAAGGTTTTTCCAAGTTTTGGGCACAAAATGTTTAGTAAAGAGATGCAACGGATTGAACAGTTTGAGTGAGGCATGTCGTCATGTACTTTTATAGAACCATACATAATAGTTTTGCATCATTTGACCAAGATATGTTGTAAATGTATTTCATGATTTTGGCAAAAGTTAAATAGTTTGAAGTTGCTTTTGATGTATTTGCATCATGACATAATGATATGTATAATACGAGATAATTTATTGTAGATGTTATGATTTTTAAAATAATGCATAAAATTATCATGTATTCATGTTCAACAAGTTCCTTAATTGAATCTTAAAACCAGATATATGTTTAATTCTAGTGATGTAGGACCTGGTTGATATGGGGTGGTTTGTAAAAGAATTCGTATGTCACTTTTACATGATTATTTTAGTCATATGGTCATCCCTAAACAATTCCAAGGACAATTCTAGAGACAACTCATAATTATTTCATCATTTTCTAACTTAACCACCTCATTTTTTAATAACTATTTTATTTTTTTCCCCTACCACCCATTGTAGGAATATGAAAAAAAGCCCTATTTCATTTTCAAGCTTAACTACCTCATTCTTTTATTAATAACTACCTCCCTTTTTTACCTTAGCCACCATGGATATAGTATTTAATATAAACTAAATTAAATTTAAAATTGATATAAATAATAATGAGATATTGAAAACCAAATGGGAACATGATAAGAAAAAAAACGTTTGAATGTCATTGGTAGTGTGTAGCAACGTGGAGCCCAAGTTCAAATTATATAAGAGAATTTATATAAATTTGAGACATATTAAAGACATAAGACCCTATTAAGGTCTATTCCCATGCGGTTGAGCCAAAAATTGGTGGCAACTCTTTGTTGATGAAATTGATCAATGCCACAACTTTCATAGGTTTTAGCATTGTGCCACAATCAATTTAAGTATCTCTAATTTCATGTTTCAATTGCGCAACCCAAGTTTTCAAGCTCTTTATCCTACCATTGTTGCTCTTGTTTATTTCTCACATTGAATATGAATCTTTAAATTATCTAAAGGAAAGGGCATCCTAAACCTAATTAGGGATTCCTAGTATAGTTGTCCATTCTCAAATTGTGTCCAAATTGTATAATTGAAAACTTTCAAAAAGGACCGTAAGATATTAAACTCACATTCCCCCAAATTTATAAGCCTTTAAAGTTTTGAAACACCAAATGCCAATATGGAGAAAGGTTCTCATGTAATTTAAAGAACATGTCTTTTCCACATGCCCATGAAAACTTATAGAGATTTATGTTGAAGGCAATAATGTTTTTTTCCAATAGTCAAAATTAGACTATATGTTGAGCTTGTGGTGAGGTTTGGTTTTAAATTAAATTCAAACAACATTAAATCATTTTCTTGTTTTGTAAATTGCATAAGTGAAAGGTTCAAAGATTTCTTGTTAACAAAATGATATGCATAATGAAACTTTGTTACTTGCACCTAATTGCAAGGAGATAAGTTATAATGCACCCAAAACTTATGAAGTTTTCATCATTTGCATTTTATATGAAATGCATTATTTGGGATATTATCACCACCTTCCACCTTCCCATTGTACCTTCCAATGATTTTTTTCAATTGTTTGGCAATAGTTTGCACTAAATAAACAAATCTATACTTGAAAAAAGAAAATATTATCAAGGTTAACTTATCATCACTCCTATGTGGAGGAGCTAGATAAAAGCTCAATCCACTATTGGATCTAAAGTGTTCTTGGGCACCATGGGCCACCAAATGGGGTTCCAACAACAATTGTCCCATCCTTCACTTTTACCATTTAAAAGATATCTTGCCCGACTTAACCCATTCATTGTGACTCATTCCAATTCCTTTTAGAGGTTATGTTACAACATGTTTTATCACCATGTCAAATATGTGTAGACAAATAGGAATTTTTAAAATGAAACTTTTTAAATAGAATATTTAATATTCTAAGAAAATAAATAAACAAACAAATAATCTCTTAAGAAAGCTTTTAACTACATAAGTGACAACAAGATGACAAAAGAAAGAGATCAATTGAATATGGACAACATCTTGGAGGCTTTTTTTTTTAATGGAAAATAAAAATGGTGAGTTGAAATATCAAAAGAATATGTTTTTAAATAGCTATTGGAAATGAAGAGAATCTTCTATACATAGGTCTAGGAATTACTAACGTTCAATGAGAAACCCCCATTACTCTTGTTGAAAGTGAAGATCTCATCTACATGTCAAACAATTTTTGATCTCCATGACAAGTGCAATTAAACTCTTGTTGAAAGTGAAGATCTCATCTACATGTCAAACAATTTTTGATCTCCATGACAAGTGCAATTAAACTCTTGTTGAAAGTGAAGATCTCGTCTATAGGTCAAACAATTTTTGATGTTCATGACAAGTTGTAATTAAACTCTTGTTGAAAGTGAAGATTTCGTCTACCACTCAAACAATTTTTTATGTCCATGAGAAGTTGCAATTATTTTTCATGTTAAAATTGAAAAATATCTCCTTTGCAAATAAGGTGAAGGAATTGTTAATGTTCATGACAAGCTTTAATTCTTTTTATTGAAAGTGAAAAAAATTTCCTTTGGAGGTCAAGCAATTGTTAATGTCCATGACAAGTTCCAATTCTTTTTGTAGGAAGTGAAAAGGATCTCCTTTAAAAATCAAGCAATTCCTAATATCCATGATAACTTTAAATTTCTCTTTTCACTACAAATAATCATGATTTTAAAAACTAGAACAATTAATCAAACAACTTTCCTTTTTGTATTTTTGTTTCCTTATCCAATTTGAGCAAAATGCCATTTTGAACTAGTTGTTTAGTTATCATTTGTTTTGACCAATCTTTTCTATTATTATTTTGAATATAATCAATATGTCAAAAAAACAATCTTGTCCCATTAATTATTATTATTAAAAAATAAAATTGGCAATTATTTATTAGTGTTAGATAGATAAATAAGTAAGTAGGGAACACACCTAACCTCTAGATAACCTAGTACTTAAACCTATATTTATCAAGTAGGCATATTTAAATAGTAGGTTAAGTAGGCTTGGCTATTTATTATATTATATAGAAATATCTAAAATTTTCATTTTTAAAAACTTTTTACATTGCAATAGGGCACTTGATTTTTGTCACACTCGTACATTTTATGTACATTTGTATCTATGGTTTTTATGATAAGAATTTTGAGCCAAAAAAAATTGTTTAAATATTCATTATGAGTCCTTGAACTTTTTTCAAAAGACAAAATCTTGAATTTTTTTCAAGACTTGATAGGAATTTCTTAACTTGTTCAAATTTGACATGCTATGTATAAAATAATATTTTAACAATGTATTTATTCATGAAGAAAATCAAACTTTCAATATGAATGTGTCATTAAGTTATAACAATATATTTAAATGAAGGGGTTCATTGTATATAAAAAATAATAATCTTTTTTGGTACTTCAACCATGCTTTGACCTTAAGCGAATGATTATGGATTCGAAGCATTTGAAAAAAAAACTAATGAAAAAAAATAAGGACAAAAATGCATCCAAGCGAACCAAAAAAAAGTCAAATAACAATAAATTTACAAACTATAAGATGATTTATTTATCTACATAGATTTATTTATATTTTGTCATTTGAAAATTATGGTAATCATTGCAAGTTATGTTAAATAACTCAAATAAATGTGAAAAATTCAAATTAAAAATCCATATACTAAGTTTTGGCTAAATAGTCAAAAATTAATCTATTAAGTAATCCACAATCTTTCATACTTAAAAGTTGTGACAACCCACCAAAAACATTTCTAGTTGATTCCAATGATCAAATTCAAACAACTAAAGTCAATCTACTTATAAATTCTTTACAAGCTAATTTATAAATTTTGTTTAGACAACACAAATGACGATGATTCATTTGAGGCGAGACCAAACACACAATTTGTACGGAACTCCAATTTAATAGTAGATCCAAGATTTTGGCTAACTATAAACATAATGTATAGTAATTAAGTTGATATAAAAAAACACTACAACAAAATGAATCTCCGATTGTCAAATGTTTTAACTTGATTTTCAGTGAATTCACTAATCTTACTGATTAAAATCTAGTGGGGATTGAGTGAATTCATTGATCCCATTGAATAGAACCTAGTGAGGATCGAGAGTTCTATCGAGTGGATCCATTGGTCTAGTGAACAGAAACTAAGTGAACAAGAACTAATGAATTGTACTCACATTTTGTAACTGGTCCAATGAAGAGGAACTAATGAATTGTACTCACATTTTGTAATTGATCCAGTGAACGGGAACTAATGAACTGTACTCACATTTTGTAATTGATCCAGTGAACGGGAACTAGTGAACTGTACTCACATTTTGTAATTGGTCCAGTGAATGGAAACTAGTGAACTGTACTCACATTTTGTAATAAGAAAAGCTAGTCAAGATCATAAGATGAATATATGAATGAGTGCACCAAAAATGACAAATGAATACATCCTTGGCAAAAATCCATGTCCATTGAGAAATTGGTTGGGAAATGGGTTGCATGAATGAATTCAAGGAAGTTGTTGTATTGAGAACAACATCAAGAGTTTGTTGGAGTGATGATGGTATTATGTTTTTTTCTTTATGTTGTGCTTGTAGTGCTGGAGCTGCGGAGCAAGCTTCTGGTAGCGCTGGAGCTTGCAGGGGTAGCCGATTCAGGAATGGCATGACCAATGCCATTTCTGGCAGGTGGTGCATACGGACTCACAATCATGATGATGGCACCAACCAAAAGTGGCAAGGATTTCACCACCGCACTTCGAATGTGCGGGTAGTAACAAGTCGTGACAGGAGCTGTCAGAAGTGAGAGCACCAAAAATGCCGCCACGGACAAGCTCGCATTCACAAAGTCGTAAAACCTACAGTAGTAGAATTTCATACATCAATTAAGGTCCTGGAGTTTAAAGATGAGAATGGAATTTCATGGGTTTCACTAAATTTGTTACGTACCACCAACCACAATGGGTTTATAAGATTCAATCTTAAGTTCATTAATATCATGATCCATCATGTTTTGACATTCATGAAATGCAATAATCTCAACTTGCAATTAGTGTACACTTTTGTGAATCAGACCCTGATCTGATAGAATTCAAGATTGCACAGTAGTAGTAGTTGTTGTAGTTGTAGTACCTGAGATTGTATTTTCCATTCCCACCGGTATAAAAAGGGCCAGTAACATCCGGCAATCCGGAGCCGACGAAAAAGGGATTCCACAGCCCTTGTGTAGTGACAACGCCGTAATAAACAACGCCAGTGGGTGCCTTGTAGCTGTCCGTGAAGCAACTGAAGGCGCAGAAGACGCTGAGGACACCGATGATCACACCAGTCACCACCTTGTCCGTGCGCCCGCAGTGGCCATCGTTTGTGCTGAGGATCGCCAGTGCCTGGAACAGCATAAAGGTGCCGGTGGGCAGTAGATTGGAGAGCTGGGTCAAGATGTCGGTGGATTTTCCTTGGGAGTTCTGGGCTGTTCTCGACATCCTCTGCACCACAGCCTTCACCAGATTCAACAGCCACCAAAACAAATTATTAGAATCAGCTGCTGCTGCAGCAGCATTTATACTAGACGTTGTAGATGTGGCCCGTAGTAAATCTGTACTCTTGGGTAGTAGTACTCCGGCAGCAGCAGCTCCATAATTACTAGGCTGATCAGCAAAAGTGCTAACTGTAATATGAGTACTCATTGCTATAGCTACAGATCAGGAACAGTAGTCAGCTACTCCAGTCTTTGATTTCGAGTCTTGACCAATTGTACCCAACTGCAGCTAGACTTTCTTTTAATGGGCTGCTGGTACCAGAGCAATGAGTTCAGATGAAAACTCTGATCATCGACCAGCTGCGCCTCACAGACTCACTAGCTGATTCAACATGAGATTGCAGTTAGAACTAGAGCTCTGAAACTCTCATGCAATGTGGTCCTGATCTATAAGACTGTCAGGGAGCTAGGCTTATATAGCTCTACTAGAGGTGGACTCAACGTTTTGCTATGAACAGAAACTGGCCGGTTTAGGATCACGGAGCTGTACATAGACTTCTTCTCTCAAACAATGGTCAATGTTTTGGCGATGAAACGCCGAAAGGAATGGAATAATTTTTGCTTGACCAATCTTCAGAGGTATACTGGTCGATCAACTGGGAGATCACGAGGAAGAAGAAGAGAGTATAGCAGAGAAGTTCTCCTCCTCTTCCTCCTCGTCAGACCTCCTGCCTTCCTTCCTTCCATCCTTCCTTCATTCCTCGAGTGCAGGTTGGAATGACGAAGCTTGCGTGCACGCCATTTGTGACTGCTTGCACACTCACACCATCTCCGAAGCAACAGTACTTTGCTGGAAATGGAAAAAAAGGACAAAGGGGGGGGGGGAAGGGGAGGGGGCCTGCAATTGTACTACTTACATAAAATAACAAAAAGTGCCTTGGCCTTCCATCCATCTGCAACAAAGCTGCATTTTGTTTATGATTCTGTTATATCCGTATAAGTAAGGATGTTTTACTAAATCTGGGTATGAAATCCTGAAATTCAGCATTTAATGCACAAAGTTAAAGAGGAATTATAGTAAATGTACAGGCAAGAGCAGTGAAAATATATGTAGCAGCAGTGGAGGCGCTCAGGGAAAGAGAAAGACGGTGAAACTCAGTTTACCACCAAAATTGATGGTTTTCTGAGCTTTACCCTATTGAATGCTAATTTATTTTTTTGTAGTTTTCTTTTTGAGTATCACCCCCATTTATGACCAAACTCAAGGTTGTGATGCTGTCTTTTCCTTTACTTTTGGGGATAACTCTATTGTTTTGCTACATATTCATAAATAGGATAAATGTCACTATCTATCATCTATGTTTGTTTTTCTATTTTTTGGGGGCGAATTTCACAACTTGGCGAATTTTTTTTCCAATTTTTTTTTTGATTTTTAGGAAATTTGGTCCATTTTTCGAAATAAAAAGAATTAAATTAGTGACATCTACCATACCGAGGTACTTCCTTGGTAGGTCATCAGTTGTAGCAGCACTTTGTAAAAATACAAGTACCTAAACCCTGAGATGATCCCAGAACGAAGGGATTCAGCTTGAAACAAGTGCATGAGTACAAGTGTGCAATTCTTCAATCAAAAGCAACTGAAGACATCATTTTCTTTTCCCTTTAACGCAGGGGGCCCAGACAGACCCTTTCAAGAATCCCCAGCAGCATATGACAATCTTTATACCCAACATCCAAAAGCATGGTAGTAAAACAACCTTCCTTTGCCAACTCACTTGCAGCAAATTGGCCACAGCAAACCCGCACTCACCATGAAGGATGGATGATAAGTGGTCAGGAAACAGTTTTCTGTTGAGTTTCAGTTCCATAGTTAACCATGGTGGTTAGCTGAGTTGCCTTTTTTAACTACCTATTTACTAATAACCCACAAGCACGTTGTTACTAGGTAGGTGATAAAAAACAGCCCTTACTTATGTATCAACCATCAAATTTTACCTAGTAATTACCTTTTTTAAAACCTAAATATGAGACCTGTTTCCTAACAAATTGGTTACCAAGGTGAAACCAAATATTAACTCAGTTGAGGTTCATCCACAACTGGGTAATAACCGGCATCCAAACCATTCCCACAATAAGAGGCTGATAGAGAAGTGACAACTGAGTCCAGACTTGCATTTTGGGAATGTCTCCCCACTCATGGGCTTTACCCATTGCAAAGCACAAGGCAAAGGTTAGCACGGACCTAGACATACAAAGATATCCTTAGGCGTAGGGGGTGAGAGGTCTTACACCTATAAGTAGCAGTAAGATCCTTCCCACTCCTAAGGAGTAGTAGGTTTAATATCCCACCCTTTTCTAGGAGAGGCATTTGCGAATATATTTTGTGCCCTCTGAATACACTCGGCCAATTTCTTTGAGTTTTTTACAAAGCCTATGCTGCCTCATCCTAGGTCCCTTAGTTTGGGAATGCCCCCACCCAAAGGCTTTACCCTCTGCACTTTAGTTTTTCTATAACTAGTTTACAATGACTATGTGCAAAAGCAACCCCCCTTCGCTCTCCAAACCCATCATCATCACTTGCAATCTCACTTATCTTCCACAATGCAACCCCCCTTTGCTCTCCAAACCCATCATCATCACTTGCAATCTCACTTATCTTCCACAATGCAATCCCCCTTCGCTCTCCAAACCCACCATCGTCACTTGCAATCTCACTTATCTTCCACAATGCAACCCAGACATGTCAAACAAGTATAGCCTACTTGCTCTAGTGCATTAAAAAAACACCATTGTGTAGAACCTCATTTCCTACTTCAAGCAAAACACCCCTATCATGCCAAATAATTTCACAAAACCGCAATCCGCTTTAGAATATCAAACTACTTCTAGATAATCACTAAACTACACACCCCCTAGACTACACAAAACTTTCAAATTCCAAACACTCTATATACGGGCAAGCATGAAGAAAACTTCACTTGGCCATAGCACTCCCAAAGTACAGTAATCCACTTCTAGAGGTGTTACACATGGAGCTTGCAGAGAATCATCTAGCCTAGCTCTACCTCCTGACACCACACCACCTTGCCAGCATTGCCTGTCTTTGTCCTTGCATAGTAGAAATCCAAGAGAGTCTGCATCACATGTACACATTAAATCAAAACCCAGAAACTCAACCCAGGTCTGGACTTCAAGTGCAGCAAATACCCAATTCCCACAAAAAAGAACTTCCACTAAAAAGGCAGTTTTAGTCTTCTATGAATTGTCTGCTTCTTAGATTGTTGCAGTATCTATTTCCTAGAGCCTGCAAAAATCTTACTCACAGGTATTTCAGTTTTGGGTTTTAGCTCAGAATATGCTCTTCGAATATCTGCTGCGTAACACTACAAGAGTCGCAAATCACAACATTGAGGGAAACATGAGGCTGAAAGGATTTTGTCATAAAAATGGGCACTGGATTAGCTGAAAAGGAGAGAAGAACCCCAAAAAAAGAAAAAGATGCAGAACATGTCATGATCAAGACCATGACAAGAATTTGTATATAACCAAAGGAGTGCACAAGAGGGATGAAGATTATACCTGATCGTGGAACATCTATGAGTCATCACAGGACACCACTTTGTACACTGCTTGGCTGTTTGAGGTCAGTGCCTGTATCAAGCATTTCCAATAGTAACTCCCAAATTTTCCACATAATCAGCTCAACCATTAAATAGCCACACCCTACTTGACAAGCCTGAAGAATCAGGAGCATGGGTTGTTGCCTGTAGAAACAACCTAACAAACTACAACAATATTCACTTAAATCGGTGTGCCATCAAATGGAAGATAGCACACTGACTCTTTGATTGTTAGATGAGAATTGGTGATATCTGGAGAACTAAAATTGTAATTAAGAAATCCTTGAACTTAATGAAATATCTTCATGAGTAATAAGAATTTCTCAGTTATGATTTTAGTAAACCTCCAACTTATGAAAAATGTAAGGACACATTCTTGTATTTGGGCATGAAACATAATCCTACAAGGATTCTGAAACCACTACATATTAGTGTGAATTTGCATCAAGACAAGGTTCGAACAGGACTTGGATTTTAAGAGAAGATGCTGATTCTTAAGATAATGACTACCTTGTGCTTTACATTGACAAGTTGAGAGAAGAAACATTACATGCAATGGTGTTGCTATGGAGTTTCTTATATCTGCATGCCTTCAGCACCTCCTTCAACAAACTATACTGTGATCCAGGCACAACTATTAGGAATATTCTTCCACTTTATTGTTTACAACCTAAGAAAGGGCATCAAATCTCATCACTTTCAAGAAAGAAAAATTCAGAGCTGCAAATTGCAAAGGGCAGAGTTCCAATATGGCAGGATATCAAGCACAATTCCTCGGAATCTCTAACATCAAAGACAATAATGTTGGTTGTATCATGTAACAGAAACAAGCTGCAAAGCATCCTATCAACATTGAGTTTTTTGCCTTCCATAGCTGCTGCAGTGTCAGCAAATCCCTCCACAGATCCATGGTAATCAGATACAGAGGTTTCCTTCAAGCTGCACATCACATAAACACTCCTGTGACACCTCATGATGTCCTTTCTTCTCTCACATGCATTATAGGTATAATATACCACAATAACAAAAGTAAACCAAGCCAGAACAAGGTTTTAACTTCCTCATCATCCCTGCCAAAGATCAAACTTACACTCTGAGCAGTAGCTTCCAAGTGTCTTTCCAGCTGCTAATAAATTGCCTTCAAACTATTTTATCATAATGGAAACTAAAACAATGCACAAATTTCCTAATGGAGACAGACCCAAAAGGCTGAAGGCATTGCAAAGGATTTTACAAGAGTTCATCAGGTTTGAAACACCTGAAATGGCAAAGACTCAGAGAAGAAACAAGCCACTAGGGCCCCTGTTGGTGGGAGGAGGCATGGGACAGTATCAATCGTGCATCACAAAGGGGAAAGTGGCTTCATGATACTTTTTTGGACAACCCTCCCCCCTCTTCTTGAGTGCACTTAGATTTGCCCAAGCAGCAAATGGGTGTGCACAAATCCAAAAATAACACCCACATTGATAGTACATTGTGCTCGCTCCTTCGACCAGACTTCAGTAGAAGGCCTCCTTAGTGTACATGTGACTTCAGCAACATGTATACCACCAGAAGGTGGTGGTTGAAATCTTTTCTCCCAATGATGGCAAAGCTAAATTAGTCAATCCAAAGTTGGTTAGGAGGATCATTGTAAGGGAGAGAGGGAGCTAACAATCACTTCTTCTCTTGGCAAAGGTGTCAAAGACATCAGTTGGCTTGAACAAGTAAAGAGCAACCAGGCTGAGAGCCAAGTCACCAATAAGACTCCCACCACAGCACCTGCCAGAAACTTGCTTTCAGAGCTGGGTGGAATATAGTCTGCAACAATGTTCACACCCAGAGCAACAATTCCCTCAAATCACCAAAGTCAAGAAATTTTCCTTTCCAGTGCATCAGGATGGCAGACATGCTCCAATTCCCTGAATTTCACATAGGCACTACAAAAACCCAAAAATTGGAAGAAAGCATAAGCACAGATAAGCATTATACCAAGCATTTTACTCATAATAAAAAAGGACAAAAATAGGCCCTTGGCTTAGTCAAGAGGCAGGTTGCCTTTGTTCATAAGATGAGAGCACGTGAAATGAAAAGGTGAAATGCAAGTGACATTTGATTGGATTCTGGCAGGTAAGAGATCCTATGGCCACATGGTATGAGATTTTGAAACTCCTTTATATCAGCCACTACAAAAAAATCCATAAGATTTCTGCAGAACTGTTTCACAAAAGAATTTCTGTTTTCATTGGTGATGCCCATATTGTAACTAGGAGAAATGCAATAAAATATGTTCTTAATTCTGATGGGCTGATTTCACTAAACCCTATTGGAAAACCTAGGGATGGTTGTGTGGCAATCTGGATTTTTCAAGTCTTAACATTTTTATGGGTTGAAGAAGTTTCAGATGCTTAGCTCATTCTTGTTGCAATAATTCTACAGGATGATCAGTGTCTTTATGTAGAACAATATGGTTCGTGGATGTGTAGATATGTTTAGTGATAACCTTAAACAATTATAATCATCTACACAACAGGAGGTGAGAAAATTAAAGATTGCATGAGATGGAACATTCACCTGATGTAGTAGGTCCGTCCAGCTTGCAGAGCAACAAGTGGTTCGCCTGCCAAAGGTTGGGTCAACCAATGACATACAGTTGTTTGCGATTGTGTGTCTTCTTCATAGCCAGCTTGAGTACTGGCAAGATCACTGGACTTCTTGCAAAGCACAGGCATGAGAATTGGTAGATCAAATGGTAAAAGCCAATCATCATACCAAGTCAGGACAAATGTGTAGCATCTGATTTGGCAACATACTGAAAGAATATCCTCTGAGCATCATCCTTCCCGCATGGACTATGTCTTCCCAGCAGAGAAAAGGAGGAGCATGAGAATGGAAGAAACAATGATGATGACACCGCCTGGAAGTGTTCGGCTGTAGAAGTCTTCATTGATTTTAGGGTACTGATCCAGCTGCTGCAATCTGTTGAATGCCTGCATGATGGACATCCTGAAGAACAAGAACCCACCCTCCACACCACAATTCTCGTCCTCTCTTCCCAGTACAATTTCCCCAAATCAGGATTTCTTACAGACGACATAGCCTCCTCCTCAAAGAAACTGGAGCATAGATCATAATACAAAACAAAAGTGAATGGATCAACAAATTATGCAATGTAAAGTATATTATGATTTAGGGTTTAGGGTTTTAGGAAGACAAAGCAAAGAAGGAATAGGGTTGGATGGCATGGGTTTAGGGTTTATGAAGAGAAAGGAAAGAAGGTCTAGGGTTGGGTGGCATGGGTTTAGGGTTTATGAAGAGAAAGGAAAGAAGGTCTAGGGTTGGGTGGCATGGGTTTAGGGTTTATGAAGACAAAGGAAAGAAGGTCTAGGGTTGGGTGGCATGGTTTTAGGGTTTTTAGGAAGACAAAGGAAATAAGGTCTAGGGTTGGGTGGCATGAATTTAAGGTTTAGGATGTTAGGAAGACAAAGGAAAGAAGGTCTAGGGTTGCGTGGCATGGGTTAAGGGTTTTTAGGAAGACAAAGGAAATAAGATCCAGGGTTGGGTGGCATGAATTTTGGGTTTAGGGTTTTAGAAAGACAAAGGAAAGAAGGTCTAAGGTTGGGTGACATGAATTTAGGGTTTTAAGAAGACAAAGGAAACAAGGTCTAGGGTTGGGTGGCATGGGTTTAGGGGTTTTAGGAAAACAAAGGAAATGAGGTCTAGGGTTGGGTGGCATGGGTTTAGGGTTTTAGGAAGAGAAAGGAAAGAAGGTCTAGGGTTGGGTGACATGGGTTTAGGGTTTTAGGAAGACAAAGGGAAAAAAGGTATAAGGTTTGGTGACATGTTATTATCGTTTAGGGCTTTAGGAAGATGAGGGAAAGAAGGTCTAGGGTTGCAAGAGGCAACATAGGAACTAATTGTCACCCAACTGAATAACTAATTATTGTTTGTCATCATTTCTTCATGGATGATAATTAGATAGAATCAAACACGTTTGAGATGAAGCGCACTCACACCTTACCCCAAGTTTGAGAACTGACTTAGATGAATGAAGGTTGATGAATGTTTCGTTGAAGTAGTTAACAAACTTCTATCCTTACACACTTTCCTCATCCATTTTGGAATATGATACGATAACAAACTAGCATGCCCTAACTGTGAATTTCACCCACAAGCTGTTGTTGCATGAGCGCCAACCATTTGCCATTTTGTTTTGATGGTTATTGATTTGATGTGCTTTGATCAAGTTGACTATGTGGATTGAAATCCATTCTTTAAAGGGTTTCATCCACAGAGAACAGACCTTTTTCGCTTCCCTACTATGTCCAAATCTCAATGTGAAAATCTGATCTGATGAGTTTTATAATAGCTATACCTCTTCTTCTTTCTTCAGAAATCAGAACTCTGGTGTGAGCTACTTATACAACTACTATAATTACTCTCCAACCTTGTAGGTACCTAAACCCATAACCAATTTTTCACAAACCTTTTCTTTTTCTGGACTCCTGAAATCACCAAACAAAGAGAAGAAGCTAGCTAAGCTACAAGAATAAACAGCTCATACATACAAGTCAAATTTTGCTTTTGTCTGGAGTGCTGTCAAGAAGTGAAGAGGAAATGGGTGGCCTTTTAAATGTTCCATGTGACCTTGCACAGTCATTGTTGACAAAAGAGTTTCTTCTTCTTCTTCTTACAAGTAATGGGATTTGCCATCATTGCCTACCTGACTCCCTACCTCTCGGCCTGCCCTAAAGCAAACTTCAAAATCTTCAGCATTCATACATACAAGGGCTCCACCATCCCCTTTGTGATATATGTGTAGAAAGGCTGTGTGTCATATGCCCCCACCGGAATTTCAAAGAAATCTAAAGAATAGAGATATCAGTAAAGTGAGGAAAACACAACACCAGAGTTTGGTCATACAAGGGGTGAGATTCAGAAAAAAAAAAACCTGAAAAAAAGTACATCAGCATTCAAGGGGGTTGAAACTCAGCAAACCATCAATTTTGGTAGTAAACTGAGTTTCACTATTCATCCTGTCTTTCCTTTTTCCTGAGCGCCTCCATTGCTGCTAGATACATTTTGACTGCTCCTACCTATATAACTACTATAATTTTAGTCTCGAACCTTTTGCATTAAATGTTGAGTTTCAGCATTTCATACTGAGATGTAGTAAAATTTTCTTGCTTTGCATATACCACTGAAAGAGGGGATAGATCATGGGGGGTGAAAGGAGGCCCAAAGACAGGGTGACTTTACAGCTACCTCTAATAGGTACCCAGCAAAGGATCAAGGTCATTGGAGTGCTGACTTGCTACATTGTTGGTCATCCACATCATTATGTGTAGGGTAAAGCCCCAGGAGTGACCATCCACCAAATGATCGCCCTCTCTTGAGGCAGAGCCAAGGGACACTTATTTCAAAAAAGCCCTACTCCATTTGCTGAGGGGAAATTCATGGGGATAAGGTGCCTTCCAAATACACTAGAAATTTTCTTCAGCTGCTTTACATTATTTAATAACACTAACTAGTGTGGCATGTGCAGTGAAGGTACGCATATTGTAAGGCACTTTTTTTAAGTGTACCATGGTAAGGCGTAGTTTCAACACTTGTATGCCAAATAATTAATTGATCAATTTTGAAGATTTCATGTTCAAAATATAATATTTTACATATTCCGAAAGATTCTTTATCGTCCTAACAAAACTTTGTTCTTCAACAAAATGAAACTGGTTTGTTAAAATATTCAACATTTTCACGAATAATATAATTAGTGTCAAAGCTACCAAGGTGGTACAAGATATGTTTGTGTGAATCCAATTTCCCTCAAAAACTGATTTTTTACTTTTATTGAGTTTCCAAGGACAAAATTTGCTCAAAACTCAATCACTCCTCCAGCACCACACCATAGGACTGAATATTACACCACCTCCTTGATGCAACCCATGTTCATCAAAGGCTTTCCAATGGTACCAAAAGCGCACTCCTTTCCTTACAAATCCCAATGATGAAAGAAACAACAAACCTATATATATATATATATATATATATGGGATATTTCAGATCTATTGTATGGTTGTCTCTAGACAATTCTAGAGACAATTCTAAAGACAATTTGTATTTAACTCATTTTCAAGCCTAACTACCTCACTCTTTTCTCTTGCCCATCAACATGGATATGAAAAGGCAAATTAAGATGTGTCTTTTTGTGTCTGTGATGTTTATGTTAATTCAAATTAAATTAACTTTGAGATTGACATAAATAATGATGAACTATTGAAAAAATATGGAAACATAAAGAAAAGGAAAAAAAATAGTTGATCATCATTTGTGATGCAAAGCAATGCGAAGCCCAATTTCAAATTCTATTGATTTATAGTGATGCAAATGCTCAAAATTCAATAACTCTTACATTGCAAGTATAAACATGACAATCAATTCCCTGCAACATTATTCATCCTTTAGGCTTTCAAAGTGCTACCACAAATATAATTAGAGGCATTGTGGTCTGGGAGAATTCAATTTGACATTACAAAACAAACAAACTACCTTCCATAAATAGTAGGATTTGCTATGAATCCACCATGTGAAATATGTCACCAAATATGACATGTTGATTAGGGTGTAAAATTGTCACTTTGGTTTCAATAATACGTAGAACAATGGCACACATAACATTTGCCGAAAATTTCCTACAAACACCAACTTATGTCAATCTCAAACCAACAGCCAATAGATGTGTCCAAAGATTGTAGATCAATTTTGATCACTTAAGATAATTTGAATTTTAAGAGGTTTGGTGAAGACATAATATATTTACATAAACATAAATTCTGATTTGTGCTTAGTCATATACATCTATGAAAATGCTAAGGTATAACCATCTAATGCAAGGATTGTTATTCTCATGCCCATTTGGACATCAAAGTTTTGTTGATGTAACAATACTGAGCTTTATTGTAAAAAAAATAGCACTTTAGAGAAAAATTGGAAACTTTCAAAAGGAGAAGACCTAAATCAAAGTTCATATTGTTACAAGTCAAATGTTTAAGACTAGAAATGGACAATGGAGATCCTAACTCAACTACCAATTACTTGTAACAAGTTTGCAATGGGAATGGAAGGGCGAGTCTGAAGTTCACAAGTGTTTAAATTGACTATCATTGTTCAACTTAAAATGAAAGATGCTTGCATTCTTTGAAAAGTAATAGAAACTCATTGATGTTAAAGGAAAATGAAGAATGTGGAAAACATTTTAGTTTTTGTAAACCTTAAGTTGCATTGTCATAATCATGTAGAAACCATATATTTATTTCTACAAACATCCAAAGAAAGAATGGATTTGTTGGGTGCCACTCATAATAACTATGTTCTTTGACCTATGCCACCTATGAAGCAAGGAATTTTCTTGTAGAACTTAATTCCCAAATGGAAACTCTTCTTTGGATTTAAAAAATACATAAGTAAAATCATAGGTCATTGGGTAAAGTTTATTAATTAGTTATATAATATGGTTATGTTTATTTTGAAAACAAAATTTTAATTAATTTAGGGTGCATGTTAATCTCATATATTAAAAGAATAGAAAAAAATATGTATTAAAATTTTTAAATATTAGTTGTTTGTAGGTTCAACTATTGGCCAATAAGTGAACTAACTTTATTTACATGAAAATATGGATTGTGGCAAGTACAAGCATGATTATTTTTATCATATGTTTGTCATTTGTCTGTTGGCTTTATTTTCTTCAATAAAATGGAGTGGTTGATTGCTCAAAACATCTTATTTGTATGTTATTTGTTTAGTGGCAACTATAATTTATCCATCTAAAAGATTAAATGGTTGTATTCCTATCAACGATACATTTTTACACCCTAATCCAAATATAGATGTGTAAATGCATAACTTCTGGATTCTAGTTTTTTTCCATTGCTACAAATACCATGTAACCTTAACAATAAGGGCATACAAATTATATGTGTTAGACTATATGTATTCAATAGTTATTTGGGTGGAACTTTACCCATACATGCAACTATATCTATCTTGAAAAATACAATGTTGTGCTTGTACACACAAATTCATACACATACACATACAAATAAATGCACCACACAAACATGCACAAATAATTTCCCTTGTTTACTATTCCCAAAATAATGTAATGAAATATTTTCATATTATATATATTGTGTAGAGAAATACATCAATTTCCATGGCCTTCAAAGTTATAATATTGTATGGCTACACTATTTTCCACTACCCCCTATCTTCTCCTTGCTTTCCCCCCACTTTTTTTTTCCACCTTTCAACCTTCTCTCCTTCTCTACCATGTTTTCTTCTTCCACCCCTAAAAAGCCCCCTCCATAGCCTTCTTAAAATTCCCTTATCCTTGCACCGATATGCCTTTTAGCAATTCTAAGAAATAGTTATAACTACATAATCATCATGTCAACACAATCATACTACAAGTTATATTGACTCATTAAATTGTCATGACAAGTTTATGATATAACATTACTATTTCTTGGCCATTCCTAGGGAATTCATGAACTCTTCTCTACATGAATATTACATTACTGTTATACCATAAACAATATTTCCCCAACAATTCCTTTCATTACATCTTTCAAACCTTCGAAAAATGAAGGCTATGTCGTGTTCCTTCTATTTATCAAATACTAAAACTAAGAATTTAAATAAACATAAGGTATCAAAAATTGATGCAAAAAAGAAAAAAATGTATGTTAATTTAAATGTATGCATATAAAAAAGTTAGGTAATAATAAGTTGAAAAACAATCTTTCATTTAATTCCCAAACAATGAATTATTTGATGCAAATAATACATAAAACTTTTACACTCAATGTCCCCCCATATCACGCCTCCCTATGTTCAAAAAGGCACAAAAATGGGCCTTTTGTTGTTTCATTTTCATTGAGTTAATTTTTTTTCAACTTCTTGAATTTGCTTAATTGGAAGAAACTACGTTTATCTTGAAAATGAAATTTAATATTTGAAGGGTATCAAAAAAAATTGTGTTAATTTTATTTTTTGTTATGATGAGCCAATGAAAATGGCTTATTGTGAAAAAAATTTGAACTTTTGAGCTAGAACTCCATCTTTAAGTTGGAATTATAAGGTTTATAAGTTTCCTAAACCCATCAAACTCAAAATTGTTATTCAAGAAAATTTGACCAAGACCCCAAACCAAAAAGTTTTGATTTTTTATAATATTAATTAGACCCAAAACTAAAGGTCTTCCATTTTAGAAAAAACTTAGACCCAAACCAAATGAATGTTTCAAAAACCAAGAATTGACCAACATTAGGTTACACCACATGTAATAGAAGATTAAACTTTTAAGAATGATTAAAAAAACCATTGATTTTTTAAGTTCATGCTTAAATTTTCATGTTTAATTCTAGGTTGTTATTGGATAACGATGGTACCAATCCTATGCCAACTCCATCTTTTTGTGGCCATAGATTAACACCTATAATTGTATTTAACCTACTTGATTGAAGTTTCAAAATGCTTGGATGAAAGCATGGTAAAATAAATAGAAAAATAGTTATCTCCAAGGCAATAAAAAAATTGTCTAGTTTTTGACACAAGTAGAAAAAAGTAAATTGAAAATAATTGAAAATAACATAATAAACACATGGTGCTTTTCTTTGAGTTTATAATGAGGTGATAACAAAATTTGAGAAGTTTTGGCACAATGAAAATAAATAACAAGTATGTTTGAAAATGATTGGTCAAATTGAGTTTAAACTTATTTTTTCATTAGAAGTTTGATGTATTCTACTATAATATTTAAATGTTGAAAACTTACAAGTACATTTTAAAGCTACATTGTGTTGAAAATGAAAAAATTCAATAATTTATTTACTTTCACCAAATATACAAGTTTGGATAGCTAAATTAAGTTTTAAAAAGTATACTTATGTTTTAAGTTTTTTTTTGAATTCATATTAGATATGTGATTAATCAACATCATTGAGATAAAATTAAAAATTATCTTCATGTTGATCATTAAATTAAAAAACATTTATACTTACATTAAAATTTGTTTATGGCTGCTTGTTTTTTTTAATGACAAGGATCAGAAATTGTTTACTTTACCATGCTTTCACCCGTTTATATTTAAATTTTAAAATGTTAAATTTGGATTTTAAATGCCCTAAATTTCTTTTAAAGATGGAATGGGTGCATTTTCTCTTTTGTGTGTTAATGTTTTGATGATTGCCTAGGTTTGTAGGTTTTATGATTTCAAAAATTGATGCATTTGTATAATCTTGTAAAACTCTTGCATAGGTCTTTCCATTATATATTATGTTGATAAAATTCAAAATAAGAGATGGAAACAAAAATATTAAATGCAAGAGCACGTCAAGGTGTATGTAAACAACATTTTTAATATTTAAAGCAGTTATAAGGTCTTGAATTTGTTTGAAATGACATATTTGTTATTTAATTAAATGTGGATATTGGACAAATATGTCATTTCCAAAAATCCTAGATGACAAGGCAAAAATATTCTTGGGTGATAACATTAGAACCACTTCCAAAAATCATGGTAAAATAAATAAAACTCACCAAATAATATCCTAATTGACCCCTTTCTTTTAAATGTTTTTACGATTATAATTTTCTTTTCTCATGTTTATCCATCGCATGCCAAAGTAGTTGACCTAAAATGTTCATTGGAATGGGTAAACCAATGTTTAGATGTTCTAGTTAGGATGAATTTAAAAGACTAAAATGAAGTTTGATTGAACTTTGGGATGTGAATTGATGTCAAATGCTAACAACAATATTTTTTTTCTAATACAATTATAACAAACAATGTTGGTATAATAAGTTTCACCTAAAAGTGTCATGTAAATTGAAAGTTCAATAATTTTTTAAAAGTAGCTCAATAATGCTCAATATGTGACCTTGAAAAATGTTTCTCACATCCAAATTTAATTATTACTTTTTTCAACCCACCCATAAAACTAAAACTAATGCTGCAAATAGGTGGGAAACTATTAATAGTAAACCACCTAGGGATCAAAATCTTTTAAAGTGTACCATTTAGGACAAAAAGGGGATATTATAGTACCTTTACCATTTTGGCATAAATTAAATTATTTTTCATTTTACCGAAATTTTGAAAAATTATTCATTATTGCCAAAATTATAATAAATTAAAAATTTCAATTGTCAAGTTTTGAACCATAGACCTTCCATGATAGTGATTTAAAACTGAGGTAGTTTAGACACATTAAATTGTTCCACAACATTGACAAAACTTTGTTTATTATTTTATATAAACATTATCTACCGAAAATTTTAGAATTAAAAAACCAAGTGCCAAAGTTAATATTTCAAATGTAAATAAATATTTAACAATTTGTTGCCAAAATGGTAAAGGTACTATGGTAGTTTTTATTGGATTTTATATTTTGAACCCCATCCTTATCAAAGAACCAAAATGTGCCAAATATTTTATAGGTGGATACCTTAGACCATCACATATCTAGAACCATCAATATCATCCACTTCGTGTCCATGTGTATGATGAAACAAGACTAATAAGGTATATAAAAAAGGATGACCAAGTTACGACACATTTTTGGTAAAATTTAAAGAATTTGGACTCTTGGACCAATCATTATGGTTGGTGAAACAAGGAGTAACAATCAAATCATATTTATTACACTTTTCATAGCATTCAAATCATATTTATTAGGTTTTATTACACCTTTTACTAATCTTAGCATCATGTCAAAAAATGTTAGGCCAAAACCATTTTCTTGAATGTAAAGCTAGGATAAATATTCCAACGAAAAAAATCTTAGATTGTTTCTAACATGGAATATGAAAAACAACTAGAGAATTTATTTTTTATTGAAATGAGTTTTTGGTGGAAAAGAAAAATAAAATTCAAACTTGCATAAATCTCAATCCAATTTTTATTGCAAAAATATGTGCCACAAATAATGGGAGATAGTGATAGTGATCAAATAGATCTAAAAGTTTTACAACAAAATTTTGTAATAGAATAATGCACAACTTGGGTTTGAAAACAAGAAATTGTTTTATAAAAAATACTTCAATATTCCAACAAACCAAGTAGAAAAGCTCTAAAAACACACTTGAAAATCTTCAAATGGCGATCTTTTAAAAAATGCCTAACAAAAATGAAACAAAAGATAAAAACATCTAAAAATCTAAGTATTAATTACTAATTTCAAACTTGACGTCATCCAATTTTGCAAAATTATAGAAGTGTGCACCATTCTTTTAGTAAAGATAGTATCAATTTCAAAGCAAGTTGGTACCATTTGTAAGACTTCTACTAATGTTTCAAAAGTCATTCATCATCCAAAATTAATTAAAGTGATACCTTTACAAAAGTGGTATAGTCATCCTTATTGGTTGATGCTAACTAAATTAGTAATTTGCATGGTTACAAAACTTTGAACATTCATAACTTCTTTAAACAAAATTCCAATTGATTGTTTTAAGAATCTATCTTATAACCTTTTGAAATAACTTTTCAAAGTTGTATTAGTTGTTCAAATTGAAGTTTTTTTAAACTTTTGAAATAATCATAAAAATGAAATTTGGTAGTCAATTTGATAACGTTCAATAGGTTGTTCATAGACATTTTCATGCTCAATCTGGTAAAGTTCAATAAATAGTTCATAGATAGTTTGATAACTAATTTACTAAATAATTCCATAAATTAAAAAAATGATTTGTAACTTCTTTTTAACAAAATCTAAAGTAAATGTTGTAAGTGTTTGTTTTGTAGCCCTTGGAAAAAATTATCCAATGACATATTAATTGCTTCAATCGAAGGTCATGTACCTTTTAAAATTGTTAAAAAAAAAAAAGCTTCTTAAGCAATTTTGGTAACTCCCAATAGTTTTTGAATTCTTCTCAATAGGTAATTTCAATAGTTTGAACTTACTCTTGGTAAGTATTTTTGTAGCTCAAATTAAATTATTTTTTCCACCTACTTTTTGCAAGTATTTTCTATATAAAATAATATTTCAAAATTGACCCTTTGACATTAAACCAAAACAACATGTTGTGACTTTTTTTCATTCATTTTTATTTTGTTGGGCCAGATAGTGAACATTAGTGGATCTATTTTTATGGAATCTATTTTTTTTGGTTGTGGCATTTGTCCAATGGCTTTAAAAAGATTCATAAAATATAATTTTATAACATGTAATAATATAAAATATCATTAATAATTAACCCTTGGTATGTAGGGTGACAACACATTAAGGTGGAACAATTTTAGACACATGTGCAAGTCCATGATTGCCCAAATTGACATTGTGTAGGTAGTGTGGAGGTAAAATACCTTGAATCACATAGCCATATGGCAAGGTGTTTTTAAATACCCATCATTAGAATTTTGGTGACCCTAGTTTAACTTATGAAAATATTATAATATTAAAAATTATGTGAACATCTAAATTATTAAATTTAATGAATGTAATATTTTTGAAAAAAACTCATATTCCAATGCACATCTTAATATTTGATCAGAAATATCTTTTCAAATTGTTTTAATATAAATGTCACTACACCATAATAACATTGAATCCTTTATTCGTTAATGATCATTGTATGGAAATGCATTGAGTCCATACTCATTTATTATTTATTGTTACATGTTATTTGGTAATGCTTTGAAAGTCCAATATATTATGATGATTCAAAATTTGTTCATGAAATGTGGTTACATCATATAAACTATTATTTTATTCCATATTTTTTCATTTGAACCACTTTTATGTATCTCCATGACCAAGTACAAATTATTAAATCTTGCAAAATTTGTAGTGTTACACCATTTTATGGACTATTTAATGTGCTTTCATGCTCTTATATTTATTATAGTAATAACTTGATAAATAAATAATTAAAAATCTAAATATCTTTTAGTTGTTATGTGTAATAAAACTATAAAAATGTTGTCCTTTTTAGTACACTTTAGCTTGAAGACACCCAAATAAAAAAAGTGAAAATTATTACAATTTGTTTTCCTAAATTAATTGTGCTTTTTATTTGGTTTATAGCCAAATTTGGCTAAATCTTCCTAGAGACAATTGCCACTTTTTCTGCAACTTCCTAAGGATGATCACCACTTTGACTACATTAAAAAATTCCTAAGAAAAACACTTGTAACTTGGTAATCAGGGTTTTTTATTCAATCTATACCAACATGTCAGTTAAACACACAAATAATCTGAATTTGCAACCCAAAGATCAATAGTAGTTGCTTTGTCAAAAATCCAATATTTGATAACTAAACTGTCCACCCCATGAATAAATACAACAATAAATTGATCTTTTCCCATCAATATCAACCACTCTTTTGTTGTTCAATATGCTCGGTGGAACTAGAAACTCTATATAATATCTAGTCACCACAACATTTTGAATTTAGAAGAGTCAAAACATGTAAAACCCTTTCCCCTCTATAGGGGCTAGAGTGAGCTAACACCCATGTTAATACCTTCACCTTTTTGAGCAAGGTGTCTTAATAGTGGCCATATTAAAGCCCAAAAAAAAGTTAGATTTGAACTCAGAGACCCTGAGTTAGTATTCACACAAGATATTTGTAAAACATTAGTAATAATTTAAATGGAATTTGAGGATTTTATCATAGCACCAAAGCGGGTGCTGGTTCACCCAAGGTCCCTCCTATGTGTTATGATTTACAATGTTAATAAAACCCTTTTAACATGTTATGATTTACATATGTTAAGAAATTTTTTTTTACATGTTATGATTTACATATGTTAAGAATTTTTTTTTAACATGTTATGATTTACATATGCTAAGAATTTTTTTTTAACATGTTATGATTTACAAATGTTAAGAACTTTTTTTTGGTATGTTATGATCTACATATGTTAACAAAGCCCATCTTTATGTATTATGACCTATGTATGTTAACAAAGCCCTTCCTATATGTAGTGATCTACATATGTCAATGTTCATGATAACATTCCCTTATGCTTTGTGATGGGTAAAGCCCATGAGTGGGGGATATTCTCAAAATGTGGAGCCAATTGATCTGATCAGATTGGCCCCAACCTCCTCGTCCTAGGCTCATTATTTTGAGGATGCCCCCTCCACCCTGGAGGTTGTGCACTACACTTTAACATGGTACCACTAGTGAGTGAGGGACTGGGAGGAGAGGAAGAAAAATCCTGGAAAAGCTTGGAATGTCCTTTGTACATAGGTTAGGTCATTTATTGCCATAAGCCACCAACACCCACGACGTGGGTGTGTCCTTAATTGAGCTAATTCCTTAATAACCAGTCAGACAATTAAAGGGCCCTTCTCTATTGGGAAGCACAATGTGCAGCTTTCAACTTTGAACACCTATCTATGCATACTGCCATCACTAGTTAAATTGATGGCAATTTGTGCATAATATTTATACATGCATACATGAGTTGCAGCAATTAAGTTATGAAACCTTCAATTGAATGGAAGGGTTGAAAACTTGAATGTAGGTAGGTGGCAGTGGCATTGAAACTTGGAAACTGGCCCTTGGAAGCTTTTGGGTTTTTCTGTAAACTTGCTTGTTTAAACCAAAAAAAAAACAAAACCCAATTAAAAAACCTAAGTCAATAGCTAGCTCCTGACAGCTTTTTTGACAGCCCCCATTTTGTTTTTCAATATCTCTTCACCAACCCAGTTGGCGCCTTTTCATATTAGAACCCATCTGACAATTTCTAAGTGGAAACATTATGAACTAAAATCCAAAGTAGTAATGGAATTAGTCGTCATGCCCCTTGAATGACCAGCTGTCTCAGGTATGTAGTGTGGAGTGGCCTAGGATACACAGTAATGTAAGCTACTAGTCCCTTTGTTGAAGCTGCTTTCTCAGTTATTGTTATTATTATTGTGAGTTTTGTGGTGGTTGTTTCATTGCAGACGCAGTATGAGCAATATTGCATTGAGCGACTAGCTGCAAGTTAAGCACACTATTATTTTGATGACTTTACTCAACACGTCTAGCTAGTATTACCAGGGTTCTGATATATTAGTACTGATGAAGAAATGATTCTAAATCTTAGGAGTGAGTGTATGTGGAAATTTGTTCTTACCCGAAGCAAAATTAGTAGCTAAACAGAGGATTACCTGTTGTGTAAAAGATGCCTCATTTTTCCTCATTTTTGAGAAGCATAAAGTACCGGCCTGGTTTTTTAACACTAGAGTATGAGCAGCAGATGTTATACAGCTAATTTCCATCCTGGGAGCTCCCAGGGAGGGAGGGAGTTTCGGTAAATCATCAGGGCATTCCTTGAATTTCTCAAGGTTCTCATGGGTTGTCATCAGTCAGTTTTAGAATGCTTGGTTCACATCGGGTAACTCTTGAGGAGCAAGGAGTGCCTGAAATAACTGCCCTTGGCACTTTCTTGACGGGAGTGGTTATTTCAGGAACTCCCTGGCAACTCCTTGGGAGTTACCCTAAACCTTCTGCCTAGGGGTCTGCTTTGCTCTCAAATGAATCACATCTGTCCATTCATATAAAGCAAAATTGTGGGGCTCTTTATGCCTGCTTGTAAAAGACTAAAGACCTTGAAGGGGGGGCTGTTCTGGGAAGTAATTGGGTCCCACAAGAGACCTCATATGGGGGGCTATTATTCTCAGAATTTGGGGCTCAGGAGCCTCAGACATGGGCTGTTCTTGGGAGTTGGGTCTTGCCTTGTGTGTGACCTTAATTCTCAGAACACTAGCCCCCTTTTAAAGTGAATTTTTTAAGGATTTTTTTTTTAATGTGGCCTAAGTGGCTTCCATTCATAGGAAGAACTTAAAAAAATGGTGATCATCTCTAGGAAGATTTACCCACACCTGACTATAAATCAGATATGAAATACAAATATTCAATCAGCTTTCTAATATTTATGGCTACACACTAAAAACCAAATGCAGAAATCTGACAATTTTTACCTTTTTTTTAATGCCCCACACTTCTGCTGATGAATTGAAACCCTCCAAAATCAATTTATTTTCAAATTTTTGATTTTTAGTTTCACTTTTTGCCCAAATTTAGCCACCCCAAAAAAAAGGGTATGGGCACTTCCAGGTCCTCTACCCGGCCACAGTGAACCAGCACCCACCAGTGCACCATCCACTGGATGCCCATTTACTCAGTTGTGGACGAACCCCAACTGAGTTAATATTTGGTTTCACCTTGGTAATCAATTCCCTAGGAAATAGGTCTCATACATAGGTAGGTAGGTAACAAAATAGGTAGCTACTAGGTAAGTAGATGGTTTATACATATGTAAAGACCATTTGTACTACCTACCTACTAACAACCTGCTTTTGGGTTGTTAGTAGGTAGGTAGAAAAAAGAAAGAAAAAGCAACTGAGCTAACCACCATGGTTAGCAAGGGAACTGAACAGAAAACTGTTTCCTGACCACTTACCATTCATCCTTTATGGTGCACTGGTGGGTGCTGGTTTCTAGGTGGCCCCTCTACCCTGGAGTTAAGAGTGAGGACTAATGAATACTAGTACAAATGAGTTGAAGTTTAGGGTTTAAACCCACAACTAGGGTTTAGGGTTTGAGGTTTAGGACACTAAACACTTCACTAATCTGATACGGTGATTTGTGATTAGGGACTAATTCTCTGGTACTGCTTATAACTACCTTAGTTACAACAGCAGCTCATGGGATGGGGTGGGTGCCATGAGGCAGCTGCAGCTGCTATGGAGTCTAGACAATGGACATATATTAATTACAGACTGTGGACTGTGTAATATATATGCTCGTGAAGATCTCTCACTTCTTCACTCACATTCTTGCACTGATCAGCATTGCAAGTGTGATTCACACCACCTGGTAGTTTCCACTGTTGTGCTAGAGCTGAACTATATTGGAATTTTGGAGGAGTTGCAATTGTAGCTTCTAGCTCTGCAGGTTTGTCTTGCTTCTCATTTTTCAGTAGCTCCTCAAGCTGTGTTGCTCAATTCTGTTTTGTTGAGTAGTTCTAGCTAGTTTTCTTTGATCATTGGATCTTTTGTGGTGACAGAAGCTCTCATGAGGCTAGTTGGTTTTGATCTGTAAGTGGTGTTGTTGTTGTAGGTGATCTGCATTGTCAGTACGTGGATTGTCACTGCTTCTGCTGGGAGTTGAGCAAGATGAAGAATGGAGCCGGAGCATTGCTGCTGTTTGTGGCTGTGGTCACATTGGGCTGCATGACAATGGGAGCAGAGAGTCGTCCGCTGTCGAAGGGCTCTAAGAAGGATTTGTCTACCATCTTGGGATGGTTTAGTCCGTGGTGCTCACCTCCCCCGGCAGCTCCATATTACGCCCCAGCTCCAGAAGATTACATTCCTCCCTACTCTGCTCCTGCTCCAGAAGAGTATTCTCCGCCTCCATCTCCAGTATATTCTTCTCCATCTCCGGTGTATTCTTCTCCATCTCCCGTGTATTCTTCTCCTTCGCCAGTGTGCTCTTCTCCTTCACCAGTGTATTCCTCTCCATCTCCAGTGTATTCATCTCCTTCCCCTACCTATTCCCCATCACCCGTGTACTCATCACCATCTCCAGTATACTCTAGTCCATCACCAGTGTATTCTTCACCGTCCCCAGTTTACTCTTCGCCATCTCCGGTGTACTCATCTCCTTCCCCGGTTTACTCATCACCAGTTTACTCCTCCCCCTCACCAGTGTACTCGTCTCCAGCACCCGGAGGCTACTGACATCCTTAAGAGAGCCTTGTGAATCACAGCTTCTGAAGTTCAAGGTAGCGATTTTTAGTCAAACTTTGTTTGTAATATTTTCTTTGGAAGCTGCTGAGTGTTGCCTAGGGCCATAGAATTCATCACTTCTAGCATTTGATGATGAATGTGGATGTAGTTGTTGTAATTGAATTGTGCATTGTGGGTGTTGGTATAGAAAGTTTTTAATCCAGATCAGCTGCAACTTTTCTTTCAAGTTGATCCAGCTAACAACATTCAGTTTCTTTGTGGCCACATTCGGTTTCAGATTATGAATGCGGGTGAGAGAAGCTGGTGGTGATTTTCATGCATAGATTTGATCTATTATGGCGAGTTGCAGATTGTACCTATTCTAGGAGATGGTAGAAGAATTTCTCTTCCAGTCGCAGCTAGCTAGGAGGCAATGCAGGAACCAAGGTTTTTCTTCTCAAAAATAATCATGCACTGATGGATGGTTGTCTAGCATACAAGAATTGAAGCTGATTGCCATCATCATGTGTCTATCTGTCTAGCACAGCTGGCAGTAGCACTAGCCTTTTTTCTCTTTAGTAACATCCTTGGGTACATGAGTTTTGATCAACTTTGTCTCTAATAAGAAGGCGATAACAAACCAAATCAGCTCTTCTAGTATATCATGATATCAAAGTTAGAATTTCGAAGGAACTTGTGTATTCTGACTTAAAACTAAAACGCAATGAAAAAACCCACCCAGCTATTATTTCTGCTATTTCTCAAATCCCTTTTTGTCAATTTTGGAAATTATCTGGGATTGTGAAATAGACTGTGCGTGCACCTTAGGATATGTTTATCAAACTGATAAAAGTTGGATGTTCATGAGTGAATTTTATATTTTTATCTGAATAATACAGCAAAATCTCTTTAATCTATAAAACAGATATATGCCTCGGTAAAAGCAATACTGAAAGAGAAGAATGTAAATGCATAGGATAAAATAGGAAAAATGAATATAAGTTGCTTTATACATATAAGTTGCACAATACATATGTAACACTATTGCTTCATATAATGCTCTACATTTACAACAACAAAATAAGACAATGATGTGGGTTGGATAAAAGATGATAGTATGCACCTGTATTACGAAACTTTACATCATTCCAATATTTATACCCTACCTTCATAGTAATTTTGTTGTCCCTGTGCTTACAAACATGGTACCTTTTACCCTCATGTATGATCACTGTAACACCCGCTTGATTCTTTACCCACATTGTCCAACCAGTTAGACAAATTTATAATAGAAAGAAACATTAGCTGTCAAAAAAATTGACAGTTTGTTGAAATCAATCAACCCACCCTTAAAGGTGGCTAGCACAGATACTATTTGTATGAGAAATAGCACAATTGCCTATGTCCAATCAGGACTATACAGCAGCAATGATACAATTGTAAACTGAATGCTATAATCATTTTCTAGGGTTTAGAGTATGAACAGGTATTTAGGATACATGTAAGACTAGAGAGTAAAGTATACGTATCTAGATTGAAATTGTTAAAATACATCTTCAATGGTGAAAGAAACTTCCACCTAATAGTTTGAATAGCCCCCAAAAGTAATGAAAGTTGTATAAGTTAACCTCTGACAGCCTTGTGTACCCTTTACAAGCTCTAATAAATTTGTACTACTGACCTTGATAGTGCAATACTTTCCCCTTTAAAGCTGACATTATGGATATTAATACTGATGGAAGTCACAACCTCCCCGCATGACAAATAAAAATTTATCAAATCCAAAAAAAGACATTTGTAGTGGTAAATATCCTAATGTTTGTAAACATAAAATCAAGAACTCAGCTTGCCCAGACACAAATACATTCAAACTTCACCTAAGTTTTTTTTTCCCATCTTGAAAGATGCAGACCATTCAGGACAAAAATTTGAGCTCTCCACAAGAGCAAGTGATGATCTTCTAGATTCAAGCAAAATGAGGCAGAAAACACACTTGGGGACAGACAATTTTCCTGAAATATCAGCAGGAAATGATGTATATACACTATAACTCTACAAACCTCTTTCATGCTCTTGTTTGTCTCCGGTAGTAGACTGTACAAATTGATGTACTTTGTTTGCTCTGCACCTGCAATATGTGGGAAATCATGTGACCCAGCACACCCGCTAGTGATGCAACATCTACCTGATGCAACATCCATTGGAAACCCATTATCACTCACTCCCTTAGAGATGCTCTTGAAATTGGATTGATATGTGCAACAATATGCACATTACCAATAAGAAAAATCCGTGAAATTTACAGTACCAAAAAAAATAGAATAAAATTCCTGATTTTTTTTGGTCAGAAAAATGACAATTTTTTTGAAAATAAATAAATAAATTCTGTTCAAGGTGGATTGTTCTTATTTCTGCAGTCTCTCCCAAAAACATGCAAAAGCAAGATGAGTTGGCTAGACTCAGATTAATGCACATAACTGGAGAGAGTGCACATAATGCATGCATGTGACTTTTTGTTGTATGTGAGTAAGTATTGATCAGTGCATTTATGGAATAATGGATGGTCTTTCAAACTAACCTTACATTTATGTTAATTTATGGCTGGGTCTACCTTTTGCTTGATAGGCTTGAATCCTTGGTTATTTTGGGGAATTCTTTTCTGGTTGTTCTTGTGGTGTGAGTTGAAAGTGCAAGTGGCGATACATGAAAAAGAAATGGGAGTTTGGGAGGTGTAAGATCCCCTCCACTCTTAAGGACTAGGTGTAAGAACGGTCCTGAGTCTCCTACATCCATTTAGATTCATCATAACATTCGTCTTGTGATTTATGATGGTTTAAGCCCCTCATCTGTAGGCACATTTGAAAAATGTGAGTTTGTATTTGACAAACACTTCAACACTCATTGTTGGTCTCTTATTTTGGGAATGCTCCCACCCTAGGTCTTTACTAGTAATAAGTCTAACATCTGAATATTGTTTTAAAAAAATAAACAAGGTTTTTATGAGTTGAGTATTGAATTTTCAAAATTTAATAATCTACTTGAATTTTTGAAATTTTCATCTAGCTAGGTTATCAATCCTTAAACCCAAGTTTAGTTACCTTCCACTTCTCATTTGGTCCAAATTTAGAGCACATGGGCATATAAAAAATCCAATCATATGTGGTTGTCAAATGTTTTAGGGGTGTTCTACTTGCTTCTAATCCATATAGTCAGTTCAGGCAAGCCACTTGTTCCTTGTGCTATCACCACCCTTTGTGCTTCTTTTCCATGTCAACAACTGTGAATTAAGTATTGAAACATATAGTCTCCTTATGTAAACTCTAAGACCTTTGCCAAAAGAGGAAAGCAAACACAAATTCTTTCAATGGAACTCAAGTTTTGCATTTTAATTATTCACAAAGGAAATCAATTAATGATGCAGTTGTATAATAGAGGTCTAAAATGGCTTGACTTGACCATTTATATAGTGCACCTCATTAACTAGTTGCTCCCAAAAAATCTTTTGGAAGAGAAATGGCCCAATTGTAGTTTTTTAACCTTGACTCAGAAGAAAATTAATTTTAACCTAGAAAATAACATTACATATCAACATAGCAATAAATACTAGGGTTAATTTGACAAGTTTGATTTGAATATGTATTCATGTACTCACTCGTGTCACATAGGTGTACATATGATTATATGTAAATTCATGGATGTAATGATAAATAAGTGTTTTGAATCAAAGTTTCATGTGTCAACTCTTATTTCCTTTTGATTTCAATCAAGTCATATATACCCTATTTAAATAGACACATTGGAGAATTATTGTTTCAAGATTATCCATTGCCCTAAGGCTGAACATGTCAATGTAATGCACTTAGTAAAAATCTTGTTGAAGAAACAAATGATTCCATTGATATTTTGGGTAATGAACTTGAAATTGTTGTTGAAAGTCATTATGCAAAACATAAGTTGACATTTGACATTGGGGCCACTACTTAAGACAAAGAAAGAGAACAATTACATTTTGCTAGCAATCATTAAATAGAAGTAGTTGCAGACCTTTAGTATGGAAAATGCTGCAAGTAATTGGAAGATGAGGTTCAATATCTCAATTGGGATTGGAGTCTACTCAAATTAGACAATGGAACTAAAAGCTTGCAAATTGACAAGTTGTGTAGGGCAACTGGAGAAGACATAAATGCATTGCAAAAACATGGCCAATGGTGTAAAGGATGATTGAAACCATTGAAGAGGCTTGACTCTTGTGGTAGGGCAATCCAAGTTCAAGAACATACCATGCATATGATTTACAATTGGTAGATTTTGCCAAAATATTTAAATTTCTCAAAAAAGCGGGTGAAGTCAATTTCTTTCATTCTTTTCCGACTCACCCACTTAAGAGTTATCCAATGGCAAACATCAGTTGCAAGTACGCTATAACATACAATTAACCAAGATATATTTTGTTTTTGTGTGTGCAAGCAAACACCAAATCTCTTTTGTGAATGGTACTTACAACTAGGTCACTAAGGTTCACAATTGACAACAAATTGGCTAGTCTGTGTGAAGAAGAGGACAAGTTGAAATGAACAAAAAGGACATTAACCTGGTGAAATAGCTGAAAAGTCATGGCGCAAATACAAGTGAAGGTGTCCAACAAATGTTGGAGTACAAGAATGCCAACACGAGTATTCCATGAACAAAAGGAATTTACAAATATCTAGTGCAATGGAATCATGAATGCACAAACCTAAAAAGAAGAGAGCATTGGAGAGAAGTTGGGGAGGACCAAACTGAATAATTTGGTAAAAAGATGGTGAAGGGAAGAATTTTTTTGACAAAGGGTTCAAGGAATTATTCAGTATAAGACAGAAAGACAAAATGGGTTCAAGTCATCCTCAGGAGTTACTAGAGTTCCATGAAATGTGATGGATTTAGTAAGGTTTGTGAAGGTGCAAAATGCATGCCACATGCAGGGTTGAATTTTGGTCATAATTGAAAAATAAAAATATCAATTAGTACCAAAGAAGGAAGAATAGAAATTGATGAAGATCAAGGCAATACAACAACAGTTCAGTAGACATCAACATCAGCAAAGCATAGCAAACATGGGCAAGGAGCAAAGACAGTGTAGCAGTACCTGAACAGAAGACCATTGTAGTGATCAGGTTGTTGCTTTTGTCCACACATCAGAGAAGATCTGGCTCGGGGAAAGAGAAAAATAAACAATGGGTAGCTGGAGGATTTTTTATTATGCAGCATGGGCCACAGAGGTTGGTTGAAAGCTGGAACGGCATTGCTCTTCAAATTGCTGGTACTCCAACTCTGCTTGATCATCCCATGTGCAAGTCTTGAAAAATTGCTCCTCCCTTTCCTGCCAAATCAAAAAGTTTGTCATCAATTTTCCATGTCTTTTATGATGTTGAATATGGTTGCAAATTGAAGGATTCCAAAAATTAATAGGCTATTCAAGGTGTTTGTTTTAAACCTTTTCTGCTGATTTCACAGCTTCACGCTTTGCTATTTCAGCACCACGTCCTTTTGCCCTTGTTTCTACATCAACTACCCATGCTTGCTGTCTCAAAAAGAAATTCTTCATGGCTGGCTTCTGTAAAATCCCAACCATATATGGACAAAACCTGGATCTGTTATAAGATGCACAAATTAAACACTATGCACAAAGGATCATCACTGAAGTGAAAACCAACCCTAAATCCTCAACCATTAGCACTGACCCATTGATGGGCACTACGACCAACGCATGGATGATCAAACCTACACTTAAAAGGGATCATAAATTTGTGTTATTGGCAACATCAAATAATTTTCTTGAGTGCAATATGGTACTCAGAAAACAGTTTGTCTAGGCTACTAAACATGTTGCAATTGATGAACACAGATAATTTTGGTACTTCCTATCTCTGCATGTCTGTGTGATACATGAGTTTTTCAGGTGTATTGTAGATCCCCACTGAGCTCAAGAGAATTTACTTCCAGTGGAGAGCAAGCAGCAGACATGTCTTTCAAACCTCTTTGTAGGATGCTCGACGTAGAATTCTGGGGATTTCCATGATGTGCAGGATGCCTTGTATGTCTCCGACTGCTAGAAATTGGGGCGCTACCACCACATCACACAACATGAAAATTAGGATGTGAACTCTGTGTCATGAACTCTTAGATTACAAATCAATGCTCAACAACATCACCTCAGGTACTATGAACCCTCTTGCATTGAAACAAGAAAGTATTAGACTCAAAGGTGAAGGTGCATATCAATGGGATCCATGTATGCCTTAGAAGTCAAAAGCTTACAACAGTGGCTGCAAAGGCTTACTTGACAATTTCCAAAATTCCATGGATGTGAGTTGGCAGGAGCTAACAAGTGCTGTCATTGATGGTTGGTGACTCTGGTCCAGCAAATCCCAGACTTCAATTGTTCCATCAATTAGCCCTATGTAAATAACTGCTGGCCGTGTTGGGCTCCAGCATCCGGTTGTCAAGTAACCTTCTGATGACCTTGATACATACATTGGTTTCTGCACAGTGATAAGCTGAACATGTTTATTTCCAGTTTTGCTCCTGGTGGCTAGACATGAGCTCCATGGATTACAAATAGAGTTACTCTCATGATCTGTATAAGACATGAATGTCAATATTATGCTGCATTTTAAACTAGAAAGGCTAAGTCCAGAGAGATTATTATAGATGGGAACAAAGGAATTTAAACCTCAATGCCATCTCTCCAGAGCGCAAATGTCCATATGCCGACCGAAAGAATTACATTGTCAAAGAAAGGAGAGCGGAGGAGCACCCGCACGGGTCCCTGATGAACAGCTGTTATTCCTGTCACATTTGCTGCACCAGTTGGCATGTTCAGATCCACCTCCATTACCTGCCCAAACTGTGGAACAAAAAAATTACCTTACTGAAGTTAGAGCTTCAGTAGTCCAGGTGCTTCTACTAGCCAATCATCTGATGGGACATTGATCCGTTGATGGGCAGTGAAAATATAATAAATCACTGACCTCTGTGCTACAATAGTAGGTGGTGCTCTTGAATCCCCGTGCCATTTTAAGAGGACCCACTTGTCGAGCAGGAGTTTCAGATTTCACATCTATTTTGTAAAGAGGAGTCCATGCATATTTCTTCTCCTCGAAGGCAGCATATTTTCTCTCATCTGACCAAGATTCATCAAGCTCTGGCTCATCCTTTTTGGTGACGTCCCAGAATGTGATCTATCCATTTCAGGCAAGTTTGCCATGTTATACCACATTTTGAGTCACGGGCCTATAATTCCCAGAAAAAAAAAAAAAAAACCTCAAAATCACAAGCTTCTGTGGATGTGACATATTTTCTTCTATGATGGGTGAATCTGATGATAAGAGAGGTTTTTTCAAAAAATTGCTTACTGTTCCATCCACAGAGACAGATGCTATTAGGTTGGTCTCACCATTATTTTGAGCTCCTTCCACACCAAGCTGCAAAGAAAATAGATAAAAACTGAAGGCTCGCAAAGTTTCATTTTATAAGAGATCACAAGAGAAAAGGATGTACTTTTTGTACTTTGAACAACTGTCAATCATCGTAGGATTGTATGTATCAATTCCTCAACAGGAAGAATTGAAATGCTTGAAATTTAAGAATTGGTTCCTTAGGTATGATATCAGTTATACCTGAAAATCCTTGGGGAGCCAGTGAATGTCAGAGACAATTGCCTTGTGTGATGTCTTCATGGTGCTCAAAAGTGTGAACAAAACTACTGGTGTCATCGTCACTGATTTTTTTTTCTCCTTGTCTTCTGAGCTCTCCTCTGCCTCTCGCCTGTCTTTCCTGTCTTGTTTTTCCTGGGCTTTTGTGATATCCCACAATATCACCTGCATGCACGCTGGTAACGAAGTTTTCAATGAATGGGTACAACACATGTGAAAAACTCTTCTCCACTCAATTGCACATAGTTGAAACATGAATACTAGACTTCTTGAATGGTGTCATGAACTAGACTTGTTGAAGCTTGGGAGATATAATAGTAAGAGGCTTGGTGACAAGAAGGGGGTAACTGTGTTTCATACCTGGCCATTGTAGCAACCACCTGCAATGAGGTGTGGTTTCACAGGGTTGAATCGTAAACTGAAAATGTCTGATGAGCTTTCTAATACCATCTGTCAAGCAATTTTGAAAAGCACAACTGAGAAAAGAAACTTGAGAGCTCCACAAGCTAGAGTATTTATGTTACACTTGTGAAAACTTATAAATGTCCCAGTGCACACAAATTTACCTCTTAGAACTGACAGGAGAAAAGAGAAATTGTGATATGAGAGAATTATTACCCAAGGATGGATTGGATCCTGGAAGGTCCACAGAAGAACATGTGAACTACATGGCCTTCCAGCCACCTGCACTCTTTCATCAAATGAACTTGAGGCAGAGACAGCTGCTGCAACAATCCCCCGTTTTCCAGGCATCCAATCAATTGCTGACACCATTTTACTCTTCCCATAATTGAGGTCCATGAAGGATTGGAACTCCTGCAATAAGAGACCCAAAAAAAGAGAAAATAATTGTCTTTGGGATAATTGACAAATCAATTTGGTAATATCCAATTACTGGGTTTTTTGCTATCCCTGATTCATAGTGAATTTTGACTGTAGCAATTATACAGCTGTGATACATGACTAGGGGGAACAAATTTACAGAGACAGAGGTAATAGCATGATCTCCATGTTGGTAATCATCATCCACAAAGCTTGAAAAGTCATCCTCACACAGATCAAATAACTCGTTTTGTTGCAAAGCATCCACATATCTAAGGCCAACAACACCCATGACAGTTTCTCTCTCAACTTCCACATGTCCACCAGATCATATATTGCATATCTCGTACTGACAATGCATGCCATGTGAAATGCAGGGATTTTGGGAGTACATTTGATGAGGAGATAGACTTGGTCTAACCCAAGAACTATGGTTTTGAGCTATAGCTGGTTGAAACATGGAAAGAAAAAGAATTTACTGGTCAGAATGAGTAGTACTTGGGTTTGGTGGCTGTGAGAAAATCACCCATTTCGTTGGAGCTCAGAACTGCTTTTGCTTCAGGAATTTCCATTGTGCGGGGCATGTATTGCACTTGATTGTTCCGATGGACCTTTCTGTAACACATGCCAGGAAACCCCCAAAAAGTCATCATTTCATCTCACAATGTTAAGCATCCCAGAATGAATGCTTAATTAAGCCTTGAAATCAATCATGAAACCTAGACCAATTGATTCCAGATCAGCTGCTAGATTCTGTTTATGTCTGAGACAATATCTAGGCTTGGTTTTCCCATCCGTACAGAGAAATCTTTGAAATTTACTTTGAAAATTATTTCATGCTCAAGAGTCTTGAGATTTAACTTGACAAAAAGGTGCATTGGCAATTCCACAGGATGTAATGCCATATAAGCAAGTCTATATAGGTTCTGCTGCATCTTAACTGGACAGTTTGGGCAGCAGTGTCTTTGGTGTCAGGAATGGCTTGTGATGCTGTGTCTTGCTCAAGCATGTACTTATCAAAAGATGGGTCTTTAAAAGGCCGACACTCCATCTGGCTGCTGCTCCATGTTTCCTATTGGATTCACCCAAGCTCCCTCAACATTTCACTCATGTAACCAACCAACTCAGAGCTTAATTCAGTTTGATAACACACTAATTTGCATAAATCGGATTTGGACCTTGGGAAAAAACATGCTGGTTCTTGGGTTGGATAATCAATCAAAATGTAATGAATATGGAGCATGTCCGCATACCAGAGAATCACGGTCTGCCAGGGCTATCTTTTGATAAAAATCCCGGCGTTTCTTTGTAGCTCTAATTAGAATCTGCAGAATGAATGCAAGTGGGTGCAGTATGTAAGTCTACAACATCTTGGAACAAGAAACTCTGCAGACTAGGAAAAATTCTAACATAAATTTGTATTTGATAGAAAACCAATTTAGTATTCAGACAACATTGATCTGGAAAGCTCTTTAACACAGAAAATAGAAGCCAGTTTTTGACTGGCTTCTGAGAGTGCAGTGTCTGTACCTTAGCTTGCATATCCTTCAGACTTGGTACCTACTAAACATACATGATTTGTTGGAATGGAATTTACATATGAAAGTTGCAAAAGGGGCAAAGGGACAAGGATATTACTGGATCACGTGTGGCTGTAACAGATTCAGCCACAATTTCTGCCTCACTTCCAAGTGATATCCATATTCGAGGTCCACTTCCCCTGGTGTCTTCTTCAGCTAATTTTTCTGCATGTGCCTTCACCATTCACAAGTACCCATCATCCCACACAGTTACATCCAACTCCTTCTGAAGAGATGAGTGTCCAATGGGTGTCTGAAAACTCAACAACCCTCAACAAGAATTTCCATCACAAATGAAATTTCAAATGATGATCAAAAAGTTAAATTGCCACAGTGGCATTTGTTGTGCAAATTTTTATTTTTATTTTCTCCTTTCCACCCATTTCAGTCTTTTGGCCTCCCTCTCAATGAGAGATGAAGTGTTTCCTTCTACAGACTTGCTACAATATGCAAGTTGGAATTTTGATCACCTCCACCCTGGGCACTAGGTCCTGTCTCTTGGACTGTGAACAAAACACAGATGCATCCAGCTGTGTCAGAGAATGGAAAGGCAAACCTTTTCAATACTCTCACGTTGCTCTTTGGTGCAAACAATTTCAAAATTATGATCATTGATGTAGCGGTCATCCCCAATGTACCGCAACAGGAAAGATTCCTCTGTGTAATTCTGGAATGACCTCAACAAACAAACCATGTGAGGAGGACGAGGACGAGGACGAGGATGAGGAGGAGGCCCCATGAGAGAGTCCATGATTTGCAAATATTTTCCATGTAAATGCAGTTCAAAGGATTTAACCAGATTACAACAAAAAGGCAAGAAGAACACAAATGAAAAGCCTTTGCTGGAATCTTGAAGACAAACTGAGTTATTCTTTTTAGGATGTGTAAACTCTCTCAAACTGCTGCTTGATTTTTACAAGGTTTATTAGGGTCAAACCAACCATCAAGGAGCCTTTCACAACGTGGAAATCAGAGATTGCGCCTTTGAGGCTAATGTCCTCCTTAACAGATTTTGTGTCAACCACAAAATGCTGATTATTTTTTGCTTCTTTCTTGTCTATGGAAAACATCTTGCAAGTAGAATCTGTAAGGTACAATGACACCACTCCAAATGGATGCTCCTCCGCAACTACCCACAACAACAACAACAAATTTCTCAAACAAGCAATCATTGTCATGCCAATGTCACCAAAAAAAACTAACATCATCACAATCTAACCCTAAACTATGAAAATTTCAACATGGTAAGTAGAGATGCAGATACACTCCATTCATGTATTTGAATGCTTCCCAGTTAGCCCTTAATACAGAATTTGAACACAGATGCAAAATTCTCCAAAACCAGTATCAAATTTTACCTTCCATTTCAATGCAAAATGAAATACACCTGAGCTGAATGAGAATTCACATGGGCAAATACTATTGTTTAGGATGTTGAGATATTTGGCTGCAAATCAATCTGATTGCAATTATTGGTGAAAGAACAGAGCAGCTATTCTTTGCTTAAATGCTACAATGGTTTTAGAATGGAATTCAAAAGCCTGATGAAGTTGGAATCCTCGTCTATTTTGGAGTGGTCAACTGAAAAAACACAAATTCTCTGGAATCATGATCTACTTTGGAGTTCTTATCAAACTAAAAAAATCTGCAATCATGATCTTATTTTGGAGGAGTCGTCAAATGAAAAAAGAGCTCTAGTGCAATCAATCAAAAGGTGGTGGCTATGAGGATTTCTCTGCATTGTTCTCCCTACACTATTAACTTTTGTGTTCTGCTAAGGACTTTGAGTGAGTTTTAGGCTCAGAGTTCATCTTATTGTCAAATGGAAAAAGCTCTGGAATCAAAAGGCGTTCAGTGGGCATGAGGAATATTTCTCTGAATTGTTCTCCCTACATTATTAAGTTTTGTGTAGTTAAGGATTTTGAGTGAGTTTTAGGCTCAGAGTTCAACTTATTGTCAAATGGAAAAGCTCTGGATTCAAAAGGTGTTCAGTGGGCACGAGGAATATTTCTCTGAATTGGTTTCTTCCTACAGATCCATCTTGTGTTTTGTGAAGGATTGTGTGTTTTGTGAGTTTTGTAATTTTGGACTCAATTGTGTACACTTTTGTAAAAAGCTTCACTGCTACCCAAGAACTGGACACGACATGATGACGATGATGATGATGGAAAAACCCTAATCCAAAGTAAGTTTCCCCTGGCAGCAGCAGCAACAACCAGAAAACAAAATGGAGCAGAACGTGCCTAGTTCCTACCTACTTACCAATTGGGTGTTGGGCAGAAAGTAGGTAGGTACTCAAGTTGTGGGCATTGTTAGGTTACCTCGTGGTGGTGGTGTGGGAGGCTTCTCTACCTCCACAGGTTTCATGCCCAAAAGGGCCATCATCTCCGCTGACATCGTCGCCATGGCTGCAACCAAACTCTAAGCAGCAGCAGGCTCTACAGTTCAACTTGCTTTGATTTTGAGAGAGAAAAACAAGTAAAGATGCAGGAGAAGAAAAACAAACCCAAAAACCGAGACTCAGAAATAGAAAGAAAGAATCAATCACGATAGCTAGAAACAAAGAATCACGCCCAAAAGAATGCAAGAGTTAGTTGCAAGTACTTGCAAGCTAATACTATGGTTCAGCAACCTGCAAAGCACCCTTGAGTATCATGTCGAAGAAACCCAGGAAACCCAACAAACCAAGAGCCGAAAGAGGGCAAAAGAGGCTATGAACAGACAGACACACAAGCGAGAGAGAGAGGGAGAGAGATGGAAGCGGTTAATACGGTTGTGGGGTTATGGATAAACTGTCTACACCACAAGAGTATTATAACCGTCGTCGTTGTCGTGGCAGTACTGCAGGAATATTTTCAGTTCTCAACTGCTAAGTGCAACTCCACCGGTGCTCAGTAAGTGACCCTGAAAAAGAAAGTGGGATGAAGAAAAGTTTAAAACATGCCGGTTTGGCTCAGGAAAAATGCTTTTGGCCCAGCTTTAACAGTTTGCTGAGGCTGGTGAAAGGTACACCAAACCGTAACACCTGCTGTTGATTGAACTACATAGACGTGTGATTGGATCAGGTGGGTTTGCTATTAAAAGTCTCCCCCCACATATTTGCAGTTGTGGTTTTAGTTTTATGGGTGGGGTTGGGAAAAAGGTAATAACTGAACTTGGATGTGAAATACATTTTTTGCAGGGTCACATTCTGAGGACCGTCGGAGATGCTCTAATATTGTAGAGTTATATTTGGCGTTTTGTCTTTGGATTCGTATGCGACGGGGATTGACGCACTACGTAAGTAGTAATTGTTTGTCTGGACATGAGGTGCGCTGGCTGGACTGTGTGATCGATTACTCGTAAGCTAACTCTTACGCAAGCTGAGAGTTACTTAATTGGCTGCAATCAAACCAAACCAAATTCGGCATTGAATGCTGTTAAAGAGTTTTTGTGGTTTAGCTGAGGATGCAGTAGTACTGCAGGCAGGAGAGACTAGATTGAGCTGGATTCATGACGTTGCAGCTGACAGATCGATCATAGGCAGTGTTCTTTCTTTTTGGACCAATTTTCGCACTGTGGCTAACCAAAAAGAAACCAGTGCGAAATTGTGCAAGGGCTTGCTTTTGGAATTGTTTTTTTGGAAAAAAGTCGCCATATGTAGACAATGAGTTCCTATTGGTTGCCAGAACTAAGCAGGATTCCCCCAAAAAAAAAACATAAAAACGTACTTCACTGTCTGACCTCTAGCCAAATTTGGCTCATTGCTCTTATAATGATCGCCAATCCACCTACTTCACAAATTTGCCCAAAAAAAAACCTTACCATAAGCCCAAGCAGAAAGAGTCGTGAATAATGCGTAATGTCAGGCAGCAGCCGCTGCAGATGAATTGAAGCTGAAGAGTCGACCCCCGCGCGATGGAAGAAGCTGCCTGGGAGGCGGGGGGAAGCTCGAGATGAGCCGACATTTATGGAACTTGAAGAACTGCAGCTCGTGGGTTTACGTCTTGCACAAGCTTCGTGAGGCTTGAGCTGCTGCAGCAAGAGCTGTCACCGTAGTATGTATGTATGTATGATCAGCTAGCTAGCTCGCGGCGGGTTCCTTTCTTGTTTTTTCGCTACTGGCTAGCAGCTAGTCATGCAGCAGATGCATCATGATCATCTGTGATAATTAAGTGTGCTGATGTGAAATGAAAGTCTCGGCTGATCAAATGCAGCTGTAATCTGTCAGAGCTGCTTCACTAGTACTGATCATGTAGCTGTACTCGTAAATGCCACATGCAAAAAAAGCCAGGCCGCCATTAAATTACACTGTATCTGTAGATTGATCAGGACTCAGGAGTCCGATCTCCAGAAGCATGAGAGCAGCTGAGAATTACAACTTGCAGCAGTGCAGATCTAGCTAGGGGAGTTGCAGGAGCCGATTGATGCAGCTGGTCATGATGATCAGGAGCTGGGGACTCCAAGTCCTTGCCAGCTACACCAGCTAGTTACAGCGATCAATCATGATTCCCGAACTGCTCTGATCATCATGATCCACAGACGTAATTATCTGCAGCTGCTGGCCGCACTGCAGACAAGCTAGCTGCAGGATTCAGGACTAAGCTGAAGTTCACCTGCAATGCTTAAATGTGCTCTGATCAATCCTCAGGTGCTAACAACAGGACTCGGCCATGACAGTCTTGTGACTTGTCATCATGTGCTGAGACGCCGCGATGATGCAGTTGTCAAGAACTAGTGCAACACACACACACACACACACACACACACATTCTCTCTCTCTCTCTCTCTCTCTCTCTCTCTCCTCATCACTGTAACACATGAAGTGATCAGTCATAAGGGCGGAAGTGGGGAGGACTACAGTATAAAGTGCAGCGGCGAGGACTAGTAGCTAGCTAGCGGCAGGAGCACGTCTCAGCAGTCAGTATTCATACTAAGCGCCACTGCAGGCACAGGCAACAGGCTGTGATGCGTTGCTGGTTGTTACAGTGACTAGAACATCCGACAGCATGTTTTTGTCTTGTTGTTAAGATCATGACTAGTAAGAGAAATTAGTGATAATCATGATCTGTTTAGACTGAGTATGATTATTTAAGCACGCTAGGGAGAGATCTGGTTTGGTGGAGATCAGCTGGGGATTATAATTAGGCTACTAAAGCATGTCACAGCTGCTTCGGTTGCAGTCGCGGCAGTAAAGAGTAGTCAATGCAGCTCATAGTATATATGATGCAGATATCCTCCATTTTCCTTCACAGCGCAGTTGTTGCAGTCCAGTTGCTTGCATTGATCATATTCTCAGCTTGAGTCTCTCTGGTGTATCGGCAGCAGCAGCACTACTACTTGGCGAGGAGGAGCAAGCATCGGTACTGCAACAGCAACTCTAGCTGCTGCAAAAGATCTGCGTGCACGTCCCCGCTGATCTAGACTGTGTGTGTGGATCAAGGTCGGCAAGTCTAGCAAAGATGAAGGGAGTCGTCGCATTACTGCTGGTTGTGGCTCTTGTGACCATGGGGGTCGAGAGCCGTCCCTTGTTGAAGGGAACAGAGAAGAACCTGGAGGCTTTCGCAGGGTTGCTGCCGTCTTGTTCTCCAGCTCCAACTCCAGAACCCGAGTACAGTTCACCATCCCCAGTCTACTCTTCACCAACGTATTCCTCTCCATCTCCAACCTATTCCTCTCCTTCTCCAACTTACTCTTCTCCAACCTACTCTTCCCCATCTCCAACCTATTCTTCTCCAACATACTCTTCCCCATCTCCAACCTATTCTTCTCCAACATACTCATCCCCATCTCCAACCTATTCTTCTCCAACATACTCTTCCCCATCTCCAACCTATTCTTCTCCAACATACTCTTCCCCATCTCCAACCTATTCTTCTCCAACATACTCTTCCCCATCTCCAACCTATTCTTCTCCAACATACTCTTCCCCATCTCCAACCTACTCTTCTCCCACGTATTCTTCCCCAGCTCCCCCTCCATCCGACTGTCCTCCCCCCACTAGCTGGTAAAAGTTCGGAAGATCATCATCTACAGTAGCACCTCTAAGGTACGTTGCAATACAGTAACTACATTGTTGAGCTTCTCTTCTCGCATGTATCAGGCTGATCTATGGTCCTTGAACATTTTGTGATCTCATGTACATTCCATGGTTTTTTGCACTGTATGATCATGAGTCTAGCTAGATACCCACAAGCTAGACTTCTTGTAAAGAAGTTTCAGAGATCCAGAGCTGCAGCTGCTGCAGTTGAATGATAAATATTATTGCTTGAGCTGCTCGCTCGGTCGCTCGCTTGTTTGTTGAGGAAGATCTACAACTATACTACAAACTGATCAACAGGATTTATTTTGGCATTTGGGTGAACACTAATATTGTCATGGGAGATGATTTGGTGGCTTCTTGCAGATGTAATCAAAACTGTGGTGGCCACTGAAGAGAGAATTCATGCATGCACGCGGCAAACAAACAACATATATATATACTACGGTCTACGTCTAGTACTATGAGAACAGCTGGGTATCATCATGCGGCACTGCTGTTGACCATGTTACGAAACAGTTTGCAGGGGGTTTCTTTGTGTTTTTGTGTCTTCGTCCGAATAAAAAGGGGATGTCACTTTTGATGGTGCTGGTGGATGGAATCTCCACATGTTGATGCATGAGGCTGCAGTGGAGAACTGGAGACTTTTACTGCACTAGCGCTGCTCCTCTCAATGCTCATCACCATCATCAACAATATCATCAGAGCATCATCAACATCTCCATCAGATTATTGTTCAGAATTTTAGCTCCAGCAGCAGCAGTACTAGATCAGAATGCTTGCAGCTTAATCAATCCATTATTAGGAGCTTGTGGGAAAAAAAAGTACTACAGTCTAAAGCTTTGATTGATTTTCTTCTTCGTGATCTTAAGAGCTATGGTATAAAAGCTTATTGGGTTACTAGGCTCTTGATCCATTCCTCTCTAAGGTACACATCATGAAGATATTTTTACTTCACAAAATGGGTTTTTTTTGTTTGACCAGTTCATGTCCAGAGGTCTTTTCTTCTTTCAAGTTCCTTCTTATAAGACTTTTAGTGTGTGGGTTTGATGTTTTTTGGTTAAAATTTTTATGGGGCTGGTAAATATTTTCTCTAGACATGAACTTGGCTACAAGTGGGATCGATTGCAACACCCCAAATACTGGTGCACTTCAGGACTGGTCAAGTGCTTAGTGATCATGATCAGTGGCTGTAATATTTCTTTGGTGTGTGGCTCCCCCACCCACCTTCACTCTCAGTTTACCACAAGCTCAGCAGCTTGGCAGTACTCTCTTTTTCTCTTCTTCAATTCTTCAATTTTTTTGGTGAACAAAAGAAAAGTTTGTCTTATCAACAACAGTTCACAACACTTGAAAAAACACTTCCGTTAAAACAACAAAGATGGTTCAATTTGCAGCTTTCAATAACACTATGTAACTTATGATTCTATGTTATAATACTATGGCTACTCATGGTCCCAAACAGAAGTACTATTCCAAGTTAAGATTGAGAGAATGATGCTGGTCTTATAACTGTTTTTTCTCCTTGAGAATCCTGCAGGCTCACTACCTAGCAAAAAAATTTCTTAACCTTTGCTTTGCTTGAACTATATAATGAACCCATCCACCCAGCTTCTTCCAGGTTTGCTTGCAGGATCAATATTGCCATGTGCTGCATGCATGGACATATGCTCGATGATGATGCTTCTTGTTGTAAAGTTTGCTGCTTCTTTGTTGTTTCATTGTTCCCTGTAGCAGCAAAACTGACAACAGATTACATTCTCAAATGCAGCAACATTGGGATTCAACTCTGTATTCACAACATTTGAACCTACATTGAACTCTATAATGTTTTTCAAGGTGTTGAAATCCCATGTGGGTTGTTGACATAGCAGCTTGTGCTTCAGTAAAAAAACTTAAGTATGCAAAGTCAGATTTGGAAATTACTCTGAAATGCTTGAATCAAATCCTGAATGCAACCAAGCCCCACTAATATAAGCAAAAAGCCTTGGACAAGTATTCTGATTAACATGCTTTAAACCCTAGAATCACAAAGTCATTGAAGAGAATTTGTGCTTGTGTAGAATTCATGATTTAAGTTCATAGAATTGGGGAAAATTTTGTTGACCAATTCCTCCTTTGCATGCACAAATTGATCAGAATTTATCCAATTCCATCTCTACCCATGTTGGACTGTTAAGAAGAAACCCCCAGCAGTTCTTAAGATTCATCAGTGTAGTTTTCAGTAAATATAAAGAACTGGTTCTAATATATGAGGACAGTTCTAAAAAAAAATTGAAAAAAAATCCAAATAATGACTGCCAATAAGACCTGTTAGACCCAATTATGGTCTTTAATTATTAGCCCCTTAATTTCAAGGGTTTCTTTTTGGTGAATTTTTGCCACTTGGTGACAAAAAATAAATCCAGTATGCCTCATATAAAAGGATATATATTTTTGTGAAGTGTTTTGCCAAAGTTGCCAGATTTTGACTATAAAAAATTTTGGAAATCACCATATTTTGACAATAAGGCTTCCTTTAGGGTTGCCAAAATATAACAGGATTTTTAAAAATCTACTTTCCTCTCTAAACTGTAGCCAAATTTGGCTAATTCACAAGATCACCAGTGTGGTTACAAAACAAAAATTGAGAGAAAAAAAAAAACCCTGGACCCATGCAAGGACCGAACTTGGCAACATTTTGACAATGAAATTTTTTTTGCATTGAATGCAAACTCCATGATTCACTGTTCCAGCAAACAGAACATCAAATGAGACTGTTCTTACATGCTTTGATAAGAACTGCAATCTGCTACAACTTGCTTACTGGATACTTATTACATTCCTTACATAACCCTAAACCCTAAACCCTCTCACCTATACTTTCTTTATATGCTGCTATTGTGTGGCTTAAGATTCAGACTTCAGACTGTTCTGGCAGGCTTTTCAGATCTGTCTTCTCTTCAATTGAAAACTTTGTATTGAATTGCATCCCGTATTGTGAAGTTCGCACTCAAAACATTACGTGCCAACTTTTACTACTCAAGCCTCCTGGTGTGAAAATAAAATAAAGCATAAAATAAAATAAAATAAAATAAAGCATAAAATAATTTGTCATTTTATGAAACTTGATCCATAAATTCCTATGTGTTGTAAGGGAAAGCCCTGGCAGCAGGGCATTACACCCTTTGAATATAGGCGGACCCTGAGGTCAAGGATGTAATGCCCTGCTGCCATACCATTTATCTGGCATTATAAGTGAGGCAGCTCAGTACAAGGGGAGGCCTTCCTGTACAGGCCTCCCCTGTACCCAGCCAGAGTGAACTAGCACCCACCAGTGCACCAATCCAGATGGATGGTGCATCGATGGATTTCAATTTTTCATCCTTGTGTTAACCAGGTTCACTTTTTTTCCCCTTCCTCAACCTTGATCCCACTTTTTGTTTTACTTGAACTTCCTTTCCCCCCATCCCAACCTTCCCAACCTACGTATAATTTTATTTATTTTTCGAATTTTTTCCCCTTCCTCAACCTTGATCCCACTTTTTGTTTTACTTGAACTTCCTTTCCCCCCATCCCAACCTTCCCAACCTACGTATAATTTTATTTATTTTTCGAATTTTTTTCCCCCCCCCTCCTCCCACCTAGTCTCACCTACATACCTACACACCCACCCATATACCAACGATCACAACTGAATATAAATTTCAATTTATCACATAATTATTTTTCCTTGCCCTTTCACCTTCCTCCCTACTAGTCATTGAAGTAGGTACCTACAAAACCCCACCTACTTCATTGCACCTACCTCCCCAATTGTCTTTTCATCTAACCTTGCAACTATTGAAAATAATGATGAAAGAAACAAAATGAGGTTATTAGAAGGAACTTGGAATTGTGTACTCAAGAAATATTTAAGATTAATTTATTTTTTGGTCAACACTGGTATGAGGGTAATGCATAAACTTTTAAGAAAATCCAAAGTGTACACAAGTTCTTCAAGTGAGTGTTTCACATATTCCTTGGATTGGAACATTGTGTTTAAACTGTTATGAAGGTATTACACAAACTTATTTTTTAAATCCCAAATGAATGCAATACCCTTTTGTGGTTATTTCATATATGCCTTCGGTGAAACATTGTGAACTTAGATTATACTGAGGATATTGCATAATTTATCTAAAGAAATTCAAAGTGTAAGCAATATTTTCATTTGGGTATTTTATTTATGCCTTGGGTTGAGAAAGGATGTTTCTTTTAGTGTCATGAAAATATTATGTAAACCATGAAAATATACAATGAATATACATTATTTTTATGTGAGTATTGAATTGGGGGCTAGTACCATGCAAGATAGTGATTGTATGCAATGATGGTTTTTGCACAAATGCAAGCCATAATTCAAGATTTCAACTTACTATTTGGAATGTGCAATTGTAGCTAACAATACATATAGTTTTAGTAAACAACTATAGTTTGAGACAAATAAAAGACTTTCAACAAAATTTTGGAATGATAATTTAATACTCATGCCATTCATTCAATATTCCATTGAGCATGAATTTCAACATTATCTTTTGCAAGTTTTTATGCATGCCCATTGTATTATGTGAACAAAATTGAAGTTCATCTTTTTTAAATTATTGGCATACAACCTTGCATACATTCACACAAAATGCAACATATAACAAAACAAAAATGTTGCATGAAAAAATATGGGTGTTGCCCCATGCACCATGGTACAAAAATGTGCAAGTTCAAAAAAAAACTAATCAAAATGGTGAACGTCTATGAGCTCTTAGTTTCAATAAGGGAGGAGGAAGAAACTCCTTATCCAAACCCTCCTCCTACTACATCACAAACTTACTATGCTTCATAAGTTCATAAAAATTTTGTGCAAAATCCAGTTTTCATAGGTTTGTACAAAAATCACATGAATTTTGCATTATGGTTAATATGAATGATATTTGTACATACTCAACATTTAAAATATTCAAACATATGAGACATTGTTTTTGTATGACATACATGAATGTTTATGTTTAATATACACAAATGCATAGTTTTATCCAAAATTATATCATGATAATTTCATAGATTTAGTTAAAATATAAATCGTACATACTTCACATCAAAACATCATAAGTAAAAAATTCATATCATTTATATGTAAGTGATATGTGTATTTTTTGTGCCATTTTTACACTTTGAAGCCCACAAAACTTGCATGCACATATTGTTTTACTATTTTTGCATAGAGAATCTATGTAGGCCTTCCTATTACATGAAAAAAAACAAAAAAGAACATTATTTTAAAAAAATAAAAAATAGAAGTTACAAA
>Ga0209611_10000250_pt1 | contig 71921 bp, 51 predicted proteins | sample S1TSphgellanicum_3_FD_187693 | JGI IMG/M metagenome (GOLD analysis project Ga0209611, IMG submission 187693) | Host-associated microbial communities from peat moss isolated from Minnesota, USA - S1T2_Fc - Sphagnum magellanicum MG (SPAdes) (version 2) | ecosystem: Host-associated > Plants > Peat...
TATTATATATATAAATTCGCATATATATATATATATATATATGTCTTGTTTATCCAAAGCCCTCACACGTGTGGCTCAGTGTACGGTTGTAGAGGACGCCCGTTATTTAACTGGAAAACCCGCGGCTGCCGTCAGATCCTGTTCCTATCCGACGCGCAAGAAACCAGACACGTGGTCAGATTTGGGAAGAAGCAGCTGTGAGCACGGCGATGGCGCCGGTGGACTTCTTTCGCTTCGTCTTTCTCTTCGTCGATTCTTCTTCAGCTCCGATCGCATTGAAGAAAGCGTGAAATCTGCGCGCGCATTTCGGAAGATGTAGGTCCCAGCTTGCGTGTTGCAGATGGCAGTGGCCAAGAATCCAAGAACCGAGGTGGAAGATATGGAAGAATGTTGTATGTACTCGAGGTAAAACTCGTGCGAAGACGGAGGGGAGGATAAACAGAAGTAGAAGTTTGGCGAAGGAGTTTCTTCTTGAGGGTTTCAGGAAAATTTCCACTTCGTTGCGGTTATTATTGCGAAGAAGAATTTTTTTGAAGGAATTTGCGGAAGAGAGTAGGAGTTTGGTGAAAGATTTCTTTTTAGGGTTTGAGGACAATAAGCACGGTTGTCCCACTTTTGTCGCTGTTATTGCGAGGATTTTTGGGAGTAGAAGAGATGGCACAACTTTGTCTCAGCGTTGTTAATCGTTGTTCCTTGCATATGAGCAAAGAATGTTGTGTAGAGGTGAAGGCAGTTCGATGGCAAGCTGATCTTATGAGCAGAAGGTCTGAACCAGGGGAACATGAACGGAGGGATTTTCATGTTGGATTCAATATGATACATGGCAGAAGCGGCTGTAGAAAGCTTAGAAAAGTTTTGAATCCGATTAAAGAATTTCATAAAAGGTCTGGATGCAAAGGCACTGGACGTTCTTATGATTTTCATACAAGAGTATTATGTCGAGCTTGTATTGAAGTATTAGGTGAAGAATTTGAAAATTGTCATGTCAGATGTTCACAACCAGAAGGTGAGGGTTCCACACTTAGGGTAAGCTTGAGTACAGATAAAACAAATGAACAAGATGATGGAAGTGAGCCAGAAAGACACGCCAGCAGACATGAAGGCAGTTTTCATTTTGGCCGAAGAATGCTTCTTGGAGCAGTTTGCACCTCTTTGGCATTCTCTTCTTGGAGTATTGCTGATGCAGAACAGGAAGAATTGAAGACTGCTACACCATCAGCAACCAATGGAACTGGTGGTTTTGCAGTTGGAATTGATGAGAAGGGGAGGGGGTCAGAGGTGGAATTGGGCAATGGGGAGAAGGACACGGGGTCAAGGGTGTATGATGCAACAGTGTTGGGGGAGCCAGTGCCTGTGGGAGGTGAGAAGGGCCGGGTATGGCAGAAGCTTCTGGCAGCGCGTGTTGTTTATCTTGGAGAAGCAGAGCGTGTTCCAGATCCTGATGACAAGGTGCGTTTTCTCTTCACTTCCCACATCTTGCCTTTCACAATGCACATGTGGAACTGTTCAGTGCCAAAGGTCCAAATATTACTCTGAAGGATCACCTGATGTAGTCTTTTGATTAGAAAAAGCCTATGATGCAAGGCAAAGAGCCAGCTTGTTTGGTCACCTTGAAACAGATATGGATGTGGAAGGGAATGACAGGTACTTGAGCTAGAGATTGTGCGCACCCTACGCAACAGATGTTTTGTGCAGCAACGGCCAGTGTCACTGGCCCTTGACGCCTTCCCAAAAACACTTCAACCTCAACTCAACAAATACATGAGTAAAAAGTGGAACACTGATCTTTGTTTTCAAGCCTTCAAGTTTCTGCCCATGACAATCCAAGTTCTTTTTTCATATATGTTTGGTAGCACCTGAGACTACCATCAGGTTTACCATTTGATGTCCTTGAGGATCTTCTCATTTTCTGTTTATCTTTGCTCTTGTTGGCCTGTCACTCACGTGGGGTTGAACTGTTTCTGTGGCAGATTGAGTGATGATGAACTGAGGGCTGCTGTTGGATTTTGGCCTGATGGTCAGTGGCAAGAATATTTGCCTCTTTTGCAATACTGTCGTGCAAGTGGGGTGCGACTGATGGCCTGTGGTACTCCGCCTGAGGTAGGTCTACAACAAAAATCCTTGAATCATCCTCTTTTTCCTAGTCAGTCAGTGACTTAGTAAGTCTTATTTCATGTTCTGTATTAGATTTTATCATCTGAAGACTTCTCAAGACTTCAGGTTTTGGTGGGGTCTTAATCTTTTCTGCATGGCAATTTGTTTCCTCCACTCTTCTTGTATGCTGTGTTATTGTTAAACTGCATTGCCAACTTAAATCGTAAGTATGGAGAGTTCTCAGTACATATGAACTTATTATTGCCTACATACCAGAATTTTGTTTTAATATCATGTGGTCTCTCCAGTCTGCAAATTACAACCTCCTGTTCACAAACAAATATTTTGACAGTCGTGGACTCAAAGGAAGCCACCTAAGAGAAATGTAGGAAGGCCTTTCTGGCCTGATTTAAGTGGGTTTTGGCAGCCCAGGCATGTCCTGACAGTAAAAGGTTTGTGATCTTCCAATGGCTTTTAGCTTCTAATATTGGATACTTGCACAGGGAAAATGACATTGGAGTCAACTTACTGGCATGTTTCTTGTGCTGCTAAGTACTGAGGACCATATAATTGACTTTCCAAGTTCTGTGTGGATTTCACAGCTTTCAAATCTTATGATTGGCTTTGAAAGAAATCCTGTAATGGTGGATTAGCAGTTCACCCCTAAAATGTAGTCCTCACTAACATGGTTGCATGATTGTTGCAATACACAAACTTTGATGATTGTATGCTAAAGTCTGTGTTTGAGACAAAAAAGTTGATCTCTGCAGTGGAAATGGGAGCTAAGGTGGGGAGAGCTTTAAGGAGTTGAGCATATCTCTAGTTTTTGTGAAGTTTATGTAGGCATTCAAGGCTTGATTGTTTATGTTTAAGTAGTGAGTGAGAAATGCATTTCTGCCACTCACCTAGATATTGCACCTGGCTGTATGCAATAATGCTTTTTGACACTGAACAATTTCTTATAGGTTTTGCGCACAATTCAAGCTGAAGGAATACAACATTTGAAGGATGCAGATAGGCGGAAATATGTGCCACCCATTGGGTGGGGGTTTGGAGCAACCTCAATTCCGATAGTAGAGCAATTGGCCCTTGCTGATGTCCTGCCAAAGTCTTCAGTTCCTTATGGGGTAGGGCCCTATCAATTTGCTCAAGCTCGAATAGTGATGGAACACACAATGGCTCAGGTAAAAACTTAGTCTCAAAACTCACCTTCTAACTCACTTAACTTTTGATGGCAGATGTCAAGGTTAAGGTTGAATCTCCACCATTGATGTGGATGGAGAGGAAAATGTCAGGATGGCAAACCAATAATTTCTTTGGATTCTTCAGGGACCATTTATTCTTGATATTAGGAACCATGATGCAGAGTCACAAATCTTTGAGAGTACTCATTGTGTTAGGATGCCACAAGACCAACTTAATGTGATGTTGTGGACCTTTCACACTCAATTTGGGATTTTGTAACTACCCTGATCTGGACCATTTTCTTCATATAATGTGCCCATAGTGCACATTGGCAGAAGGCCAGTGAATGTACTCTGCAATCTGCAGTCAGCGAATCTGACCACTGGTACGTGGTCAATGACTCTGGGTGGACTTTGAAGTCTGACAGTGACCAGAATCAGGGAGATTTTCACAGGGATGAACTAGTCATGTGTGGGCACACCAGAAATAAATGGTAAAATCGGAGCCCTTGTGCATCTGATTATGGCTGCAGTGTAACATGACATTTGTTCAGGCTTGAGGATTGCAGCTGTTCCTGAAGATTGAACAAGTGATTTGTGGTGTTTTGTTTTTGTTCAGGTGGTGACACAAGGGATGGCAGATGGTGGGTCAGTTGGGCTTCTAATTGTAGTGACTGGAGCTTCTCATTTGCTATATGGGTCACGAGGTGTTGGGCTGCCTGCTAGGATCTCCAGAAAGTTGCAAAAGAAGACCCAGGTTGTGGTTTTGCTGAACCCAGAGCGGCAGCGAATCAGAATGGAGGGTAATGTGCCAGAGGTAAAGCAATGCTTAATTTCATTGTGCTATTCTGGAGTCTTCTCTCCATCTCATATATGTCATCCAGGCCAGAAATGTACAAGAATTCTGCTAATTAGTAACTCATGAAAGTCTAGTCAATTCAGTTTGAATTTTGATTGGAATCTGAACATGTGTGCAACTGGCACCATTCCAGCCACTCCTATCTTTTTCTTCTTTGTTTTTTTGGTGGGTTTTCTCTGTTCTCAAAAGTCAGCTTTTCTGAAATTTTCTGTCTGCTGATATCTTGTTAGATCTGGCATCTCTATAAGCTTGTCATCAGGTTACGTCTCAACTCTTTTCACGTTGACTTAAATCATGAGTAGTGAGAGTTCTCAGTACTTAGGAAGATGTAACTGAACTTGGATTGGACTTTGATTGAAAAGAAGCAGGCAAACCGTAAAAGAAATTGTAGCAGCAGTCACAATCTTATGATGCAGCTACTCTGACCATGTAAGAACTACAGCATTTCTCAAAGACCATTTTCTTCTCAGTGTTGTAACAAAAGGCTCTGTACACCATCCTGCAGGCAGATTTTTTGTGGTACTCTGCACAAAAACTATGCACGCAAAACTGCTTTGATAGAGCTGAGGTTGCCCGGGTCATGGATGCTGCTGGAAGTACTCGTGATGCATTGCCACAGGTTAGTAGGTCTGTGACTTTGTTAGAACATTAGGGAGTAATAACCTACAACAGTCAGTTTTCCTTCAGGTTCTGGTGTATCTCAAAAAATGAAGAACCTGTTTCTTTATTTCAAAACTCTAGCTAGCTGGGCATCTATCCCTCGTAAGTTGAGCTTGGCATTCCAATTTTTCAATTTTCCTAAACAAGTGTGTGTCCATCAAGCAGGATATGCAGGCAGGTCTTGAGAGGGGCTTGGTATCACCAAAGGTCCTTCAGAGCTTTTTTGAGCTGGACAAGATTCCATATATTGCAGAACTGTCTCGTCATTTTCAGGTTGCTGCCTATCATTTCTGGGGTTCCTAGCTGAAAGGTTATTGGGGCTGTAAATGGATCAATCGGTTTACTTTGGTCGCCAAATTTTGTGGACAAATTGTACATGACACTATGAGCAACATGTGCTAATTTCTTGCAGGGGTTGAGAGAGAGATGGCTCGCTGATCCACGTTTCTTACAAAGACTAGGAATTGAGGAAACCATTTCCATCACCACAACTCTGATAGCCCAATATGAGCGTCGGGGGAGCCGTTTCTGGTCAGAGATTGAATATGTCATCACAGACACAGTTCGAGGTGCAGTTGTTGACTTCTTCACTGTCTGGCTGCCAGCACCCACTCTATCTTTCCGTTCCTTAGACTCTCCGGTAATTCACACTACAACTGTGACTTTTCATGCTTTGGTATCAACTATGCTGAAGCCAACCCCTTTAGCAGAACCAGTAGTTGATTCCATCAAAATTTAGGTCACCTATTCCCATGCATATCTGGACAGCAACATTTATGTGTGTTTGACTCTTTTAATATCTGTTGCCATGTTGTCAATCAATTGACCCAGTTTGTGCTTGGTTAGTCTGTTACACAAAATCAAGAGTTTCCTTTTGAATAGCCAAGTGGTTCTTGCAGACTGGTTACTTGTCAAATGGTTTTTTAATATTGCAACCTTGAAGCCTTCTGCCTTCTTGTGAGATCACATAGTTTTCTGAGTACTATGATATGCAACTGTTTTCACTTTTCAGGTTACTGGATCCAGTGCCCTGGATGGCTTGAGGGGCTTACTTGAATCTCTACCTGATAATGCCTTCCAAAGAGCTCGGCTCGGAGAAAATTTTGACCTAAGTACTAGACTATGGGCAGTGGTGGTGGGGGGTTTGAAGCTGTTTGGTGTTGGTTTTGTTTCATCCATTGGCACTCTTTCTGTCTCAAATGGAATCTGGGCCATTCGGAAAGTTCTCAAGCCTGACATCAACCAGAAGCCCACCACCAAACGGTCACCAGTTATAAAGACAGCACTTGTTTATGGATCTTTCCTTGGGTTATCTGCAAATTTACGGTACCAGGTGAGGTTGATGGATTTTTACTTGGTGTATAAAGATCATTTTGGGAAGACCGCACTGTTGTGTGTGACTCTCATCCTTTGACTTGATCCCTGTACACAACATTTTCTCACAACTTTGAGGTCAATTGGTTGATACTTTCTTGCCATGATTTTTGACACAGGAGGATGATATGTGTGAAGATGTTGTTCCTACAGGCTGGGCTGATGAAATATCATGTCAACTGCAGGCTATAGCTGGAATTGTTGAGCATTGGATAGCAGACTATCTATTGGCTTCACAACCCTTACTAGGTGGCATATTATCCTTTGTAGCACGAACTGGCAATTCCTATTGGGGCACTCAGGTAACCTCATGACTCATATTTTCCCCACCCTCTTCATTGTTTCAATCTCTTAATCTAATCTTGAAGTTGAATGCTGACACCAAAATGGACTGATAAGAGTGGATGGATGCAGCAATGGGTGGATCTAGCAAGAGCAACAGGTCTGCAGGCTCAAAAAGCTGAGTTGCCTTCCCTGCCCTTATCCAATTCTGAAGAACATAATCCCAAAGATAAAACCCTATTGACTGAGATAACTAATTCCCCAGAGCCATCATCCTCCTCTTTGATTGACAGTGTAAAAAACATCAAAAGCAAGTCTGAAAGCTCAGATAGTACCACTACACTGTGATAGTAAAATTTCTCTGAAAAGGGGCATGTCAGCTCAAGGTCACTGTAGAGGGCACTTAAGTTAGGAACTCAAATCTGTTTTTCTGTATTTTTCAGATGGTTTTGTATGTTTTTGAGAAGCAATGCTCTAGTAATACCTTTTTGAAAGGTAGATTTAAGTCAGGAATCACAGGGGTAGCAATGACATCTCAGTCTGTGTACTTTCTAAAACATTGGTTCACAAGTGATCAATACAGACCAGGCACCACACCTTTTACCCAGGAGAAGAGTTTGTGTGAGCTAGAGGCTAGACCTTACATGTTATATCCAACATTGAAGAATAAAGGCTACCCTCTAAAGATTCTTTTAAAGAGGACTAGAGGGTTGCTCAATAAAGAAAAATCCCTTTTTGGAATTTCAGCATTTGGAGTATTCCAAATGATTCTGTAGTCTTGTAAGCCCACTTGGTCTATGTTTTTGCCCGCTGTCTTTTTTCTGTGCATTCAGTCTATTCTGTTGTGTTTTTCTGTTTTGTGTTTTCTCCTTGTGTTGCTGTTTGTTGGTAGCCAGTAGCATGGCCAAATCTTCCTGTTGCTTCTGGATTTGCAGCATAAACTCAGTGTGCAGGTTAGTGTTTACACTGGCCTTTACCCACTGTAGGGAGCTGATGAAGTCAGTGGGGAAGTTGTGATAGAGAAGTCACTATTATACATGTTACTGTTGATGGTTCCTGAACAGGTGTGAGACTGGCACTGTTCATACTGCATTCATGTTTATTTTGGTTTTTTGTCCATGTTTGGTTTTTGTTTCATGGTCTGGTGTTCTCAGTTTTGTCTTCCCTTCTCTGGAAGTTTATGACTTAATGAAGAAGTATTAACCTTGCTTTACTTTTTCTTAACCATGAGAATGGAGATTTCTCGATTCTTATCAGACATATGTTATCCAATATTGACTGCAACATGGACTGGATACTACACACAATACTACTGGCACTCGTGTAGTTTTGAAAGGAGTGGTCAGAATTGGTGCACCAATTCCTTGGCACAAATATTGTAGATCAATGTTTGAATGAAAGAGGGAAGAATGCGCAGCTGCTTGCATGGTTCTTATAGAAATGTGTGTTTTCATGGAATGTGGATATTTTCTGTTCAGCTGATACACATGTTACTGCAGCTGGCATGTCATTGGTTGGGTACTGTCAGGATTAATAAACCAGCATTTTTATACTGTTATTAAGAAATCAGAGAGTTCAAGCTTCAGCCCTGAAGGAGTGAGGAGGTGACTTCAGGGCTAAACAAAACAGACAATGCATGAAAGGATGGAACTTCCAAAATTGACATGTATTGTTGACAATAAGAAGTCTCATAGTTAAAGATGATGTATGTAGTTAGCAAAAAGTTTTCTGTGAAGAAAAGAATCAGGAAATGGTGTATGGTGTTGCATTGTTTATGTTTGTATGAGTACTGTCCATATCTGCAAGCTTACCAATTGAGGACAACAATAAGAACTGAGCTGTTATTGGATGTTCAGATGTTTGATATATGCCTTGGAATAATGTTTTGCCCCTTATGGCCAGTTCAAACCAGCAACCAGCATGCTTAAAAATAGGAAATATTCAATGAAGTTCCCAAAAAACAACCGCAATTGCTTGTAAGATCCGGTGATCATACATTCTCCAAAATGTGGGACCAAATGAAAACTACAAAGTTCCCTCAGTCTTTCTCCCTTACAAAGCAGAGCACAGGGAACCAACGAAAAAGACAAATGTAGTGAATGTATAGTTATCCTTGGTTTTTACAGGTAAAAAATCGCATTGGGTTTTCTGTATGAAATGTATCATCAAAACCAAAAGGAACACACAAGAAGAATTAAGTATGGTGATTACTATGAAAGTTGCTCACAGATAGCATTAGAGCATCATGAAACTTCACCATGAAATACCTATACAAGAATATCAATCAACTTATCCACAGGTTATTCCAGTATGTTGGTGAAATCTGACAATTCAAAAACCAACACATATTATTAGTATATACAAATCATCAATCAGAAACACTTGAGTTTAGAGAGAGACAATTACCAAGGATGAAAACAAATTGAAAAAACCACACAATTGTTTACACAACTATCCTACTCTTGATTTGTCTTTAAACAGGTACCACATAAATTATAACATATGGCACTTCAGTATTTTATCTCCTTTTTCTGGACCTCGTCTTGCCTCTCTTTACAAAGGACACAATTTTTTTGCCCTCTTCTAATTTTCCAACCCCTCCTCCTTTCCACAATGAAGGCAAGATAGAGCTCAATAGCCTTCAACTACATTCACTTCACATAGACTGTTGAGATACATCTTTGTCAAAATCTAAGCTCCTCAGAGCCAACAACATTACACAGTCAATCTCCTCTCCAAAAGATGGGAAAGTGTATCTTGCCTGCAACCTCCCCCCACAAGCTTCCGTAGTCTGCTCCTCTCATGGTCTTCATGCAGGGATAATGCACTACACAAGCTGCTAATGCATTTTTTAATATGGTACTCAACAGACAGGTTCTTTCTGAACCAAACCATAATAGCCTCAGTACAGCAAGTTTCCTCATCTCTGTCTCTTGGTATCTACAAGATCATGTCATTTCAAGGTCTTCATGCAATGAAGAGAAACCAAATGGAAAACAATTTCAACCTAAGCCTGCTGATCCTTTCCATTAGTGGCAGGATCTTTGTACATCTGAACCAGTTCCTTCACCACATGCTTCACACTGCCTTCGTTCTTGAACATCAAATGCCAGTTCATCTCTGTATCATAGAATCCCTGGTTACAGGAACCAATCTGTCAGTTAAGTGCTCATGGTTCCTAACTTGAAAGAACATCCAATTCACCGAACCCTAGGTTATTTTGCCAAATGTCAAATAGGTGCAGGCCAAAAAGACTCAACTCAACAAATGCAAGCAAGCAATAATTTGTATTTGGAGATTGTTGAGAGATCCAAGAGAAAGAGAGAGGAAAAAAATACCATTTCCTCCAATTCTTCAAGCATGGGATCCCACTCAGTTGCAGTGACCAAGTCATCATGGGTGTCTTGCATATCATTGTTATTTTTCTTCAACAAATCCAAGTTTAGGTTTGTCATTGTAGTAAAGCCCATTGCTTCCAGGTTCGCTAAAACAGCATCCACAGGGCCAGCTTCTGCTGCTGCTGCTGCTTCCAGTTGCTCCCTCTCACTAGAGAGACCTTCAAAGCTGTCCTCAGTGTATGGAAGTGGCATATCTACCATGGAAAAGTTTCCAATCTCACTGCTTTCTATACCAGCATCTTTAATTTCTGTTTCTGCCTGAGTCTTCCTGGCATCATCTGCCTGAGACTCCACCATCAGTGGTGTGGATGACCCTTGACTTATCACCAGGTATTCAACCTTCTCTGTAACTTCCTCAGGATTTGCATCAAAAGTAATAAGATCCTCTTCATTTTGTGGTGACACCACGCTCAAAGCAGTATTTGGTGCACAAACTCCATTTTCAAGTTGTGGCTGGCCAACATTTGCATGGACCTTTGTCTCAGGTGAAACTACTGGTTCTTCATTTGACACTTCAGCTTCAATCTGCTGGACTGCAGATAATTCCTGTCTGGAAATATCCGACAACCCCACCATTTGGAGAAATTTCTCATGTTTTTTAACAACCTGCAAAGCAAGAGAATAAATCTAGTATCTCAGTGTCATTCATCTCCTCTTGGGAATACCATGACAAAGCTGAAAGAATTAAGAGAGTTTCTTAAGAAAAACTTTTGTTGCTTTTAAGTACCTGAATCAGAACCCACACGCAATGTCCAAACTTTAGCCCTGCAGGTGCTGTGAGTTGCCAGTGTGACACATAGTGACCTGGTCTTTCAGGGGCCACAAGATCAACTGATGCTTCTACTTCACCATCTGGAGCCAATCCCTTCTGTGGCAACTGCAATTATACACAAATGCACATCTGATCCTTCAAGTCTAAAATACCCAATTCTGGCATGGGGCAAATATGATATTGAACATTAAGTGCCACAGTCAAAGCAGTATCAAAAGTGCCTTGGACAGCAAAACTACCTTGCAGGGACTATCTGAAAACTTCTAAAATCTATTGCATTGCACATTCCAGGATCAAAACAAAGCACAAAGGAAATCATGAGTAATGAACCAATTACCTTCAGTGTTGCTGTGTATACAGACCCCAATTCATCCCCACCAACATGGACAAGTTGAGTTTGTGGTGGCCATGCACTTGAACCACTGTTTCGTAGACGCCATATCTTGGTGAACTGAGTGCCAGGTGCAAGTTCAGTCCCAACAAACATTGTCACATCCTGCACAAATTGAGCATCCAACTTTCCACCCAACCCAAGCATGCTCCCTCCACAGTGAGCTTCTGGTTTTCCACCATGATAGGGAACACCAGGCCTTCCATGGTGAGGACTCCACATGGAAAAGGCTGGTAGGCTTCCCCTGTAGTACATTGGGTTAGCTGGGCATTGCATCTGCAATAGAATCAACAGAAATAAATCAGCAGCAAGAAAACCATAACTGCTCTTTTCTGCATTTACAACTTCAATGACCTAAGAAGGTGGACTTGAGCATCTAGCCACATTTAGGAGGCCAACAGAACATGGGTAAAGTAACTGTACCATTTGACCACCACACATGGGTAGGTGAGTGTGTTGAGGGTGAAACAGTGGTTGGTCAATTTGATCATAGTATTCAACACACATATTTTCTTGGAAGCAACCTTGACACAAGTCATGTTCCCTGCAAAATGGACAAATTCACAATGCATATCAATATCTGTTGAGTGGGTCGCCATCAGTTGGTAAGACAGCAAGAGGAAAAACACATGGACTGATAATACAAATGCATCGAGAAGCTGTTACATGGACAGACCAGCTCAAGCAGAAACTCTGTTTGGGAGGGAGAGATCCTCACCTTTGGGACTTGTACTGAGATCCAACAATAAGAGACAATGTGTTGCAGATATCACACTGCACACGATTATGAAGCACAGGCTCATGATCATCTTGGGCAATTGCAGCAGATGGGGTGGCTGCAGCAGCACCTTTGTTCCTGGAGACCTTTTCCAAAGGGATAAGGAGCTCAGTCACAGGAGAAGGAGCAGGGGATTCAGGGGCTGCATATGGTTTACTGAACACAGGATTGTAAGGTTTGCTGAACATAGGATTGCTTGAACAAGTCTGTTGGGTGAAGGGAAATGGAGCTAGCAAAGCATGTGTCAGGTTATTCCTGTTGCCTCCATTCGGGATGGCAGAAACCGCCTTGGGCGCATTCTTGATCAGAGGTCCACAACCTTCCAGAACCCAGTGTGCAACATGCTCAGCTGTCTGCTTAGCGGTGTCCGGATCAGAAAACTTCACCGTGGAGTCGTCCACCGTGAATCTCTTCAGCATCGGCGCGTTCTGTGGACGGCCACCATAGTGGTCACCATGGCGCCCATGTGAAGAACCATGAGCAGCGCCAGCGGGATGGAGTCCGTGCTGGTGTTGACCAAAACGCCCATCGAACAGAGTTGCGACCGGCGCCACAGTGACGTGCAAGCGGAGAGGATTCAGGCCTTGATTAACACAAGCATCCTGCAAATCTTGGTCCCCTGTCATCGTCACCACTTCGTTCTCTGTGTCTGTGTACGTAATCACAATGTGACCCGATGATGATGATGGAGGAGGGAGCTTGAAAGTCTGCCGAATCATGTCCTCCAGTTGGAGATAGGACAGATTCGGTCCTCCATTTGACGATGGAGACGCCTGTACTGTGATCCGACGCAGTACGTCGCCATACTTTATCTTCAAATCAGAAAACTTCGCAATAAGAAAAAACAAATTCTCCATACTATGTGATTTCGACAACCAGATCATGAATACATATATAAGCAGCACCAAGAACGAGAAACTCTTTTTCAGTACGACAAGTCTGGGACAGTATTCAGTCCTCTTGACCGAAAGTTTCCAAACAGAACGAAGGTGACGATGTGATCACAGATTCTGTGATCAGAGCCAGCTTTCCATTATGTTTCTTCAGCTAGCACAGCATTGATAAATTGCAAGAGCTCTCAGAGCTGTGAGGCAAACTGCGACTCACCATAAAACCACATCTGTCCCCTTTTTTTTTTCATGAGAACATGTGTTCCTGAAGTTCCTAACATGATTAACCAACAGCACTTGCAGCTCTATAATGGAAAACGACCATCCCCCTAGCAAGAAACAAGGCCATATGTCAATGGTTTTCCATTAGGCTGCTGTGATCACAGCAGCCTAATGGAAAGAGACCCTAAGGACACAACAAGATCGACGCCTTCCGACCAGAACGGACACGACGGTGCTAAGGAAATAACAAGATCGACGCCTTCCGCACAGAACGGACACCATGATGCTAAGGACACAACAAGATGGATGCATTACAAACAGAACGGACACGACGATACTAAGGACACAACAAGATCGACGCCCTCAGACACCTACAACAGAAAAGAAATCAGGTACGACGTTGCGTTTCAGTCGTGGACTACGCATAATAAGAACCAAGACGTCGAAGAAACGGAATACGAGTCTGCGGCCATAGAGAACCAAGACAAGAACCGCATTTCGAGCCAACGCGAGTGCTCTTCCGATGAAGCGGGGAAATGACAACTATCAACAACAAAATCTCTTTACAACAGTGAAGCGAGAACAAAGCACATGTGCTACTTTCCAACAAGTAAAAGCTGATTAATTCTCCACTAACATCAACCTGTGTCCCTGACAGATTCAGAAAATTCCTTTCAGCCAGATAATAAGAGCACAGACACATTATTATACACAAACAAGGAAGTTCCCTCAACTACAACACCCGGTTACGAGAGAGTGAGAGAGAGAGAGCAACTAGACATACCTTTAGCACGAACATCACCATGGCTGCGTACTGCTCCAATTATTGCACTTTTTCCGGAGAAAAATACTTCCAATTTCCTCAGACACAAACGATGAAAACTGTACAACCGCACGTCGAAAGTAACAAGCTTCTCCCTCAACTCAACACAGTACACCGACAAAGGATCTCTGAGAGAGACAGAGACAGAGAAAGGCGTAACAAACAAGGCGCTTCTTCAACTCCAAAAAAGAAGGAAAAAAGCTCCGTTAGACTGATTCACAGACAATCGCGTTCCTGTGAGCCACGAACTGCTGCAGGATCTTCAAAGCGTCCCCCGGAAACCAAACCGAAAACCGCCAGGGAAAAAACCAGGAAACCAAATATTAGAGTGAAATTGTGAGCGCGAAGGAGAAGAAAAAGAAGATTTCAACGCAGAAAATCAATCTGGGACCAGCAACAACGGGCTTGTACAAAAGAAGAGCGAGCTCCTCTGCGAGCTTTGCTTCTCGAAAAGACAGATCGATCGATTTGCACCAAAGGAAACCTGCTTTCGTGCGTTCCTGTGAGCCGCACTGAAAGCGAAGAAGGGAAAGAAAAGAAATGAAATGACTGCAAAGCTCAGACAGCCGGCTTTTATATGGGTACCTCCACGGACAGCTCTGTACTCCGGGCAGATGAAATTTGTGAACAGGTTTTCTGTCTCTTTTCTTTGTCCCTTTTTTTTTGGGGCATTTTCTTTTTTCTTGTGGGGGATTGGGGGAGAGGGGAAGGGGGAGGAGAGAGGGCTATGATGTTTTACACTAGAGAACAGGCTGTTGATGGTGGATTCTGCCAGGTAGCGATGTACAGCTTGGAATGTGCACACCTGGTAGAATCCGCCATCTCCAGCCCGCTGTAATGCAGGAACCACTGTTGAAACACTCGAGACTGCGAGGTGAACATTACAAAATGCACTAAATCAGCATGCTGGGTCGATTCTGCAGCAATGAAGAGTTGAGAAAAGGGTGGAATCAACAAGCCCTGACTTTATTATACATAATGTACTAGGTCAGTGAGAGGGTGGTGGTTACATACATAACCATTATATTACATAATGTACTAGATCAGTGAGAGGGTGGTGGTTACTGGCATAACCATCCCTCATGAGAATCAAGATGCCCTCTTTACATCCATGCAGAGAGTAGTTACGACATTTTCATCCAAGCAACAAAGGATTACCCAATCATTGGGTCAAGGATAGCCTAGGGTGATACTGTGACTGTACAACAGGTTACCCTAATAGTGTGAACACAACAGAGTTTTATTGTTGTCATTAGCCGTCACCTTTTTGCATTCTTGTGGTGGGAATATGTGCATCACTGCTGCAAGGAATGCATGGGTAGGCAACTTTGTTTGTTTGTGTGTTATGGAGGATAGGAGCTACGCCAAGCAATGGATGGTGGAGGAAGCAATTGCATTGAAGAAGGTTTGCGGAATGGATAGAGGAAGGTAAGCATAAGAAGCAGTATGAAGGAGAAAGGCAGCAGGTTCTTTCGCGTATGCAATTCTCTTGTTGTTGTAATTTTTAGACTATTAAGCTAGTTGTTGATGAACTTTGCTGCACCAATGACTTAGCAGAATAGTTATGTAAATCAATGTAAGGATAGATATGAGGGGTTGATGTTGAAGGATGATGAAGAACTGAGGGGTCCGAACTGTAGAACTACGAGGCATATAGAAGTCAAGGAGCATATGAGAATGGGGAGTTTATGTTGTAGTACCTTAGATCTATTTTGTAGATAGTTGTTAGAGCGAATGCCAGAAACCTCAAAGGGGTGTCCTTAGGGTGGGCAAAATGAGACAAACAAGTTCAAGAGTGAAAAAGGAAACTTGAAGAGAAGAATTTGTCATTCATTCTTACATAAGTATCTATCCCATTGAGTGGTTTTAGACGAGCCTGGTACCTTTTGCTCAAAGTCAAATCCTTTAGAAGCATTTAGATCCAAAGATCTTTAGGTTTTCAGGTTTTCAGAATAGAGAAATGGAGGTACACTACATTGTTACATTTAGTGGGAAAATGGTTAGCAACTCATATGGACTAAGTGAACCTTAAAAGTTTTGACCTCAAAAGCCATACCTCGAATAGATTCTTGTTGTTTTAGTAGTATGAATTGTTGTTAGGTAGCCTATGGTACGTTGTCCATAATGTAATGTGTGTTGTAAGCACACACAGATGTACCAGAATTCCAAGGCTACGTGGGCAATAGTGGGTTCTGTCAGAATCAGTAAACATCAGTAGTAGATCTCCTTGCTTGTGGCATTTACAAATGAAAAATGGGATTAGTTGTAAGATTATGGAGAATCACACTCTGTTAAATGTTTTTATATGCCATTGTGTTTATTATTTTCATCTCTTTTTTTTTGGTTACGATACCTTGTGCTACTAGTAGGTTGTTATGGGTTAATATAATTGGCTACCCTCAACATCAAGATTCTCATGGGGGATGGTTATGGTCATTCAAAGGACCTGGCCAAGTGGGTGCCCACAAGCTGGGTGGGTGGTTGATGGCCATTATCTGCTTGGGTGGCAGTGAACTGGGTTTGACCCATGGCCTATCTCTACTTGGGTGGCCATGAGCCAAATCTTACCAATGGCCATCATCCACTTGGGTGAGTGGACGTGAGTTTTGTTTGCAAATGTAAAGCAAAACTAATGTGTCATGTGCAATGTTATTTTTGTAACAAAATTTAGTCACTTGGTGACCAAAAAAAATTCCTAGCAAATGGCCATAAGGATTTTGAGTTGTAAGATCTAAAAAATTTGTCATAATGTCACGATGCGAGTGAGTAAAGTAGCCATCATAGTGACCAATGATCTTGATTATGTGTTGACCACACTAACCAACCCCTTTTGTTGGATGTCAAAATATGATGTGCAATGGGTTTTCATCATGACTTCATTCCCTCAATTGTGGTTCTCATCATTGGCATTGATGAAAGCTCGAGAACAAACTTCATGATCATTATCAATTTGAGATTTTAAAGGTTTAATTTTATAATAGGATGAGATCTTGTTTTTATTTCGTGATAGATTTAGTTTCAAATGCTTGAAGTGGGTAACCTACATTGGCAACAGGTGCAGTAAAAAAACTACAATGTTGAAAAATGCAATGAAGGAATGTCACAAGGGCAAAATTCTCTTGTTTCTAAAGGTAAGCCTCTAAAGTTCACAAATGCAAAATATCTTCTAGTTCCTATCTTGATTACATCATTTTGTGAAGTCACATTCAAGATTATATGATTTTTGTTGTCTATGACTTCTTTGATATCCAAAGTGGTGCAATGGCAAAATATTGGCATATTTTTGCTTTTGAAAGTACAAATGAACTTGGATTTCTTTTTAATTGCAATCAATAGCTTAAAAATATGTTTATGGGTTCTTGAATGTCAATGCATCAAAGATTGGAATGTCACAAGTTGCAACAATATGAATTTCTAAAATGCAACTTGAATTGTAATCATTAACTAAGTTCTCCATTGATCTCAATGTTCACTAGTTTTTTTACTTAAATGTCCAAGTTTTCTTTCTAAGTTTGATGCCACTTGTTTGCGAATCATGAATGTTATGAAGTTGTACATGTTCTTTGAAACCTAAGTCTTTTGTAGGTTGTGTGTTGTGTGACCTGTGTGTTGTGTTAAACTTAAATGTTTCTGTTTATCATGCATATTTGAATCATTTTAATGTTTTGTCTCTCAACTACATGGTGCCATTTGAAGTTTTGACAAACTTTAAATTCAATCTATTTCTCAAGTCTTTTATAACCATTGATCTTCATAGCAATGCAAATGTCAATTTTAATCCAAATGCAACAAAACTGACTTTGTCACCCAATATGATCATGGATCTTATTGGATTTATTTCTATGGGTAGAGCATTTCAAAAGGGAAAATGAAAGGGTTTGTGAGGAAATTGTTGCATGCCCTTTTGTTGAATTTATAGAAGCCATAGTTAATGAACCCAAAAAAAAAAGTTCAAAAAGTCAAAGCAGGAAATTAATAAAGTTTACCAAAATAGATTGCTACAAGGTTTATTTGATCTAAACTTGCTTGTGGGGAAATGACAAGATGAAGATGGTGAGGTGCAATGTTTGGTCTAAGACTAGGGAAAAGATAAATTATTAATTCCAAAGTTTCATTCTTTCATCAAGCATTTAAGCTTTAAAAAATGCAATGTTGCCAAACTTGGAGTGGTTATTGGTGCATATTAGGTGAACCCTAACAATGCACATGTGAAGAATGATAAATCATATATTTTCACAAGGCATGACATGGTCATTGATCTAGTTGAAAAGGTAAAGGAAAAAAAAAAGAAATATGTGCAATTTGTTGCCATATGGCATTTGTTAAAAGGACATCCAATGATTGATTTTGAATACTTCAAGATACTTTGAAGTTTCTGAAAATTCACAACTGCTCACATAAGCATTGATTTGAATTTACACATTGGATGATGTTGAAACAATGCACAACATTATGCTGGAAACCATTGGAATTGTGGTTCAAAAAACAACATACATTTTGGTGAATTGTGACAAAGTTACCACCATTGATAATTAAAATTGGTTGAATGTGCATGTGTATGTGATAGAAAATTGGGAAAAGATCCCAATTTTGCTCAACTTGCAAAGGTTAGAAATTGCTACCACCTCTAACAATTTGACCTTGTTGATTAGTGATTTCTTACACAAGAATTGTTGAATTTTACTAATGCGATTTTTCCCCATATTAATTAGCTTTAAAGGCAAAGATTGCATTTTTAGGGCACATGGCAACCCTACAAGCACACTTTGGGTAGCACAGATCTTTAGGGAACCCTAGCACCATGATTAGGCCATTAATAAACCATATTTTTCTTGACCAATAATCTTGTTTTTTTCAAATTGACAATGCAAAACCATTGCCAAGGTATGATGGCACCTCCACATGATTAGAACCCAACAATGCATTTGTGGGAAAGGTTTGGTTCTACTGGAATTGTAAATAATCACCTTTCAAAGTTGTTCAAGTTGGTCAAGATTTGCATGGTTATGATATTGGGTAGTGTGAAGGATGAATGCACATTGTTGAATATTGCTTTCATGAAGACCAAGTTGTGGAATCACTTCATGATTCACCTTGACCTAGTTGTTTGGATGTATGCCTATGATTTCTATAATTATGGTACTTTTTACGTAACAATGAAAGATTGGCAAGATAACCAAATGCCTTATGGGGTGCACAACTAGCTTTGAAATGGATTTATGTGCTATTATTACACCTTGTATATGGGCTATTGCCAATTCTTACTATTGTTGGTTTCATACCAACATTGTACCAAGCAACAATGAAGAAAAATGATTTTCATATAGCGACATTTTAGTTCCTACATTTTATTTCTATTATGGGCTTGTAGGAATTAGATAACATCTACTGATCTCAAATTATCAATGGTGGTAACATTGTTGTCACTCATCAAATGTTCCTACAAGTTTATGCCTATCACTCATCAAATGTGCTTGCAAGTTAATTTCTATTTAGTTGTAATTGTTTTGTTTATTAATGCGGGGTTGGTTGCAAGTAATGCTTGGGTTGTAATGAATAAAGTCTTTGAAAGGATTCGGGTTCAATTCCTTCTCAAATATATATTTTTTGTAGGTTATTGTGCAAATAATCAAAAACATTTTTTTCAATGCAAGGGACTCCAACTTGCCATAAAATTGGCAAGCATTTTGGACCTTCAATTTAGATCAATCTTTAAACACTATTATTTTTGGTTTTTTTTGTGCAATCAAATTGTAAAAAGAACAATACATAAGGTTTGATTTTGCATAAGTTGTCAATGAATGAGGCTTTGAATTGAACAACTTGTATGCACGTGTTTCCTTTTTGTTTGTTTCAAGTTATTTGGATTTCCATGGGGTATTTTGACCAAATGGAAGTGTAAGTTCAACATTTTCCACCTATGGCACAAGGTTATCCACCATTTGGAATTTCATGCATTACATGAGATGCATGTACATGTGTGCATCTCCATATAGTTAAAAAACCTCACGTATTGATATGTAAAGTTTCAAATTCATAAGAAAAATTTCATTATATCCTTGTAATCATTAAAAGATCCTTTTTTTCACCCAAAGTTAATGGACAATAATGGTATGTTTTGAACTTCATCCACATTGCTATTGATCATTTTCACTTCTATGCCAAGGTAGCAAATGAGGATTCTATTTTATTTTTGTTTTGAATGATTTAGTGATTTGTTTTATGGTTGTTTTGGACATATTCTTAATAAATGTAATGAGGAGTCTCAAGCTAAGTTAACATAGGTGAAGTCAAATTGTTTTTTCATGATAGAAGTCATTAAAAGTAAAAGTATTATAATAGTGAGTTGACATTTTGCGAAATACACATAAACATAAAAACCTATGGAAAATCTTTGAACATATTGATATGTTTGACTTCCAAGGAAAGTTTTCTTGTAGTTTAAACTCCAACTTTTCCCAACCTTGGACTAGAGAAATGTCAAGTCTGTATCACACCTTTGTCTATTGCAAAGTTTATAACTTTTAAGTTTTCAAGACATGTGTAAGAACATCTTGTACACTTGAATTTCTTCATAAGAAATGTACAAGTGCAGATGATTTTTAATTGGTTCAATATTATATGTAAATGGGATACTACTTTTACATATTTCTCATGCTTTTTAGTTTAGAAAAAAATTGTTAATTGTGTAAGGTATTGGTGTTATTACTCAACATTTATTAATTTAGGTTATAGATAATGATTTTAGCAAGTAGGAGAAATATTGCCATGAAATTAGCTTCAATATTCCTCATGGCCTTGTGTTGCCATAAAATGCAAGTGCTTTAAACACATCTATTTTCCCAATTCCACAAAATAAAACTTAGGCTACAAGAAAACTAGCTATGGATCTAAGGAAATGAATACACTTGTTATAAGGAAAACTAATAAATGTAATTTTTGAAATTTTTTTGGGTACTATTATGTAATTTTTTTGTACTATAAAATAGATTATTAGTATTTTGCACTATAGGAGTTAACACAACAAAATGTTGTATTGTCTCTTTTATTTATTTTGTTTATGTGAACATTTTGGATTTGTTGGTTTAGTATGAATTAATGGAAATAATGAATGGAAATGAAAAGGTCAAGTTGGATGTAAAGTTGGCTTCTTTTCATACATGAAAGGTTTTGCCTCAATGAGACAACCATTCATAGTGATTACTCTCCAATATTGGAATATATTAATTAAGGTTTGTAATAAAAGAAATTCTTATAGGAGATTCAAGAATGTCTTTTTTGGTCTAACATGCCCTATCATGCATTTTTAGGCCAAAAGTGTAATAACAGAGAAGTGCACAAAATTGTGGGCATTAAAGACATTCTTGACATTTAAGAACACTTTTGATGATGTCTTTAAAAAATTACAATTTTATAGTCTTAAAGATGATTAGTGTCATTTAGAATTTTTGGATGAAAGAAGGTATGTGTGGCATGCCTCACAAATTGACAACTTTGTGTGCTTTTAGGTGACACCTATCCAAAACTTTCCATAAAATTAAAACTAATGACACTTCTTCAAACCATATGGGTGTAATCATACTAACATGTACCATTAACAATCGTAACCACTACTTAAAAGTTGCATCAAAGCAGCTTAAAAGTAGTTTTGACACTAAAAACATAATTTCAAAATATTTTTTAATGGCATATTTTGGGATGTTTAATATATACATTAAGAAAACTGATTATTAAGAAAACTTTAAAGTTTTTTAATGTTTTTTTAAAACGCATTTAAAATATTTTAAGAATAAAGGAGTGGTCTAAGGGGGCACGTGTGGCTCCTAATAATGTGGTTGGACCTATATGTTGATGACTATAATTAAGTTGATTATGTTGTGACATGTTGCAAACTTTTTTAATGTTGCCCCTATGATATGTAGGTAAGATTCAACATGTCAATGTTTTATGAGCACAATGGTTTGGGAGGTCCATAACATTAAAATTTAAACTCATAGGTACTGTTGCTAACATATTCTAATTTTTTCCTTGTGTATTGTTGAATTTTCAAAAGGAAGAATCCAAAATATTTTAGCAAGCATTTAACAATGCCCTATTATTTTCAACTTTTACATTAATCATCTTAGAACAACTTGAGAATTGTTGTTTCAACTATGTTCATTTTTAAAAAGATGTGTGGGACACATTCAAACTAATAGGATCAAAAAGACATGTAACCAATGCTTAATTTCTCATATTTTAGTGTTAAAAATATATTAATGTTGTAAACTTCTTTAATGTGTTTATATAATGATGTTTCAAATATATATTATGGAAACATGTGGAATGATTTGAAATGAATTTAATGAGTATAGATTATTCAAAATCATTCCTAAAGTGTTGTAACCAATAATTTTTGTTGCTTAATGGACTCTTAAATGATTCCTAAATGATCGGAGAATGAATTTTTTTTTAAAAGAATTTTTTAACACATCTTTACATGATAGTTTAATGCAATATCCTTTTGGGTCACAAGATTTTTTTAATTATTTTTTCTAGTTTATAAATGGAATATTCTTCTATTACTTTGGGAATATTTTGAATATAAACAATCACTAAAGGTGCACCATTGATTCCAATTAACATGAATGTACTTTGTGACCAATTTGAAGAATGAATGGATTTGCGAAAATCTAATTTTTTTTGGTCCTAATGAAAGATCAAGAAAACTTAGGTCATTTGTATCTATTGTTCAAAAAACAAACCTATTTCACACTTGTATTTGAAATGTAGGGTTCTTTCTAAAGTTAATTATTTAAAAAAATTCTCTTAATTTGTTTTAAGACCTTCACAAACAAGCATAAAACTAAAGTGATCAATGTTTAGTCTATTGTTGTCAATCATTAAGAACACTCTTGAAATTGTTGAATCCTAAATTGAACAGATATTGTTGTTAGTTTCTTATTTGTTGTAATAAGTGGTAGTTCAAACCTTGATTTATGTCACTCTCTTTTCAACATTTATGAATAGATGCAAAATTTCTTGCTAGTTGTCAACCATAGTTGATTAATTTGGTTGGATGTGTGGCTTGTTTTTTTTGTTACAAACTTATGTTAATCTTCTTTATCATTCACAAGAAAAACTTGATTTGATGAAGTTTAATTGCACATATATATGTTTTCAAACAAAAAACAAAAAACAAGGATATAAATTTTGTATAATGATTTAAGTGTTTTTTCTGGTGTATGCTTATGAAATAAAGCAAACATAGATCAATAACTCTTCACATTCAATAGGCACAAAACCTCTCATGCTGAAACATTTGTTGTCACAATGCTACATTGTTCAAAATCCAATAGTTGGTCAAACTTAAATATTGAAAAAATAATTTACCACTCAAACATACAACACTTAAAAATTGTTGTCAACCAGTTATGAACATATACAAATTATGATAGTGACATCTAAAAAAACATGTTTTCTATGTAACCAATTGGATCCACTTGCTCCAAAAATAAAAGCCACCTTGACATATAAGCACTCACAATTTTGTAACCAACCAACCTACTTCACGAATTTGGGGAAAAAATACTCTAATATAAATAAATACAACACATCGGACACAACTCATACAACTTATGGCACATTTTGTAATTCATTACCTTACATGAACGATTATTTTATTTCATAAATTTGATAAGTTGTTCTTGGCATTATTGTAGTTATTCATAGAGTCTAAAAACCATTTAGATCCCTTGAATGAAAGTTTTAAAACTACAAATTAATTGCACACAAATGCTTGCACCTTATACCAAAGCCAATCAAATATCTCAGAGCACTAATCAAATGGCCACATGTGAATTAATTTTAATCGTCCAAAATTTAAGGTTTAAATGAAAGTACGATAACCAATTTCATCCAAGGTTTGGCCAAGGAGTTTTATTTGTGATCTGTGTGTAGGTTCAATTTTTTTGAACCATGTAAATATTAAATCATTAAGCGGGATTTATTGAAATTATGTGGAAAATAATAGATAAGATGTGTGATATCCAGAAAGGGTTAACGATATATTTTTGTGGTTAGTAACTTAGTAATAACTATATGCATATTACAAAATGTTTGATAATTTTATCAATAATTGGTAGTATGTTAGACTTCAATGTGGTAAGGAATAGAATAATGTGAATTGTACTATAATACATGGGCAGCTTGAACACACATGTTTGTTGAATAATTAATTGATTAAAAATATTCTGTTTTGAAAAATAGAATATTCTTAAATATTTCAAAAGATTATTTATTTTTAGTCAAAAAAACAATTTCTTAGAAAAACAATTTGTGAAAATTTCAACATTTCTACAAATAACATAATTAGTGTCAAAGCTGTCAAGGTACTATAGTATTACTATTCCTAGAAGTAACCAAATAATTCAAAATGATCATGGATGGATTCATGTTGTTGGCTGGCAAGAAGACTTGGACAAACTTTGGCATACTTGCCCAAAAGATGTCATTGGTCCCACATACGTGTGAGCTATGCAAAACATGGCACATTCATTTGCTTGTACATCTTTTGAGCAAGGCATGCACAATACACAATTTCATGGATTGTGTGTTGTACCACACACCCCAACACACATACACCCAAAAAGAAACGAATTTGGAAATCATAAGTTACCCTACTACCTTGGTAGCTTTGACACTAATTATATTATTTTCAGAATTGTTGAATTTTTTTTAAAAAATTCCAAATAAAAAAAAAATTGTGAAGGAAAATATTGAACCTTCAAGAATATTTTTTTTCAAAATAAAAATTTCAAAATAAATTAATTATTCAACAAACATGTGTTGAACTTGCCAAGGTACTATGGTACACACCAATGTGAGGCAGGTACCCATTTGTTTTTTGTAAAGTATGATGGGTTGAGGACTTTGTTGGCCTTGCCTACCAAGGCAAGGATATTGTGTTTAGATTGGTTATGGAGTATAGTAGCTTGAGGGATTTTGGCCCCTAGGTAATAATAATAATAGGTCTATTTTTATATGAGGATCTTTGAAAGATGATATATTTTGGCTTGTGTTGAAACTTGAGATTAGTTACAGAGTTATAATATCTTGAAGGATTTTGGTTTCTTTTAGAGGATTTTTGGAAGATTATATTTTGGCATGATGAAATATTTGAGTTTCCATAATTCTTCTTTTGCCTTAAGATACCCTTTTAAATGGGCCTTTTCCAGTGTCTAGCCAAGATGGGTAGAGTGTTAATTGTCTCTGCAGCCCCACCCATAAAACATAAAAAATTGGACAATACAAGCCGGGAGACTATCTAAATGCCACCATCTGGGCCAATTCTTATTATGATTAGCCAATCAGGAGCAGTAATTTTCTTGTTTTGGGCCCCCATGAAGACCCTCGTAGGCTACCACGTTACAAATATATACAAGCTCAAACCCATTTTCAGACTATTTGAGTACAAAGTGAATAAAATGTGGTGAAGATCTGGATAGCTAGTCTGGACATCTGGACTTGATGCCAAACTGACCAAAAGCAAACTGAACTGAGTGGATGGTGAAACCCTGGCAAACTTCATCCAATAAGGGCCGTGTCACACTGTGGCCTTGCCATTTACATTAAAAAGTATCTTAAGACAAAAAAAGAATCATGGAAATCTTCTAAAAGAAACCAAAATTCTTCAAGATATCATAACTCTATTATAATTAATCTCAAGTTTCAACAGGAGCCAAAATATCATCTTTCAAAAATCGTCATATAGAAATAGACCTACCACTACCTAGCGGCCAAAATCCCTTAAGTTACTATACTCTATAATGAATCTAAACATAATATCAAGGCAAGGCCAACAATGCACCCAGCAAAGGACGGAAAAGAAGGAACAAAGAGAGAACTCCATTATCGAAGAAGGCTTTAGAATTGTAGAGAAATATTAGTGCATGAGCGGTGAGCTATGAGCAATGGGCATTGAACCAAATATTCCAAATCAAAAGAAGTAATTTTAAGTTGTACAAGGACGAATGGTAGATGAATGTAGATGAATGATGAATGAGACATTAATGAAAAATATCTTGGGTTTCTTCTTTCCATTTTGATTCCCTTAGGAAATTTTTTTTTAAATGATAAAACATGATGTTCCTAATACATAGAACATTATTTTTTTTTCAAAAAAAGATAAGCAAACAAAAGACATGTTGAAAATCTAAAACATTCAACAAAGTTGAAATCAAGAATATGGATATAGGAAAGCAAAGGATGAACTTCATGTTTCCAAGAAAATGAAATGATATCATCAAACACCATCTAGTGGATGAATCATCACCATCTACTTATGCCTATTGGTCCTCCTCCATATGGATCACATCACATGATTTAGAAGCCTTTAAGTCCAAAAAAACCTTAGCAACATGCAAAAATCTCTTTTGTTTTTTGGAAGATATGGTATTGATAAGAATCATTTTAAATTCCAACTCAATCGATTGCATAGCCTCCCTTTCAACCTAGGTGGGAGGTATGGAGAAGGTGGCAAGCTCCTTGGTATGTTGTCAATGATGGATCTCAACCTTAGGCTACATCATGTCCAACAAATAACATCTCAAAAATCATACAAAGATAAGAATGGAAAAATATTACAAATGTAATATTGAATTGTAAAATGTAGAGGCTTCCACTTATGTTCTATGACATTGATGGAAGTTGGAACTTGTGAATTTTGCAAGAGGTGGATCATCATTGTCATCATCTCCATCAACATGATCATGCACTTCTGCAAGCATGGGTTGCTTGGACTTTTGTAGTGCAAATAGATGTTGTTGCCAAAGTTCCACATCACCTTCCAAACCAAAAACATGTCGCCCATACTCCATAGCAGCAAGGAAAGTAGAACCTTAAAAAAAAAAAAAATCAAATTTGAAAAGATATAATGATATGTTGCATGTATGTGATTATGAACTAAGGTCAAGAGTCATACCCATCCCCATAGTAACATCAATAACACATGAGTTAAGTGGTGAACAAGTCTTTAGGATGACTTGCATGAAAGCAAGAATATGATCTTGTGCTCTTCACCATGCTTGAGATGAGGATCGCTTTGGAAACATATCATCCTTGACGTTATTGTAGAGCACATCAGTTTTGTATGGTTCTACAAGTAAATCAATTTGCCTACCTACATCAAAGAATTTGAACTTTGATGTTTGCTTAACATAGACAAAAACATTGAACACCAAGCTTTATAAAAGTCAAATAACATATTAGATTCAAATATCACTTGAACAAAATCAAGCAAAATGAAAACATGTTATGATCACTTGGAGGTTAAAAATTTCTCACTTTTCTAGTTTTGGTGTGCAATGGAATGGAATTGATGCAATATTTATCTATTTTTCAGTTCAAACCTATAACTTCTTTTGGCACAAGCTCCCACTTGCCCCACAAAATTTGCATTTGCTCCTTGAATGAAGACCATGCATCCCTTGTTTTCAAGAAAGGAATCAACAAGGCCAAATGTGTAATTCCAGTATTTAGGCTTGAAAACATTCCATTTCAAAATGCTTTAGGCATCTAAACAACCAATATCAAGGTTGCCATTAAGGCAATCAACAAAATCATGTCAATTACATGGCTTTGCCTCTTCCCATTGACAAGATTTGAATGCCCATTAAAGACCTACATATTGAAAAACTTACATTAACATAACATCTAACAAGGAATGACAATAAGGAATATTGTGAGCATAAAAATCGTACTAAAATTACCTTGGTAAGAAAAGAACATAGTTATTTTAGAGGTGGTGAAAGGATGTTTTCTCCTAATTTGTATCATCAAACATATTGATGAAATGGATAGGCATAACCTTCATATCAAAGGTGGATCTTCTATCATGGGATATAAGTGGGAGAAAAGCATATGGGTGATCTTATGCTTACATGCCAACATGAGGTATGGGTGGTGGTTGGCCCATATGTGGAAGGCCGATTGGTGAAGGTGGAACAAAAGTAATTAGATCTTCCAAAGGTTTCAAAGTAGCGTTGTTTGCTACTTTGTTTCTTTTCTTCCCACCTTTGGCCTTAGGCTTTGTAGCTTGAAAAACCACATCAACTTGTTCATCTACAATGTGGGCTACTTGTTTGGAATCATGAAATCAAACAATGGATAAATCAATTTGAGTTTTAGCAAGCAATTGTAATGCAAAAGCTTAACAAATTCAATACAACTCCAACTCAAAATGAAGAATAACTCCTTTGGGAAGGTCCATATGCCAACATCCTCCACCTAAATGGGCATGAACATAATTTAAGATTATGGAAGGCCAGGTGTACATGAAAGCACGGGATGAAAGTTTCCATGCCATAAAAAAGGGGGATCTTTCTTCACACAACCTTAAAACATGAGAACAAAATTTGATGTATCTACAAAAGGACAAAAAAGGAAAAAACCACTTAGTGTACAAAGAATGTTTTTATATTTTACATGTTAATGGAAACAATGAATAATTGAAACAAAGTACATTAACCTAAAGATGGTTTGTTTTGTGGCTTTTGCACTTCTTGGTTGATCATCCCACTCATTACCACAATAAGGAGGGTTTTCTTCATCATTGAACTCCCAAAAAAATGCATTTTGAAAATGGGCAAGTCTCCACTTGTCAATGTATTCTCCCATGGTCTTTGATGCAATTTTCTATAGCAATGTGATGGTCATCATGAACTTCATGATAAAAATGAAGTTGGTCAATACAAGCTTTTTGAAGTTGCACATTCAATAAACAATTTCCTAAGTTGGAAAGTTCAAGAAACCAACAATGAAAAGGAAATGTTATTTTTTAAAAAATCAACACTAGTAAAAAACCCCCCTCTTTCAACCAATCCTTTTTTACTACATGTCATTTTCAACTACATTTTTAACTACAAATTTTTAAATATTAAAACAAAATTGAGGCTCCCAACTAAGTTGAACCATCTATTCTTTTGGTGGATAATTGAAAGTAATTCTCAACTAAAGGGTTTACAATTGAATTATAGTTGAAACATCGATTAGGAAAATGAGATAGCCTATAGTCGTGCCTCCCAAGGTGGTGTGTTGACTTATTAAGTCTTGTGCTCAATTATTTTGGTGAGTCACAAAACATAAAATGGATGATAAATGCATGTTGGATGGATGAAATGTAGTTCAAGTGATTAATGTATTTATTACAACTTTGATTTCACTATTTTTCAACTATATTATACAATTACAAGTGAACTTTGCAAAGAATGCATAAATTAATCATAAATTGATACAATAATTAATTTTTATTCATGAATTAAAAATATTAATTAATTGAAAAATGCAATAATCGTTAATTAATTTGAAATTATTTGATCAATATATTAACAAGTCAATAAGTTTATAAATTAATATTTAATATTTATCAATGAATGATTTTTCAATAATTTATTAACTATTAATTATTGTAAAATAATTATTTATTATAAAATTAATTAGATAAAGTGAATTTTTGACTCATTATTTAGATAATTATTATCTAATTATTCCTTTTTTAATCATTCTGAAATATCTCATTAGTTTTGAATTTCTCAATAATTTTATTTAACCATTTAATTGAGAGTTATGGTTACTAATTAATGATTATCAATTAGTGCATATTTAATTAGCCAATGAATAATAAATTAAATTTCTTTACAAGTTAAATTGTCTAGTTAATATTAATGATTAATTAAAATTGACTGAGTATTTACTTAATGAATTAATAAAATTCGTTATATATAAATTTTTTGTAGAAAACACAAATTATTAATTTAATTATCAATTTATTAATATATATTAATCAAGAGTTATGGTTATTTAAAATTTTATGGTTATAAAATTAAAAATAATTAACGGTTCACAAATTAAATTATTTAGTTAGTATTAATTATTAATTTAAAATGATTTAATATCTACAAATTAATTTAATAAGTTAGTAATTTGATCATTTATACTTAATATTTTGGAATTACTAATTAGTTAGTAATTTATTTTATTAAATAGTCAATTTAAAACCTAATTATTTGTTATTTTATTACTTGATCATTGGAATTTTAAAGGTTTATTTTTAGAGGTCAAATGAACAGTTTTATTTAAATAATTTAATAAATTAAAAACATGATATTTTATAAGTAATTACCAAATAATTAGATACATTAAAAAACTTTAATGAATAATTTGTGAATTGATTAATTAATTAGATATTAAATAATTATTTCTAGAAATACTAAATACTTATTAATACCTAGTACCTACCTAGCTACTCACTTAATTAATAGTTAGGTATTTAATTAATGTATATTTAGAGTACTAAATAGTTAAGTCTTTAGTAGGTAGTAGGTAGCTACTAATTAAGTAGGTAGCCACTAAGGTTAATGTTTAATTAATTACTAGATACCTACCTACTATTAATAACTAACAATAAAAGTACCTAGTTAGGTAATTAGCACCTACCTTTAAGTACCTACTAACTATTACCTAATATGTATTTTTTAGCTACTACTAACTATAAGTTTCAAATTACCCTAGGTGCATACCTTAGGTGCCACATTAAACATTTAATTAACCTTAGGTGGTTAGCCCTAGTTTGACCACACCTAGGCACCATGTATGTTAAATTAAATTTATAAGTTAACTATTAATTATTCCTTTACGTTAGGATCATATTAGAATATTATTAATTATTATACTTATCAATATACAATTAACCTAGCTTAAAACTAATTACAATAATGTTTGAAAATTAAAATTATTACCTACTATTAGTTATTATAAACTACTAATAAGGTTTAATATTAATAATTATATACCTACCTACCTACTATGTACCTATAGGTACCATACTAGGTATTTACTAAATACTTAGTACCTACCTAGCTACTTACTTAGTTAGTTATTATTTATTAACTAGGTATTTAGTTAATTGGTACTTAGAATACAATGTAACTAAGTACTTGGTTAGTAAGTAACTAGGGTTTAGGGTTAAAATTTAATTTAGTTAGTTATTAGGTACTTGCCTATTAGTTATTAGGTAGCTAGGTAGTTAGTACCTAGCTTTAAGTACCTACTAACTATTACCTAATAGGTACTTACCTAATACATATTAACTACCCACATAATAGGTATTTTCTAACTATTACTAATTAAATTAAGTCTCTAAGCTACCTGTTTTAAGTATTAAATAGGTATTAGGTGGTCTAAACTTAAGTGCCACTATATTTAGCTTTAAGCCCAACTTAGGTGCCACATACATTACATTAGTTAATAGGCTAATAACTATTAAACCCCTAGGCTATTTTTGTTAAGTTTAAAATAGGTGTTAAATGGTTTAGGCCTTGGTGCCACCTTGTTTAACTTTAGCCCAACATAGGTGCCATGTATGCTACATCAATTAGTTGGTATTAGTTAAGTAAGTAGGTTGTTAGGTTTTAGTAAGTCATTGTGATTAACTTCCAAGTGTTAAAGCATTTTTTTTTTGACCCCCCTATTTTGGGGAGCCATAACTTTCTCATTTTTAATCCATTTGTGAAGATTGTTTGTGCTTCAAAAGTGCCAAGAAGAGGGCTTTGATTTCTTTTTGGATGCCATAAACAAATAAGATGATTCTTTTATTTCGTTGAGCTCTGAGTCACTAAGTGATTGTTCACTGATTATTCTACCCTAGCTTACAATTAAAATGTTTATCCCATATTGTTTTCTTTTCATAACAAGTTTTTAAAGTATTTTAAAAGGTGAATTATGAGTGTTGGGAAATCACAAAAACTTTATATTGTTTAATAGCCATTTGGGATAAGCTAATCACAAAAGCTTGACCTTAAAGGCTAAATTTAAAATGAAATAACAAATTATTAAATGAGTGGCATTTGGCCTAGGTCTAGGCTTAACATAATTCCAAACCTAATTAAGCTTGGGCTTAACTTAAGTATGAACTTAGCCTAGGTTTGGGTTTAACTTAAAATTAACCCTAGCCTAGGTGATATGCAACCCTATGTGGGCCACATGCCAACAAACTATTTGTTAGACATTAAGGCCATGTGTCAACAAATTATTGGTTATATTTCGGGGCCACGTGTTAACAAACTATTGGTTAGATTTTTTACCTAACATAGTTGTAACATGATTGAAACATAGTCGAAAACATAATTAGAATATAGTTGAAATTTCAACTTAAATTTTGATGATGTCATGATTTGTCAATGGATGAAGTTCATCTAATGGGAAGTTATAGTTGAAAAAAACTTTCAACTATAATGGTGGAATCATTTCCAACCAAAATGGTCAAAAGTGGCTATTGTTATGGTGTTAACATATGGTTGTCACTTTTGATTGTAATTTCATTTTCGACTTGTACTTTTTTACTCTTGTGGTTAGCAGTTGAAAAAAATAGATTAGAATTGAAAAAAATTAAATTGTGGTTGAAAAGGTCATTTTCAACCATAATTGTAAGTTAGAAATGTAGTTGAAAAAAGGAGGGCGGTTTACTAGTGTAAACCAAATACTTGATTCTACCAAGTTCGTTTGATGCACCAAGGGTCCAAGGCATTCTTGCCTTTGAATGGTCTAGTGGGAAAATTATTTTTCTTCTTTCAAGTATTTGTTACCATTCCATATTTTGAACCATTGGCACTTCTCCTTGGCATCAACTTTCGAAATGGCAACATTATTCAACTGATCTTGTATCATTTCTAGATCAACATTCTTTGAGTAATGGATTTTGATTTCTTGAAAGAATTTAGGACCCAATTCAAGATCAGTAATAAATAAGAGCTTCATAAGGTTATGTTACAAAACTTCTCTAGCTTTTGTAGTAGCATCGGCCATTATTTGTTCTAGCCTAATACATTAAGATTATTTGGGTTTTCAAGTTTGTACAATTTTACATCATCATGTTGGCCAAGCTATAATCTCAAGCTACATGCAATAGAAATGTGAAATGATTAATTGCCAACAACATAATTATTGTGAGTAGAAAGGAAAAAGAAAATTATGTATGAAAAATTTGTACCTTGAACAATATTTCAACAAAGGCTAGTTGTGTCAAAGAATACCAAGTCCAACCTTCCTCTTTGTTCACTAAGTCATGTATTGTTTATCCAACAACATGCCCTTAAATTCCTTAAGATCTATCATCCCTATTGTATATTCAACAAACTTTTGGGTAACATGAACATTTTCATTAGACTTGAAGATGGAAAAAAATATATAAGACATTAAGAAAAACATGGAAGAATAAATAATGACACAAAATTATGAAGTAGAAGAAATGAAGGTAAGAGACCACTTACATATTGACATTATCCATAAGTGTCTTGAAGTGTTTTCTTGTCGTGACATGTAGTGTCGTGACATTTGGTGACGTAAAGGTGTAAATCCATAGTAAACTCTACTGAACAAAAAGACTAAACCAATCAAAGGTAGAAATTAATTAACCAAAAAAAAATGCACGCACATATATATACAATGCACAAAAAGAGGTTGAGATGAAATTCTCATGTATATTTAAATTGAATCGAAAATAAGGAAAGAAAATGTAGTGTATGTAAATGGTGGCTATGTAATAGCCACTGGGAGCACCTAGAAATCCAATTTGAATATGGAAAAAGCTTTCCTTAACAAAGGAATTCTAGAAAAACTAATAAGAGAAGGGAAGATCTTGGCCTTTTATACAGTCGTTAACAAAGTTGAAACCCTAAATAAGCTATAACCCTAAAACACCTAATAGCATACAGTAACCTAAGAACGTACATTAACCCTAAGAACATACATTAACCCTAAAAGCATGATTGGCATGCCCATAACCGACCGTCATGTATGAAGCCATGCATACAGGCATGACATTTTATCCAACATTAAAGACCCATGTGGTTGGACAAGCATGCCATGTTTTCATCATTAGCATGCACTTGATTAATGTAAGGCAACCAAGCTTCAAGTCAATGATTACCATCCCACATGTGGAAAAGCTTACCCTTTAAATGTGAAAGGGTTGGTTTTGTGTCCAAAAATGCTTCAAACTTGTCATTCACAAATCTCTTTGTTGAGCTCCAAAACATCTCTTTTTCAAGTGTGACATTTTCAATTTCACCACGAATGTTTTCTAAAGAAACATTGAAAACTTGGACGATACCCAACATATAACTCCTTCTTCATGTTAGTTATGTCAATCTACAAGGCAAGTTTAACAACTTCCATTGGAACCATTCTGCACAAAAGGATCTCCATGATGCCATCTTCAATGAGGAGGTTTTTAAAAAGAGTATGAACATTATCCACATTTTCACATTGGCAAGCTTGTCAAATGTCAAAAGTGGTTGAAGGGGTTTCATATATGTTTTCCATGACGTTGAACATATCATGGGACTAAATTCTAAAACCACCTTCTTTTGAATTAGGTTCTAGAGGAATGTTTATACGGGGTGGCAATTTTTTAGTATCTTATAAAAATGAAACAAAATTAAAACCAAAATTGAGGAATCACACCCTATGTTTTGCAAATGTTCTGGGAAAAACTAGACCATATATAATATTGCAAATGATGCAATATGAACCAAAAATAAGATGGAAAGCTAAAAGAAACTAATCAAATGAAGTTTCACTTGCAAAATTACATCCTAGAAATGATACTCCAAGAAAATTATGAAAAATAGACCAATTCCAATTTCGCAAGCAAAACTATTAAATGTCTGAAATTACACAGTATAGTTCTGCAAATCTCGCAAGTGAAACCACCATATTTGCAAAACTATTAGATTGGGTTTTGCTTGTGAAACCATTATGGGATTCAATTTTGCAAGCAAAACACTAAGTCCATAAAACTTCCAAACCCAATTTTGCAAGCAAAACATTAGGTCCACAAAACTTCCAAATCTAGTTTTGCAAGCAAAACATTAGGTCCATAGAATTTTTGGATCAGATTTCACAAGCAAAATATTAAGTCCATAGAATTTCCAAATCCGGTTTTGCAAACAAAACTATTAATCTATCCACAAATTTTTGAAATCTAATGAAATTCATGAAAACAATTTTGCTTACAAATCCATAGTTGAAAAGACATATGCACAAAAAGAAAGGAAAAAAAAAAAAGTGCAAGACATAGTACATTCTAGCCAAACACCTTGCAATGCAAATTGGTGCAAATTTACAATGTCTATAAACAAAGGTACCAATAGCAAGTTGTTCTGCTTCTTCCAATAGATTTTCTACAACTGCCTCCCAATTAGTTTCATTGCAAACATTGTTCCTAACGTAATAATCACATTGCAAGTTTTGGCAAGACACATGGCCAACACATGATGATTGTCTAAATGTCAAACCATCACCATTCTTGATGTTTATAGTCTTAACTTTACACTAGGGGTGAATGCCATGTTTCTTGTCCATGCCTTGCATTAAACTCGCCAAGCCACCATAATGTTTTTTTGGTGGCAACTTGAACATGACATCTCCATCAAACTTGGAAGGTAGATATTGCACTATCATCTTGGAGATGACATCATAGTTTAAATGTCACAATTTGCTTTTAAGAACATTTGCAAATGCCAATTATTTTAAACATTCAACAACATTTGAAATCTCTTGAATGCCAGTGTCTACCATTTGTGAAGGAGTTTGATGTGACATTGATAACATCAAATCGAGATTTGAAACTTTTAGTACATCTTCATTTGTAAAATCATTCAATTCAAGGGTCGTTGGTTTTATTTTGATATTAGCAAATTTTGATGGATCCAATTAGGGCACGTTAAGACTTATCCCTCTTTTATTTAAGAACTTGGTACCTTCCTAGTGACAGGTGCCATTATTTTCCTTATAGGATTCTCCATGGGCTCTAGCAAAATGGCTTGTGTTACTTCCCCCCTAGAATTCAAAACTATTTTTTCAAGGAAAATGGAGCTAATATGAAGTTTGAACTTGGTTGAAAGGGTCAAGTCATGGACAACAATTGTTATATCTTTCACACATAAGATTAATGGAACTAGCCCATTTTCAAAGAAGATTTTAACATCCATGGTGTTTTAATGGAAAACATGGAACAAAAGAAATTGTGAAAGTGATGGAAGAAGTATTGACCAACAAAAACAAAATAAAATGTGAACACTAATCTACACACATAAAATAAATCTACACAACATTGATCTACACCCACAAAAAAAAATTATACAAAATTGATCTTCACATTCAAAAGAAATTTGCAAAACACTTATCCACCCACACATGAATGCATCTATTGGATATGTATAACACACCACCAAAATTAGGTGATGGAAGGAAAAGTCATAAATTGAACCCTTTGTTTAAACATCATTAATTAATAGTTTTAAAAAAAATTTAATGAAGTTTAAAATTATAAAATGGTGTTCCAAAAAACCATTTTGATGTTAAAGACTTAAAATCATGAGTTTTGGAACTTTGGGTTGTTGAAAACAGTGCCAAAAAGTGAAATCTAAAAAAAAACATTCAAGACATTAGGATTGTAGCCATATTTAGTAAGGCAAAAATGTCAAAATTTAAAAGAAATATTTTATTAACCGAAACAAACAAGATTTGTGATTTGCACATTAATGTGAAATGAAGCAAGAGATCTAAATTTCATTTAAAAGACTGCCATATTTTTATTAGTTTTAGCAAATTAATGATTCCAAACCTTATCCAACAATGTATGTGTGAGTATTAACACCAAAATGCCACCAAAAAATTACGGCCATCCTTCTTACATTGTCTAAATTTTTTTTGTATTAATGAATGAATTAAAAATCCTATATATCCACTCATTAAAAAATATCAGTTTCAAATGGGTCATTGGAACTTTTGCGGAAATATAAAACAAAGTTTCAAAAGTTTGTTTCATGGTAATACAAAGTGGTATTTTTTTGTGTAAATTTGTGCTATAGTGCAATTAATGGATGGTTTCAATTTGTGAAATAATTATGGCTATTAGATTTTATTTTTTTTGTTTTCAATTGTGTATATGGTATATAATCATGGACCATTACGATTATAATGACAAGAATGCCAAAATGGGGAGAAAATCAATATAAAATTAGATTTCAAATGTGGATTGTATTTTGTTATAAATTACACATATATTAAATAATCATAGATCATGAAGGCTTGAAAAACAAGATGCCAAACACACAAAAAATGAAATGAAGTAAAAAATCAGATTTTAGATTTGAAGTAAAAGGTTGTTTTATATCATACACATATTATGTAGACACAAGGACCATTATAATTTTAAATATAAGAATGCCAAAATGGAAGAATTTTTATTTTAAAATCATATTTTTAGATTTGGTATATATATATATTTTATTCCACATATATTATATATGCATGGACCATTATGATTTTAAAAACAAAGAATGCCAAAATGGGCAAATAAATAAACAAATTTAAAAAATCAGATTTCATATTTGGCCTATATTTTGTTTTATATTGCATATATATTATATAGGCATAGAAGATTATCATTTTAGAGACAAGAATGCCAAAAGAGGAAATTAAATAATTAAAAAAGTCAAATTTCAAATTTGGCCAATTTGGCCTTTTAAAGGCCTTAGCCTTAGCCCTTTGCCCCCCTTCCCCCCCAACCTACATGCCTTAAGCTTTTATTAAGATGGGTTTGAACTCATGACCTCTTTGGGGGGAAGAGGAAGAAGCTAACCACAAAACCACTTTATCACAAATGTAACAATAACATCCACTTTGCTAAGATTTTGGGATCAATAAATTGAATATGGATGAATGTGGATGAAAATACTTGATGAATGTAATGGATGATGAAAGATGAAATAATACCAAACCATGAGCTTATGTTTATTTCATAGCTCATGGTTCAAAGCTCATGGTTCATGACCTAGTTGCGCTCCAAAATCGTAAAATTGGAAATTATTAAAACTCTTTCAATGAACTAATCAAGAAAACTAATGAAAAGGAAAATTGCAACGGAAGGAAGAGGCTCTAGATTTTAAAATCTAAATAAGTAATATTCAATTTTATTTTAATTATGTTCCATTTTTGGGACCTGAAAAATAGGGAGGCTTAGAATATTGGAAAAAGGCCTATCTTTCAAACCTTTGAGGTACTTGTTACAAGGTTGAATGGAAAGTATAGATAAATCATCAAGGCTAAAATGGAAAGTATCTCAATTTTTTTCCGGGAAACTTTTTGCAAAATGGTGACCCAAAACAAAGGAAAAAATGGGAAATTTTTATGTTTAATGTAAATTTGAAAAAAATTGTTCAAATTTTGGAAAAAAACACCAAACTTTCCAAACCACAAAATTGAAAATAAAAAACCTGAAACTAGTGAGCAATGTTTTTTTTGTTTTCAACAATTTTTTTCATTTTCAAAATTAAAAGTGAGAATTTGTCTTTGAAAATTCTAGGTTTATGGTGTAAATTTGATTTTAAAAAATTAATTGGGAAAGATTTGTGAACATTTCAATTATCACAAGATTGGAAAAGGGGAAAATGAAATCAAAGTGTTAAGAACCCAATGAGGAACCCTTACTCAATATAATTAGAGTAGAAATAGAACCTTCTACTTGTTTGTTTTTCTTGCATGAAACCCTATGAGACTTCCCTGAATTTCCATGTCACAAATGGGGTTAAATATTATGTTTTATGATTTTTAATTTTTTTAAAAGTTTAGGGTTTTTTGTTTTTTTGTCATTCTTTCATCATTTTCATCTCAAGAATTATACTCTTTTTGTAGCTTTGAGTTTGGGCTTTGTAATAATCCTTTCATTTTCAAGTTTTGCATTTTCACTTTGTAATAACCATTGTGCATTTGCACTTTATGACAACCCTTTCACTTTCAAGCTCATTATTATATGTTAAATCAATGCAAGTTGGTTAGTACAGTCATTGTTATTGGTTCCATCATGTTTACATTTGCAAGTTTTTGTTATGCTTTTGTAGGAACATTAGCAATTTGGTTGTTGACACACTTGCTTTCATTGTGGTTGTGATTACTAATTTTGGTTTGGTTACATCACACTTGCACTTCATATCTTTGTTGAAGTAAGGTTTTTCCATTGGATGATTTAGGTTTTTTATTTAGGTTTTTTTAAAGGTTTTTTTTCTTGCGTATAGGAGTTGCAATTTGGTTGCAAGTTATTACATATTGTCATTTTGTTGAGCTCAAGTTACACTTACATTTCGTCGTGCTCATGCTATCAAACATTTTATCATGTTTGTGTTGTATTTTCATTTCATCGTGCTCATGTTAAACCTACATTTTGTCATGCTTGGGTTGTGCTTACACCTCATGGTTTCAAGGTAAGTGCACTTCATTTTTTTGTTTTTATTATTTGCTTTAGGCTCTTGTGATTTTGCAAATCCCTATGAAATATTGCACAAAGTTGCCTTTGTTAACATGGCTAGGTTCATGACAAAGTGAACTTGAAATAACACAAAACCAAACCTTAAAATTTGACCTCACACTAAACCCATGCTCACTAGGTTTCCAATTTCCAACTTGACAAAATCCAAACCCATGTTCACTGGTTTTATGTTTTATGAACTTCATATTTTCATGTTTTTTATGGTGTTTTATGCATGTAGCTAATATGATGACATCAACAAGTGTAACACTTGTTATAAAATAGATGTTACATGAACAAGATGAATTTATATTATCAACTAACACCTAAATCAGATCATTCCTAGTCAAATTAGAAGGGGCATTTAATCATAATATGGAAGTAGTTTGGCAACTTTTCTTTCCACAACTCCAAGTTAATTGGAAATTGTGGTACCCTTTTTATCACGCTTTTAATTATTGGGGTTCTTTTGTTATTAATGGCCCTATTGTTTCAATGTTTGTTTTCTTATGTGTTGTTGCTTGTTTTGTATCTTGTATATTTTACCTGAAACATGAACAAAAACCTAACAACCCTTGAATATCAATCCTAGGAACTTGTGATAGTCATTGCTCAAACATCTATTTGCAAAATTATTTCATCCAATGCATTTGGATGTTCAAAAGTAACATAAAAATAACTTTGAAACATTATCTAAAAACATCCATGTGTTGTGAGAGGAACATTACAATATCATTATAAATCATCTTTCACCAGATTATAAAAAACATATTGAAAAACAAAACTTAGTTGAGTACAAATGGATGTTTAAAGGAAATGTATGGGCTACACTAGAACATTTCCTTCAAACATCCATTTGTTTTGGAGGAATACCTTAGTGGCATTTTATTCAAAAACATAATAAACAATACAAACAACTACCTAAGAAACACATGTACCAAAAACATTGATCAAACAATTTTTAGAAGACTAATGCTATATTATCATGAACCCAAAAATAGAGTGTGCATTATGTTCAAAACATGTGAATAAAAGAGATACATGCAACTTAGAAACCTTTGAACCCAAAAAAAACATGCACCTTCAATAAAGGCACAAATGGCTTTGAAATATTTTATAACATATAATATTGAATTATGTAGGCACATCTAAACTAGAAATCAAAACCAATAATGTTCTAATTCGGTGCTTATTAAAAATTTGTAATTTGGAACATGATTGTTTTTAACATTCTTATCAACTTTGTAGATTTTTGAAACCAAACCATGACCGCCTAAACTATTATGTCAAAACTTTATTTCAAAACTTCAAACATGGTAGTTGAAATATAATCAACCAAAATGGGACTATGGACCTTGTATTGCTTATGAAACTTGAATTTTAAACATGACATGTAATAATGTGTATATTGATTTCTTAGAACTAGAATGTATGCATAGTGGTAACTTAAATCAAGACATATAATGTATTAGAAATCGAGTTTGAATATAAACCCATTACATGCTTTGCGCAAATTTTCTTACAAACAACAACCAAACAATCCAAACTCAAACAAACAAATAAACATGGGAAAATAAAAATAAAAAAAGAGAATGTGGCGTTTTACAAGAAATTATTCAAATTGCAACTTTGAAAGCTATGGCACAACATCAATCACCCAATAATAGTAGTAAAAATTGTTGTGAATTGGCAAACAACAATAAACCTCAACATATACAACAACAAGACCTTTAAAAATTCCTCAAGTTTATAAGAGTGCTCATACATCACAATGCTCTAGCTTCACAAAGGAAAATGAAAGTAAGTAAAGATTGAAGAGGAATAAGGATGATGGATGCTGCCATGAACTTGACGGGCGAAATAGCTTGGAAGGTGTACCAAAACCCTAAGTGAAAATCGACAATGGGGATGTGACAATGAAGATGATGACAATGGATGGGAGGTTGGCAAAAAATCCATGTGGCGATGTGGATGTGGGGAAAGGTATAAAGCAGCATGCCATGGGACCTATATAAGGATACTTGGGGATGGGACATGGAATTTATTTATTTTAATGTAGTTGGAGGCCGCCTCACGGTACATAACCTTAGCCTACTACACCTACTTATAACCCTACACAAAAAGCCTCCATGGGAGCCTTACCCTATACCTACTTAGTAACTTACTAATGAAAGGTGTAATTAATTCATTAATTTTCAAGCTTAGGAGTTAAGGACGTTAGGACATAGGTAAAAATAATTAGCAATAATTCCAATTATTGCTAATTACATAACTAAAACTAATTGGAAATAAAGCCCCACTTAGAATATTGCTGTTGCTCTTGTGCTGTTGCCGTTTGGCTGCTGTTGCTGCTGCTCAACGTTGCAATGCTGGGAAGCGTGTTGAAAGCCAGCAGCGGGACGATCCAGAGTTGGCTGCTGCTGCTGCTCCTGCTGCCGCTGGAGGATTTTTCGGCTTCTTCGTCGTCATCATGCACAGGCAGGCGATGCTGATGTCGCTCTCGCTGTCTCCAGCAACCGCCCTTGTGAACCACAATAGCAAGCACTGGGCTTTCTTGGTGACAATCCGGGACTGACTGCTTGTTTGTGTGTTCCGGTTTTGTGGTTCTGTTACTGGGTGGCGTTTGCTAGAAATTGTTGTTGTTGTTGTTGTTGTTCCTTCTTTTTCTTTTGGGGGGGGCCTGATTGCGACAGCTTGATGCAGGAGGAGATTGATGCGCCACAGTGGGTGGACTTCACCGTGGAGGCTGCACTAGAGGAAACAGTGGGGTAAGTGTTTTGTTCGTTGCTTGGAAATGTGACGCGATGGTGTATAGACATCTGAGGACTTAAACTCTGGGTTCTTCATGTGTTTTGAAATGCTGGAATGTGGGTTTTCTTGCAGGGATGACCCCTGGTTCTCTCACAGTCATCTGTAAGTTTTGAGTCTCCTCAATCCCGCAAGCATATGATTTTTCCATCTTTGGTTGGATTTTTTACATAGTTTGATCATGTGTGTCTGAGTTTCTTGAGTTTCTTTTGCTGATCAAAATTCTGGACCCCTGGCAGGCACCATGAAGTGCCACTCAAAGAGCTCAATGGTGTGCAGCTGGCAAGTCGCAACGACTGCAGCACAAAGAACAGGTTGCAGATTGAGAGGAAAAACAGCAGTGCATCAAAAACACAATGTGCATTGCAAACTTTTAAAAGTCTTTCAGAGAATACAGGTAGTGAATTGAAGGTTGAGACACCTCTTGTGGTAAAGGTGGCTAGCCAGGACCAGATATGTGCCAGAAATCAAATCAATTTTGTGCAACGTCAAAGTCTTGAGCATAAGCATGACATTGATGTGGCCAGGTAATGCCTTCAATCACCCAAGTGCTCAAGTCTCTCAATACTGTTTCGCATTCCAAGTGTGCCTTCACAAGAAGAAGAATGCTGCCATGTTTTACTGGTGATACGGATTTAGGGTTTAGGGTGCTTGTGATTGAGTTTGTGTTTCAGGTCATAGCCTGATTTTTGAAGTAGGAGGAATGCACTTTGTAACAGTGAAAATGGGATGAGATATGAATGCCTAAATGCCTGTATTGTCACTATGGGTAGTTGGTCAATCCGTCTAGAAGAGCTGGGTTGATTTTTGTGAGTCATATGTTGCAGTTGTGCAATTTGAATGTGTTGTTGACCATCTAGCATCTTGTTTGAACCTAAAGTGGCAGGTTATGCATGGACGATTCCTGTGCACCTGCTTCAGAACATGAGTTGCTGACAAATGTAGAGGATTCCAATGAGCTGCCTCCCCTTTCTTTGGATACATCACCAGTTGTATGCAAAGCAGCTGACAGATTGTTGGATGTAAAGCAGCAGAGTTCACCATCTTTCAACCCTCCTAGTGCAATTGGGGATGCAGCTAGCATTGTTGTGTCACAATTGGAAGGGCGAGAAACAGATCTTCCTCAACTGAATAATGCACTAAGTCTGTGCAAGAGCTCAGCATCACTGCTGTGTGTAAAAGTCAATGAACGTTTGAATTTCTCCATTGCAGGAGGGTTTGAAGCAGTTCATTCACCCAAGAGTGGTTCAACAGATGGAAATGTTGGTTGTGGCACTACTGCTGTTTCCAAAGCCAGCAGCTTGGGATGTGGAACAAGAGTTGATGTTATCAAGGGTGGTACTAGGAAGGTAGACTGTGCTAAGACTGAATCAAGCTTGGAGTCAGGTGTTTTGGGAACTGATGGAGGATTGATAGCTGAGGAGATCACCAGTGGACCAGTTCCAATGGTTGGAGAGCTTGAGAGAGTGCAGTCAGGGACTAACTGTTTTAGCTTGGAGCTGTGCAGCACCATGGATGGCAGATTAGGAACAAGCAAAAAATTGAACTGTAGAAGTTCTCATGATGGAGTAACACTATCCAGCAGGTTGGGTGCAAATTCATCTGTACATGCCTTTGATGACATCCAGAAAATGCGGAAGAGTTGGGGATCTTCTCTTTGGGTCAGGAGAAGTGAGGACCTTCAGACTTTGGTCGGTGAAGGTGAATCAAACAATGAATCTGGTACACTTACAATTAGAACCAGAGATGTGAGAATGGGCTTACTATCCCCTCTGTCTGAGGAAAGTCCCTCAATGTTTTCTCCTATTGATGTCAGGAAGGAAAAGAGTGTGGTGCTAGATACACAACCACCCTTACAGGATGAAGTAGTCCACATCAAGCTAGAGGGTGCACAGCTTTCAAAGAGGTTATTGGCAGGTCTAGGCATCGATGCTGCAACTGTTGAGCATGTTGCTGCTTCCTGTGAAGGACAACCGAGTAAAAGGACAAGAGAGCAGCATTCAACCAGAGACCTTAGATTTCCTTCAAACCCAAGTATTCCAGCTGGAGAATCAGCTAAGCAGAGGCAATCCATGTCTCTCGGATATTTGGAGAAAGGGACCAAAAATGAAGTTAGAAGCTCAAATTGGAATGGATCTGTCCAACAGAACCACCATATCAGAGTCAGCCCACTTTCTCAACCACATGCAATTCTCAGTAGAGTTTATTCCTCCAGAGGTGGCAAAGAGAATTCAGCTCTACAATCATCACCAAAGTCAAATACAGGTATTAGTGTGGTCTATATTCAAACAGAGCCATGAAACCCTTAACTCTAACAAGTGCCTTTCCTTCTCTTTGAACCCTTGTTACTGTGTTCTTAATCCATGGTTTCCTTAGACAACAACTTGTAGGCCAGTGCCATCTCTTAGAAAAGGATGAGTTTGTTTGATTACCAGCTGCAGGACAAGTTCAGGAGAAGAAGACTCGACAATCTATCCTGAGAATGAGCATGCCAAGCTTTGCAGCTGGTACAGTTACAAGGCAAGCAGTTGGTGGAGGAGTATTGAACAAATCCACCACCATTTTGGAGAAGAGTGGAGAGGTTCAAGTGCCAACAAGCAGCCAGACAATTTCCAGAAAAAGCTGTGTGCGTAATTCAACAACAATGAGTGTAGGACATCATAAATGCCCCAGCAACAGAATGACAGTCATGGTAAACCCACACACATCTGTTCACAAATGATTAGTCTTTTTGTCAAAAGCATGTTTGATTGAGATGGGGTTGGTCATGGTCATTATCTGCATGTGTTTGTTGAGTACCAGATCTAATGGACAACATTTGTACCAACTGCCAGGTTTAGCCATGACTGAAGACCTCATTCACAGGCTCTCCTTAAGTGATAGGCAAAGTGGATTAGTCACTGAAAATGGGACCCTTTTAGAACTTTAATGTTAATAGCAGCACATTTCTTCCATGTCTTGCTCCAGGATGCCTCAAGCAGGAGAAAGCCACCGAATGGGCCATCATCAGCTGTGCGAGCCAGTATGCCTGTATTCTCTTCAGCCATTCTGAGGCAGACTGGCAGGCCTGTACACAATGCTGGGGCTTCTTCTATACATGAGGGAAAAAACAGCAAGCAAATATGGAGATGAGGATGCTATTTCAGCCCCGATTTCTAAGGTATTCCTACTGTTTGGCTACTACGGGGCATTCTGAAAATCAGAGGGATGATGCGTTATGGAAACATGATGTAACTATAGTTTCTAATAAGCCGTTTGTTGTTTTTCAGTCCCTAGAAGACGTTTCTCAGAGTACATATGTGTGATTCACAAGGGAATTTCAAGTTGGATTTCTGATTGTTTGTTTTGGATGGTTGTCTGTAGCACAACTGCAAGTTTTGGCATCATCAAACTATGAACCCAAGTTCCACCTTGTCAAAGCCATCATAGAGCTGCACTGATTGCATGTTTCAAATCTTGGCCTCTGGCCTGGAGCATTTCTACATGCTGTGTGTCGGGTTTCTCTTATGCCTCCATTGCAAATGGAGACTGCATTGGATCCAATTTATTTCTGCAGTCTTATAGTACAGTATAATCAGGGGAATGGGTATTGTTTGCATTTATCATCTGAGTCATTTTTGGAAGGTTTGTGGAGCATATCAATACAGCAACCAGAAGCACATAGGATGCATCCAATGGTTAGCAAAAATATGAGGATAGCAGCTCCAAAGTAGTCTTAACCTTTGTCTAGAATATATCTATGTCAGTAACATAGCACACACCTGTGCAGCAATTCTGGAATTGTAGACATGTTTGCCACTTAGGTGCCTATTTGTTTTCCTGGCATTTCTTTGGATGCTAATGAAGTTTGACATTTCTGTGTGCTACTATCATGCTTCTTACATACTGTGCTGTGTGACAATGGGAGCAGATTCATGTAACTTGCAACTAGAAGAACTGGAGAAAGTTTTCTATGGTATAAAGTATTCAACTGACAGTTACCATTCACTCTCTTCTGACATGTCCTTTCTCGTGACATGTCCTTTCTCCTGACATGTCAACATTGATTGCATGCGCAAAGGCCATGAGAAGATGGTAAGGGTAGACAAATTTTTTGGGGGTTGCCTTTCCTTCTTAGTAAGCCATGAAACCAAATCCTTCAAAAAAACCCTTTGGCAATCATTGAACATTCTTCCATGTTGCTATCATCAAACGATCTGTACAACAAATTTGGAAACAACTCATGGTGGCAATGAGAAACAAACATGAGGGAAAATGTTTTTAGAGAAAAAAAGGTGAGAAAGGTAAAATCAATTCCCTTTCCTCATTCCTTCCATTTTCCATACTTAAATAATGACTTCTATCCCACAATTGAATTTGAGATGCAAAAATTGTTTATATATCTTTTGGGTCAAGTTTCACAAGTTTATTTTCTATTAAATTATAATTGTTCATATTTCATGGTTTGGCTGAAGAGTTTTGAACCAAAATATTCTATGCAAGCTGCCACTTCATTCTTGGGGTTCTTGGGTTTAAGCTTTATAGTGTAAAAGTCAACCAACCTTATTTCAAGCTTTTGGCTAATGTGAATGTTATTTTGAGTAGGGGCTATTTTGGAGCCTTAGTGCATAATTTTGATAAATCCAAGATGTGATTGAATTTTGAAACCCCAAAAATGTTGAAAATGAGCTTTAAACATAATATCATCTTCAAAATCAAGATTGGCTTAGAAAACCTAATTACTTTCCCTTGATTTGTGAGTAGTTGTTTCAAACTTTTGGCATGCCAATGATGGATGGATAAATCATGTGGGAAATGATATGGATGGGATGGCAAATCTTGATGGATTTAAAAATGTTTGCAACATTGCCATGTATCTAAAATAACAATTATGTAATAAGTAGAGGTTGGAGCTCATGTTCCCAAAAGGTTGTAATCTTCATTATGTGCACTAGTTACCATAAGTTACAAATTTGAAAATGATCAAATTGTTCTTTTGAAATATAATTCTTGGATCAAATGGACAAGATACAATCCAAAAACTACCAAAGAACATTGAATGTCACAACCTCAAAGTCAAGCTTTTTGGCAAAATAAAAACTTTATAACATTGCATGGGTTGCCCTATTGACCTCCAATTGTATGCTTATGAAAATGTGAATTAAAATCACTACTAGCGAAATGAATGCTCACACACAATTATTCTAATTTCTTCAAATATTAATTGAGTGATAGGATATAAATGATGATGTAGGTTTTGAGGTGTGTCCAACGCATGTTTTGAAGCATAAGTGGGCATGCCTAGAACATGCACATGTTTCAAATCATGTTTTGACCCTTTCCCATGATGCATGCATCATGTACCACCCATTTGCTTCATTCTAGACTCATATCTCTCCTCTCCATCCACATGCTTTCCACGAACCATCACACACCATCATCACAAACTTAACATTTCATGACTTAATAATGAAAATTTTGCAAAATTTGTTCATTCATAATTTGTACATTTCATGCATTGAAAACACATTTAACACATATTTATAGGAAAATGAAAAATTCATATGACATTCGTTCATTCATAGGTTTGTACTTTGTCCATCAACACATTTATCCATGTGTCAACATGTTTTTAACACATGATATTCTTGTGTAAAATGTACAAGCCTATGAATGAATAAATTTCACACAATTTTCATTATTGATTCATCAAATGCTAAATTTGTGATGATTGCACCACATTTAAGATTATGACATTAGTTCATTGAATAAAATGAAAGCCAATATAAATGAATGGATATGTTGATGCACTACAAAATATTGCTACAATTGAATATTGAAGGTTTAAAAAAATACCCCTTAACACTTGAATGTTTGAGTCTTTCTCCTTGGTGCTTGAATTTTCCTATTTTAGTTAGGGTCTATGGTGTTTGGTGGGTAAGCTACACACATTGCACATCATTCATGAGTTGATTTCAAACCTTCCCAAATCCAAGTTTTTTACTTGGAACCAATTGGCAACAATCATGAAAGTTATGTGTGATCCACCCTTGCATTGTTTTCTTGTACTTTCAAACATCAAGAATGTGAAGATTTGCATTTATGGCTTGCATCAAATTTCATGGTTTGGTACACAAATTCAAATTTCAATTGGGAAGGGAGAAAGAGGATTGTCATGGAAGACACAAAACTTGTCTCAAAATTCAAAACTAATAGTTGAAAATGTGAAGATAAACAAAACTACATGATTCAAAGAAACTTATACTTGAAAAGAGTAGTGGGTATAGTTTGCCCAATAATGTCACAATAATAATTGAGAGGATAGAAATGAATTTCTTCACATATTGTATTCTAAATGCCAAAATATATACAATATGAGGATCAATGCACATTGATAGTGAAGTTGCAACATGGCTTTAAATGCAAATAGGAACCAATCAAATTTGAAGTTGTATTCACCATTATAAACTACAGTTAAAAACATGCTCCTTGTTAAAGTTATGAATGTTTAGATTATAAGGTGAAGACAAATGGTAGGCAAAAATGCATTTAGCCATTAATTACATCAATTTGACCTACAAGAGGAAGAAAGAGAGTTGTCAATCTTAAACAATTATGTCAGTGATGGGTATGTGCAAAGTAGAATGGACCAAAAGTGGCAAAATAGGTTACCCTAAAAATACACTTTTGTAATACATTTTGACTATGACATTATTATGACATTATTGGATATCAATGTTTGAGGTTTAAAAAATCATATTTTTCAAAAAGTAACTAATGGCAACCCTTTGATACATTTCAAGATACAATGTGTGAAATAAATAATAAAAATTTCAAGAAAAATTTGTCAAATTGAACTTCACCATCTTTTTTTAATTCTAGCATCCTTCAAAATCCCCCGAACTTTCATGCCATCTTAAAATGGTTTGGAAACCTTATTTTGAATTGTTTATGACATTTACAAAATTGGCCAATGAATAAATGAACTCATCATTACTAAATATTATTGTGGTGATTCATTTACAATTTTTTTATGTACCATTTTAACAAAGGTCATGACCATTAAAAAGCCCCCCATTTGGTGTAAAACATTAATTTTCAAATAATTAAAAGATTGCACCTAAGTAAATTACAAAAAAGTCATCATTTGAATCCCTTTCCATAAAATTAAAAAAACATTAAATTGGGACACATTAAAATCCACAAAGGTGTAGAAAAAACTATTATGTTGCACAATTTTATGGATATTTTAGCTTACAAACACCCTAATGTCTAGTGTTGAAAAAAAGGTTTCCAATTATACAACACACATGCACCTCACTAAACATGCTAACTAGGACATTTTCAACAACTTTTGAATCTACGGGAGGTCACTTCCATTTTTCTACAAATGGTGTGCAAAACATTATAGGGTGCAACTTATTGAAAAAAAGTAAAAATTATAATTTATTTAAATGTAAATAGGGTGTCAATAATTCGTTTTGAAAATATACTTAAAATATACCTAAAATATGTTGGGAATATGCCATTATTTCATAGCATATTAAAAATATCCTTTTGCCTCAATTGTTTTTCAAAAGATACAAGGAGTGACCTCCCCTAGGTTATAAACACCAACATTACATTACACACATTTATGGATTAAAAGCTAAATAAATAATCTGAACATAGTTAAGAATCTAAACATGTTTAACATCATGTCACAATCAATGCATTCTCCAAAACTTCATCCCAACATTATTATGGGCCTTCAAATAGGCCTTGAGTTAATGTGTTGATGAATCTTGAATCAAGGCCAGAGTAGGAAAAAGATTCTCAACCTTGAAAGGGTATTTTGAAAACTTGGCATGAGGTAGGTGAGGTATTCAGCAACCCTCCAAAAAGAAACTAGTCTTTCACATGTGGAAGGTAGAAAGACTAAATTTGAGTTGGAAAGGGGCCACCAAGTTAGAAGTCATGACAAAATTGTGGTAACAAATACAAATAAATATCATGAATTGTGAGCATATCCTTCCATTTGTGATACACCACAACTCATGGCAATCTAATTAATGTTCCTCACAACCAAAATCAAGCACAAAATGTGCAACATGACATTTTAGATGTTATGCATGCCCACAAAATTGTCGAATTAAAGACATGTGTAGTTGAAACAACATTGGTGGGGTCAAAAAACTTGGACTTAACAATGTCCAGCCTTCTCATTTAGCAATGGAACAATCTAACATTTGTGTCCTATATATGCTTATGTTCTTAACTTCAAGAACATTGATACAAGAGTGTTTTTCATAAGAAGAAAACACCAAGTTATCAAGGTGTTTTCTTATTAAACAAGGAAAAAAATATTGTACCCAAGTTCTTCAAATAATGAACATAAGCACACCAAAGTTGTTAAATACCAATGTATTATGTTATTAAATGTGCAAGGGGACAACGTCGAGCTAATATTGCATGTATGTGATCCATCATTTCATAAATGGGAGTACTATCCATCTTGTAAGAAGAGTTTGCAATTTCACAAAACAAACGAATTTTGGAGCTAAAGGTCCACTATTTGATTTGGGCCAAATAACCGTTATCCATTAACTATTCAAACATGTTCTTTCAAGGTTGAGAGTTTTAGTCTTGAGTTTCAACATTGAAGGAACATGCTTGACCTCATTGTGCAATGCACATGAAACTATATGAACCCACTAGATAAAGATATGATTCATCTTTTGGAGCAAGATTCCCAATGATTGTGAAATATATTTGGAAATCATTTTTTCTAACAATCTTGAACATACAAAAGCATACAAATCAAAACAATGAAACATGCACCAAAACGTATTGCATCCATATTTTGAATCATATGTCAAAACAAGTTTTTACACACACATAAAATTATCGTGACCATGTTTTGAATACATGCTAAAAAAAAAGTGTGATGATAGATGATTTGAAATATAACTCAAAGCCTATGCTAAAAGCTATGGCATTACATATGTTGCAACCATAAGCTCAAGTGCAAGACCAAAGGTAAGGTATGACAATCTAAAATCAAGTTGAGATAATGTTCTAAAACTCAAGCACACTTTCACAAATGTGGGGGAATGCAAGAGAATAAGTCCCAACACTCTCAAATGGATTCTCACTTTGGGTATTGGGAGTTCCAAATTGCCTCATAACTTTGGAACAAGACAAAGTGAAATAAGAATCCTATAATGTCCCACAACTTTCAAAGAAGGTTTGAGGAATTGGACATTGTTCAAATTGGGCCCTTTTTAAATTGCCAGAAACATCTTGAAGAGTAAATATTAAAGTAATGTTGAATTCTCCATTTGGAGATTTGGCCAAATGAATAACTTCAATAGTCAAACATACAATTTGATTCTCAACCATTAAAATATATGATAAAATAATCAAATCACCTCCAATTGGAATGTGTGATACGTCATTGGAAAATAATTTTCAAGGGTTACTTGTGATGAGGAAGGATGCAATTGCATAATGGTGGAGATGGGTGGTATGATTCATGCATGGGAGAAAAGGGGTGGGGGTTGAAACATTGTCCCAAAACATGTGCATGTTTTGACCAATGTTGGACATGTATCACATTTTATTCATATAAGTTAAATCCAAGTCTGAAATTTTTAAAATAAATTGATACTGGGCATATCTAAGTATATTATTTATATTTAGAATTTAACACAAAAAACACACATTGGATACTAATAGCAATGCTACTTTTGAAACTTTCATACCAATTTGGTTTCAATATTGATAGTAGTACTAGTAATAATATTCGTGATGCATTCAAATCAACTTATTGGAAAAAAAAAATTTCATGTGTCCACAACTTCAACAACTTTTGAGAAATATCCAAGGGCCCAAGGAAAGTCAAGGTCATGTAGTGAAGTTTCATTAATCAAAATGTGTTAGCAATGGAAACAATCAATTACATTACCATGTAATTGCACAAATTTGACCTACATGATCTACAACCTACTCAAGAAGCTTTTCAAAAAAACCAATTTCTTCAATTTCACTTTCATGATGATAAAAAAGACTTGCATTTGCTAAAAAAATTCATAGACATCATTTTCTACCCATGAGCGACTTCTTGTGCACACATCAATAGGCCAATTTTTGTAGATCATGATGAAGGAATCCAAATTAAATGTGTTCAACCTACATCATCACAATGAAATCAAAATACCAACAATGTTAAATATGTGTTCAGTTTCAATTTGAGAACTACGTATTACAAAAAATATGAATTGAAATTCCAACTATTATAAATTGAACTTCATTCTTTTTCCATGATTCCAAAGGTTTTGGAACTTTATCAATGCTAACAATAACTTTTTTAAACAATGAAAGTTCCTTCACTAGTAAGGCATGTGTTGCTTCTTCATTTGAAGTTTCAATACCAAATAAAAAACCATTAGATACTTGTTCAATTTTTGCAAGTGTATGATTACAATGTGGAGTCAAAATTTGTAACCATTAAATATAACCATTGGATTAATCATTAAATAAATTTAGCCATTACATTTAATCATTGGATTTAGTCATTAAGTAGGTTTAGCCGTTAAATTTAACCATTGGATTTAATTATTAAACAGGTTTGGCCATTAAATTTAACCATTGGATTTAATCATTAAATAAATTTAACCATTAAGTGAACAACCATTGGATTTGGTCATTAAATAGGTTTAGCCATTCAATTTAGCCATTAATTTTAACCATTGGATTTAATTGTTAAATAGGTTTAGCCATTATATTTAGTCATTAAATATGTTTAGCCATTGATTTTCATCGATAAATAAGTTTAGCCATTAAGTTTAACCATTGAATTATTTTGTTAAATACATGTAGCCATTATGTTAGCCATTGAATTTAATCATTAAATAAATTTAACCGTTAAGTTTACCTATTGAATTTGGCCACTAGATTTAGCCAATTATTTTTTTGCAATTTTGTAACATATGAAAGAAAAGTTAATGAAATTTGATATTGTTTAATGGTGTAGTCCATTGGTAAGGACTTGGTTTGTTATGGTGAAGGTGACAAGTTCAATTCTTAACACTTGCAACCTATGTGTATGTCTAAAGGCTAGGGTGACTAAGTAGATTAAATAGGTTAGGTTAGGTTAGGCTAGGTTAGGCTAGGGTAGACCAGCTTAAGGTAGGTTAAGTCATCACCTACTTAACTACATTTTTTATTTATTTATTAACCCATTGACTTATGATTTGACCAATCAAATGATAACATGTGAGGCATTGAAATGACCTTACAACATGTCACATTTTACCACTAGTCAAAAAATTTAATCAAAAACACCGCATTGGGGTTGGTAAAAAACACCACCTTAAGATTGGTCAAAAGAACCATTTTAGTCGTATTGGACTTGTTAAAATCAACTTGTCTTAGAAAACCAAGGTGGTTTTTTGACCCCCTGTCACTTTGGAATACCTTTTGGTTTGAAAATATAGTTTGAAAAACTTGAATTCTAATAGTGCTACCTCCCTATGTCCTACCCAACTTACAATTTGTGGCAATTGAAAGAACATTTTCAAGGGTGTTCAAATTAATGCCTTCATTCTTAACATAAGCTAACACCTTCTCAACTAATTGAAATTAAACTAAAAAGGTTTCACAATTTGAACAAGAGTTGCCCCATAAATATTAGGCATTCAAATAAGCCAATTTTGACATGTTGTGGCATTGGGAGTTGTTGTCCACAAAATTGATAACCATCACAAAGGTATCAAAATTGGTCTTGGACATCCATAGATCAAATGTGATGTTTACTATAACACAAGTAATTAATGTTGGCAAGACATAATCTTCCATAGTCTTTAACATCATCAACAAAATATGTTTTCTTACCATTGACCTTTGAGATGAAAAGTCCACCTTTGAATCACACTATAACACAAGGCATCATAACCATGGGTTATTACACATAGAATATGGAACACATCCCCTTGCTATGAAAAACACAAGGTTTGTAAAAAATCATTGTTGTTGTGGATCACTTTTCTTGTAAAGAACAAGTGATCCAAAATATTTTGTTAGGTTTGTTGGACTTTCCAATTTTTGTTTCTTCCCTTGTTGTTTGGTTAAATCACCAGTTGTCGTAATTGTTGCAACTTTTGATTATGCCATGTATTGCTTCAAATCAACTTCATGTGCATGTTTAATGTGCTTCTTTATTGAGGTTATTCCATGGGTTGGTGTATATTGCACTAGGCCCTTTTTGCAACATGTTGTGTGACTTGTGTTGTGGGAGCTTGAACTTGATGCCACATGATGGCAAAGCATGCATTGCATCATTTGAGGTACTTTAGGGTCAATGATACCTCCAACTTCTTCACCATTTAGTTGAAAATAAGCCCATACAACATAGTTGCGATGGTGTGATGCCCACTTGCGTTGGTTTGTGGCAATAATAGAAAATCTCAATTTCCAAATTGCTTCAACTTTTGATGCAACATTATCAACTAACACTTTTGTTGACATCACTTCTATAGTTGTTTCTTTGATGCCTTGCAATTCATTGGGCAAACTTGAGCTACCAATAGCATCAAACAAAAAATGTTGGTGTAAAACAATTTCATTTTCCATTTTTTTGCCCACAAGCACTATGTGCCCATCACAAAATTAAAAAAACACTAAAGTTGTACGTAATACTATTATGGAGTGAAATCAAATGTAGGTGCATAATGCAAGAATGTAGGCAATGGAACTTTGTGATGAGGTGCAGCACTTGCTTGAAGCAAACTCATAGTTCTTTATTGAAAATTTTGGAATGAAAAAATAGGAAACTTGACAATGGTGCCAAAATCTTGCACATGATTTTGTGTAATGTAATGGTGGTGCCACAATCTTGGAATTGATGTTGTTCGTCTCACCCCACAAAGCTCACAATTGCAACATTAGTGGCAACATACATAGACCATTCAATCGTGCCGCCATTCCAACAAAGTTGCATGCCAGTGAAGCAAGCCCACCAAGCAGCAACATCATTATTAATAAGTTGTACTAAAATAATCTTTTATTTAGGGTTATTTGATACCGGTAGTGTAATTAAATGATAATATGAAGTACTGTTATGAATATTGTTTCCAAAATTTAAGAACAGAGAAGTCTGTTATTGATCAATAGTATTAACATTTATCTATTGATCAGTATACAAATATAAGTGTTGTCCACTGATGTAGACATACCAACTGGGTCTGTTAGTTGATACCCATATTAATACCAATATACACGCCCAACACTGGTTTTGACAACAACTACTTATGCCTGAAAACATGTGTTAGGCACCTTGAAACCTGCACTAACATTTACAACTTGTGGCTGAAATAATGACAAGAGATCTTTTTCTGTTTTAATGGCATTGGGAAAAACCAACATGGCTATTAGTCATTCACATGAAGGGCAAGAACAACCCATACTCAAATAATGACAAATTGCATATCCACACGAGCAAATGGAATATTTGTTATTCTTGAAATATAGGTGTACTGTACTTTTTTAAAAATGATTTTAAAAATTTACATTTAATCAGTCAATTGACAATCAGTTACACCTTATAGGTTGTAAAGGTCCATACTCCATTCTGGGTGTTCAACATGTTTTGGGGCACACTTAAATGGCAGAATTGGGGGGAGTTCCTAGTATCTGATTTTGGTATCAAATTACAATGTCTGTGGTGTCTATACCACAAGTTCCAACACACCATTGTCATTAGTTGCTGATGGTTATTGTGTGATCTAGTAATGGTTGTGTATACCTGTACAGCACTCGGAGAAATTTGGTAGTGTATTCGGAGGGTACCTTATATTCATAAATATCCCTCCTAAACAGGTGGAGAGATATTATGCCTACTTATAAGTGTCCAATGCCTCCTATTCTTAAGGAGTAGGGGTAAGAACCATCCCCTTGTTACACCTCATGATCTATATATGTTGAAGTTCACATGATAATCTTTGTCTCATGCTTTACAATGGGTAGAGCCCACAGGTCAGAGACATTCCCAAAATACAGGTCTGGACTCAGCTATTGCCTTGTCCTAGGCCCCTTATTTTGAGAATGTCCCTACCCAGGGTCTTTACCCTACACTTGGGATCCTAATTCCCCCATATGAACAAATGTCCTTCATCTCATGCAGCAACAGAGAGGAGAATATCACATGGGTATCAAGTTTTAACATGTTATGTCAGAGTGTGGAAACCTAGGCGTTTCTCAATCCAGGAATGATTAGGTCAGAGCAAATGGCTCGATTGAAAGAAGCCAGCAAGTGGGTATCCAAAAGGAAGCAGCAGTACCCATTTTCAATGGCTGGTGTCCCTGTACAAGTGCAGAATGTGAAGTTACTTGGTCTGCAGTTGTTGAATTGTGGTAGTTGTACATGGCGATTGCTTGTCTTGGAAAACACTCGGTACAGACCTTAAGCCATTCATGAGACTTCGAAATCTCCTGTTCACACAGAATATTCATATGGCTGCTATCCTTCATCACTATGGTGTTGTTTATTGCGTACTCCATGCATATACGAATATACACATATAGAGGAACAACTTGCAATGATTCAGTGCACATAAGTACAGTAACAAAAGGCAAATTGGCACACAATGAACATCTAGCCCTCAAAGTCCATACATGAGTTCATCATGATGTTCTCTGATGGACCAGCTATAACCTGGTTTCTAAGAACTTTATAGTTTGCATGTTGGAAAAGTAATACTAATCTTGGTAGCTATTGTGCAAATGAACTTGCAATCAAAGTTGTTGCAACTTGCAAGCCATGCTTTTGAACAAAGCCCTGAGTATGGAGAACAACAGTTTGCATAGAAATAAAGGTAGCACAAATAGAAGTGAAGGTAGCCTGGTAGTACTTCTTTTGAAATTATGCTGATCCACTCTGCACTGTTATGGACTTCAAAAGTCTACAACTGCACAATACACGACAGGATTGATGTAGTCTTCAATAAAGTTATCCGTAAAGTCAGGAAAAGACGGGATGAGATTTCAAAAAACAGGAAAAAAAAGTACACTGGGCTTCAAGGGGGCATGAAACTCAGTTTAGCAGCAAATTTGGTGCTAAACTGAGTTTGCCCTGTCCTTTCTTTTCCTGAACGACTTCAACCAATCACTGCTGCTACTATGTGTACTGTAACTATAACGCTTCATGCATTTAATCCTGAGTCTCAGTATTTCATACTCTTATTTAATAAAATTTCATGACTTTGCAGAAAACAGCCAGGAGGGAATGAAGCACCAAGTGAGGGGTCCAACTCAGGCCCAAGAGGGCATGACTTTCTGGATAACTCTGATATCACAAAACTTTTAAAGATATTAGAGTTATCCGGAAAGTAACCATCTGTTCACCCTGGGATCTTTGGGTCTCCTTTCATCCCCTATCCCCTCTTTCAGTGGTGTCTGCAAAGTAAAGAAATTTGACTAAATCTCAGTATGAAATGCTGAAACTCAGCATTTAATGCACAAGGTTGAAGATTAATTGTAGTAGTTGTACAGGTAGGAGCAGTGAAAATATATGTAGCATCAGTGACCTAACACTTAGGAAAAACATAAAACAGGATGAAACTTAGTTTACCACATAAATTGATGGTTTTGTGAGTCACCCTCTTAATGCTAATGTACTTTTTAGCTCGTCTTTTTTGAATCTCACCCTGTGTATGACCAAGCTCGGGGTTCCAGTGCTGTGTTTTCCTGACTTTACGTATAAAGTCTATTCAAACAAATAATTATGGAAAGGTTCAAAAGGGTCAGCAATGTAAGCCACTGTAGATTGCAGAAAGAAAATAGACCAAAAGTGAATATTGAAGACACATGGGCGTTGCTGTAGGTTCAGAATTCAATAAGGATTCTAAATTCACAACACTTGGACATTTTAACCAATTTTTTTTGCTGGGCAACACCCCAACCCTAAGGGCATTACCCTGCACAAAATGAAATCAGAAAAAGGAGGGGGCCAAAAAAAAGAAAAAGAAAAGGTCATTTTATTTAGAAACTTCAGTGGCTATGGATGTGAAAACACCTCCCTCCTACAGCTTGTATATAGCCAGGTGTTAGCTACACAAATCATTGATAGTGCTATGTCAACACACCATGAATGATTGGCAATAAGCCATGAAGTGGCTTCCAATATAAGCCTTAATTTGTCCCACCTCAACCCTTATGGAAGATTTCTTGAGCTCAATGAGGAGGGTTAGTCGGTCATGAGAGTCAGCCTTTCTATAATAATGGAGGTAAGTGGGAAGTCCTAAAGGACTTCCTAGGTCCAATCCTTGTTCCATGTTTTTCCAAGTCCATCTTTTCATCATGTGCTACCAAAACTTATTGATCAAAATCCTCCCTGCTTTGAAGCATTATGTGGACCAACAGCAATATTGCAAGCATAGCCTCAAAACAATTTGCTTGGGTGGGTCTGCACTTTGAATACAATGGCTAATATGCTATTTGGAGAAGGGGTGGAGGGACCAAAGTTAGAATGGGTCTGCCTATTGTGCGGCTTATAGCTTTGATGTTATTCAGAAAACCACTAGGGAAATCTTTGCAACTCCCTTTTTGAACCCAATTCGAACCCAATAAAGTAATAATGACCGACATACTAGAGGCCAAGCCAGGCCTATATGTGTCATGATTCTTCACTACTCATGGATAATACAAGTTACAACTATGAGCAGACCTTTGCAGCACAGATGAGGAAGGTTTTGTAGGCCTCCCTAGCAGATCAGCATGCCCCCACCCCCCCCCCCCCCCTGATTCCGATTTTGGATCATACACTCAAAAAGATAGCTTTAGTGCCATATTCTATTGCTATCCACCCAACAAGTGCATCACTCTGAGCTTTTAAATGCTCCTCCTTTTATCCTCCAGAAAGTTGTAAAAATTGTGCTGTGCTGCTTGCCTCCAAAGTCTCACTTTCTAATACACAGCATTCCAAAATGTGAGAGAGTAAGAGAGCAGGTCCACAGCAACCCCTATTTTAACCTCTGCTTGTGTTTATCACACCCGACATAGAGTGTTAATTATTTCCCCAATCTTACCCATCAACATGAAAAATTGGACAATATAAGCTGAAAGAGTATTTAAAAGGCTCCACTTGGGCCAATCATAAGCAGACAGGATTTTACTACCCATTGTGAAGAACATGCTTATCATGTGCAAATTTAGTTTTGCAAGAGGACAGTCAAGGCGAATAGACCCCCATAATGGGATCATGGTAAAAACCCTAAAACTCTTTTAAGTTGCTTATAAATATTCTAAATATTTATAAATATAATCTCCACAGACTAGATCAGGGTCCCTAAGTTCAAATCTATAATTTTGGGGCCTAATATGGCCATTCAAGTGGGTTTGGGGTTTTTACCAATTCACCCTGGCCCAAGAGGACCTGCTTTAAGAGCAACTCCAGCAATGCACTCTATTTGGATGGTATTAATATTTACAACATCTAAATTTAGTGTTGATGCTTGTCCCTCACTCACCTATAAAAAAATTTAAAATATTTACCCCTTGACAAAAGCCACATGTGGGCCAACATTGTCACCGAAAAATCAATAACAGTCAATTTTTGACCAACCAATGACATTGACCAACTAGAAATTCTTTTTTTTGGTCAGTCTTTAGTGGAGGTAGGCCTAAGGGCTCAAAACGCAATCTAAAATTTCAGAACGCCACTTGTTATCGTTTCTTAAAACCTCTTTTATTAGCGCAGAACATGGCTACCTTCAGCATAAATTAGATTTTTTTTTATTTTATCAAATTTTCTTTAAAAAATTTAACCTTGTTATCAAATTTTCTAAAAATTTAAATTGCAAGAATATGGAATCAAGTTCTGACCTAGTACAAAATAAGCACATTAATTATGAACAAACTTACTAGAAGGACAATAAAAGTGAGCTTGCATTCTCCATTTGAAGCTACCAATTAAAAATTATGATCAAAGAAATATATGTATATATATAAAGAACAAATATTGAACCTTAGAGTCAAAAAAAGGAGATTCTAACCAATGCATCACATTTTAAAGAAAACTATAGTGCAAGAAGAGAGGTAGCTAAAATGTTAATCATAATTTGAGTACATTTTTAAAAAAATTCAAAACATATTCTTGTTGAGCACTGTCTTGCAATTGCATCAAACTTGATGCTGCATTTAATTTGTTGCACTAGTGCTTGTCCACTAAACACCCCCATAGGTCTCAAGGTGGTTATTTATCTCATGTCCATTGTTTTTGAATAAATCAAAGAAGCCAGTTTTTATGTAGAATCCTCACATGCAACAAAATAAAAAATAATCAAAGAATTGCCCAAAAAACCCACAATTCTTCACCGGTTCTTTTATGAAAACTGTATGATTTTAATTTTTGAAACAACCAGAACATGAGGTGTTATAATGCTGAGATTTTAATTTTTAAAAGCCCAAATGTATTGTTCTTTGCTTCATGTGGGTGGGGAAGGGTTTACAACTTAGGCTTTAGTTTTGGAGATGGGCGAGTGCCTTTTCCTCCTTAGATCTTACAATCTCACACCCTCCACCCTAGGGCTCTTTTTGTAAGCCTGATTACTAAATCTAATCTGCCCTGTAAATACACTAAGAATCCTTAATTAAGGTGCTGTTCCTTTAGATAGTTAAAACTTAGAAGTTATAGGAGGTAAAAATATATAGCAACCAATGATCTGATTTGCAGATAAGGGCTCTATCATAACAATCCCATGTTAAAGCATGTCCAGTGGTGCTCAGTACATGATCTGCACAGTACAATTGGATGAAAAAAAGTCAAAAAATATGCCGGGTTTGACTCAGGAAAACAATTTTGGCTCAACATAATTGCAGATTGACCAGTGACTGGTAACTGGGTCGGCAACGTTGTGCACCTCCAGAAAAGAGTGTAATAATATGATCTAACTACTGTCAGTGTTTCTGATTGGCCCATCATAGTGATTGGTCCGGGTGGTTTGCTATTAGGTAGTAGTTCCCCGAACTATTGGTGTCCCACTTTCACTTTTATGGGTCAGGTTGAAAATGAAATTTTAGATTGCGTTTTGAGCCCTTAGGCCTACCTCCACTAACAAAGTAAATAACTAAACTTGGATGTGAAAAATATTTTGGCAGGGTCACATACTGGAGATCCTCTTAGGAGGGAACGATTCCTATCCGTTGGCAAATGCTAATTAATCCTCATTGTCCTGTTTTACAGTAAAAAGTCTGCTGCAGTTCACATTTTGTTATTTGGGGGCTTTATAGGTTATGGCTTAAATTTAGAGCCATATTGTCCTTCGAAGGGAGATTTAGTGTCTAGTCCTTCAAACTCAAGGGGAAAAATAATCCAATGATACTTCCTTTCCAAAGTGCACTTAGTAAAGGCTCCTCTTGGGGGAAAAAAAAATTCAATATTGTAGTATCATGGCATATTTGGCAATTTATTGTCAAATACTTAATTATATATCTTTTAAGTTGGCTAAATTGCCAAAAAAAATAAAAATCGACAATAGTATTATTTGACAGCCGATGTACCTTATTTCCAAGATTTTGACAATAAACTTTTGAAAATCGTTGCATTTGTTTTCTAATAATTAATTGCTATCGAATTTGTATGTCAAGGCTAATACAGTAGTACCATATGTATGTGTATCTATATTTATAATTATACTAGTGGGTACCTGTGACCTTTGTTATGCGGTGAAGTCCCCTGTTTCTTTAAACTTGGTTCATGTTTTAATTTTTTTTAAGAAATTTTTATCTTTTTTATTTTTTATTCATCTACCCTATTGGCCGTCATCGGACACGGTGAAGTGACCTGTTTCTTTAAACTTGGTTCATGTTTTAGTTTTTTTTTAAACTTTTATCTTTTTTATTTTTTGTTCATCTGCCCCGGTGGCCGTCATCGGACACGGTGAAATCCCCTGTTTCTTTAAACTTGGTTCATGTTTTAGTTTTTTTTTTTAACTTTTATCTTTTTTATTTTTTATTCATCTGCCCCGGTGGCCGTCATTGGACACGGTGAAGTCCCCTATTTCTTTAAACTTGGTTCATGTTTTAGTTTTTTTTAGAAATTTTTTTTAAAATGTGTTTTCTATTTTTATTATTATTTTGTATAATAAAAATAAAGTGTTTCTTTTTCACTTTTATATTTTTGTTTATTTGAATGCATTTCGGATGGCAGAAATGTATCCAAATTTTGTGAAGAAAGTGGTCCGAGGTCGGTCGCAATACTCTCAAGTGGAAGAAAATGGGAAACCTTGTGCGGATCTTTGGAGGAACCCATGGAGAGCAACAGTAGGACTGGCAATGTTGGTCTACCCAACATATTGACTTTCATGTGAGAAGAGCACCTGGGATGGTGAGTAGTGACAAAAAAAAAAAAAATTCACCTTCATAATCTACTTGAACTTATTGGACAAAAAAAATTCTCAAATTGCCCAAAATTTCTAAAGCATGAGAACATTTTCAAAATGCCCCAAAAATTTGGGCATAAATGAAAATTATCTTCAACATTTATAAGGTGCCAGTTATTATTGAACAAAATGAAAATTCCCAAAATGCCCAATAAATTTTAAGCATCCAAATTTTTCAAAGTGCCCCTGCTGCAGTTGTTTTTGCCACCTCCCCCCTATCATCAGGAAAGGCTAGCAGCGGTGGTCGTCATCGGGACGGATGAGGGGACGGATGACGACGAATGACGGGATGATGAGTTTCAGCATTTCATACTGAGATGTATTAAAATTTCCCTTCTTTGCTAATACCACTGAAAGAGGGGATAGGGAGTGGAAGCAGGCCCAAAGACAGGGTGACTTTTTGGATAACTCCAGTACACAGAAAACAAAAGGGGGACCAAAACTGGTTTTGTCATCTAAAGTCGTCACTGCACTTCAACCCCTAAAGGACGACCACCCAGGGATATTATATAAGTAGATACTCAGGCTTTAAAGACTACAATTTATATTAAAAAAAGTCCCATTTTTTGTGAAGGGTAGGTCTTGGTAAATTCTTTCATAATGAAGGGCAACCTTCAAATTCAGAGCCTGATTCTATGATATCAGTTGGACATTGCCAACAAGTGTGTCATTGGGTGTGTGATATTCAACTTGATCTTGGTTGCAGCCAAATTCCCTACTTCAATATATTAGTTCACACTGTATATGTCCCAGGCCCATCATCATGATCATCACCGCATTCCAGAGTACTAAATAACAACTAGGTGAATTAATCTTCAGCTTTCAGACAGACTCCAGACCAAAATATTGCCAGTGAACCTGGTGGGCTTTAAAGGCAGGGCACATTCCAGCCAGATGGATATGTCAGCTGAAATATTGGGTTATTGAGCTGTGCAAGTTGATCAAGGTATATGCTGCCATAGACTTATATTATGATGGGGAAGCCTTTGAAACTGCAGGGCTACAACAGACCAATTCTCAGTAGCATCAAGGAATAAGCTCTGACTACAAGTTGAGTTACATTGAGGTCTCTCTCACAAGGTACATACCAGTGTTGTCAGGTTCTTTGATTTTGGAAGGAACCTTCTGTTCCAGACTGCCCAGTCTGAGTTCAGAACCAGTTCAGTTTCATTTACATTGCATCAAACAAGAATGAATTCCTACATAAATATGTATGCACATTCCTGAAGAGTGAGGTATTAATGCAGGAGACAATTGGGAAGGTAGGCAATTTTAAAAACTAAATCTTCACAGCCAATCAAACAAGGCATCAAACCCATTATTTTTACCCATTTGGAAAGGGGTGAAATGCTTTTCAGGGCAAGGCCAATGTTAACTTGCCTAATTGGTGCTCATGTTGAAATCAGTGTTGGGCAATTCTCACTGATTTATTTTTTTAGAATTGTTGATTTGTATTTTGTATGCCTCTATGTGAGAATCAGGTTGGGTCTTTATTTTTTTTAAAGAATAGGGGGCTTACAAGAACCATTGTAGATATTAAAAAATTTCCCAAGGAAAAAAATCCGGTTCTCAGGCTTGGCAGTGCTCAGCAATTCGAGAATAGCTGGATTTCTTGACCAGTTCTCACAAGCCAGATCTCAGAAATTGCATTTTTTTTTTGGAAATGTTTTTTTGTACATTATTTTTTCTTGAAAAAAAAATACTTTGAATTTTTTTTCAGTAGTTTATAAATCCATAATTTCATCCCTTTCAAAAGCTCCTTCAAATTGTTCTAACTTTTCTTCTAAGTTTTTATCTATCTCAATAACTTCTCAAAGGTTAGAAGGGGACTTACAACCAACTGTACAATCATTGAGCCAATTTTTTGTTCACAAAAAATAATTTCTCCAAGTTTTCAGATTATAAATGACTTAGTGAGGATTCCAATCAAGGAAAAGATCATTTCAATCTCTATTTGGGAACCAACAATCCCTAAAATCTAACAAACAAGAAACCCAACTATGAGAAACATGGGTTCATGTTTCTCTCACCATCAAAGGGGACACTTGATCTCCTTCACATCCCCTTGAAAACTTCAAAAAATCAACAATTCTCTTTTAACAAGCTCTTTTGTTGGTCCATTATTCTTTACTATCATTTGAAAAATATCCAAATCGTTATCATCATCTCCTCTTTGGTCAACAAAACCATTATCAAATTCTATCAATGGATGTAAATGATGATACCTTTTCATCAGCATAGGATATAATGATGTATTGTATCATATTGTTCAACAATTGCTATTCTTTGATCATGACCAATGAAAGAATACACTAAACAAAGGCTTTTAAATCTTGAGTCCGACATTAGAGCTAACATATTATGTGTTTTTTTTTCATCAAATTTCTTCAAGAAGGAAAGAAAACTATCTAGAACCCCACAAACCTCTTTTTTAATGTTGGAAACCAAACAAATTAACTCATGTGAACACTAGAATCCTCTTCCATTAGGGTCTAAAAAAATGATACATTTTCTAGTTCTTCTATGAATTTCAAGTTCATGGAAATGGCAAAATGAAGGACATCACTTAACAACCAATGTCCCCTAGATTGGTTTCGAACACAAGTAGTTATAATAGGGGAAAGACAATTAACAACAATTTGACAAATATGCCATGTCAAAGGGGGTGGAACTCTGGTTGTCATCTTCACTAAACTCTGCATGTTATCACAAAACATTATAGCATTCTTGAATTGTAGAGCCTCTTGAAAAAGAATGCTTTTATTAGCAAAATTGCAAAGAAAAAAAAAAGATTATTATATACATTGTAACAAGTATTAACAAAAGTAATAGTAAACAAGGAGATATTAAAGTTTTGATGATAACCTTTTTTTAATTGGAGTGTTTAGTTTTCTTTGAGGAATATTTGAATATGCACAAGCCTTGTTCCATTCTTGTTTATCGTTCCTTGATTTTTTCAACCAAGTTATGCATTTCTATAAGTCAGATTGGGCAATTTTGACATATACATGTTTCAAACCATTACAATTTTTTTCATCAACTAAAGCATACTAACAAGCCTTAGAGAATGCATGGCCAAAACAACTACCTTGAAAATGTTTTATCAAATTTCACAACTTATAACAAACTTTAAGGTTGTAATCATAGTATTTAAATTAAATCCTTCATCTTTAACATAAGCAATGATTTTTTTATCAAGTTATACTTGCCTAACAACCCAATTAAATATGTGGCTAATGCATGCCCAAAGGTATCAAATGCTTCAAAAAGCCCAATTGCAATATGTTTTAGCTACTAATTAAACTTTAAAAAATTTATAACAAAGGCAAAAATGTCATAAGCCCCTCTTGACATCCACAAATCAAAACTTGTTATTACAAATTAACAGTTTACCAAAGTAGGTAGGACATACAAATTGTTTAATTTTTTCCACCAACTTTGGCAAAACATTTCTTGAAAATTGTTTTCTAGAAGGCAAAACAACCCTTGGATGCATATGTAAGATAAATCTTTTAAACCAATGGCTTTCAACATGATACATTGGCAACTGATTTTTAACAATTAAAATAACTAAATCTTCCAATAACTATTTATGCTACACATCATATTTCTTATAAGAATCTTTGTTAACAAAAATGTTAAAAGTAGTGGTTCCATTTACATAAGGTCTTTTCTTTGCATGTTTTCTCTCATAAGGTTCTTTTAACATATCGTTTACTAATTCATAAGATATTTTTGCAGTCATACAATGGTCTACATAAACATGTTTTTTAATGCAATAATTCCATTTGTTATACAATATCAAACCTTTCCTTGCTTGTGTTTTGGCATTCGTTATCAAAATTGGATTGGCATAACAAATTATGCATCTCATCAATTGAGAACACTTAACATCCACTATATTATTGTCATTTACACAATAAAATGACTAACATAATGCATTTCTACTACCATGTCCCCACTTTTTTTTAAAGATGCAATTTTTCCAAACTTTCCCTCATTTTTTCTTTCCCCTCATATGCATTAATATTTTCTTCTGTTTGCAGACTTGGTTGAATTTCAAACTCTTTTTCCATTCTTTCATTTTCCATTACAACATCATTTAGATATGTTTTGTCATTATTATTCCTTTTTTTTCATTTTGGGATGATTTTTCCATTATTAGTTGCAAGATGAACTTTTATCAAATGAGTGGTGAAAGAAACCAAACAATAATATGCAAACCTCTAACCTACTAGCAAGGAAATTTACAAAGGCATTTACTATATATAAGAGCATTTACAAAAGGCATTTACAAAAATAAAATGCAATGTAAGGTTAAAATGCAAGTTAGAATATAGATGAGTTCAAGGAAAAAATAACCCTTGCGAAAAAATGAAATAAAAATCAGAAGTTGAAAAAAAAAAAAGGCTATATCAAAGGTTGAACACTTGAATTCAGTAGAAATTTTTAGAGTTAATACCATTATGCCAATGCCCCCTTCAATTGGAAGCTCACATCTTAATTACACATTTTAACCACATTAAAAACAACATTTCCTAATGGTTGGACACATTACGAAAATTTGAAATTTAACAACTTGGAGAGATGCCAAGATGGAGTTTTTGACATCTTAATCGCGCTAATATGGAGAACCATGGTCAAAATTAGATTTTTATCTAACATAACCACCATCTTTGTGTTCCCACCTTCACACATTGTGGCCATTAAACAAAACATTATTGCAAGTTGAGTAGCAAGTTGAGTACTAGGGATAATGATTGTTTTGGTAAAAAACAATGGTGCCCAATACACCCTTGTTGTCAGCCCTAACAAACTACTTGGTGCCTTAAGTCCAAAAGTGGAGCTAAGCACCTCTTTGATGTCACTAGCACATTATCAAAAGTTGATGCCCCAATAAGGTTAGAAATTGTATTTGCCAACACAAATGATTCTACTAGGTGAACTTGGCTTGGAGTTTCCCCATGTTGAGGATTTAACTTTTCATCCAACACCTTATGGTTTCAACATTTGAACATTCATTCTTGTCATTGATGTAGGTGTCAAAAATATTTCATTTAAATTTGAAACTTTAACATGGGTTCCACAAGTCGCTTGAGACATGTGGTTTCTTTGAATATCTAACATCACTTCATGTGCAACCAATGGGTTGAAAAATCTAGCTCCACAAAAATATCTTTGATTGACATCCAAACTAAAGGATGGTGAGTATTTCATTCCTTAATTTTGTTCAAAACAAGTGCATTGAATTTCATCTATGCCACCATGCTCATCATTGTGCCTCCAAGCATGCGAACATCACCTCCATGGCAATGTTGGGCTAATTTGGAGTTGGCTTGGTGGCCAACCTTTTGTTGGTTGCATGTTTTCTTTTCTAAGGTATTCTAAAACTTTAATTTTCCCAACATTGATCACATGTGATTGACCTTACAATAGTTCCAAATGTAAGGTGAAACAATGATTTGCACCATGCCCGTAAACTTTACAATTGGAACATGGTTGGATAAGGTTAAAGTTGAAGGTGGTGGTTCAAAAGATTAGGACAATTTTTTAAAATAAAGCCCATCAAATCTCTAACATTTTTCCTTTCCACCTTGTTTAAAAGAATATGATGAGGACACACCACCTTGTTTTAGTTTGGTCCCCTTAGTCTTTTGTGGTGTGACCTTATTTGGATGGTCACATGACTACTGAACCAACAATGTTAAAGGGTTCCTCAAGGTGTCCTTATTGAATTCAAGTGTCGTTACATCTCCCTCCACTATGTTTAGCTTGATGCGTTTGTACAACTAAAAACATATTGTCAATTATGTGAATTATGCAAGTGAAAATCATATAACATCTTGCACCCATTGTCTAAGCTCTTTGTCCAAAATCCCATATCATAATTAAATAACTTGTGTTTTTATAACTTTTTTTGTCATAATCATTCAACCTTTTCATCCACATGTATGTCTTTCATAAGCTTTCATGTTGCTTATGTTGAAACTCATATAAATTGCATAGTTTTTTTTGTTTAAACCCATTAATAAATTTTTCATAACTTTTGAATTTCACAATAGGGTTGAATATTAACACATGAAGGCCCCAAATCCATTAATGGATGCAGTGCACCATTTTGAATGGTTATGGTACTAGCATTTTCGCTTTCATTGGTCAAACTATTACTAAAGATTGTCATAATTATATTTGAAATTATAACAACACTTGGGGCCATAATACTCTTGGTGATGGAAACATAATTGGGTGACCAATACATTCTCCAATCCTAAATCTAAACTTCATGGGTGAGAATGAATTTGTGGTAGTTGTCCATTGACAACCTTTCCAAATGTTGGAAAACCCTTTCCATGTCATGAAAGGTGTGAATAACTATGGATTACAAATTTGTTGCATATCACACTAAACGTTAAATTTTTGAATGAAATCATTTTGCTAAATAGTGCCAACCACCCCCAAATACCAACACACCCCCTTAGTGGTTCCATAAAATTCGTCCATGTCCCACATAACAATGAAATGATTTGTAATTGTGTAGAAATAGAATTTGAATTTGATACGAGGATTACTTTCCTAATGATGGTGATGATGGCGATGTTGATGGTTGGAGTTGAATCCCCATTAGTATAAAACCGAGATGCAATTCACTAGCCTCAATCAATATGGGACCTTAAAAGTGAAATAAGTTCACCCCACCCTAATTATTTCAACTTGTCTAAAGTGATGTCATTGTGAACTCTATATGTAATCATCATGTTTATTACTAATTGACATAATTCATTATTAATTGGATCAATTCACTACATTAAATAAGTTTCTTTCGATGTCACTGCTTAAAATACCTTAAATTATTTGAATCATAGGTTATTATAATCTTTACATAATTTAAAGTTATTTTGCCTTAGGTTAATTTCAACTATTTTTTGTTGTTCCACCCTAAATTATTTTAAATTATTATACCTTGGGAATTTTTTTATTATTTGAGGCTTAAACGACTATTATAAACTATTTCATGTTTTAAGTTATTAAGGGTTATTTTACCCTAAGCTATTCTTAATTATTTTAGGTTGTCCCACCTTATGCTATTTTTTATTTTTATTATTATCTTAGGTTATTATACCTTAATTTATTTTAAGTTATTTTAGGTTATTATCAATCAATCTACCTTTTGTTATTATTGAATATTTTAGGCTTTTCCACCCCATGTTATGCTACCTTAGGCTAAAATATAATACCTTAATATAATTTATGTAGAATAATTGATTTAAAAAATAATAATTAAGGATAGGTTAAGGTGGAATCGTTTAGAATTTTTCCAAAAAAAAAAACTTGTGGTAAAATAATTTAGAATAGTCAAAAATTTAAGGTATAATAGTTTAAAATAACCTAAGGTGGAAATTTGGAATAACCAATAATAGACTAAAGTATAATAACTTAAAATTACTTAAGGCATAATAGCCTAAAATTTTTTAACGTTAAGTAGTTTATAATAACTAAGAATTGCTTAAGGTAAAATAACTAAAAATAACCTAGGGTACATTAGCCTAGAATAATAACCTAAAGTAGCTTACAATCGAATATTCAAAAATAATTAATAAAAACTTAAGATGAACTAATTTTGAATAATAATAAAATAATTTATGGTAAAATAATTTTAAATACCTTAAGGTGAAATAAGTTAAAATAACATAAGGTGAAATAATGTAAAATAATTATGGGTGGAATAGTTGAAAATAGGCTAAAATATAATAAATTAAAATAACATAAGGTGTAATAGCCCATAATATCTTTAAATAAAATAAATTTGTAATAGCCTAAGGAAAATAATTTAAAATAACCTAGAGTAACCTATATATAATACCATAGGAATAATAACATAATATTAATTTTGAATCTTAACCTATAGGTGTCACGAATGCCAATATTGAACATGGTCACATGGTAAATGGAGTTCATTCACATCCATGACTTCGTAATCCATTCATAATCAACTTTGTAATTCATTTATAGTTAACTCATAGGTCATTCTTAAATAACTTTTTGTTAATTCCTAATTCATTTTCAAGTTCTTTTAATTCATGTTTAGTTAACTTTTAGTTGATTCACAATTAATTAAATCTTAATTAACTCATAGTTCACTTATAATTAGGAAGTCCTTTAATAAGCTCCCTTGGTTAGTGGGCGCATGGAAACCTTCACAAAAGATTACTTGAACTAAGTCCCCAAAAGAGTACAAATAAAAATAGGACCCCTATTATTTTCAATTGTTCAACACCAATTTGAGGTATGATCTTGCTCCATGACCTTATTATATTCCTTTTGTGTTTATGTTTTCATGTTTTGTCACAATTTATTTATTTTTTACATTTTTATTTACACACATCATGTTCTTCTTCTTAGCTTCTTGTGATTTTGTTTTGGTTTATATTTTATGTGTATGGATTTAAATTTAGGTTTGTATTTTCATTGTTTGTCTTCATAATTTTCATGCATGTGACAATGGTAGCCTAAAAATAACTTAGGTCGATAGTTTGCATTAACCTAAAAATAACCTAAAGTAACTTTCAATAACCTAGGAATAGTTTAGGACTAACATAGAAACCTAACTTATGGTGGCTTACACATAAATTTGGGTAGCCTAAATTAGTGTATATTAACTTAAGAATAGCCTAGAATATCATACATTAATCTAGGAATAACATACCATAACATATATTAATCTTGGATTAGCCTATAGTAGCTTACATGAATTTGAAAATAACCTAGGACTAGTAGAAACAACCTATTTTATGGTAGCCTACACATAGATTTGGGTAGCTATAAATTAACTTTAAAAAAACCTAGGGTAGCTTATTACTATCCTAGGATACATAGGTCTATAAAGTAAGGTAATAAGGTAACAGAAGTAGGAAAGATACCTAGGTAAATTAGGAAAAGAATGTGCATAATAACATGTGATGACAATTTCATTTATTTAAATATTGGTTCAATGGTTAATAACACTAATAGAAAACCCCCCTTTTCCAACTACAAATTCAATTTAGCTTCAATTAAATTTATAATTGAAAATGATCTTTCAACTACAAATTATTTTTTGCAATTAGTTACCATATGAGTCAATGAATACAAATCGAACCTAAAATTGCAATTGACAATTGTGGCCATGTGCTGATTTTAATTTACCATTTTAGTTGAAAATGATTTTGACCATTATAATCAATAATTGTTTTCAACAATAAACCCTTTCAGGATGAACTTCACTCAGTAACAAAACATGAACTCATCAAAATTTTAATTGAAATTTTTACTATATTCCAATTAGGGTAAACAAACAATCTAACGAATAGTTTGTTGACATGCGGCCCAAATGTCCAGCTAAATGATTTAAACGTCTAGCCAATGGCTTGTTGACATGTGGCCCATGTAGGTTACATGTCACCTAAGCTAGGCCTATACATAGGTTAAACCCAAACCTAAGTTAAGCTTGGACTTAACCTAGGCCCAAATGCAGGTTAAGTTCAAACCTAAACTAGGTTTTTCCCCTCTCTTGTTCTTTCCTTGTTGGTGCCATAATTACATTGCTCCTCTTGGCATGGCATGCAAAACAATGAAAAAAACAAGGAGAAAAGCAAGCTTCCTACTTTT
>Ga0209611_10000252_pt1 | contig 71744 bp, 64 predicted proteins | sample S1TSphgellanicum_3_FD_187693 | JGI IMG/M metagenome (GOLD analysis project Ga0209611, IMG submission 187693) | Host-associated microbial communities from peat moss isolated from Minnesota, USA - S1T2_Fc - Sphagnum magellanicum MG (SPAdes) (version 2) | ecosystem: Host-associated > Plants > Peat...
TCTCCTTAAATTAACCAACCATAATTTGTGAAAAAATTCTCCTAAATTAACTAAACACAATATGAAAAAACAATTTAAATTAACTAACCACACTTGGTGAAAAAACCCTCTTAAATGACTAGTGTTATAGGTTGATTTAACTAATAGGTGTAATTTCCACCTAAATTTGGGTATCACTTATTGTCATCTTGTTTCACTAGCTTAATTGACCTATCCTAGCAACTGGTCCCTGTTCACTACGGGGTTAACATGTTTTACCATGATTTCATATAGTGAATCTGTCCTAGTTCACTCAAAATCCTAGTGAAATACAAGGTGAACTTGGTCACATCTCCTAGTAATGACACTAATACTATAATTTGTAATTATTAGTAGTTATTTTGTTGTTACAGTGGTAATTGGAATGGCTTTTTATATCTTGGCTTCCTCCCTATGCACACACCATAAAGTTGGATGTCTGATGTACATTACAGGTCAATTGGATTGGGATTACAAAACCCATGAACAATTGATGGGTTTTTTTGTCTTCAGCTTCTTTTTGGATCTCTTTGCACCAGACAGTTGGATTGTGATTTCACAGTCCATGAGCAGTTGATGAGTTTTTCATCTTCAATTTCTTTCAGGTGTCTTTGCATCCTGTGCAAGATTTTCTTTAAATACCTTTCTCACCTTTCCTATATGTGGATTGCATTCTGAAGTTCATATTCATGTTACTCGATGGAGTGTTCATCTTGGGTAGTCCATCAACACCATGTCATTTCTATTCTGTCACTAGATTGGCTATCTTGGCTTGTGAAATGTGCTGTGGCAGGTTTGATGTTGCACTGCATATTTGCCCTGCAACATATATCATGAGAATTGCAATATTGTGCAGTTGACAACTGAAGACTCTCTGATCAGCACAACATGTTTCAATGAAGCCTGCCCCTCTCCTTCACACTGGTATGCTGCGAGTAATGGCAGCATGTGGCAGTCCAACCTCAGAGGCAAAGGATACTATTCTGTAACTAAACTCTGTTGTACTCTAAATGATTTTGGAGCTTGTAAATGATGATTTAAGCTGATGAATTAATTTGCAGTTGTGAGAAATTTCTTCATGTTGAAAGAAGACCTGCAGCAAAGAGACCAATAATCTGAACAGAATCACATGAGACAGTTTGATTTCCTATGAGTTCATTGAAGGGCAAAATATATAATTTTCACTTCAGTCAAAAGTATGTTAGTCTACATCTGCTGAGTACAGATGATACAAAATGGCACATAGATTGTAGCATATTCACGCATAAAATCAAGAGGGGATAAAGTGAGCATGAAAGAAAATGTGAACACCTGACACTTGTGGATTGTTGGCAAGGCAACTCCTGATTGAAGAGCACTACCTTGTTCCTGCAAAAGCAGCCCCTCCTTAGTAGGCCTAATTTCTAGAGATTTTCTTAACCTCATCCATATCACTCCAATTCATGATGGGTTTCTGGAGTTCCTTCACTGGAGTGTGGAGTGCCAGTGTCTCTGCACACCTTGATACAACAATTCTTTGAAAGTTAGGTTAAGCATGGGAGATTGTCTTGCCACAAATTTCTCAGCACAGTGTCATTTCTTGTCCACCCTGGCTTCTCATGCCAAGAGCAGAGCTGAGCCTAGATTTAAGTTGCAGCCCCAACAGGATGCTAGTAATTATTCTTGGTTCAAAGCTTGGTTAATCTCTAGTTTATATCTTTTCTAATTAGTTGGAAAGGTCTCTCCAAATCCCATTGACTGTTAGGAAGAAGATCACATCCCAGAAACTCTCCTTTCATCCAAACATTACAGAGTGTCCAATAACCTCACTAGCACATGAATAGTGTTGGAAACAATAAATGCTTTTTCTCTTGGTGGGAGCTCAAAGCTCTTCTCTCTTCCAATTCATTTTTTTGTCATAGTCAATTATCTATCTTACACAAGCAGGTCAATGGTCAGGCCAAAATTCCACATAGCGAAGTTATCATTATCCCCTCCACTCTCTTGCTAGTCACCTGGACACGTCTTTTCTGCTGAGCATTGCTTCTTTGTTTGTAATCAGCAGAATTCAACATATGTGCATTCATTTGTGTGTGTTGGCTTTGAGTCCTTGTATGATTTAGGACAAATGTGTACAGAAGGTCCCAAGTTAACTCCCCCAGGTTACACAGTTTACACAGTTCAGCAATGCATCCCACTGCATCTCACAAGCATCTTATACCATGGGTTTCTCCTATTGCAAGCCTATCATTATTGGAGCAAGCTTATAAATAATGTCTGATTGAATCAGATTGAGATCTGAGCCATGTGATTGCAATCCTTTTCCTCCGACCCTTCACAAAATTGGCTTTGAACAATGTGGTCAACAAGGTTACATTTGTGAATACAGGAGTTAGATTGTGCAGCTTGTGTCAGGAATCTTGAGGGAAATTTGGGTGTTCTCCAGTAAATGCGAGCTCAAAAATTCCACATAAAATGGATGATGCTGATAAAACTTTCTTCTACATTTTGGGTTGGATTCCACAGTGAATACATTTCTCTCTTTCCCACTGATGCTCACTTGGGAGGAAATGTTGAGGCTTCGTTTGGTTGAGTATTCAGATGAATGGATGCCCTCTTTCTTCAGTATAAAAACAGGTTGGCCGATCAATGAGATTTCTTTCCTGGCATGGAAAAAAATTAATCTTTTGCTAAAGCAAAGGGGACTTAACATGGTACCATCATTTATGAAAGAACTTCTACTAGCTTCTATAAGTCACTCTTTTCAGTTTACTGGCCTGTCTGAGGATAGATCCAACTTACATGCCTTTTGAGCTTTTCACTACTCCAAGTGTTAAGCTTTACTAGAAGGTTAATCTCCTCAAATATGAAATTTTCCAATGTGGTTGACATCCACCAACAAACACACTGTTCTTTTCCTATTCCAAATGTATCTTTTGCCCCCTTTGTGTACTAAGAACCAGTATCTCATCTGGAAACATACAAAATACACAAGAATCTGGCAAAAATAGATATCTTACCTCACTTTTTTGAAAGCAATGGGTTACCAAGTCAAGCTGATGTGGCAAAGCATGATTGCTTATTCAAGACAAATTCATGATTTATAAACCTACATGAAAATTGTAATAATTCTTGTGACCCAAAAAATGTGACATTATATTATTATGTAAACATTCTTATTGTGTTGGCAACTATTTAGAACATAGCTCTTTGGAATCTTTACAAGAGATCACCAAGCTTTCCAAATTTGCATTTTGAGGGATGCAATTGCACCTGGGCCAAAATTCTAATCTCATGTTTACATGTACATCTGCGTTTTAGAGCTCCTAACCATAATTTAGATTTCTGTAACAAGTCTAATCTAGAGTAGTTCATAATCTCTTGAAGCTGCACATTGGCAATAATTATGATGGCACTCAGCAAAAGATTCTCATATAGCTCATCTGAGCAAGATGAAAAGCTTGAGACCTGGATGCTGAAGCTTTTCAAACAAGCCATTAGTTGTAGGACAGCAGGATTTTCAGCAAATTTATGATCATATAATTCCATTTGAGGAGTATCTAAGCAGCAGCTGAAGAATTTGCAAAGAGTTGCTGAAGAATTTCCAAAAGAGTTAACTGCAATTCATGAATTCATGAGCTCTGACATTCAATGATGTCGGCTTGAGTGCAAGAATCAAGAACAGTTCATGAAATTGTACAAGAAGTTTCTGTTTACAAGTCATGGGCATTCAACCCCAAGATTTCTTTCTAACAACTCAGATCTTGTACAAGTTTCTTGATTGTCATCGATCGATCTGCATGTTTTCAGGAAAAACAAAAGAAAAAAAGGTTGTCAAACTGATGCTTTGGCCTTCTCAGAGCAGATCATCATACCTCTACAGCGCATGAAATCTGAGCAATTCCTTGGAATTGACGATCTGCCACCACCATCTGCCACTCGCTAGAAGAAGTCTTGCTAGATCTTGGCGCCGATAAATTACAGTCTGCTCTGGATGTGTCGTACATCAAGGTCTTGAAGCTTGGTTCGTCCGCCTCGTTCTTCTCGGCTCCTGTGACTACAAGAATAGAGCCAACAGCGGTGGCACACATAGGGGTGATGATGTCGCTTGCGTAGCCTGAATCCGTGATAAGCTCCCACTTGTTCTTTTCGGCGTTGTAGCAGAAAAGCTGCTGTTCCTGGAACGCAAAAAGCTTGCCTTCTGCCACCACCAAGGTCTGTCCAGGGCTCGATATCGTGGACCCCATGCCCCACATACTCTCTATCCGTGTCCAGGAGTTCTCACTAGGGTCATACACCTCGGCTGATGCCACAAATCTCCCTTGTGCGGTTGTTGGGTAGCCACTGATGACGAAGAATTTGCCGTCGAGTACCACGCTACCTGGTTCGTCTCGCTCCTCGTGCATGCTCGGAATACTCTCCCAGCAGTCGTTCTCGAGGTCATAAGCATCCACAGTCTTGAGAGCCGTCTTACCATTGTCGTGTCCGCCAGCCACCAGAACACGATTCTTCCCGACCACTCCGCAAGTGAAGAAGGAACGTGCGCTGGGCATGTCCGCGCACTTGGACCACGTCCTTGTTGAGAAGTGGAAGACGTGGACAGAGAGCAAGGTTTCCATTTCAGTGTTCCAACCTCCGATGACCAAGATTTTTCCTGCCAAGGCCACGAACCGACAGAAGAGAGGCAATCCATCTGGATACTCCGGGACGGGAGGGAGACGCTCCCACGTTTGCTGCTGCATGTTATACAAACTCACGCCGTAGCCCACTGGTCCATGCTGAGAAACCGAAATCTCCTCCGTGGAACTGTGCGATTCCGGAGGGGCTTGCAACAGACATATGTAGTGGCCAGTGGTACCTTCCCTCTGCCGATTCTCGTAAAACTCCGCACTCTGCACCAGATCTCGCCACTTCCGCGACACAGCTCCCAGCTGTGCGTGTGCTTGTACAGGCACTCGCATCAAGCAAAGCATCGCCACATGTTCAGGCAGATTCGGAATCAACCCCTGATCATCATCATACGAGTCTACCACCTCCATAGTTTCGTCGACCCCAACGGCTTGTGCGCGGCAGTATGCGGGTCAAATTCACACAGAATCCATCAAAATTTCTTCCGCAAATTCTGAATTCAAGCGTGAGACAACAACGAGTGATCTCCGCATGTGGAGTTCAAGATATACCACGCCCATAGAATGCGACCAGGGTACAAATCACACACAAAACCCTTGCACCACTTGCTACTCCACCACTACAACACTCCTGCAAATCAGCATATAATTCTCCGCTGGAGAACTACAGCAGACTTGGATAACACGCTTCTCTCAAATTTCCAGCATAGCACTTCATGACACTCGCTTTGATCTTGACTCTGGTTGCTGAATTTTGAGATCTGAATCTACCAAACAACAGCTTTCAATCATGCCACAATATTGGTTACAAGAATCATAGCTGCTTGCATCCTTTCTTCAACCATTTACACTAGCATGATCAATACTTCGTCATCAGCATCCAGAAGAACAAAGAAGAAGACTTGATCACAAGCTTGACATTCAATCTCATTTGGAACAAAACAAGTTCTCAGATCTCCACGAAACTGGATGATTAATAGCACAACATTTGCTTGCAACAAAGTTTCATGAAGCCCACAAAACTTCACAATCTAGCAGGTCCATAACAAACCTTTAGTACAAGAGAACTTTTTTGTGTCATAACAGTGCTGAGAAAGAGAGCTCTTGACCCATTTTACAACCCCCCACCACCCACCCCTTCCCCAAAACACTCACACATTGTTTACTTGAGTCTCTTGCACATTGACTTATAGGTAATAAAAAGCCATAGCCAATATACGTCTGTGTGTGTATATATATTAACAACACTCAAAACCCACCACACCCCATATCTTTTTTCTGCATGTTTTGTATTTTAAATTGTTTCTTGAAAAGTAGGAAACTAAGAGCTTTTGAAACAATGGTTTAATTCATTATTAAGTTTGTGATATTTCTATGATCATGCGTGTTGAAAGAAAAGTTAAAAGTGACATAAGTAAAACAAACTTTTTCTTTGCAATGCAATAAAATACAGTATAACATAGAGGAGATTGAAGAGGGGGAAATTGTAAGGACACACATGCAACCAAGGGGCTTGTACAAATAGTCTATCTTATCTTTGAATGGAAAGGGCGGAGGAAGACAACTAGAGAATCGTAGAGAAAGTCTACTGCAATGAAAAAAATAAGTAGCTAGAACTAAAAATTATCCTTCTTTTCTTGGGATGTGAGGTGGGATGGGCTGGGCTGGGGTATGAGCATAGTTAGAAGAAATGTGTGTTTAAACCTCAAACTTTTGGGACAGGGAATGGATGAATTAAATTCCCATAATGATCTGCTTGTTTTTTTAATGTGTATTTGCAGAGATACTCTTACAGAGGGAAAGAAAACTTGTGAGAGTTTTTTTTCTGTGATGCCCAACAGGTACCCACCGGGTACCATGAGATTTTTACACTGTGTAAAGATGAGCAGGTCTTTACACCATGTAAAGCCCCTTGAAGGAGCCTCTTAGGGCACTTATTCCAGTAGAGCCAGCCCCCTTGGGCTTTACCCTACAGTTTTTCAAAAAGCAATCCAAGAATCCAGGAGAGCAACTGCAAATTGCTCTTTTGCTTCTCATGCAAAGGCCAATGGAGTCGGAAGCATTGTTAGAAAGCCTTGCATCAGCACAAAAGGAAATTGAACTGTCTTTTTTGTTTGGTTTTTTTTTGTTCAGGTCAATAGTATGTAAATGATTCTGTACAAACACATTCAACTTTGTAACTCAGGAGTCTCCACTACTATTTATTTTTGTCTTGCAACGTATGGAGTGAACAAGTGGATGAATGTACAAGACTTTTCCCCTCAATTCTGAGATCAGATCTTCATTTCATGAACATATGTAACTCCTACAATAGTAATTATAATCGCCAACAACAAAGAGGCTGGCATTCACTCAAGTAGTGTTAGGAGGTTTGTTGAGCAAGCTCCCATTATTGGAGAACAAAGTCAAAGAGAAAAGAGGTATTGAACCAGGAACATGCAGGCCATTCGTACTAACCTCTAGCCTAGTGTTTTGTTTTTTCAATTTGATTGTGATGTAGTGAAAGTGGTGATCATCCGCACAAGATTTAGCCAATGGCCATTAACTAGATATAAAAGTAAAATAAATGTTCATCCCTACATAATTTGAGGGCCTGCTGGAACCTATACTTTTGGGAAATCTGGTGAATTTATTCCATCTTTTAGGTCAAAATCAGAATTTTCACATTTTGAAATGGCAGAAAGCTGCCCAAAAAAATACCTTGCCAACCTCCAACAAGCATTAATCAAATGCAACCTAAATGCACCTTAATCTCCAATGCAAATGGTAATACAGTTTAGTCTTCAAGGCAAATACTACTACACAAATTTGGGCATGCGTGCTACTAGTGCCCACAGAAATAAAACAAAATAATTCTCAAGCGTTTTTTCTTCATATCTTGCTGATCAACTAGCTTATATAAAGAATTCAAGGGGTTTCCTAATATCCTATTCTTAGCTTGACTTTAGACACAAGATATGCTAAGAAATCAGACTTGGCTATTAGGAAAGATGCACTAGCAGGTGCATTGGAGTATACATGTACTCCATAAAACATTGTTGACTAGCACAAAACCTTTGTGAGGATGATACCATAATTCAAGTACCTTGCGAAAATTTGGATGTTTGATTGCCACAAATGTAAGGCACAGAGTATCCCATATTTAGCTTATAAGCTGCAAGTTGGGTGCAATCTGGGCATGGGGATGGGTTTTTTTAACAGAAGACAACAACAAAAGGAGTAAGTGATTGGGTAGTAGTAGGAGGAATTTATATCATTTCTTGTTTAATCTTTTAGGTTCCTTCTTCTTTTATTGCTTTGATTCAACTCTCCATCTGCCCTTGACTCTTAACTCTTTGCAGAATAATTTCATCAGGTTACAATTTTGCAAATTTAGAGTTTAGCTGTTCTCCACATGTTCCTTGTTCCTTCTTTGGCTTCAAAGATTCCAATGGACACAATCAAGTTATCCTTATGCTTAAAATAACCCTGGCTTTGGGCTCTTTTTCACACTAACATTCTTTTTCACTCATAGATTTTAGTTATTCACAAAGTGAGTGAATTTCATTGAAAGTGGGTCATATGGGTTTCAAATGCTGAATTTGAACATTTATTGCATAGGACTCAAAAAATTGTGGAATAGTTATAGTAGCTATGAAAGCCAATTTAAAACTCAAACTTAAGTTTGTATTACCACCAACATTGGGGAAAACAAAATTTCATGCCTTGTTTAATGTCAATGTATTTTTTTATGAAAATTAATTAAAAAATCAACTTGACAAGAAATTGTAAATCACAAGTGGGTTTAAGACCGAAACTATGTATGTTTATTACATGTTATGGAAATTTATGTTCTTGTTTGCATAAATGTTTTCTCACTTTTCTATTATTTATGTATAGGGGAATCAATGCATTGGTGCTAAAACATTTCATCATTGGTTTATTGTCAGAGCTGCGACAACAAGTGAGATATGAACAAATGAAGATGTTTGATGAAGCGACAGAGATGGCCAAAAAGAAAGAAGTGAACATGGAGGAAATTCCACATTTAATTATGCAATCCATGGTGAAAGAAATTCAAATCTTAATTGAACCAAAGTCACAAAAACATCTAGAAATGAGCTCTCGCATGGAGTCGGCTTTGGAACAAATGATAAATCAAATGAACCAGCTGAGCTTTCATCTACTATAGCCAAGTATTAACAAGAATAAAAATGTGTGGAGAGGGACCTGTCAATAATTCAATGTTACAAATGTCGTGAGATGGGACATTATTCAAAAGTCCCATCACCGATTTTACTTCCCCTAAAAATTAGATTAACCATGTTGATTCTTATTTTATTTTATTTTCTTTTTTTTAAAAGATATTAAAAAAACACCAAACTAATTAATTCTTTTTGACCAATTATCACTTAGTTTTCACAATCTCTCTTCATGAATCAAAAAACTATCAATGACCCAAATTGCATTCATAATAAAATTATCCCTACCTTCTCAATGCAAATATTTTAAAAAACCAAACATTTCCAATCCTGCAATTATTCTATTTAAATGTTTAGATTGAAAAATAACATTTACAAGATCATGGCCATCACGAATATCAATGACGCCTCCACTCCACATGACATACAAGTTATTGGTTTATGTTAATCATTTTTATATTTAAAAGGACTTTTAAAATATTACACTTTTTGAAACCTTGAAAAGTCCATAACATAATAAATTGAAATCATATTACACTCACATCTTTAGTTTTTAAAACATCAATTGAATGCAATATCCCAAAATTTCAAATATATAAGACTAATACATTGTAAGATAAAAGTCCATATTCATGAATTTTGAAAGTGTGACAAAAAGTGTTGTCAAATTTCAAAAGTCCATTACTTATTGGCTATCCACGATTTTAATTTGATTTTTTCATTTTTGGAAGGTTGATTATGATAACTTTAAATAAATGAATCCCTTTTTTATTATTTTAATAAATTTTATTTTATTCATTTTCTTGTATCTAAAAAATATAGGAAAAACTACCATTGTGATGTCCATATAAGGTCATCATAGTGTGTTTTCACCCCCCATTTGACATGGCATATTTGTCAAATTGTTGTTGATTGTTTCTCCCCTATTATAATTGCTTGTGTTCTAAATCAATCTAGGGGACATTGGTTGTTAAATGATGCCTTTCATTCTAACATTTCCATGAGCTTGAGATTGAGAGAAAAACCAAAAAATGCACCATCTTTTCAAACCCTATGCTCATGAAAATGCTATTATCACTTGCATCCATTGATAAAATCTAATAATGAGTTTGCTAATTAGAGAGTGGATGATGACAACAATTTGGATATTTTTCAAATGACAACAAAGAGTACTAAATTGAAAAAAGAGCTTGTTTAGAGAAAACTATTGATTTTTCAACATTATCAGGTGGATGTGAAAAAAAGAGATCAAGTGTCCCCTTCTATGGTAGGAGAAACATGAAACCATGTTTTTCACAATTAAGGTTCTTGCTTGTCAAATTTTAGGGATTGATGATTCCCGAATAGAGACTGGAAGGATCTTTTCCTTGGTTGGAATCCTCATTAATTTGAGAAGATGTCATTTACAATTGAAAAACTTAGAGAAATTAATTTTGTGAACAAGAATTGGCCCAATGATTATAAAGTTAGTTGTAAAATGACTGTAAAGTTGGTTGTAAATCCCCTTCTAACCTTTTAGAACTTATTGAGATAGATGCAAACCTAGAAGAAGAGTTAAAACAATTTGCAAAAGATGAAATTGTGAATTCATAAATTGCCGAAAATATATTCAAAGTCTATTTTTTTGTCTATATATATATATAATTTTCCAAAAACAAAAATTGAAAATTTTGAGATCTGGCTTGTGAAAACTAGCCCAGAAAACTGACTGTTCTCAAATTGCTGAGAAACACCAAGCTTGAGAACATTTTTTTTTCCTTGGAAGAAATCTGATACCAAGGATGGTTCTCGTATGCCCCCTATTTTAAAAAAAAGTAAAAATCGAGACGATTCTCACACACAACCTTAAAGAACCAGAACTGATGGTTCTCTAAAATTATTGAGAACCGCCTTACACTGGTCTTGACTTGTAGTCCCTCTCGTTTGCTGATAACTTGAATGTTTGTAAACTGTAATCCCAACCAAACATTTGTTACTTGGAAACCGAAAAACAAAAGGTGCTCAGTTTTCATCATTGAAGTCAAATGGGCAACTCCATTTGACCACTTGTTTTCTTCTGCACTTGCTGCCTACTTTTACAAATGGTTTATATATTGATTGGGTAGGCCAACAAGGAACACTTGTAAATTTGTCAATGCATGTTAGAGTTATTCATAAAGTCACCCTGTCTTTGGGCTCCAGTTTGACCCTCTAAACCCTGCTTCATACCCAATTTGAGCTAAAATGTAGGATGAGCAAAATTGGGAACCGTTTCATGAAACTGATATCAGTTCAGAAATTTTGCAGGATCCCATTCTGACAAGGCTCGATTTAATCAAGAGTATGAGAAGCAGTCAAGGGGCAGGTAAGGAAATGAAACATTGGGTGCGAAACTCCCCTAGGTGAGAAAACTAGTATGATCCTCTGTTTTTTTCCTGTGTACTGTTTTCACCCTGACTTCTCATTTCGTCCCCAGTTTCGCCAAAACTGGAACCCAGTAACCCAGTTTGGGTTACATTATGCATCAGTCTATTCTGGATTGCATCCCTTGACAACCTACCCAAGGTTTAGAAAACTTGGTGGGCACACCAAAACCAAATACCTACCTCAAAATATATGTATTAAAAAACTAAATCATGTTTGAAATGGTCATAGCTTGACCATTTTCATCATTTCTTTATATGTGTTGAAAACAATTCACCAAACCTCAACTTCCTATGCACTAAAGATTAGTGACATGAACCAAATTCCAACCTTAAACAAAGCATACAAAACAATAGCAAGTTTGGTGCTTTTAATGGAGTCCAGCGCAGCTATGGTATATCTCATCCACTTCCTTTCAGACTGTATTTGAAGGCATATCTTCAAGGTGAAAAGGGTTTTACATTGGACTCATTCGAAGTAAATAAGAAAATGTGATCTTCAGATTAGTGTAAGTATGTGGAACGACATGGCTAGGAGCCAATAGATTATTTGGTAGAAAAATCTCTCATTGAGATTGTGCTTTCACTAGCACCTCCATGCCATAAGTCTTCTGATTATTTTTTGGGTAAGTTAACTGCAGCACAAAGATGCTTCTATGTTCTCATTATTTGCTATTTTGTTTCACCAACTTGTGTACCCCAAGAATTAATGTGCTAGGTTTTGTACAAAGGTGGCATTACTTGAGCACTATTGCTGCCATAAAGCAATTAGAGAAATTTCCTAAGTGTATTTGGAGGGCACTTATATGCATAACTATCCCTCCTATCCTAACTCCTTTATAATGTTAAATTATAAAGGGAAGTGTAAGATCCCTCACACTCTCAAGAAGTAGGTGTAATTGCCCTTCCCCTCCTACACCTTGTGACCTATTTATGTTTAAGTTCATGATACTACTGTCACTAGTAAAAATACCTCCCCCTGCTACCACTTGTGATCGAGAATTGTGTAGGTTCATGTAAACTTTTGCCTCATTCATGATCTTTACAATGGTAAAAGCTCTGAGTGGGGGATGTTCTCAAAATGCAAGCAAGCTACCAGCTTGTCCTGAGCCAGTTCTGGGAACACAAGGACTGTGGGACTTTACATTTCCCATAAAACTCTGTTTTACCTTTGTTAATATTTTCTCCTTAGAAAACAGAATAGCCGGCCTGCTGCTTTTGGAATACTTCTGCACAATGAAATGCAAGTTTATTCAGCCACCGTGAACCAGCACCACCATGGATGGATGCTGCATGGACAGTGCATTTTTTTAATTTGGGTTCTTGTTCCCTAGCTAACCTCACCATAGCTGAAGGGGTGTAAAAGTGTGTCCGAAGCTCTAAAATTGGGGTTCGTCCAACTGGATGGCCTCAAAACAGGAAAAGAGGGTGGTGAGTTCATGGGTGCTAGGTCACACCAGCCAGTTTATCCTACTCATAAAATGGCAATTTCAAAAGTAGAATAGAAGTAATATGTTACTACTTCTCACTGCAAAGCAAATATGAGAAGTAGTAGGGTTTCATCTATAAAACTGGCCCAGTTGGATTTTTGCTAACTCTACAAGTCACTTTTGGTTTTTCACTATGGTTTAAACCCCAGTTCAATTTTGCTTCATCATTTTCAGACCTTTTGTTGTCACTCTCAGTTCAGATTATCCCTTTCATATTTGCACCATACCTATTTTCACTTAGTAAATATCTTGTGCAAAAATGCATACCTTTTTAGGATGGGATGGAGTTGGGTCCAGAATCTAATTCTTTCATAGTGAACCTTGAAACATCACCAAAAGTTTGTAAACAAAATGATAAGGGAAAAAGATGCCAACTAATTCATCCACAGGTAAAGCCCTTAAAGGGCTATCAATCAATTCTCGAAGCAGGGTTTGAAACCCTAGCAAGTTGAAAAGACCGGACTTTTACTGGGACTTCCAAAATTCACAGATACAAACAACAAAAACAAAATCAATAAAGCACAAGTAAAGTATAAATTTGTTCACCTGGCAACAGTGCGCCCTTGCATGCACCTCTTGGAAATGGTGTCAAGAAATGAAAATATCTCCTTGGGGGAGAGGGGTGGCTCACTGGTATAGCCCATTCTGGGCCCTTGGGACCTCAAAAAGGCCCCTGGGTTCAAACCCAGTGGTGTGTAGGTGAAACTCCTGCTGGCCCTCTGCCAATGAACTTGACTTGGGGTGCAAATGGCTTGTCAGGTTTGGTCTGCTGTTGTGCTTTGAAAAAAAGGGATGGGGCCGGGAAAAACCATGATGCACAGAGGTACTTTAACATAGCTGGGGGCAAAAAGACACTCAACTTTTGTCAAGGCATTTAAAGTAAGTGGTTTATCTAAGGCAAAGTGAAAAGAATCGGAGAATATTAAAAACAACAAGGGGTGTGTCACACTGTGGCCTTGCCATTTACATTAGAAAGTATCTTAAGGCAAAAGAAGAAGTATGGAAATTCAAATATTTCACCGTTGCAAAAATATAATCTTCAAAAAAATCCTCTAAAAGAAACCAAAATCCTTCAAGATATCATAACTCTATAACTAATGTCAAGTTTCAACACAAGCCAAAATATCATCTTTCAAAAATCCTCATATAAAAATAGACCTACTACCTAGGGGCCAAAATCCCTTAAGCTACTATACTCTATAATGAATCTAAACACAATATCCTCGCCTTGGTAGGCAAGGCCAATAAACTGACCTTGAGGAATAACTGGTACATAGACTCTGCATGCATATCCACCAGGCTCTCGGCACCACTTCCTCTTCAGTTGACCATCCTTCACCCGTGCACATGATGTCAGGTGCATGGCCTTCAAATGTAGGAATAGTGCACAGGGGGAGGGTGTAAGGAGGCTGGGTTGACTATCCCATACACTCAAGACAAAGCAAAAGATTTATTTCTTCCCCTTGGATCCCAACCCTGCCTTCAGCTTTCCTGCAACGCAACTACAACCAATTCTTCTACGCCATCCCTGACTTGCATAGCTTCCAAGCTTTGATTCAACATGAGGTTTATGGTGCCAGGTTGCATCCAATCACAAGAGTATGTTGCGCCAGATTTCTTCTGTCTAGAGCAGTTTTTCTGCTAGTTTTCTACTGTTTGGACAGTTTTCTCAAAACTTGTCATCATTAAAGCTAAATCATTTGTGTGATCATTGCCACTCATGCTAAATCTCTTCTGGGACAATCACCACCCATGCTCTGTCACAAAAATGAAAAAAAAAAACGCCTATACCCATACATTAGATCCACTGTTCATTCCTTAACTTGCAAAGTTGCACAAGTGAGTTGCACAAGTGAGTTGCCCAATTAGTGGCAATAGTTGGGATAGCTGTCACAATGTATGAGAACACAAGGGAAGCAAAGCATGTTACATGTGCAATTCATAAGGGAACAGGAATGAAAGCCGCTATGTTGAGATTGAGAGGCAGTTAGAAATTGTCAATCTATTTTCGCTGTCTATTCCATGTAGCCAAATTTGGCTAACTCTTCACATAGATCATCCCCACTTTGGCTACAACACAAAATTGACCAAAAAAACACACTGATGACTATCAAGAAGGAAAGGCTTCTGTCAAGACAAAAACAGATGGAAATGGCAGCATTGATGATAGCAAGCAAGCTGAGTACACTGCAGCATATGTTGTGGACACACTAGATCACAAAGCTTAATCAAATTGTCTGAATTGGGACATCCACATTGATTCCACTTTTGGAGCATCATGACATGAAGCTTGTTATTACTGCCAGGGTTTTATCATCCCATAATCCACCACATGTCAAGAAGGTAAGCATCCTTTGCAACTGTATTTTCAGATATCTATCACATTGCAAAGAAATCTCCACAACACTTTGAAGGCAACAAAGAGTGTGGTCATAATCATATGAGAGTCATTCACAACTCCTCAGACCATCACCATCATTGCAAATAACCATGATGAGCTGTCATGACTACCCACTGACTTCAGCAGCTCCCAATGGTGGCCATGGAAAGCATTTAATAAATCATCCCAAATCTCCTGCAAACCAGCATTCCAACAACATCTTCATCCTGAGTTTCTGTCACACTTTCAGAAGCAGCAGGAAGACCAAGTCATGATTCTGGCTCGCACTCAAGATATATTGCTAGTATCCTCAGCCAATCTGCAATTACCTTGTGGGGGTAAGCTTTCATTTTGTTTTAACTTGTCTGGTTACAAGCAAGAATCTAAGCCTAAAGCAAAGGGCGGCCCACATAGAGGGTAGTAGTTGGGGCCTCCTGCACCCTGAACATATTCTTCAAGCACACCACTGGTGACTAATTAGATGCCAAACATCTGCATTTTCACCACATATTATCTTCAGGATAAAAACAATGTACCACAAAGCTACTTTACAAACAATGAGAAGCAGGTTGGGGAATACCTCACAACACCTACAAGTCATTCCTCCATAAGATACTGCACTTTTCTTCTCACTAATATCCAATATTCAAAGCACCAGACATTAGATACAGACAGACTGGAAAGCACATGAAGATTCATATTAAAATCCCTCATTTTATTCACCAATCCGAAAATCTTGTCATAGCTTCAAAACTAATTCTATTTCAGGTAAGTATGCTCCAACATCTTCAGCATTGTACAGGCACAGAGAGTGAACCCTGAATGCCTAGGTTGTCTTTTCCTTCTTCAGCCTCCGCTTGATCTTGGGCTTTACTCATTAAATATCTGGAGCTATTACTTCACATTTTCAAAGCTGGTTATTCTATTTGATGCACAGTTCAGGTTTCGACACACTACTCACCAGGAATTGATAATGCCTGACTGTGTTATGCTCTTTTCATTATCTTCTTGACTTATTTCCAGCAACAGAATTAGAAGTCTTTCTTTGTCAGCTTGGCATCAGCACCCTGACAGAGCATTGTCTCTGCATACAGCAGAATAATTGTCTATTATTGGAAGTTCCTAGGCAAGGATGACCACTCCAGATGCCAACCCATGATTCAGAACAATATGTGCTCACAGGGATGCTTGGATTGGAACACTTATCCACTCATATGATGCCTCATAAGTCTCCTTGTAAGCATGTCAAAATCCTTCATAGTTTACCAATTAGAGTAAACATCAAAACCATCATAATAAGTCACATATCTTTGAAAATGCAATCTAACTCAATTGCACCCTATGTATGCTTGGTCAAACACCAAAGCAAGATCAGCTAAGTAAAAGAGCTCCATGAGATGGCATCCATAGATAGTCTCATCTCACCTTCATATTGCACGGTTTATTTTCAGCCTGGTGGCGTTTTTGGGCATAGCAGCAAAGCAGCAATTGCATTCAAAAACTCAATGATTCACGGAATTCTGCAATTCACACTATCACATCTCGCTGCTTTCTATATTCAGAGTTTGGTGAAAATGCTAAAATACCCAGCTACCAACTGTCTTATATATCTATTGCAGAACAGCAGAACCCACTGACCTTAGTCCTACTAGAAGCAGGCAAGAGAGTTGATGAGAAATCAATAATACCTGGTCCCTCCCATTTGATGGAGTGTGATTCCCTTGACAGTTTTCTTTTCAACCACAACATCCCATGAATTTGAAAATTGAAAATCTGGAGCTATGCACTTCACTTTGGATCCAGTGGAACCAGTTCCATCCCTTTCCTCTTCTAATCTGTTCAGAAGATTGCCAAGAGACAACAACTTTGAAATCAAGCAGTATATGAAAGTGGAAATCCACCTGGATAAAATCTGCCCACAAATACAAACTAAAAAATATCAGTAGACCAGTTTGTCCAATAATGCTGCCAAAACCTTTCCATGCATCTTTATGTCTCAAAAAAAATGGAAGATGCAAAATAAAACCACAAGCTTGGGTCATCGCCTCAGACTCACATCTGCACGTCCATCATCAGCATCTACAACATCACTGGAGGAGCATGCATGCAAAAGCTGTCTGGACTCATATCCACAGCTTCATCTTCACTTCCAGTCTCTGCTACACTTCCCAAACCATCACTCCAACTTAAATGCTGCACCATAAGAGTAACATTCTCAACCATAAACCATGCAGCAACAAAAGAGTGTAAATGAACATTCTGAGCAACTCCAAATTCATGCGTTTCTCTGGTTTTTTGGAAGCACTACACTCAATAATTCACTACACAGGTCAATTTATGCAGTTGGTTCAATTGCACTTGCATCCCAGATTGAAACCCTGCTGGACATTCATATTTACTGTGCTTTACCAGTATCAACAGAACTCCATCATTTACTTGGATGGAACCAGGCTAGGTTGTTCAGCTGCTGAGCAAAAAGCCTGAAATGTGTAGATATATACAACTCCCAGAGTACTCTTGATTTTAATGTATGCAGTGAGCCCTTAAAGATTAGTGGTGAAAATATGTACACCAGAGTCCATGCATTCAGCCTTGACAGTGAAAATTTGATTCCACAAGACAATTTCTAAACCTAAATATGTACCTATCGTCCTCAAGCAAGGATCAACTCATTTGGTCACAGATGAGTCAAAAGATCAGTATGTCCTCACATTGCACCAACTGACGTTGATAATCAGTTTATTCCCTCACATGCGCTGTTCTTTTCAGGTTGAGGGTGCAGATGGAGACAACTATGACCTGAACATACTCAAGGTCCTCCTTAAGCTGGGTGAGCTGTTCAGTAAGGTCAGCAAGCCATTGTGGATTGTCATCAGATGCTCTTTTCTGCTCCTTAAGCCACCATATACTGTGCTCAATCTTCCATCTCTCTGTACCATAAAAGAGGGTGAAGACAACCCACAACCATAACCATCCATGATGCAAACTTACCGCAGTAAAAAGCCATTTAAGTATGTACATACCGAAAGATTTGACTTTGCAGTACTGCAGCACCACCTTGTGTTCAAGCTCACTCCTTGAATGAATACATGACTGCTGCTTCAACTCTTCTAGCTTGTCTGTTATGCATCCTTTGCCCCTGCTGGTATTACCTGCAGACACCATGTTCCAGAAGAAAGGGACTTGCGAAAAGAAACTAAAGGAGCTCCAGATTGTAATTCATCATAACTGGAGTGGATTCCTGGAGGAGCTTCTATAGAAGAACTTCAATCAAGGATACCTTAAAATTGCAGAAACAATGTTAATGGGCCAATTTTTGGTGCCTCCAGACAACCTCAAAACGAAACAGCTGGACTGGAGCCCTTCCAATAAGGGTAATCATTTCAAACAGTATACAGTATAGGGCTGCGCACATGCAGAATTCCCTTTCAGGTTGTGGAACACAATGAGGATACTCATGCCCTGTCAAACCCTTGGACACAAACCTTCAATAAAGACCCAAAACACCCTCCCCTCCCCCACTTTCACAAGACATTAGTAACAATGGTTTTCTCAAACACTCTTGGGCCTGCCAGCAAACACACAAAAACAAACGTCATGAGATGCAAGAATATGAGAGGCACTCTCTTTTACCTCCTACAGTAAGTGCGTGGTGACACACATCTAAGTTGTTTGATACCATTCTTATTCAATTTGTCTGCAGCTTTGTATCAAACAACTTATATTACTCTCACAAAACTCTCGTGATTGTTGCAATTCTTCACATTAAGGATGGATTTATATTTTGGCAGCTTGTCACAAAGTGGGCACAACACAAGCACTGGATGACAGGGTCAGAAACAAAAAAATTCAATTGCATGTGCCCTTCAGAAGAAGACCACAACCATTCTTCTAGGTGAGGCAACTGAGTGCCCTTAATCAAGCCAACTCTGATTCGATCACACAAAAATTCACTCAATCATAGCATGGTGTGGGGATGCACAACAATCTCTCAAGCATCCAGAACATGGACATAATCTCTGACATAAAAGGTGAGAGATGACACTATCTGTGTCATAAAGATATCAGAGGTGACAGTTTCAGGATCTAAGTGGTGCACTTCTTCCAACCACAACACAGCTAAATATCTAGAATTATTATGCACATGGAATCTGGAACAAAAATAGCAAGCAACATCAAGCACTAACTACATCACATCCTGAAAATTATATCAACATTTTTTTGTCAATTTCAACATCCTGCTTCCTGCTAGCATTTCAGATTGGTACAAAATGAGACAAATATTGGTGTGATTGAAGCTACAAACATATTTATCTGCACCTACATCCTGTATAATTTATGGACACAGACTTACAATTCAGAAAAAACACACACAGCCCCTTTTGCATCCTCAAATTCAGCACCATCCAGAATGGATGATGAAAGACATGTCACACAGTCCAGAATATAGAAAGAAAAGATGAATGAATCTGAGTTCCACCTATGAATGTGGCAGGACATTAGGGCAGACAGGCACCAAGTGTGTCATCTTCTCCTTTGTAGGTGCACAGAGAGCATGTAAAAACAACAAAATGCATTTTTGTGAGGGCCATGAACCTGAAATAGGCTTGAGAGTGATTCTTCAGAATCTCATACACCATGCAGTTCAGTAAGCAGTTGTGCTTCTGCATAAAGCTGAAAAACAGCTAGACATTGCTAAATCTCTTTCCAGCACCTGCATGCTCCCTCTTACACGTTCAAAATTGACCATCCATTTGCAACTCACAAGGTTACTTTAGTGCCATCAATGTAAACTTAGGTGTTGCAAGAGATGTGCATTGTGATGTACAAGATATGTACAATATATAACCTCATTCTATGAAATTACCTGTGAGGTACAACACATGAGTGATTCTGTCCTGCCCTTCACCACATGCTGCAATCTCCCTCAACTGTTTGAAGCAATGAATATACTGCAACCTGCAAACAAACACAAACAATGCAACAGTTAACAACCTGACTACAAATTGCATGCTTGAAACTGGTGGAAGAAGCTCAATGCAGACCTGCATAAAGTTTGGAACACCAAAGTGATGCTCAGATGTCTTTGAATCAATCTTCTGGACTTGACAAAATGATGACCTTGGGAACAAAGACATCACATTCAGAGCTGCTGATACAAGCACTTCATATTACAGGTTCAAGCATACTCTCCAGAATTCTTTTGCTTCTGGTCAGAATTCTGTTTATTATGAAGTTGCAGTCCAGGGTTTTGCCCCAACCATAAACAGCTATTCCATAATCATCAACTTCTAAGCTTTCAAATCAATTCAAAGCTCTAGGACACTTCAAGTTTGGAAAGAGTTTGAATGATGGTCTGAACCTGGATCACAGTCCTGTTGCCAATGAATAATATGAGAATTTACAGTTCAGGAGGGCAAAATGGCCTGTACACTTAGCAGGTATTTCTCCCAAATTGAAGTGAAATCACTGAAGTATAGGCAACCAAGAACTCAAAAGTCACAGAAAGTTCACCTGTTTTTGGATTGTCCATTGAGCTGAGAAGTGGATTCCAATGTGTACAGGGGACACAAACTTGCTGCTTGAATCAGGGAGCCTGACCAGCAGAAATGTTCATCGTGCTGTCTTCAGATGATCCATGGGTGTCAAACATGCCAACATATGTGGAACAAATCACTTCATATCTTAGAAATGCTGCAAGATGTCAAATACTGAAAATGTATGCTAACTGTGAACCGAAAAAGGCTTGTCACAAGAGCATAACAGCCATTTTGACAAATGTTTTGACAGTCTTTTAAGTCTCATCTCCATCAGAATGAGATGTAGAAACTTGAATCCTTCTCAGGGTTCAGCAGTTGCAATCTGAGGATTGAAACTCACAGAAGGGCCTCAGTATCTGAGTGTCATTCCTAATTCTCTACCAGCATGTGCATTGGACAAATTTCCGAGAATGGTACAGCCAATTTCTAATGGACATGACATGCATGGCACATGAATTTCATGAGATTTACCTGGGCAACCATGCTCTATTCAAACAGTGAACACAAACTCAGCAACCAGGATGAAGCACAATCTGAGGAGGATACAATTGCAGCACAATCAACATAACACCATTGAGATCTGTTTCTCAATTCTTGTGAGCCAATTTCCAAAGATCACCTACAGATTCTGCACAAGAACTGAATCAGAGTTCAACAATGCCAACAATATATGGTGCATTAACCTCTGCAATAAGAAATCTTTACTGATAACCCCAGTCTTGTGTAATAGATCCACTCTGCAAGCTCTCCAAATAGCATCTCCTTTTGCATGCACGATTGTTGCATGTGATACAACTGCTACCTATTGCTGAGCTTGTTTGAAAGGCTTTCGAAATCCTACGCACAAAATCGTAGTTCCACGAGACTTTTTGCATCATCATGTCCTCGCTCATACAGTAAATCTAGAGCTCTTCAATTCTTTGTGAGCTGCGTTTGATGAACAACAACTGCAGCACAACAATCAGTACCTACTTACTATTAGACTTCAAGATCTGCTTCTGCATCAGCTGGTGAATTGTTGTGAAACACCAAAGAAGAAACGCCATTTCTTAGTGTTTCCAAAGTCTGATTGCCTTCGTGGTAACCGTAATGGAGTGTTTGAAAATTGAATCAAGGGAAAGCAACAGGTACTAGTTAACGACTCTCTCTCTTAAGCCTGCAATGACGCGCGCGCCCGATGCGCCGGCGACCCCAAACCCGCTCGCTTCCGGCCCCTCGCTGGCTCGCCAACCAAGAAATTTGCCATAGTAGTGAGAGTAACTTGGCAAGGCCAGAGTACTACTGCTCCTGTCTTGGCACTGTCTGCGCAAAACCCCCCCCACCCTCAAACACAGACAAGCTTGGCCAAAGGCTGAGAGAGAGCACGCGGATGCACTACAAAAATTGCCTTCGATGCGCTCTGCTGCTCCAGGTGCTGCTGCTCCCCGGACATTTCCATTAAGAATTTGTTTCTTGCTCCGTGCATTCAATTCAGTAAAGTCCCACCTTCTTGCAATTATGTCCCAAGAGCTTAGAAATGAGATCAATCTGAAATCTTAGGTACCCAATGTGCTGGTATATGGATGATCCGTTGATCGAGCGAGCGAGAGAGGGAACCAGCATACTTTTGAAGGAACTCTGTTTGTGCGTGTACACAATTTGAATCGGTAGCTGAGGATTTTTCAACATGTTCGAGTCTTGTAATTAGGGAAGCGCTGCAAAGCGGCAGCTGCAATCGGCTGCATCGATGAAATTGGTGTTTTTTGAGGGTTGGGGAATTTATTGCAGACGTTTGGTTGCTACCCAAAGTTTGATCGGACATGAAAATGCTGGCCACCAGACTTACGACTAAGCAAATTGCCGCAGATCTATCGCAAGAGCATACGTCGAGGCCACAGGGTGGCAAGGAGAACATCATCATCATGACAGCGGGATTAAGGTCGAGTTTGTTGAGATCAGGGTTGACGACGTCTGAGATCTTGTGTCCTGTTTCTACAAGCACTGCTGTTGCTATTGCAGAACAACCTGAATTGAGGTAGGGGAATTCGACTCACATTGCTGTTTCTTCGTAAGTTGAACCTAATTCATTGTTGCAGCTTTGCTCTAATTTCTAGGATCGTGCAGTTTACGTCAAGATTTCCAACAGCGGAAACATGTGATCATCTGTGTACCAGTTTGCGAATCGCAATCACGATCCAGGTTCTTTTGCCAAATTTTGTTTCTGAAAGAAAGAATTCCTAGCCTTATCTTGGCAGGAAGCTTTTTGGCTCGAGTGACGGTCCCGAGCCAGGCAAGCGTATGAATGCAGACAGATGTCTGCACCAATCATTTGCGGCTCATCTGCATCTAGTTCTTGGCATCTGGTTGCTGCAGAATCTGAGGGCCCAGTCTAGGATTCTATAATCTTCTGTTGCTGGACACAGAATTGCATATACCTAAGGAAATTCCTGAGCCCTGTACAAAGTTCTGAATACAAATCTCGGGCTCTATTCATATAATTTGACAAGATTTCTAATTTAACGCAAGGTGTTCGATGTAATCTGATATGGTGTCAAACATAAATTGCAGGGCTTACAAGCTCGGAAAGCAAAAGTGCTCCTACAACCAAGTGGAGCTTGTAATAAAAGACATCGGCAGTGGAAGGATGTCGGAGCTGAAAGTGTCGGAAGCCATAGAGACTTGTGTGGGAACGGAGGTAAACGAGAAACTGCGAGAAAGCTGTCTCAAGTTCAACGTCCGTTTTGTGAACAACAATCGAATGCACATGTACATATACATAGTGTACGCAAGTCCTTATGGCACGACCAGATCTGATAAGAACACGCTGATGTATCACTGGATGCCTGTCACACGATCTAAATGCCGCAAAAATTGCAAGGGTCCCGTCATCAGAGGCCTACAGCGTTTTGGCAGAATGCCGCGAAGAGGAGCAAGTGCAGTTGAAGGCGAGGATTCGTGGAAGGAACCACGGCATTTGTACATTGCCATCGATGAAGCCAGCACTCACGTTTGCCCACGCCATGAAACTTCAAAGTTTAGGCTGCTTGTTGCTGCCTACGATGACAAGCATCATTTATTAGGGACCACGGTCTCTAGCAGCATTCGTGTTCTAGCAAACAACGATGCGCCGCTAGGCGCTGCGTCTTTCAAGCTCCACTGCAACATAAGAGGTAACGAGTTCCCGGACGTCCTACAATGTTCTCACAAGAAAAATTCTTGACAGGTCCTGGATCAAGAAAGCAATCCTTTCAGCGAAATGGCAAAATTGTGTATCTTTTTCCCTTGTTTCAGGTCATGCTGATTGCTGAATCAAGCAAAGTGTTCAATCGATACAGCGTGTACCTACAATAACTATCGTCTGTTTGTCGTCGACATGATATGACCCCCTGGGATCTGGACTTTTACAGGTGGTTGGGGTGGACCTGGTTCAACTACATCACCCCTGCAAAGTAGCAGAGTCCAGTTACTAGGAGCTGCTGTGGAAAAGCCCGTTCTAAGCAGTCGCGCACCTCTTCAAGGTGAAAAGTCCGATGCCATAGTTTAGAGTCGAGTCTGACAATAGATCGATCTGAGTCATCTGAAGTCTGAGTTTCGTACTTGTAGCTGGCCTTTTTCACTCCTCCTTCCCGCCTGGGTTTCTTCCCTGCTCTGTACCTATCAATGCAAGAATAGTAAGCGAGGTTCAAGGAAAACTAAACTTTGTGAGAACCAGATCAATTGAGCACATGAACATTTTTGAACTCTTATGTTTGCACAATCCACAAATGAGTCACTGATCTCCGTATGTTTTGACCTTTGTGGTGCAACTATTACTGCAATAGCTCTGATTCAAAACACAAGTCCTTCAAGATCTAAACCAGCTACAACAGACAATGCACTGAAGGGTGATGCATCTCCACCCATGGAAACCACCACCTCTGGACCGGATCTCACAGTTGAGCATTGCCAAGCCAGAGAATTTGAGGTGGATAATACTTGCACATCTGCACTAGATGTTATTGAAAGCGAGTCAATTTGTCTTTGAGCTTCAGTAATGATCCTTTGGTAGTGATCAATGTGGTGATCTTCTCCTGTTCATATGTTGCAGGCAAAAATGCTCTGCACAAAAATTGCAAGTTCATGTACAAATCAGTTTCGGAGGGTTGTGCTCAATAAAAAGATGAGCTTCTTTCTTCATCAAAATCTTAGAGTGATAGAAGTATTGAATGGGTGAAACTGATGTTATCTTGCTCTATATTGGACCAGGTTGCCAACCATATCAGCACAAAGGTTCCTTTGAGCAGCCGACCCACAATTTTAGAGGACCTTGACAACCAGAAGGAGCACTCTCTAACTCAGCTTTGTGAAAGGTAGGACTTGCATTGTTGTTATTCTAGTAAGCAAAAATTGTGAGAACAATTGGTTAACATGATGAGCATACAATGCTGACAATTGCTGTCCAATCATTTTCTGAACTTAATGAACTCCCTTGCCAAGCTTTCAATGTTGCAGAATTCGTCAAATCTTCACTGAAATTTTTCTGTGTGTTTCTTGTGGTTCTTCTGAGGCTTCCATAAGTCTAGCTGCAGAAATAAAAATCTCAAGATTTCTTTCTATAATATCCCTTAAAAGTGAATTGATTTTGCAGGATTTTGGTAGAGTGTGCTCCCAAAGCAGATCATGCGGTGATATCTTTGCGATCTCTGGCAACTGTCCTGGGTGATTACTTTGCCAATTGACTTTCAGTACATTTCTTCCAACCATTTTGCTGATGCTACTGTATAACAGAGGCTTACAAGGCAGCACCAAGAGATGCTGCTGAAGTGAACAAGTTTGGCTTCAGATCAACATGGCTGAAACAAATTTTGTCAATTTTACATCAACTTTTATATATCTGACAGAACCAAGTTTGGACTGAAAGACACTTAAATTGTTTAATCACCAGTCTATCCAGAGAAGAAATGCACAACTGGCATCACATAGTTCTTCACCTTGGGAGTCAATTTTAAGACTAATCATGGAGCTGATTACTTTCAGGCACAAGGAGGAGGCGGATATTTGAAATCTTGAGTGTGCTTGAAAGTGTTCAAGTCGTCCAGCAACAGGGAAATGAAAAGTTCATTTGGCTTGGTGGTTCTGGTGTCTCCCTTGCACTTATCAACCTCTCATGTAAGGTAAATATCCACCAGAGACCTTATGAAGTATAGAAGTCCACATGATCAATTACACACCTTCATTATGTAAACTTCATATGTACCCAATGTCTGGTTTGACATTGAGGCTATGGTGCATGTAGTAGATGGAATCATTCCACAGTTTCTGAAGTGACTTGTACATTATTGACAAGTGCACATTACAGAATCCCATGTCAGAATAACTGCACAGTTCTTCATTATGTCGAAAGACATTTTTTTGCAACAAATGTCTTTCACCATGTACCCTTTTCAGGACACAAGCACAAGAAGACAAGAATCAACAGTGCACTGGGCTCCATCTAAATCTCATGACAGCGCTTTGTCTTCTCATGGTAAGCTACAAAATCATTTGCTGCTTTTGTCAAGTTTCTTAGGATGAATTCTTGAAACGAATCAGCCTACATCCAATTCACACCAAGGATTTTGAGCAAAGAGATATTCTTCCCTGAGGACTGGAGATGGATGAGGCTTGCAGAGTGTAAAACTTTTGACTTGGATTTGTGACACATTAAACAGGTGATCAGATATCTGACAGCTCCCTGTGCACCCTCAGCAAGAGCTTCATACAGCTCTTTGTTGTTGATATGGTGCGAAAACTTCTGACCATGACCATGACATGAGAAGAAAGAGTGAATTAGGTCATATAAAACATAAGGTTTCTGGTCCAGGCTCATGAAAACATCTCATCAGGTGATCATTGATTGTATTTGAACAAACACCCCAGAAATGGAACACAACCTGAACAAAACAAAGAACCACAAACACTCAGTCATGCATCTGTCAGCTCATATTCACCTTTCTGTGAGGGTGCAGAGATCATCTGTTTCTTGGGATCTAATTGTGAAGTCAATCCTCAACTGCCACCAGAATGACCCTCAAGCATTTCGATGTAAGTAAAACGACTTCAACATCACCGTCTAGTGCATGTTACCACAACATTACCATGTTTGTTTGTTGATGATGGACACAGCTGAGAATGATTTTGAGCTTTGTCCATGAAGGCACCAATTATTACCAAATGTGACTAGATTCTTGGCAGCAAAAGGAAGGCGGCTATGTGAGATCACAAGGATTCTCGCCTGTCTCAACCTGGTCAAGAGAGTCACATCTGCTTCACCTGCATCCACCATCTACGAGTGGCTTGGATCTCAGGGCGTTGTGGAGCATCTCAAGTGCTTGGCAGGCAAGTTCAAGTTGAAATCACTACCCATAAATCAATTGTGGCCAGATCTTTCCTTCCTATGGTAATGTTGGCACAACCCTCCTAAGAGCTACTGAATGTTCTGTGTTCAATGAAAGCCACTTGGATATCAAAACCTCTACAGATGCTCCTGGTTCTCTTTCTGGTTGTTTACCATTGTAAGAACTGAAATCTGGAACATCGCCATGACTCAAGATTGATGGAAGGTCAGGAAAGGCAAAATTTTGGCTAACAATTTCATATTTGATTGCATCATCTGTATGGCAGCTTCCCCAAAGAAGAATGGAGCTCACCTTAGAACTCAGATCTTGAACACAACAGGAACTCCAACTCCTAACCAACAGCAAAGTTTGGTTCTGGGGTCAGACCTTGATTCTGTCATGGCACAATGTTCACAGCAACTAGGAACTGTCCTGTGCCCCTCCGGTCAGCTTGAAGGCCATAATCAGCTTCTGAGGCGATCCAGAAGGAAGTTTCCAGACCTGGAGGGAGAGGATTCTTTGCCTTGTTACTCAAAATCAGGTGGCAATCATCATCAAATGGTGAACCATTTTGCTAACAGGTCTCCTCCCTCTGTGCCAAAGCGGGCCCGATTGGCTACTCCAGCCAGTTCTCAGGCCAAAGATATTTCCAATAGATTTCAAGAGTCTTGTGGTGGCAGCAGTGCAGTGATTGATGATGCCCATGCAATGTATCATTCATCATTGTCCAATCACATACAGGAGCACATCTCTTGCCAGTTGGAAGTGTCCATCACCCACCTTTCTCAAACTCCGAACTCACAAGCAAAGAAGAGGTCAGTGGAAAATGCTGGTAACTTGAAGACCTTCTCTGATGGTTCATCACCTGAAACTGGGAGCTTGGATGTCTTGCAAGAAAATGGTTTTTTGTCAAGCAACTCTACCATGGTGAAGCAACAAAAATTGGCTTCAATAGATCCTCCAGCTCCAGGTGCTTGTTCTGAGGCTGCTGAGCCTTCAAGGAACAGACATTTGAAGGCCTCCAGGTCACTGGCAAATACGACAGGAGAGCTTCCAAGCACTGAGTTTTGCCTGAACAATACTGATCGCCAAGCTGCTGCAGGGTCAAGTGTGTTCGAATTCCAGTACAAGAAAAGACCTCATCATGACTGGGAGTCGTTTCTTGCGCTCCATGCTCCTGGATATGACAAAGAACAGGACCCCTGCGAGCTACAATTTGCTGAAAGGGACTACCTTGTCGATGGGAACCTCGATCCTCCGCCACACTTCAATCCTCTTTATTACCTTCAGCAGCTCTTCACGCCACAGCAAGTAGCACAATTCAAATCTCAAAATCCAGGTAAAATCTCTGGAAACACACCCAAACAACAACTTTGGCAACGATTGCAAAAGTTTCGAATATGTTCTCTTCTTGCCTTTAGGAAGAATTTCGAGTTCGAGTAGCGTTGATGATCCCGATTGTAGGAGCAAGATGACTGGTGTTATTATTGTCTCTTTGACAAGAAAGAAGAGTTGTTTCTTCTGCGATGCAGCATTCCTGTTTCATTACATACACTATTCCCGAGTGCTTTACCACAAGCTGCGCGCACAAGCCACACGCAGCGGCTGCGCTGTCGGCGCCATCCACCAAGCAATAGTGTGTCCTGTGGCTGAACACGGCTGCATAGATGTGACGTCTAACTTCTGCTCTCCTCCCACTGATCAACAAGGCCCCTCGCCTTCTTCCGCACTCCTCCCAGATGCTCCAGCAGCACTGCACCAATTCCTCAGCCCTTTCTCATCGGGAGGCCTTTGGCTGAGAAAGGACCAGTCGAAGACGACGACACAGGCGCCATCGACTCTTGTGGGACGAGGCCCGCCAGTGATGCACATTGGGGGCAGCGGCAACAACACCAAAGCATGAGACCCATGCAAGAAAGCATCGAAACCCAAATTTACTTACGAGCGCCGCTTTTGATGAAGAAGCTCTCAGAGCAACAATTCCACAAAAAGGAATTCAAGAACGCTGCCTCTCACCAGCAGTAGACATGTACCTCGACTGCACCCCTTTCTATAATAATTTCTTAGGTAGCTCCTCCTCGTTTGCAGCTAGTAATAAAAAAGTGTAGTGTGTAGGCTTGAAAACGTCAGTTGTTTCCGGAGTTGATGCAAGACAGAGTACCAATTCTTTGGTTTTTATAATTTAAGATCGTGTGATGATGATCATGATGATTCTTCTTCTTCTACTTCAGCTTCAAAGAGTTGCGAATCTAGTGTTTACCATTTTGCAGTCTTGTTTGTAACTTTCCATTCTCTGTGCTGTAGCGAATTGTTTTTTTGGTGGTTTTCGTGGGTTTGGATCCAAAGTTGTTTGGTTTCCAATGCAAAATATTGTGTTTGGGTTCGAATTCTCTCTCTCTCTCCTCCCAGCTTCCTGCTGGAACTCTTCGCCAAGGGGCGGACACTCCTGCACAGTAAGCTGTGGAGGAACCGGGAGGAAAGAGGATGAAGGTGCCTAAATTAGCAGCGAATGAGACACGAACGGACATTGTGTATCTGATTGGGAAAAGACTGCCGCCCACGGAGTTTGATCTGGCAGATGCCTGAGCCTTTTGCAGTCGGCTGGCGTCAAATGTGCAATCTGCGAATGACTGCAGAGCTTTGGTAGATGAGCGCGACCATCTGTATTCTGCAGTCGGCAGTAGTGATGATTACAAGATCCGGTCTTCTGTGATGGGTCTGGAGTGCTGTGTCCTCTTTGGGCTTGGAGGTATTCTTGCCATGGGAATGATGTCTTACTCGAGTCTGCAATGCGCTTTGTACCGTGCAAACTATCTTTAAGCCCCTTCTCAAGAATTTGCTTTTGTTTTCACTCTCTTGGAACAGGAACAGGGAGCTTGCTAGGAGGCTTCGTCCACTGGTCAAAATGCCCTCTCCTAGCTGAGCAATTCACTTGGGTGTCACTCCAAAATCCAAGTAAATTGCACAGAGATGCTGGGCAGATCCATCATTCCCAGGTGATAGTCCTATATTCCTATACTACTATATTACTCTAGCTACGAGTATACTTTGCACATCAACAACGGCAGTTCTTGCTCTGCAGATTGATGTCTTGAGAGCTTCTTCACATATGATCAATATCAGTATTTCAAACCTCATTTTGAATAGAGTTATAAGGCTCTGGATTGAATTATCAGTATATCTCCATCCATTGTCAGGAGCTGATGAATTCAGTTGGTAGTCATGGCAGATTGTCACACCATTTGTGTTGTGAGGGCAATGAGAGTGAAGAGCATTTGTGGGAGTGGAGGTGGTCATATGGTAGTGAGCAAGTCCAAGCTAGAGTGGAACAAAACCATGTGGCAAGATCAAAGAGGAAAGGAAAGGAACATTGACCAAATACCCTGATTGTACTGTAGAGTAATAGAGGAAGCTTATCTTAAATTAATCTTTCGATGTTTCAGTCCATAAGGAAGTAGAAGAACAAATCATGTGCATTGAGAATTCACCTTTGCCAACACAACTTTTATGATGTGATATGGGTCTGTGAAGAGATTACTCAAAACATCTTTGCATCAAAATTCTTTACCACTCATGGTGCAAGCAAGTCTGGTAGCAAAAAAAGCCAAGGAGAAGTTTATCTTCAATTGAGGACCAGTCAGAGGATGATATGGTGCAAGCTACTTTAGGTTCAGGGTTGTGAGAAATATTTGGATCAGAAGCTGGCAGTGGAAATTCAGTGGACAGCATGTTACACTGAGGTGATCATCTTCTCTTGACATCTCTAACATATCTTGAAGTCCTGCTCATTGGCTAGCAAACTAGCCATCTTTTTACTACCCTTTAAATCCCCATGATTCTAGCTTGTTTCTCATTCATGTAGATGCACTTTTAAGATAAATGTTTTTTCCATGAAAGCAGAAACCTTTGTTGTCAGTTTTCCAACCAGTACAGATTCTCTTTATTGTGATATCCTGCCCCAAACTTCATCCAAAATACTCCACACACTCTGTAGATTTCATTTTGTGCCACTGAGAAAGATAAGATCAACTACTGTCCCAACAATCTTCTGTGTACACACTATTACAAGCATGAGAGATTATCCTCTTGGAGAAATCTCAGTTTTCTACAGATTCTCCGGATATGAATTCAAGTTGTTCTCATCTGGAGAAATGGTATATGGATTGGATGGTATGGATTGGCTGCTTTTCAAACATAGTTCATTCAGGGTCCACAGTTTTCTCAACTGGAGAAATAGGATGAAGGAATGGATTCATTGCTAACAAGATGCATGTAGGGTCAAGGATTTTTCATTTGGAGATTTGTACAGTTTGGAGGAGGAATGGATTCATTGCTGACATGATTCATTTAGTAAATCACAAGCTTTTGCAAAGATACAAGCATATATATGTGTAGAGAGAGAGAGAGAGCAAAACAGGATTTCGAGCACCAGCAGGATCATGTAATGAAGCAGTAAGTATTATCTGGTGCTTTCAGCAAGTTAGGCTACCATGGCCAAATGGTTCCACGAAGATGTAACTGCAGCTTTGTAAAGTAATTAATCTTGTCCTCACCAACACAAGGTTACTTTGAATCAACACTCCCTATTTCAATCCAGAATAAAATGATGCACAATTGCATCAAAATCCACCACCAAAACTGTAGCAAGAAGCTCAAATTGAAACTAAGTCTTCTTTTCACATGTATACAAAATGTTGAAACTCAAGGTGTTTCATCAAAAGCTGGAGAAACTGGAATCACAGGAGCATAAAGCTTTCCCTTCTTTACACCTACAACCAATTGTAAAGCTCCTCACTATGCACTTGAAAATAATAAAGTCAGCTGCTGCCTGATGTAACCTATTTCACAGATTTCCAAAAGTTTCAAGGATCACAAATCCAAGAATTTTTTTCAAAAACATTCAGAAGTGAGAACTGATGCAAACTGCTGCTGCTCATTTGGTGATATGTTTGCTTCAGCTCGTAGAGTAGGTAGTAGAAAAGGGACTTAGTCTGAATCGTGATGAACATAAACCTCATCCATGATGACAATGAGTGCAAAGATTAATGCAATGTCAACTCCTGGGAAGATTGTGACTCCAAAATTGTCTTTGTCCACAACAACACTTGCAAATGTGATCTGCCTTGTTACCTGGAGGAAGGAAGAAACAAAAAAAAGGAAAGAAAACTCTTTAAAGGAGTTATATAAAATGGTGAAAACTGATAAAAGAGAGTTGTACGAAAATCTTCTAAAGGAAGAATACTCAAAACCACATGTGTCAGGATAGTAGTTTCAAAGGCAGAAATGTTGAGAAAAGATTTGAGGTTCTTGCAAGTTTTATCCAGAATAGTAGAGTATATCACAAGCAGAAATGTTAAAATAAAAATGAGAAAAAATCAAGTGTAAAAGTATGTAGTTTGAAAATCAAGAATGTACTGCAAAAGACTGTAAGTTTAACAAGCAAGAATGTTGAGAAGAAGATGTGGGCAAAGACACTGAAATAGCAAGAGAGAGATTGTTTGCTTTTGGTAGGAGGGAGAGAGAGAGGCACACACACATACAGAATTTGTTTTCTGGTAGGAACAGCAAGAGAGAGAATTGTTTGGTTTTTGGGTAGGATTGAGAGAGAACATACCAGGGCAGCTTGTTGAGCTCCTTGGAAGATGGTGAGATTTCTGTCAAGGAAATCACCCTGCATGACATAATCTGGGTTCTTGGAGCTGGAGCTGGAACCCAAGAAGACATCCATGGCTGTCTTGAACTGAACCAGGGAAGATTTCTTCACCGTTGCAAGCACTGTATCAGCAGCTGAATAGATTTGCCATGTATCATGCATGGTGACAATCTGCAATTCCCAGAAAACACACAACCCACAAATTCAAACAACCAAAAACACACAGATCCCAGGAGACGATGTGTTTGCAAAAGGAAGAAGGCGAAGGAGAGAAAATAATTCAGAGAGAATTTGGGGAAGAATGGACATTGAGAGACCTTCTTTTGCATCCGCAGCACTGTCTTGTTTGAAGGATCGCGAAGGAACCTCTTGTCACGAACACTAGCGACTCTGCCACTAACTTTAAAGACTGTGCGTCCTGTAGCATCAGTGATCTTCCAGTCGCCTCCGCTCATGGATACCACCTTCTTTGACACTGCATAGGCAGAGACTTGCGGCAAGCAGTACTGAGGTCCCGCCACTGCATTCGTTCCACTACCAAATCCTCCTCCTCCTTGACTATATCCCTGCCCAGCTCCAACACCTTGGCCATAACCCTGACTTGAGCCGACGACGCCTTGAGGTCCGACTCCTTGAGGTCCAACTCCTTGTCCACCACCACCATATCCCTGAGCTCCTCCACCTGCGGGGCCATAGGATCCGGTACCTTGCATGCCTGAAGGATAGCTTCCCTGGTTCTGAGCTCGGATATCATTTGGATATTGAACGTAGCCTTGGCCAGGGCCTTGCTGAATCCCCGTGTAATTTGCTTGCATTCCTTGGTTGTTGTTGGGTGGGTAGCTCATAGCTGCTGCTGATGTGAACCAAAGAAGAACAATCTCGGATTAGGTGTCTTGCTAAAAACTGGATATCTTTTCTCACTGCTTGACAAGCTCCAAATGCTTAGTAATCAATCGACGAAGCTCTTTACAATTTATGATCAGTTTTAGTAGTAGCTACTCAAGGGCTTCAAGCACAGATCGCTAGCTCCAGCTAACAAAACAGTACTGGAAAAATCGCGCATTAACCAGAAACACGTACAGAGAAGCGCAGAACAGAATTCAGCTGAAAGGAAGAAAGCAACAGTACGCAGTGCGGTAGTACTCTCTTTGCACCCATAAGAACACAAATCTCAAAAGCTTGTTTTATACTGAGTCCCTGATGTCAGGGAGAAGAGAAACGAGAACTTCGACGTCGCATTGCATCACCTGTGATCAGCTGTCGCTACATCCGACTTCCAGCGTCAGAGTTCAGATTGAGTTTTTATATTCGATCCTGCCATGACTTCCATCTGTTGCTACCTGCTCTCATGTGTTGGGTCCCACAATCGATTGAGCAACAAACACATGGCAATCACAAAATTCCCAAAGCGTCAGATTGATCTCTGGTGTGTTAGTTGCAATTGTTGCCAGGTGAAAGAAAAAAAAAATCTTCCTTTTTTCGGGATTGATGCAATCAAAAATCCAAATCCAGCTGCTGTCACGAAATGGCGGCTTCATCTTCTGCTGTGGCGAAATGGCACTTGTTCAGTGGACCATGTGGAGGTCATGCACATCCTCCTCTCTCCATTCCTTCTCTCTTTTTTGCTGTCTATGTTTTCCTTCACTGCAATTGCCTCACTTGCTCTCCTGGAGGTGTGACCTACCTGCAATAACTTCCTGCGCGATTTACACAACCCAAACCGTTTGTTGAAGGATTGAAAACTATGGAGCTCTGCACAATTTCTGTTAGATCATGCAGATTTCCCACTGCCAAGAAAAAGTCAATCAAATCCAACGACCTTGAAACATATTCTCTGCATTCTCCTGCACATCTTGCAAAATCGTTGCTACGAACGACCTTGTGTGGAAGCAAAACAACAAACAGGCTCATTGGGAAGTTGAAGCTGGCCATGTCAGATAGTCAATTTTGCCATGTTATATAAACTGGAAGTTCACTGATGCTACATGCTAGTCAGTTTCTCTGCTACATTTCTTATGAAGAAATTGTGGTTTTTCAGAGTACCAGAGAAGAATTGGATACCAAAAAATGTCATGAAACACAGTTGAAATTCTGAAACACTTGAATCTCCTCTTATCATCAATACATAAGATCATAGCCCAAATCATAGCTCAAGTGCCAATGCTGAGTACCAGGTCGAAAGTATTCATTTACCAATAGCAAGTGAGTAGCAAGGCAAAAATGAGAATGTGAGGTGGATCCATAGGCCTGAAAGTGAGAATCTGAGGTTGGTCCATCAAGGGTGGAAGTTAAAAGACACCCAAAATAATGGGGAGAATGGGAGGTGTAGTGATGAAAACTGTGGTGATTAGTAAAGGGGTTGGTGTGATACTTGTAAGTCCTTGATGTGGCAGCAAGCGCTTCATTATCACCAATTGTCTTAACTAACTTGTGTGGGCCTCAAGAGCATATGCATCCCACCAAGACCTTTGGGCTAAATATCTGTTTCTCTCCCTGCTGGTGCATCAAAGCATGATAAGCATACTTTTAGACTATGTCGGGGTCGAGAGAGACCTTTTGTAAGTCAAGTTCATAGAAGAACAAAAAAACAAAGCTCTGATTCCACAGAGTCGGGCTACATGTTATGCATGTTTAGAAATATCTTCAAACTCACTAGATGAGTACACTTTTTTGAAAAACCTGGATTCAGAAATCACTTCAAGGTGTATTTTGGGGCAATCCTTCTTGTTAATCCTAAGGTCCAATATTGTGTTTTCCTCCCTCTCCCGCTTTGATTGTAATTGGTTTTTGTTGTTTTGCTGTTTCAAACACTTGCAACTATAGCCATGGTAGAAATTTGTCAGTAGGTCAGGATCTAATTTGTTTGCAAACTTTGAACTTCCTTTAACCAGATTTTCACAAAAAGACCTGCCAAGATCCTGAATGCAAAAGATGGATGGCTGAATCCTGGTTTCACACCAGTCTGCACTGTGATGAGCAAACAAATACCTGAGATCAAGTCCTGATTATTTTGGCAGTGAACACTGACACAATCGATGATGGCTGCATGCCTGAAAGTCTTAGGACCTTCGATAAGGTCTAAAATACTTTCTGTGAGGACTAAAATTTGGGCATCCAATCAACTGCAGAAAGGATATTTCCAGTACAAGTGCATGTGCCAATCCCTAGTCTCTAATGAGCAAAAATGTTGCATACCCATTGAACCATATTGAAGATGGCTTCTGATTCTTTGACGGGCACTGGCTGCAGTTCAATGTCTTTCAATGCTAAAAGAGTCACTGGTCTGCATGGGCCATGTATGGACTCAGTAGTTTGTATTCTGGTTGACAGTGATGTGGCTTATCACTGGTGACTAATCTATGAAAAAGCAGCAGAAGTCTGTCCAGAAAATCAGCTCTATAACTCTTCATGTTTTTCACAACACTGATTTCCAGACCTAACTGAAGATACTCTGAGGTGGTACAAGAAACTCCAAATGAGGAATCTGCCCTCCAAGATGTAAGTCTATGTACAGTTCAACACGAGGCTCAAAGTTGGCATGAAATTCAAGAGCAGTTTATTCTTCATCCAGACCTCTGGATATCAAAACCACCTCTTGGAGTTGGCCATACATATTACACCTCCCCACACCAAGTCTATTGAGGCATTTGGGCATCCAAGATATGAAGTGTGGGACATGGATAAGCTACTCAAACACGCAAGATTTGGAGTGTGCTGGAGAAAGCAATTGCAACCCAGTCAGGCTGCATTGATGACCACTGCAACTGGTTGATCTCTGCACCTGCTGTGTAGGCTAGAATTGGATCTAAGTTGCCTTCAACAGGTTGGCTTATGGATGACAAATCCCAAATCAAAGCCTGCAAAATACGATGATAATGTTGTGCCCCAACATGGACACACCAGTATCAGTATGCTCTGGTGTTAGAGCCATAGAATCACTACACAGGGTAAGCACAACATATGAGTGATCCATAAACTGAAGAGATCACTGCTTTATGCGCTACACCTCATGCACACCTTCCATGAACTGGGATGGAAAAAACCACGTACCTGGGAGTCATCCCCAGCCGTGCAAATGTGGCAAGGGCTGTGAGGGGCCCATGCAACAGAATTAACACATGCTTGGTGCCGTTGAAGCTCCGCAACAGGAACTGTTGGAACCCGGATGTCTAGCACGACCACTTTGGAGCTGTCCATCAAAATAGTTGCCATGTATCGGGGGTCCTGCTTATTCCAGCCCAAGCGCAAGAGGGGAGTATCAGGTTGTGCACTCTCATAAATGATTGTTGAGTGCTCCTTGTCTCGCAGATCAAACACACGCACAGAACCGTCTGCAGAGACAGAGGCAAAAACCCCAGCACCTCCCCATGCAATATCATAAACTTCTTTGTCGTGAGCAATGAGTTGTGTGTCAACCATTTCCTTCTCAATATCCCAGATTGTACATGTTGTGTCAATGCTGGAGGTTCCTAAACGTTTAGGCTCCACCTCATTCCAGTCAAAAGATGTCAAAGGAGCACAAAATTCACTGTGCCTGTTATTATTCAGAAGGCTCTTCAGCTCCACCCGGTCATCATGCACCTGCAAAAACCCCTCTTGTATTACTTGCCAACGCATTTTACAAAGACTTAAACAAAACCAAACAAATGGAGATAAAACTTCCTACAACATGTCCAACTTTGGCAGACAGTGATGGTAGATGTCAGAATAGCAACAAATCTTAGTGAACAATGTTAAATAAGGTGCTGGAAAATACTCTCTTTGGGAGTACAAAGAACTGCCTAATTTTGATCATATGTTGTTCATAGAAAAGAAGTTCTGTAAAAGTTTAGTCTGCTTAAAGGCCCAGCACTAAAATCACATGGAAAAAGCCAGTGCAATATGCAGCTGCTTGCTGGGGCTACCACGTTGAAGCAGAATAATCATTGGGGTCATATCTCTTTCCTTCAAAAATGTTTGCCCACTCCACTCTATGTTCAAAAAGTCGTTATTAGGATGACAATAATACTGGAAGAATTCAGGCATGCATGACAATTGAGATTGGTACATTCCAGGGAAAAGAAGAAAGCACTCTAAGAACCCCAGTTCATCCACTGTTTCACTTTAAACAGCACCATGCAGTTGCATACCTTGCAGGTACAAGCCTAAGACACCATAAATTTGGTTGAGAACCATGTTGCTTGAACCTGTGATGGTTATACATGAAAACAAGAGTTGGAAGTGTAAGGCTACCCCTTACTTGCCATATCCGCAAGAAATCTCCTGTTGTAGCCAACAAATCAGGTTTCTGGCAGTCTTTGTCTGGGATGAACATGATCTTTGTTGTTGGATAGGGATGATCAAATGAAAGCTTTGGATCTGCCTTGAAATCACAGGTCTCATCATCAAGCTGCACAATTTCAACTTTGTTCCTGAAATCCTCGATGAAGGAACCAATAGCAAGACGCATGAGCTTGTCTTTGCGCACACTCCAGTTCATCCCATAGATGAGCCAAGGAGCCTCATAGGTATAAATCTCAGACCGCCGCTGCTGATCTGGCCCATAAATGTCCATGCCTTGTTCATGGGCCATGAGGACAAAAGCCCCCGCACAAAAGCAAACTTACTGAAAGAGCTCCTAGTGCTTCTTCAGCTTCTTGAGCTTACATTTACAACTACAATTGTGCATCATCCATTGTATCTGTATCTGTGTAACCACAAAACTCACAAAAAATGATCTCAAATTTACATATAGTAGAAATCAGTTCACGACTATGAGCACAATTCCCATTCTGTAGTTAGTAAGCAGTCAATCTACAGTAGTCCTATCATCCTGCACATGGTACTTCCATATCTGCAATTTTGCACAGCCATGAAGGTGAAGAGCTCCATGAAATTTAGCATTGTGTAAGGCACATATAATTGCTTGACTGATCAATCAGAGTTCAAATTTAGGTCATGGTATGAGACATACATAGGGAGCTGGTTTGATGACAATTTCACATTGAAATTTTCAAGGTCCTATATACACAGCAATTTAACTGACCACTTGCTTGTATGGCAGTGCCTTCCAATAAGTTCTTTATCTTGAATGTGTTATTCTTTATTTGAACCAAAAGTTTCAGAACTCTGGATCACCTCCCTCATATTTGGAACTAAACTTTAAAACAAACTTCATTTGGTATGTTGTTCTTCATTTGAATCGAAACTTTCAGGACTCTGATTCAAACTTCCTTCAATATGTTATTCTTCATTTGAACCGAAACTTTCAGGACTCTGGATCGTATCCCTCATATTTGGAACTAAACTTCAAAACAAACTTTCATTCCTCAAAGACAAATATTCCAGGAAGAAGATTGAAAAGCATCCTTCTCTGTGAGATTTTTTCTTTTTTTTTTAATTTTTTAAACTCGAGATTTTCCTGATAGAACCTGACCACGTGGTGAGACAAGTGAAAACAAAGTGTCAGTTCCGAGTTCCAGCAGTAAAAGACTAGAAAAACTGCCACAAAAATAAAAACAGAGAAGTATTACCGATAGGATGCGAATAGATACAGTGTAACAAAATGAAAACTTATTGGATTGAGCTTCTTCGTTTTATCAAACACGAAACGAAAAAAAAGACCAAAAAAAGAAAAAAAAAGTAGCAAGTGATGTCGTTCCAGACCTGTCTGTGCAACCAAGAAGTGCAAAAGAATATTTGACTCTCCGATGCTCCAGCAACACACAGTAGTAATATTACTACACGAAAATCACAAATGCCTGTCTTCTTCTCGAAAACCCTGTGATTGCCGTTACGACGCTATGCAATAAGCTCGCTTGCAGCTTATATTCCTCTCCAAGAACAAAAGAAGAATAAGCAAATAAACACACACAGAGACGCAAGGAGTGACAATAGGTACCTCACATAATTTCCTGGCTTCGCCACCGCCTCTTTGCTTATTGCCTGAAAATTCTTTCCAGCAAAATGCTTCCCGATGCATCACCAAGAAGCTCCTGAATGTTCTGCAAAACACGAATTGAGCGAGAAACACTTCCACCACCAAACTCTCTGGTCAAGAGTGTACACGGGATTTCTTTACACAAAGCAGTGGAGAGGACCCGGTGGGGAGGATTTCTTTACAGGTCTAGGTTGAGGAGGGGGCAAAAGAAGGCAAAAGAGAAAAGGAGACGTGACAGTAAACGATAAGAGAAAAAACTTTTTCTTTACTTGTGTAGGTTCACCCAAGTCTAGGGTTCACAAGGGGGTCAAAAGAAGCGGAAATGAGAGTGGTAAACGATAAGAAAAAAAAAAAGGCTTTCTTTACAGGTTTAGGTTCACCTAAGGCTAGGTTTAGGGGGTCGGGGAGGGGGGGGCTTGGAAAACTGGAAGTGACGGTAAAACGATAAGAGAAAACGGTTTACTTACAGGTTTAGGTTAAGCTAATAAGCAGCGGGGTTTCTTTACAGGTCTAGGTTCAGGAGGGGTAAAAAGTAAAACGGGAATGACAGTAACCGATAAGATTTTCCTCTTGTCTGTCTAGGTTTTACGTTCAGGAGGGGGAAAAGAAAAAGGGAAATAACAGTACCTGAACGATAAGAGAAAAAGATTTAGTTACACGTTTAGGTTAAGCTAATAAGCAGGGGGGGGGAGTTTTTTACCGGTTTAGGTTAACAAGGGGGAAAAGAACAAGGGAAACGACAGTAAATGATAAGAGAAACAGGTGCTCTTTACAGGTTTAGATTCAGCAGGGGGAAAAGAAAAAACAAAGGAAATGTAAGGGATAAGAGAAAAAGGTTTCTTTCTAAGTTTGGCTTCAAGAAAGGGCAAAAGTACATGGAAAATGATTGTAAATTAGAAAGAGAAAAAGATTTTTCCAGCAAACCCAAAAGAAATGATAGTAAATCGCTAGAGGAAACGAGGTTATACTAGCCTACGTCTAAAAAGAAATGATAGTAAAACATATCCACACAAAAAATGTTGCAACCAAATCTTTAGAAGAAGAAATTAGTGTAAAAAGCACTAGACAAAATTAGCATCACATCTAAAACAGAAATGGTAAAACATGAGAGAGGTAAAAACCAAAGTTGTGCAGGTACCCGGATCCAAGTGTCAGAACCGGCAGTTCTGGATCCGGGTTTTCAGAACCTGACCTGATTGAATGTGTTTTCTTGAACTCAATGTAGGACCCTTAATTGTGAACTGTCACTCACATTGGAATCAATGTAGTACCCTTACTCGTGAACTGTCACTGACAGTAGAACCAGGGTAGAACTCGAAACTTACTACCTGCATATTTTCGATAAACATTAAACCTTTGGGACGTCCTCAACTTTCAAAGTCTAAAATGGGTTTGGGTTTAGCTTTTAGGTTTTTATGTATTATTAGGGTTTAGGGGTTCTCCGTTTTTCATCCCATCACTTTTCTTTCAATAGCTTTGCTCTTTTTGTATTTTGCAACATCTCTTTCCAATAGCTTGATACTTCCTCATTTTCTCTTAAGAACTTCACTCAAGTTGTAGCTTTGCAACAATTCATTACTTTTGTCTTGGTGACAATGTTTTAAGAGCTTCGCTTTGGTTGTAGCTTCATAGTAATTCACAATTCCATTGCTTTGGTGAGGTCATTCATTGCTTTTGTTTTGGTGGCAAGACCTTTAGAACTTCACTCTAATTGTAACTTTGCAACAGTTCATTACTTATGTTGGCCATAACATCATTGTAAATGCAATTTGTGAAAAGGGTTTCATAGCTTCAACTTCATTAGGTATTTTTTCTCAATTTCATCTTCTTTTTTTCTTGTAGAGATTAATTCAAGTTTTCAAGATAATCACCAACATGGTTGTGTGTTGGTTTTAAATTCTAACACTTGGATCTTGTCAAGTTAGAATTTTTAAATAGTTTGCAATTATGTTTTCTCATTTCTTCTTGAAAGTTTGTTCTAGTTGTAGCTTGTCGACAATCAACTGTGATTGCTTTGGTGACGACATCATTACATATGTGGTTTGCAACAAGAGTTTCACAACTTTAGCTTCATCAAGTATTTTTTTTTAATCCCTTGTTTTTTTTCCTTTTTTTTACAAGTGTCAGCTCAAGTTTTTGTACACATCATTTCTTTCTTTCTTTTCTTTTTTTTTACAAAGTCCAACTCAATTTTTAATTGTACAAAGACAATAACAACATAAAACCAATTATTATTATCTTTGCAATGTAGAATAGAAATTAAATTTATAGTTTGTTGTTATTGTTTCTATTATTATTATTGTTGCTTTTACTATTATTGGTACTTTTATTATTGTTTTTGCTACTATGAGTGCTTCTATTACTTTTACTATTACTACTACTATTACTTCTATTCTCTTGTTGTTTCTATTACTACATTGGATGTTATTTTTATTGATGTTACTGTTACTTCTATTATTATTGTTGTTACTTTAACTATTATTTTTACTTCTATTATTGTTAGTGTTTTTGCTATTGGGGTCTTTTGACGCACTCCCAAGTTCCTAGTTAAGCCCAAGATGGGCCTCAATTATTCAAACAGTAGAATTGTGAAGAACTCGGGGCACGCTCCTAGCTCTCAGCACTAGAAAAGGTAGAAGGGCATGCTGAAGCTCCGAGATGGGACTAGGAAAAGTGATAAGCTTTACTTCCTTACTCAAACCTGCATCAAACCAACCAACAAATTGGTTAGTTCATTTTTTGGAGCACCTTTGATGCTAGGACAAACCACGGGCAACTCTAGACTCACAAGATTCGCCACGAGCTGGATTCGGGGGAAGCCACCACCTTCCCCCATATAGTATACTATGTGTCTCTCTGAAGCACTTACATCCAAATGGCTTTTTGTCTCGAGACTCCCAAGGAGGAGTCCGGAAATTATCCCAGTTTGGACTCCCAAGACTTTGCGAGATCATAACTCTTTGCTCAGAACTCCGATTGGGATGAGGTCTAAGCAAACTTGTAGCTCTCCTCAAGAGCTTTCCAATGGTGTGTCATATTCCACCTGCACGCACCGGGGTTGGATTGATTCCTAACTTTTAATGGTCGAGAGTCAAATTGTTTTTCAGATTATTGCAATTGTTGTTACAACTACTATTACAATTACTATTATTGTTATTGTTACTACTATTGCAATTATTGTTATAGTTGTTTTTTGTTATTCTTTGTTGGCTATATTTCATAACTTTTTGTGGACTTTTATGTATGCGGTTATAAGGATGGCATCACCAAGTGTGATAGCTGAAATGTGTAATAAACATGATGAATTTATGTCATCACGTAATGTCGCCTTAAATTGGATCACCCCCTATTGGATCAAAAAAGGCATTTAATCTTGATATGGAAGCAATTTGGCAACTTCTCATTCCACAACTCCAAACTAATCAAAAGTTATTAAACCCTTTCCATTACACCTTTCATTACTAGGGTTTTTTTGTTGTTAATGGGCTTGTTGTAATAAATTCTTACAATCCACAACTATTACGATGTGTTTTATGTCACCTTTCTATAGTGTAAATGGATGTTAGGAAGTTATCCCAAGGGAAGCATAAAAAGGCTTTTAAACTAAAATAAAGACCATGGTACAAGCTCATTGAAAAAACATGTTTTTAATGAACATCTCGAAGTGTATAAGAGGTGGGGGTTATTTTTGCTACAAAGAATGGCGAAAATTGTCAATGAAAGACAAGTTACAAATAAAAAGAAAATTTTTCCTCCTTAGATTATAGATTCTTTTGGCAATCAAAAACCTTGTGCAAAATCAAACCCAACACAAACATATTTTTTTGGAAGATTTGATGTTATACATTGTTAAAAGATATTGTCCTTTGTCATTTGTGAAAAATCCATGGCTAAAGCATTTAGTTTTTTGTCAACGTGGGTGAGTTCAATTTCCATCTCAAAGGCAAATGGTGAATGAAGTCCTTCCAAATATTATGACAAAAACCAAGGAAAAATGACATGTTCTCCCAACTTTTACTTCTTATATTACATGCACAACCTTTTTTGATCTTTGGATGTCACACAATGCGTGTCACATTTGTTATGGTTATCAACTTTATCAATAGTTCTTGGGAACCCACCCATGTTACTATTGGGTTTTTTTGAAATGAAAAATACAACTAGTGCAACCATGGTAAACTAGGTAAAAATTTTATTAGATTCATTTGGTTTGTTTGACAAAGTCATCATTTATGTTAAAGAAATGTTCCAATCTGAACACATTGACTAATGCCTTAAAGTGAATAGTTTTGTGTTCTCCCCTTCAACTCCCTACCCCATTTGTAGGATCATGTTTTGGCCATGCAATGTCAAAGGCAATTCAATATGCCATTAGTGATGCTAAAATTTGTCAAGATTTTTCAAACTCTAGTCAATTTGAAGTTTGTTCAAACATCAATGCAAAAAATTATTACTTGGACTAAAAACTCAGGGAAATGGAGGTAAGAATGGAAAGATGTTTATATCATTGCATGGTTGTCGATGAAGATGCTTAAGATGCCTATGAAAACACAATTTGTTTCAAGGAACTTTTGAATATTGAAATGTAATTTCCATATGTTATGGACAATAATAAACTTTACACTTGTTTTCAAAATTGTTAGTGGGCTAAACTTGGGCTGTGGCTGAAACAATTACGAATACATTCCTTGCAATTGTTTAGGTAGTGTATTTTAAACCAAACTCAAGAATATTGGTTATTATTAGATGCTTTTATTTTTGTTTTCAATTTGTTCAATGCCATGAAAGCCAGTGTGGCCAACATTGAATCTTTGAATCGGCCACTAATATATAGTGATTTTGACCACATTGAAAATACTTCCACCTTTTTAAAAATGTCTATCACCTATATATCTTATGGTTGCATTTTAAACTAAAAGAAGGAAAGGTTTGAAACATAATTTCTAGAACTAGATTACCGAAGTCCTTCATCTATTCCAACTCATTTTTTGTTCAAGCAAGTTCCATCAAAGGACCATAACAACCCTCCACATTTCTCTTCCAATTTTGACACAACTATGGAATATATCAACTCTTCTTAAATAAAAATGTCAACTTTTTTCTTCAATTCTTCCCCTCACACAATGCCTTGTCTCTAACAATTCACACATCTAAAATTGATCTCTAACTTTTCAAAGACAATTCTACAAACTTTTTCTTTGAAAAGCCTTCCTTGCACAACTACACTACTTAATTCCACTAAAAATTAGTTGTGAGAATGTTTTATGATGTTTTAGGGATCTATTCACACCTCCTTCATTATTTCAACCCAAGTTTTCCCAACCCTATTTCAAATTGAGGACCTAGGACCCCTCTAGTAGTCTTGTTATAAGCACCATTTGAGGCTAGAAAACCATTTCCCATCTTTGTGGGGTTGATATTCATTTAAATGAAATTCAAGGAAACATTGTATGTTGGATTATATGAGTTCAAGAGCATGTAACACCCACTTTGAAAGGAGTGTTTGAGTTGCTTCCCTTGGATCCTCCAGCCTGAGGCCTTCAGCACCCTTCTTCTCACAACACTAATTCCATGCCACTTGACAATGACTGTGTCCCAGTCCTACCCACAAGATGTTGTCTTATATCCTGATGATTGGTCTTTTGCTTTGCCTTGTCGAGGGTTAAAGGAAAGATGATGCAAGTTAAAATTGTTAGGATTAGGAAAGGGCAAAAGAAAACACTGTTCATGTTGTATTGCGGTAAGCCAAAAGAGCTTCAGGTGGACCCAGGGATTTTATGAGCAGAAAGGAGGGGTTGAATTGTTCTTTTACTCATTATCCTTCCGTCTAAAATTGTTGAGAAAATAGAAGCCTAAATTGAATATTGCTGCAAAAAGATACTCTAGTCTGCTGCTACCAAATTTTAGGCTCAAATGGTTGAACACTTGGCAAAAGCAACAAAGTAAGGAGGCTGGTTTTATTTGGGTTATGTGGAATAAGGCGATTGCTATAAACATGTGGAGAACTAAAGCAAATACTGAGGTGGACCATGGCTGCAAGTTTTGGGAATATCATTTTTTCGCCGCGTCATCGGAGGAGTAGATGAAAAACGAAATGATTTTTAAACATATATTTATCGACCAACAAGAGTTATGCAGAGGAATTGATTCAACAGAGAGTTTTGGCCTTGTTAGTATGCTCAAAGAGCATGGGAGCTCACCCACATCATCCTCAATTGCTTGATGTATTACCACCCCCCCCCCCCCCCATTCAGAACCGCATGTAGCTTTGATGCAATGGAAGTATAACAACTTTGTTGAGACATAGTGCCAAGGTGATTTCACAAAGTCATGGGCCTTTGGTCCCTACTTTGAGGCATAATTTTTTGGGTTATTTGGGTTGAAAGAAGTGACATAGTCTTCAATAGGGAGAGTTGCCATATCAAGAACAGTCAGAAAACCGTAAACAACTCCCTTTTTATTTTTATGTGTATTTTGAGGGACCTCCCCCAGCAGAAGAACCCTCGGCCATTATGCCAGGGGAACTTCCCCCAATTTTATATGTTCCCATGTTCCTATGTAATTTATTTTTTTCTATGAAAGGACAAAATTGTGAGGAACTAAAAAGAGAGTTGTAGGTTCTCACACGAGTGTGTTCTCCTAAGGGAGGAGCACCCAAGGATGTGAGTCCAAGGGTGTTCCCAAACTCAGGAGAATGCATGAGTACAAGAACGAATCTACAACATATGAAATGGCCTGCTGGATTATGGCAGGGCTGGGGTAGTTGCTTTGGCTCTACTAGAAAAAAACTGTTAGTGTTCTGAAGTTTTTCCACAAGATGTGGGGTAGAAACTTGGTTATCTACTGGAGGGTACATTTGTTAGATGGTGCCATGATGGTCCCCCTAAGGATGCATTAGGTTAATTGTGTAGGTTGAGTGCTTCCCACGCTCCCCTTGCAGTTGTGCTGTTTTATCTCTTTGCAATGATTTTTTCCATTTGTGTAATTCAAAAACAAAAAAAATCTGGAAAAAAAAGGGCCACCCTAGGCTGGTTGTTTTTCAATTTTTCTTGCAGTAGATTTCTCCATTTGTGTCCCCAAAAAAAATTCTGAAAAAATCCTTGGTGGGTACTTATTATCCATAACAATTGATAGGCTATAGACTCTCTTATGCAATACTTAAAAATGAGAAAAACAGAATTTTTAGTGGTAATTCAAGAAAATAAAAGGGAAACATTAGTATTATTAAGATTGAATTTACGAGGACTTATATCATCCTTTTATTTATTTGATTTCCTTAGCACTTACTGCCTCTTTAGGTGTGCCTGAAAAAAAAAAAAAAAAAACCTGTGATTTTTACTTTTTCATATTTTAGTGACACAAATAACTAAAAGGTTTTCCAACACCAAAAAAAAAAAGGGCTCCAAAAATTGGCCCCCTCTCAGGGTCCAGGCAGTGTACAGTGTTCGGCAGGTATTTGATTTTGAAAATAACCAATGGTTCCAATCGAGGCAGCCAAAACATAAAAAGATTTTTGAAAAATCACTTTCATATCTATTCTATAGCCAAATTTGGTTAAATTTTCTTGTCAAATTTAATCAAATTTGGCTATAGATAAGAAGGCCAGTTTGGTTACATCACAAAATTGGAAACAAAACCGAAAAAAACACTGGTTGTGTAGGTCATCCTTTTTAATCCTCTCTCTATACAGACGAGGGGTTATGAGTAGACTTGTGTGTAGGTGTGCAGAATAAATGTTATGATCAATGAAATTACTGGATTCCATGGTTTGAATTGTTTTCCTTAGTTACCTTGAGTAAATTAATTGTTAAATGTGTACCTAATAGGGTTTGGTAGGTTTGCGAGACTTCTAGAGGACCAATGAAAATGATAGAAAGCGACCATTATTTTCAATGTTCAGCAAAACAAGGTTGTGTGTAGGTTTGAAGAATTGTTTTAAACCGATGGGATCACTGAATTTGGTGTTTTAAATAGTTAACTTGAGTGAACTAAGGGTTGGCGGTTCACAGTTCATGCCTAATAACTATTTATAGACAGTGTTCTTGTAAATTACATGTGCACTTTGTTTTAAATATTTTCTCACAAATTACATTTAGGTGTGCTGGTTTTTAATAGACAAGGGTTATATTACTGGTTAGAGTAATAGTGCATTAATATATAGAGGGTGTAGAGTAGGCTTATGTGTAGGTGTGTAAAAACCTGTTATGGTCAATAAAATTGTTGGATTTGGTGGCTTAAATGTTTTTTTTTCTTAGTTATCTTGAGTGAACTAATAATTACATGTGTAATAAGGTTTGGTAGGTTTGTGAGAGTTTTAAAAATATCAATGGGAAATGTTAGAAAGGAATCATTATTTTCAATGTTCAACAAAATAAGGTTATTTGTAGGCCTGAAGAATTTTTTTTCAGGTTGATCAGATTGCTAGATTTGGTGGTTCGAATTTGTTTTCTTATTTCTCTTGAGTGAACTAACATTTCATGTAATAGCTATTTATGGACACGGGTTCTTGCAAATTACTCGTGCACTTTGTTATTTGTAAGATTTCCTCAAAACATAAAGTAATTACGTGAGCTTTTTAATTTAAATGTTTTTTTTTCCAGGAACTCCTTGTTTTTTCACTCTTTTTTCGGGGGTGTGCTGGGTTTTTTTCTTATTAAGAGCTTCTGAGGAGGGTTGTTTTCTGCAGGAAGCGGGAATCGATCCCTCGTTGCCCTTCTTCTTGTTCTTTTCTTCGTTTTTTGGTGCTCTTCTTGTTTTTCTTCTTCCTCGTTGTTGCGCACGGCATGTGCAAAACCGTACAGTAGGTTCTTTCACTTGCCCGTTTGCTTGCTCGCTCGCTCGCTCGCTCGCTGGCTGCGTCGAGAAACATCAGTCGTATACAGGGATTTCTGTTGGTTTTTTTAATATTTGGTTTTTATTTGGTGTGTGATCGGGGCATGGATCGAGTTTTTGCTTCCTCTTCGATAAGGTACGGGAGGCTGTGAGAAAAGGGAAGGAGGAGACGGGGGTGTGGGCGGAGAGAAGAAGAGTGTATGGCAGGTGCGTTGCTGCAAGATCTGCGGGAGATGGAGCGATGTCGGTTGGATGTCGTCGGTGGTGCTGGTATGGGGCGTGGTGAGGTTTCTGGACATCGAATTGACGACGGTGGCGAGAAGGGTTTGGGAGGTGGTGGTGGGAGGGGGGAGTTCGATGGTAGTCGTTACTCTTTCGAACTCAGGTTCCAAGGGGAACGGAACGGCGACGGACACATTGGATATGCCTGGATGTTGTTCGATCCTGCGAATGCTGTGGTGTCGCAGGACGATAAGTATGTCGGACAAGGAATGAGCTGGCATGTGGCGGAGTACACGGCGTTGCTGGAAGGCCTTACAGTCGCCCGCAGTCTCAATTTAAAGCATATCGTCGCCTATGGAACATCACGAATTGTGTGCAATCAGGTGCGCTATGATGTCTTCTTAACGGATTTTTTTGGTTTCCTGTGGCGTACTCTGTTGCTGGTACCGACATGAATGCGAAATATCCCTGTGAACCAGCCCGTGGTTGTATTGGTCAATAGATCTGTCTCTCCCTTACTCCTGCTGTGCACTCCATGACCATCTACGGCTGTCTACTACTCATTCTAAGACGGACCGTCAAAGACCTAAACATGTTTGTTCCATCTCTGGAAGTCATAATATAAAGCAATCGGAAAGGGATTGTTGCACCGACACATGGGATATAGAAGCAGGGGACCACTTGACTTCTGTAGCCTTGTCATATGGTGGGGAAATTGTGTTGATCGGGTAAGAGAACTAGCCAGTCGCCAACATGAGAATTATATCAAGTAGAACACCCCATGATCAAGGAAGTACTACACACTCCATATATGTCTGGTGTGCATGCCATTGTGTTCTGTCACATGCTGCATTACCATGTTTGCTGTTCAGCATGAGTCAAGGACAAAATGTGTCCAGTAGTTTCTCACAATGTGGTGAACAAGAGCTGAAACAGACTGGAGAGCATATGGACAAGAATCTAAGCCAGGCCGGTTTCTTGGTTGCTCACTGTTCAGGTGAATAGGGTTTGGAGAGCCAAACAGGCCACCTTATTGGACCTCTGGAGCCAGGTCATGGAGAGCATCAGGGATCTCTACAGCTTCAAGCTCAAGTATATGCCTAGAGATAGAAGATCTCCTGTTAATGCACTGGCAAACGATGCCATCATTGCCCACTTGGCAGGACATCCAATAACTGCAGTCACCTCAATTAGCAGCAAGGAGTATGCTCTCTACTCTGGCTTTTTGCCCCTTGTGCCTGTGGATTGTATGCCAATTGTCTCACTTCCAATACTCCAATTCATCATTGTAGTCATGCAAGTGTTTATATTGTCTGTGGTGCAGACAGGCCCCAACTTTAGAGCATTGTCCAATATGCCTTGAGGAGAAGCCATCATCAGATATGTCTCTGGTGGAACATTGTTTGCACAAGTTCTGTGAGCCATGCATGAAGCGACATGCAGAAGTCCAGGTGCAAACTGGTCAGGTTCCAGTGCGTTGTCCACAGGTACTGCTCCAGTAACTTTTGCACTTGTACCTGTGAAAAGTACAATTCAGATTCATTGGACTTGTCTTATGCTTCTTGTATGCTATGTATTGTCTCATAGAGGAGTTGTCCATATCTCTGGTCATTGGGTTCATACAATGTTTGTGACAACAGAAGAGATTGCATCCAATGTGGACAGAGAGATTGCATGATCTAGTCATACATTTTCTAATGCAGAGCTGTTTTGGAATGGTGAGTCTTCATTGTTTTAGTGTCACTCATCATAAGTTGGTTGTTGTATCTGCGGTCACAGGCTGACTGTCTCCAGCCATTGACACTGGCTAAGTGTCAGAAGCTGCTCACTGTGGATGTGTTCAACTCATTAACCAAACGCCTGGCAGAGGCCAGTATTCCTGAAGGTGACAGAGTATATTGCCCGTACCAAAATTGCTCAGCTCTTATGAACAAGACTGGGTTGCGTTCATCCCAAAATGTCTGTCCTCAAGCCCTTCTATTAAGTGATCCTTGAATTTCTGGTCAAATCTGGCTATTGTGCTGTGAAGTTATCTGAGTTACTGCTTTTTTTGAGGTTTGCCTCTGAAATGAGTCTCACTTCACAGGGTTGCAATCGCTTTGCTTATGTTTGTGCACACTCTCAAAATTCAGTACTGATCTTTCCTTGTGTTTAGGCCAACTCATCATCAAATCCTCATGCAATGAATATTGGCCGCACCGAATGTGTGGAATGTGCACGGAGTTTTTGTGTTGAATGTCGAGTACCATGGCACCTCAACCGGTCATGCCAAGAATATCAGCAACTCCCTTTGCATCTACGGGATTCTGAAGACAGCAATCTGTACAAGTTGGCTGAGAATCAGAATTGGCAGCGCTGCCGTAAGTGTTGTCGAATGATTGAGCTTGCAGAGGGTTGCTACCACATGACCTGCAGGTTTCCCCTTCCTCTGTTTTTTTTCCAAGACAAATCATGTTCTGCATATGTCGCTGAACCAGGTCTTGTGTAGTCCAGGCACTAGGATTTGTTGTTCACATAAGTGGTGTGCCTACATGATATGTTGCTGGTGCAGTTGGCCCTGACACAACCCAAACTGTGTAGGCCCTCTCTATGCAAATGCTCTCAATGCTTCCCTGTACTCCGAATGGCTTTTTCATGGCCAATGCTGCTTGCTATATGTTCCTCCTTCTGAGATCTTGTATTGTCAATCCAGGCATCTCTACATAATACTTGGGTCCTTTATAGTGGTGCAGCCCTACGTAGGTGGGACTGTAGGATCCGTTGTGAACTCCAAAGCTAAGCACCCTAGGCTGAAAATAGAATTGTGCTGGTTGACCTCCCAAGATAACACCATTGCAAAGATGCATATAGCCCACCTTTGAAAAGGAGGGAGTTCCTACAGTTTGGGAAAGAGGCAGTCAGGGCAGGTCCATCTTGTGTCAAAAAGTCTTCTAAGTTAATTTGCATCCTTGTACTTGGTGCACTTTTTATTTGACTCCATTGTGCTCTAAGGGGCACAAATGTAAAGAGCTTTATCTTTTTTTCTTGACCAGATTTGTGAGGCTGTGGCGCTAAGTTTGGGATCATGTCTTATGATGTAGGTGTGGATATGAGTTTTGCTACACTTGTGGGGCAGAGTGGAAGGATAAGAAGCAGTCATGCAGCTGTAAGCTATGGGATGAACGCAACCTTGTCCACCCTCTCCTCATTTTCGACTCTGATGATGATGAAGATGTTGACCTCTTTGTTGAGTATGATGAAAGTGATGTTGAGGATGGATTTCTTGGTGAACTGTATGATCTTCCATGGTTGAACCCAACAGATCATGCAGACCACATACCATTCGAGTTGATGCAACTTTTTGATGATGAAGATGACATGGTTGAAGATTTTTTTCAAGGATCTCCACCCCTCCAATACTACAAGACCAAGCTTTGCCGATACTTTGCAAGAGGGTATTGTGCTTTAGGGCCACACTGCACGTTTGCTCATGGGGAAGGTGAGCTCCGGTAGTTGTTGTTTGTTAGCATTTTTCTCAGAGAAAATGGCTATCATGGGTTTTCAATGTTTGGTTGTGTTTTGAGATCCGTATTGAGAAGGTGGGGAGGGTGGGCCAGGGGGGGCATAAGGTTTTTGCCAGTTGCAAAGTTTTGAAAATACTGTTCCAGTTAGATGAAGGTGCCCATGGATTATTGTACATTTAGATTTGAGCACTGAACACCACTCTTTGCGTTCAAAGCTTGAAATCAGGATTAAAAGAGAATTTCCTATTTGCATTTGTTTAACATCTACTAGGGTTTGTCCAATCAATCTGTTTTTCTTGGGGAGAGAAGTGCTGAATATGAAGTTTGTCGCCAAATCTGTTTGGCAATTTACACTCTTAAAACATTCAAGAAGGTACGGCCTTTTGGGGATGTATTGGATGTTGGCAACCCTATTAACAAAAGACAATAATATGAACGGCAATTGTAATCAATATTTTCATACTGGGTAAAGGTAATGGTGCTAATCTAACATATTTACACTGAATTTTAGGGTAAGTGCATGAATCAATGTATATGCTGATAAGGATAAGGGTCAATCAGAAATTGATGGGAGGATAATGGTGAAATAACTTTATGTATATCTTGTATTTATGGTTAAAAATGAAACATCAAGCATCTTATGTTTTTTTAAGGTTAGATTTTAAGGAGGTCTAAATGGTTATATAAGGGAGGTTCAAAGGTTGATTATCTTCCTTATTCTTGTGCAATGATTTCACTAAGCAATTGTCTCAAATGTCTACTTTGTTGTATAGGGTCTAGATTGACTATTGGACCATCCCCGATTCAAAAGTCACTCTTATGAACACTTTCTTTCACCCCTAGAAGATGCAGATCAATGATTGCAGGCTTCTACTATAATACCAAAGATGTTTTTGCATGAAGACAGAAATATGTAGATTTTTTAATCATTGTCTGCCTGATTGCATCATGATTCCATCATGAGATTAGAGGTTTTTAAGCATGATCAGTTGCAGGGAGGACAGGGTGCTGAAGAATTTGACATCTCATGGAAATTTTGACAATAGTTTTGGAAGAGCTCAACATTCTCTTGTCAGTTGAGAGGGAGATACTAGCAATGTTCTTCCTGAAGGAAAAAAAAGTTATTTGGCTGTCAGATGGAAAGCCATGAATCTGAGGAAAGTTAAGAATGAATGAACCCTATGCTTGCTTGAAAGCTTGAAAGTCTCACAGAGGAGAGATCTCAGGCTCTCATCAGATTCCCCCACTCACAATATACTATGTCCAGCTCCTTTCTTGCACAGCAGCCAGATTGCATTGCTGCAAGATTGGCATCATGATGATGCAAATAAAATCTGGATAAATGCACAAAAGTTGGGAATTGGACCTAGTATGCCAACCCTGTTTTCCGATCGGCCCTGAAAACTGATCTTTTATAAACAACAGTTTCAACTCTTGTCCAAATTCACAAAGTCAGATTTGTGCAGATCCAAGCTTTTTGTTGGATTGGAGGCCAATACCCATTTCCTTGCTCTCAATGCATATAGTTTGACCTACTTTCAAGTGCTCCTTCGCGGAGAGATCTGGTATGTTTGATGGAAATGTACCCAGTGTATGTACTTGAGGAGTCAGTCTTCTTTGAATGTCAGTGCAGCTGCAAGTTCCCAATACACAAAGCTTGTGCTGTATCATTCCAGCGTTAGGCAGAAGCTGTTCAGTAGTGATGGCATCAATTTTAGTTGCTAACAAAAATTTCTTCCACTGGAAGAATGAGTTCACAGAAATTCTCACACTGCTATTTTAGCATCCTAACAAGTCTGATCAACAAGAAGTCTTCAGAGCTCAACAAGAACCCAAGCAGAGAGTTGTCTTCGATGAAAGCTTTTATGAAGGTTGGTGGTGGTGGGTGTGACACGCAGACAACACTTCTTATTGCAAAAAACCACTACAATGTTGCAGACTGGGATTGTCCAAATGAGGTGCAAAAACAGCGAGAGGACTTCACCATTTAGTTTGGAAGAGACACAAAGTTCTGATCCTGAAGATGATCAGTTTGTCACATTGTGCAGGATTGATACTGGCAAGACCTAGCTCATTTCGCTCATTTGGATGTTGACCTCATTGGCTGAAGCATCATCTGCAAGGACATGCAAATCAGTAAAGCACGAACTAGCAAACATCTCTGAGGTAATTATAAAACACTAAGCAAGCAAGCAAGCATCAGAATACAAAAATTCAACTCTTCCTGCAACATTTGCTTCTCTTTTTGGGCTTCACAGGCATGCAAGACTTTTCTGGAGGGTTCGCTAGTCTACGAGTAGGTAATGCCAAAACCATGATCCCATCATCTTGTAAATTAATGACAGAACATACAAAACAAAAACCTTTATCAAATTTTCTACATGAATGAATTATGATGATGAGCACTCCCAGGAGCACTTGAAGAATTCTTCTGCACTTTGCTTGAAGACTTGATCAAAGCCTCCAGCAGAAGAAAAAGAAGAAGCATTTCCACCTGCATGCCATATCCCCAAGCCACTTGCTCAATCAGTGAAGCTTCAGTGCAAGACTTGATCAGCTTCCAACAGAAGAAAGAAGAAGAAGAATTCCACAGGTCCAAAGCATTTGCTCAATCGGTGAAGCTCCAGTGCAAGACTTGATTAGCTTCCAGCAGAAGAAGAAGAAGAAGACTTCTGCCTGCATAATCCCCAAGAGCATGTTCTCGGATTCTTCGAGAATCCGGTGAAGCTCTATTTCCAGAAGGAGAGTCATCATGTGTTGCTACAGTGGATGCCAAGCAAGTCTGTCGATTTCTTATTATAGAACGTGTTTCTGTCACGTCTTCCCTTCTTCTGTGCCTCCGTGATTAGATCTCTTATCTGGGTGGTACTACGGCGCCCAGGAGGCGAGCTGGAGGGTTTAAGGGTTGCTTGCCTGCCGTTTCAGAGAATTGGGAAGAAAAACAGGAGACTTTTTGTTATACTTCTTCTTCTGCTGATGCAAGCTCTTTGCGACAAACACACACACAAGAAGTAGCATGTGATTCTTCTTGGGATCAGGCTACAAGGTTTAGAGATTCTTTTGCTTCTTGGGAGAATTTGGGCGATGGAGATGCTGCTTCTTTTCTCGCATCGAAGGATGGGGAGCTGCTGGGGAGCTTAGGAAGAGTTCATTGCTCTTCTGAGACATTGGGGAGGAAACAGAAAACACATGAGTTGTTGGGGGGAGGGGGGATTCATCTCTCTTCAGAGGCTTTGGGAGAGAAACACAAGTTGAGGATTCTTCTTCTTCTGATGTAGGAGGAAGGTGTGAGGGGTTGAATTCTGAAGAGTATTTGGGAGAAAGCACAAGTCAGGGAGCCGTCGTGTTACATGCTTGGAGGCTTTCGGGATCCATTGATTGTTTTCAATCGAAAGATTTGGGAGAAGACACAAGGACTTGGGGATTCTTTCTTTTTCATTTGCTTGCGGGGGTATTGAAGGATTCGGTTTTCTCTTCGGAGGATTTTGGCGAGACGAAGAAGAAGAGGTTGTTGGGAGGGGTTGGGTGGACGATTTTTATTTTCTTCTGTTGCATCAGAGAATGGGAAGCTGTTGTACCAAGAGCCTAGTGGAGGAGGAGGAGGAACGGAATGGGAAACAAGAGCAGAAATTTTCTCATCAAAATCACTATCAGCATGATGTGCAAACGCACCAGGAGCAGCAGCATGTAGTTCATAATCACTATCATGCCAGGGAGCAAGGAGCTCACTATCACCATTATGCAAAGGAGCAGGAGCAGGAGCATGTAGTAGAGTTGCAGCAGCAGCAGCCAGGAGGTCAAGAAGGTGGCAAGAAACAACCTCCTCCTCCTGCTGTTCATCGACATTCAGAAGGGAAGAAGACCAAGGTTAGCAGTAGCAGTATCAAAGACAACAACTCTGTTCCTTTGGGGAAAAAGACCAACTTTGGATATGCAAGAGATTTCAAGGCCAAGTACACTCTTGGCAAGCTGCTTGGCCATGGCCAGTTTGGCTACACCTATGTTGCAGTCGAAAAGGCTACAGGCATGAGAGTGGCTGTGAAAACCATAGAGAAAAAACAGGTTTGCAGGCCCCCTCCACCATAGACATTCCCTTCTTTGGAATTCTTTTGATAATGGGAATAGATCCTTGCTGCAACAGCTCAGTTACACTTCCCTTCTTTGGAATTGCTTTTGCTAATGGGAAGGATCCTTGCTGCAGCATCTCAGTTTCTAATCCAGATTTTGTTTCCAGCCCAAGTATGTCTCCATGTCTTCAGCACAGAGAGGGGCACTCAGTTTAGGTTGAGCTTTGTATGGCAGGTGAGAAGCAGACACCATTGATTAGGGGGTGACAGAGAGAAGCACTGATAGTAGCAAGAAGAGATACTAGTTTCATGCATGGATGTTCTAGGATTTCTAGAGATGGAGATTGAGTATTGTGGTATTTGGGGAGAGCTTGAGCTCAAGAAGTGGCTTGTTGCACAGAGGTGACACAAGAAGTCTTACAATCCTTTTCACCATGTCTGTTCATTACAGGCCGTGCTCTTTTTTCTGCAAATAGGCTGATTGGAATTAGTTTGGCATCATGGCAGATGGCACTCCCAATCTCTGTGGAAGATGTGAGGCGAGAAGTGAAGATCTTGGAGACTCTTTCTGGGCATGAAAATGTTGTGCAATTTATTGCTTCTTTTGAAGATGATGATCTTGTCTACATTGTGATGGAGTAAGCATGCAGAAGCTTTATCAGCTCCTCCATTTTTGTTTTTGCAACATGTGGAGGTTGTATTGCTGGGTTCGCTGGAGGGTTTTTTCCATGACCAGTCTTACAACAATGGTTGCAGTCTGAATTCAGTGGGTAATTTGGGTATTGTTATGTTTGTATTCTCCTACTGGTTTGATTCTCTGCTTGTTTGTGAAACCAGGTTATGTGAAGGTGGGGAGCTTCTTGACCGGATTCTTGCCAAGTAAGTCTCTAGATTTGGGTAGTCACATCTGATCAAATGTCTCTGAGAAAGAGGTGGGCAACTCTGAGAAAAATTGTAGATTTCAATGGTAAAAGGTTCTAGTTGGGAAATCAAAGCAGCTGGACTGGCTCATCCAGGTTCACTTTGGGATGCTCATGTTAAGGCTGGAGACATTTTTGTTGTCTTAATACTCAGGCATCGCTGTGGTGCATAACAGGAAGGACAGCCGGTATAGTGAGAAAGATGCAGCTAGGATAGTCAGACAAATGCTAAATGTTGCTGCTCGATGTCATCTTAATGGTGTTGTTCACCGTGACATGAAACCAGAGGTATGCTCACGAACTACATGCATGGATATGTTGATGGGAAGGTTTGTGGATGATGCAATGAAGTCTTGCCAGTGACAAGAAGATTGCCTCAGCCTGTATGAATTCATAATTTGCACTATATGAACACCACACAACGGTGGCCACAGACTGATGAGAATTTTGGATTGTTCAGAATTTCCTTTTCAAGTGTCCAAAGGAGGATTCACCTCTCAAGGCCACTGATTTTGGGCTATCTGACTATATCAGACCAGGTACAGGACCCTCCTGTTTCCTCTGGAATTGGGTTGCACCTCCCATAACATTTTGCAACTTTTGGGAACCATCTGGTCTGCTCTGGAGCTCTCATCAGTCAATACTGGATATCCATTTCGTTTTTGATGCAGGCAAAAGGTTCCATGATGTGGTGGGAAGTGCATACTATGTTGCCCCAGAGGTGTTGAAGAGGAAATCTGGCCCAGAGTCTGATGTGTGGAGTATTGGTGTCATCACCTACATCTTGCTCTGTGGAAAGCGCCCTTTCTGGGACAAGACTGAGGCTGGCATCTTTAATGAGGTAGGAGATAGTAGGGGCATAAAAGTGTCAAACCACTTGTGCTCATGGATCAGGCTTTAGACTGAATGTCTCTGCCAGAGTTTAAATGGCGATTTCAATTGCCCACATGGGTATTTATTGTATGTCATGACTTTGTGATGACCAGGTACTGAAGAAAAAACCGGACTTTCGAGACAAGCCATGGCCTACAATCAGTGCTAGTGCTAAGGACTTTGTGAAGAAGTTGCTGGTGAAGGATGCATTTGCCAGGCTTACTGCTGCACAAGCTTTGTGTATGTTTCCACAATTTCATGTAATGTAATCTATTAATGGTTTGAGTAAAATCACAAAGGTCAATGATGTTTAAAGACATCTGCAAGAACTGCCATATGTAGCTGCCAGTGGATTCAGATAAGTTTGTTGGTGAGATGATTTGATGATTGTTGGAGTATTGGAGAGCTGCAATGTTGAAGGTTCATCAATACAATGTGCTATGACCACCTCCTGTTGTGAATTCGAGATGTTTCATTTATGGTGATACTTATGTCGAGTATTGTTTGTGCAGCCTTGATCTTAAGAAATGTGTCTGAACATACTGTGCAGCACATCCATGGGCCAGAGAGGGAGGAGATGCATCAGACATTCCGTTAGATATCTCTGTTCTTTCAAACATGCGAGAATTTGTGAAGTACAGCCGCCTAAAGCAGATTGCTCTTCGGGTAGGTCACAAACCATATCCTTTAAGCTTGAATGCAACACCTGCGCCTATATGTTTATCTGGTCTTCAGTAAAGTCTCTGTCAGAATTATGATCACCAAGTCTCCTCAAGTGTATGACTGAGTGTATCTTGAGATGGTGATTGTTGATGGATTGTAGCTCTGATTGTGATGTGAAGACTATTACCTGCCCTACCTTGGGACTGAGTACTGTGGAATCAACTGCAGGCTTTGGCGAGCACCCTTGATGCTCATGAAATTTCAGATTTACGGGATCAGTTTGATGCAATGGACATGGATAGGAATGGCACAATCACACTTGATGAAATGAGAATTGTAAGTAGTTTCCATCTGTTATGCTGGTAATTTCTTGGAATTTTCTGTGGAATTTTCTGCCTTAGAATCTTCTTGACAGCATTATTATTATCATGTTGATCATGGTGGCTCAGTATTCTGTTGTATTGTGGGTATGTGTTTTCAAGGCCTTGCAAAAGGACCGGCCTTGGATTGTAAAAGAGTCACGTGTGCTGGAGATTCTTCAAGCGGTATGTAAATGCAAAGATTCTGACCTTTGGCCAAAGTTCCAAGTTTTTGGGATATAACATGCATCATCTCATGCACATTGTTACTCTTATGGTGGTGCCAAGTTACTTTCCTAATTGAGGAAATTTACATGTGCTGTTTGATAATGCAGATGGACAGCAACAGAGATGGGTTGGTTGATTTCAATGAGTTTGTAGCAGCCACACTGCATGTGCACCAACTGGAAGAGACAGACTCTGAGAAATGGCAAATGCGCTTGCAAGCTGCTTTTGATAAGTTTGATTTTGATGGGGATGGCTACATCACTGCCAATGAGCTCAAAATTGTATGAAACTCTTTGTTTGTGTCTTTTTGTGTACTACAATTGTGATGCATATTGGAGAGTTTTTCATGGGTGATAAGCACCCTTATGGCATCACTAGGTAGCCAGTTCTTTCCAACATCTTTAGGTATGCGAAAATGCTAGACAATTGCATTGACTTAAAATTCACAGTGTTTGGTGTTGCAGAGAGACTTGATTGCCATCAACAAGAGTGCTAGCTGAGGGAGTCATGTATTATCTGTATGATTATTGCACTGATAGCAAGATCTACGGTATTTCTGTTGCAGGCTACAGGTCTGAAGGGCTCCATGGAGGCAATTCTTGATGAAGCAGATATGGATGGAGATGGACGAATTAGTCTACCAGAGTTTAAAAACTTATTACGCCAGGCAAGCCTTGGGTCTAGAAACAACAATGATCATGATGTACATACACAGCACCAACGTCGCCGAGTACAAGAGGCTCATGAGGCCCACATCATCTCCTAAAAACACCACACTGCTAGTCACTGGAAACAGCATCATTTCCTAAAAGCCCACACTGCTGGTCCATGGAAACGTGTTGTGCTGGGGGGCATCATAACCAAGGGTAAAGCCATCCCTCTTAGGTCAATTTTAATGGGCATCATTACCTCGGGAATAAAACCAAAGACTGCCACCACAGCTCCCAAATGGGTCAGTTGGTTGGTCATCTTAAGGCTTGAGATAATGGAGTCAGGGACAGGTGCTAGTTAGTAGTTTCATGCAGGTGATTTTGTCTTCTTGTTCAGTGTCTTTTCTTAATTGTAAAGTAGCTTACTGTCATGATTCAAGTGCTCTTGTACCAAGAGCTTTTGCCATTGAGTTTTACCTTTTTATTCAATAGGGTGTATGAAACACTGATTCCTGCACTTGTATCAACAAGATGCCAAGCTAGTGGTTGATTGGGGGAACACCCCTGAAGGTTGGAGGTGGCCGTGAAGGTTGTCTTATGAAGTATCCAGTAGAGCATTTGATATGAAATAAAAGGCTTGTGGAGGGGCAGCACAACACACCTCAGTCAACATTCAGCGCAATTGTAATGACTAGAGACATTTGTACTTGCAGTCTGTCACATACCAACCATTGTGTTGTTTTTTTGCTGATATTCTTCTCGTCATAGCAATGATGGGCAACAAAAACTGTAGGATATTTGACAACTCCAAGAACAAATGAGTTCTTGGTAGCCTATTCCCTGCTTTGCAGCTTTCATTCTCTGTACATTTGCCCACCTTCTAGCTCGTAGTCAATTGATTAAATCAGGTATGGAAATCTCAAAACTGGGCAATATTGAGCTCAACTGAGAGCAGCCCTAGCTGGAAGTTCTCTGGTCCAAATCTGAAGTCATAACCTTGTCCTATTTGTGGCATATTGGAACCATCAGTTTCATTAATCGCAGTAACTGCCATTACTCACACCATTTCCTTCTAAGCTGGTTTGATCTTGTTGCACTATCTGAGATTGCCAGAGGGAGAAAAAGAAGAGAACACAGCTTTATTCAGTTCTGTGAGCTTACTCACAGAGCTCACTTATTGTAAAACTGACTTGGTACTCAGTCTTGTATCAACTGAGCAAAAAAGCACCCATCTATTTCTTGCAAGCAATCATGGTGACATAAAACTGCCCTGTGTCATCAGCCATTTTAGAAAAGCAATAGATCAGTGACTTCAAACATTAGGCAGCAGCCACAGCAAAACACCAGCAATCATGTAAATGTGCAAGAATTTGCAAGCAAAAATCAATGCATTCAAGAGGAAAAAAAAGTCTGTTGAACCTTCCCCCATGATCTGACACAATGACAAGAAACCTTCTTAAAGCCATCTTTGTTTCAGCATATCTATTGACTACAAAAGGAGCTTCCATTGAATCAGATGCCTGCTTTTGCAGTGAGAGGAAAAAAACTGTTTGTGAGCAACCTCAACTCCCATATTCCTGATGCTTGTTATCATGATCTCTGGGCCAATATGATACATTGATTTTAAGGTAAGACTTTTGACAGAAGTTTTGTGAAACTGCTGCAGTCGATCCCATCACCATTATTGTTACAAAGTTTTAAGTACAAATTATTGGTAAGATTGACACAATCGGCAGATCGAATAATTTTGGGTAGGATCCAATTGCAGGCTTGCACAACCTCATAATTACACTAAGACCTGAGACAAACAAAGCTACAGATGTTAGCCTGAGAAGGCAAGAACCAGCTCCTTCAATGTCATATGACCACCTTGTTGAGATCTTTCTTCACAAAACGAGCTCGTAGATGCTTCTCAGCAGTGGATCAGGTGAGAAATTAGAAGTGGATCGGCTTGTCATAGGTGGCCATTGCTGCCTCCTTAAGAGCCTCACTCAAGGTCGGATGGCTATGAGAAGTGCGAGCAATATCCTCACTGCTGGCACCATACTCCATAGCCAGACATGCCTCATGGATCACCTCACCAGCACTTGGTCCCATGATGTGCACTCCAAGAATCTTGTCAGTTTCTTTGTCAGCAATGATTTTCACCATGCCATCTGCATCATCAATGCTGCGAGCACGGCTGTTGGCAATATAAGGAAACTTACCAACCTTGTATGCAACACCAGATGCCTTCACCTGTTCCTCTGTCTTCCCAACACTAGCAACCTCTGGGTGTGTATACACGACACCAGGAACTGTTTCATAATTCACATGTCCAGCCTTACCAGCAAGAAGCTCAATACACACAAATCCATCTTCCTCTGCCTTGTGTGCAAGCATTGGTCCTGGAATCACATCACCAATTGCATACACTCCAGGAACATTTGTCTGGAAACGATTATCAACTTCCACCCTCCCAAATTTGTCAAGCTTCACTCCCACTGCATCCAAACCTAGTCCTTTGGTGTTGGCAATTCGCCCTGCAGATACTAAGACAATATCAGCATCTAGTGTGCTCGGTGATCCACCTCCTGAAGCCTCTAATGATAGATTCAAGCCATCCGCCTTTTCCTCCACTTTCACAACTTTTGTCTTCAACATAAACTTCATCTTTTGCTTCTCCAGCGATCGCTGGAACGATTTCCTGATCTCTGCATCCATTGACGGCACAATTGCATCACCAAACTCCACCACCGTAACCTGGGAACCAAGCCTTCCCCACACAGAACCCAGCTCCAATCCTATGTAGCCTGCTCCCACCACCACCAGCTTCTTGGGCACTTCTTTGAGAGAGAGAGCACCAGTGGACGACACAATTCTCTTCTCATCGATGGTGATTCCAGGCAGAGACTTGACCTCGGAGCCAGTGGCAATGATGATGTGCTTTCCCTTCACCTTCTGTGTGCCTCCTCCGTCGTTCAACTCCACCTCGACTTCATTCGGACTAACGAGTTTCCCCGTCCCCTTGACGTATGTCACCTTGTACTTCTTGAACAGATGCTCCACTCCTTTTGTCAGTCCGTAAACTGCTACATCCTTCTGCTTCATCATCGCTGGTAGGTCCACTTCTACACTCCCAAACTTGACTCCATGTGCGGCGAAATTGTGTTGTGCCCCATGGAATATATGCGATGAGTGAAGCAACGCCTGCAAGAAGCATGAGAATCAAAGAGCTTAAGAAGAGAGTTGGGAACCAAACCTTCGGAAAAATACGGCCATGTAATAACAATAGCCCAATCCCGCAACCAATTCTGCTCTCTCTACTACCTACCTAGCAATCCCCATGTTGCATTCAGTGCGAAACAAAAAATCATCTAGCACCTGAAGACAGTGATCTCCAACGAGAGAAGCAAAACAATCCTCCGCACCACAACTACAAAGTCAGACAGACAGACAGTCAGTTCTACGGTAGATCGAAGAAGGTTGGGATCAAAGGTGCCCCTTTTCCTTTCCCTAGTGAATTTTTTTTCACACAAAAATTTGCATCCTGCATCATCCAGTTGGAATCGACCTTGGAAGGTATGCAGCCGACATTTAGGCAAGTCCCACCCAAAGTTCCACGCTTCTCGATGCAAGTAGTCTTGAAGCCCATCTGCCCAGCCTTGATAGCGGCATAATAACCTCCCGGTCCACCTCCGATAATCACCACATCCATATCCGAATCGGCGTCAGCCGCGTATGACCGCTGCTGTTGGATCCGCCCTCCTGCCACTGCCCACAAATCCCATCGCTGAGTTACTACTCGCTGCAGGAGCTTGCGGGAATTGCCCCTGAGAGCCATTCTCTTCCCCCACACACAGAGGACACACACAACCTCACTCCCTGCACCCCCAAATCTCACAAATCTCTTGCCAAATTTTAGCTCTCCGCGATCACAAGGAGCTGACGCTTCTCTTTAGCAGATCGCTGCGACTCCATCGCGACCCTCCTGCGATCGCTGCTTCGCCATCCGCGCAGTGGACGTGTTTGTCGCTGCGTATGTGTGCACGTGTGGTACGGCAAAACACTGCGACAAAGGGAGGAACAGGAAGGGGCTCTAGTGGCGCGGGTGGCCCGCGATTGTCGAAGGTCACAATTGGCCCACTTTCGGGACTATATTCGACCAGCGCCAGCACTTTGAGGACTTTGGAAAAGACCACTCTTGTGGATTTTGCCTTAATTAAGGGCTTACTTTTATTTTTTTTAAAACAAAAAACATACACAAGTGGGATGGGCACCGAGGGTTCGTGATCCTGCCCGCAAATGACATATGCCATGTGGCAAATGGCCAGATTGATGACAGACCCATGATGTGGGTCAGCCTTTGCTTTTCACCTAAACCTTCCACCCTAAACCCTAGATGGATCCTACAGCATCCTTGATTTTTTTGCATTCTTCATGTGTTCGAGGGAAGAATAGAAAGAAGGGATCCTTTTTTGTATTCTGATGAGCAATACTTTAAAATGCATAAAGTCTAAATGGCGATTTGGTGAACCTTGGATTAACCTTCCCTCCCTCCCTCTCTCCCCCCCTTTTTCTTATCTAAGGTTGTGATGTCTAAAATCAAATCTGAGTTCATGGAGTTTGCCAGGGTTTAGTCATAATTGGAGCTGAGTGTTGAAAAAGTTGAGTTGAGTTTAGGTTAAATATGGTTGTGATTTGGAATTGTAAAATGAGGTGTTTGCCAATGTTTCAGTTTCCCACCTAAATTGGCCGCTTTTGGGTTTTCGGTCAGGTTTGAGTCTGGTTCTTGAGATTCTGCCTAACAGTTTTAGGTGGGGTAAGACTCACCCCAGGACATGAACCAGGTTCTTGAGTTCGGTCATGGTTTGAGTCAGGTTTGAGTCTGGTTCTTGAAGGCCTTTTTTTGGAAGGTCCAGGTATTAGGTATAAAGAAAAAATAAATCTTAGGGTACCCAAGCTAGAATTGAACCTTACATCCTCAAGGTAGACATCCAATAGCCCTGCCTCCAAGTTATCAAAGCAATTTCCATATTAACTATGTACCATGCATAATTATTCTTAGTTGTCAAAGTTTCGAAAGTTTCGAATGGAGCTATGGGACCCCTGCCCCCTCCCTACCTTTTTCTTTTTCTTTTTTTGAGAACTGACATTCGTCTCCCACATCCATAGACTCACCATGGGTAGAGACTTGCTGACCTCAATGTATGTGTTGTGGGTCTTTTTCAAATATTTATATTTTTCAAAAATGATGAATTTTTGTTGGAAAAAAATTACACTGGACAAAATTACACTTCTTCTTCTTCTTTTTCAAATATTATGGCAAATGGCAAAATTTTGGCCCAAATAGAAACACTAGTACTATGTGGTAGGCCAAACTTTGTGGTAAGTACCGTTCATGTAATGTAGTATCATGCAACTTTCTACAATAATTTTTCATTATTGTAGAAATGATTTGGTAATGTGATTTATCACATGTTTAGGCAAGGAATTTCACAATATTTGTGACATCTGTTCAATTGGTATATGAATTTTGGTGGCATACTTTTTAAAAAATCCATCAAGTTTCACTTGTAAACATAAAACTAAACATGTGTCCCAAATGATATCCAAAAGTATTGTCCCAAAACCCCAATATGTTATCTCCCCAATCAGAGTTGAACCCCAACCACAAGGGGTTTTTGTCCGTGCAATAAGGAAGAGCATCTCTACACATACCCCCCTACATGATGAGCCTCTAGTAAATATTTATCACATTCAACATATGTGTTAATTATTTCCTAGTCCCCACCAAAAGCATGAAATATGAGGTATTATACTCTCTAATTAAATTAAGCCTCTAGTAATATTTATCAAATCCAACAGAATGTGTAATTTTTTTAGTTCCTCGGTCACAAACCTGAAAAATGAGTGCAGGCCATTACATTGGCTGCTGGTGGAGCTACTCCATTGGATGCTTAAGAAGCAAACCCTAAGTAGTATTTGAATTTGAATCTCTACCAAAAACAAAAGATTTGTAACTGGGCTTGGACTTCAGCAGGAACCTGGTTACAAGGTTCAGTTCCGGTTCCAGCAAGAGGCTCGTTCAAAGTCTAGTTCTGGTTTTCCTAAAGTTTAGGACCTACAATCAAGGAAATTGAGAACAGGACCCAAAATTAGTGTATAAGAAGAACTGGCCCAAATCCCACAACCAATCAACGCTACCTAGTCTGCGAACATGTAACATTTAGATTACAAACAACTACCCAACCTTCGTTTGGGAAGTTACAACAGCAACTTCTTCCATGTATCATTTAGATTAGAAACAACTACCCAACCTTCGTTTGGAAAGTTACTAGAGCAACTTCTTCCATATATCATTTAGATTAGAAACAACTACCCAACCTTCGTCTGGAAAGTTACTAGAGCAACTTCTTCCATATAAAGAGGAGTCTTCCTTCATATAAAAACGAATAGGTTTTTCTTTTTATTAACTTTAGGTGTGGTTTTCATACTTGAGTGCCGGGGTCATGGCCCCTCCAAATTTAAATTGTTGATTAGTATATAATTGATCAGAACCTGCAAATACTTTATTCCAAGGAAAAAAGGATGGGGGGAGAGGAAGGGGGATACAGCAGGGAGGGAAACAAGAGGAGTCAAAATAATGTCAAGGCTCAGTAAACAGCTCAAGAATAAGTTTTGCCATGGTTCACAATCTAACACAAGTATTTGGGGGGGGGGGGGGGGGGGAGGATTTCCATCATCAAGCATGATAAAAGCAAAGGTAGAAGACATTTTTGATCCTTCACCTACCACCAACAAATAAGATATTGGAGGTGGTAATGGGCGAAGGATTCTCAAGTGATGGAAGTCAAGAGGTACCCAACCCCACAACTACTACTCAACTTAGGGTTAGGATAGCAAAGGCCTTCAACCTTTGCAACATAATTGAAATCCTTTGTCTTAAGTTAGTGGTTAGGACCAAAAGTGGAGGACCTTCAACGCTAGTAATTCCTCACACATTGTTTGGCACAAAGTTGAAAATAAACATCAATTTATTTATGTAAATAGCTAAAGACATCTATCAAATGGGGGAGAAAATGAAATGAGTTTTTGAGAGGTGATCTTGATAACTCCTTTCCTTTGTTTGGGTTACCTTTGATATTGTGAAACCATGCATAGAAGATGCATGGGCCAAAAGATCTATGTGAATGGGATCTATGATGGCAATGTTTACAAGGGTTTGGACCTCATCCTTAGAAATGACAATGTCAAATGATTTCATCCTTAGACTTTTGAAGTGTGGACAAGAGAGAATGTGCAATTACTTCAAAACCACATGAAATCAACTTTCTTTGCAATGGATGCAAACACGCCACAAATGGCATCGTGTGTCCTAATACATTCATTACCATATGAACATCATAATAAATGGATACCCGCAGGATCAATGGGATGGGATGAGTGCAAACACAATGAAAGAGGCTTGTGACTAAGGGATGGGATAGTCTGAATCAAATTCATAAGGTGATGGAAAAGATTGTTAATGATAGGTGACACGTCAATAGGAGCAGTTAAATTATGAACTAGGCGCTTGAGCTCGGGGCTAAGCACGAAAGGATGTGAACTCAATGGATGTTAAACATCCCATCAAAAAACAACGTTGGAGAGGCTATGGCAATGCATATATTTTGAAATAGAATCTTGAATTTGTTTGTTTTATTTGTTGATGAAATGTTCAAAGGAGGAAAGACACCCACTAGGGGGCAAGAGGTCTTGAGTTACTTTCAATTGTTATTGGAAAGGGAAAATACCAAAACTGATGGGAACCAATGTTTCCAACAAAAAAAAAACAAGGTTGAGAAGACCAATGATGAAGCAATTAATGCCCAACTCCCTAAGAATGCATATGAAGAAATGCCAATAGTGAAGTTGAAACCAATACCTCCTAAAGAGATGGGAAGAGAGGCATCGAGCTAAATTTCCTTCAAAACCATCAAAAGATCTTGAATTTATAATATGTTAAGGTCTTGAAATAGAGAGAAGTTCAAGAACATAAGAAAGTTCAAGAACTTTGAAATAGAAAGGATACATTACCAAAAAAAATGATTAAACTTGTAAAAAAACAACACATGAGAATCTCAAAACATCTTTAATATTTTGGACTCATGCTTTTATTTTACAATTTATACAAGGATAATTTTGAAACACAATCGCACTAACAACCATTCACAAGAGGTTTCAACCAAATTTGATTAAAGGTTAGGGATGTAAGTAATCAAATTAGGAAAAAAGTTATGTTGCCCTAGTTCACCCAAAAAAACATGATAACCATAGGAAGTTAAAGAATCTTGGGTTTGATTTGGAGCTTGTTAAGGTAGGACAAAGGAGAACTATGGCTTTAGTTCAAAGCATCAAGCCACAATCCTATTAAAAGTGTGAAAAATGTGTGAAGGGGATAAAAAAAATACTTTGTTTTCAAAAGTAAATAGACTAAGAGATGTCCATGGGAAGAACCCTTGTGTAGAAAAGAGTTTGCTAGATATGCTTCGGGCTCCCATAGTAGTTCAACAATGACTTTTTGTTTTTTGTTTCTAAAACCCAACAACAAACCCAACCTTACAAGCCGTTGGCACCTTCAAATCATATTTAGTTGTACAAGGCCAACATGATGACAACGACCTTTTGTTGTGTTTGGATGCTCACCTTTGTATTTAACTTTTTTTAATGGAAAGAGGCATGAAAGAAAAAGTGTTTTGCCTTGGCTTGGGCTTTGAGTGAATGAGCATAAGTAAGACATGAGGACCCTTGCAATAGTGGCATATACCCTTAAATAACCAAAGAAGTGGATTGGGTTTTTCATAAAAAGCCAATTTATGAAGGTGACCAAACCACTAAAGTGGGTTTTGAAGAGACTTTTGTGGGACATTGCTAATTTTGAATTGGGGAAAAAAAGTGAGGAATGTAATATTTTGGTATCAAAGTGTATAGGTTGTGTTGAACACAATAGAGTAGTGATGATGCTGTCCAAGACTATGGCAAAATTAAGGTTTAGCATTGGCATAACGACCTAATTAGGGAACCCTAGGAGGTTCTCTATCTTTTTCCTTTTTAATCTTCTTAGTTTGGTGTTGTTGGCTTTACATATTGAAAATTGTTGTGCAGAAGTAAGTAGTTTTTAGAAAATGGACCTATTTGTAATCATGTTCTTAATAAACCTCTTTTCTCATGGGCATAAAACACCCGATGTTTCTTAGTTCATCATGTTTCATTGAATCTCATAATTCCCATCACCCATTTGCACTTTCACATGCCACCACAAGTTCCCATTACCATCCCCTAACCTTACATGTGAATTTGGGGCCCTAATTTTAGACTTTCTCAATCCCCTTAAATAATGCACATGTAGGACCTTTTCCCCCTTCCACTTTATCAGCCCCTATAATTGCTCATGATCAAACCCCCAACCTACCCCCATTTCCCCAATATGTTTGCAATCTCCACATATAGCCTTTTGCCCCACTTGTGGATGTCAATTTACCTTTCAAGGGTTAGTCCATCATTAATGTTTATATCAAACATTCAATTCATCTAATCCAAACCCATGTAACCATCATGGTTCAATACCTTCCTTTATTCCCACCTTGCATGCATCAACCTTGGTTTAGGTTTTGACATTGGATGTCCTCATGTCCTTCCATTGAAACTTTTGTCATTTTTGACTGTATAACCACATCCTTGGCATTCTATGGCATGATGTACAAATGGCATTTCATTTTCCATTAGATAAGCTAACATAAGACCCCTATGATGTGACAACTTAGCATTTGTTCCTCTTATTACCCCAATGGTAGCTTGTTTTGTCTTTTCAAAGTAAAGCAAATGGGCATAAAAAAACATAGATATGATTCGAATGATTTCTATCATGCGTTTGGGAAAACTTATAAGAAGAATTTTTTTTATGAACCCAAGTTTTAGCAACAAGTTTGAACTCAATGTGTCCAACTCATAAACACCTTTTCTATAGTATAATTTTTGGACGTGTAGTGGAATATTTTCGAACAACTTACATTTTAACACCATCTTTTCATGCACCCACATCCTTAGACACCACCTCAATTTTCATCATTCTACATCCTAAATTAGATAGTTTCTTCTTGTTTTTCCTCAAAAACTATAAACTAAACTAGGACCTCAAACTTTGGTTTAATTCCTCCAAGTTAACATTCCAATGCATGTTACATTTATTTGTAAATGGTCATTTTAGAATGGTTTTTCAAAACCTCTAAGACTATTTTCACCCAAAAATTTTCATGCATGGCTTTTCATAATTGTTTGAAATTTATTCTCATATTGCATAAGGTCACATTTCACATTGAATTGCCCATGTCCTTGAAGCAACTTGCCTTTTAGCCATGACCAAGCCCTTAGATGGAGTTCATCATATTATTGTGGGGGAAACATTGTATTAACTCACAAGTCATGTTTTATGCCTTTAATTTCGTCATGCCTTTATGACACATTTTTCCTTGTAACAATTTGGAATAGCAACCAAAGGTGAATATGGAACAATAATCTATGGCATCATGTGCACCTTCGGCCTTCACCCCAACTAAGTTGTTCTCCAACTAAATATGGCAGATGCTTTCAATTCATGTCAACAAGGGCCATATTTCAAGAACTTTGTGCAACAAGTGGGGACATAATTCAACTAATCCCCTTTGTTCATGCATTTTATGCATTTGTGTTTCCCCTATTTTGTAATCACTATAATTGTGAAGACAATGTCATAATCGATCATCCCATCTATCATGGGTACCCATCAAAATGATCACATGGTAAGGGCATTATCACCTTAACTCATTTTAAAGCATTACGTTTTACAACTAGTCATTTCTCTTTTTATCTATTTTCATCCATTGCAAATGACATTCACATCATAAGCTTCCCCTCAATTATGTCATCTACATATGAGCATTTCTAGATTGAACTCCATGCAATGTCTTTTTATCCAACCTTAAAAATGTGACATGTTCCCCCTCTGGCATGTCACTTGATTTCGAAACCCCACCCCAATTTAACACCCCTCTAGAAGGAATTAAAATCTCGGGACTTCCATTGGGCACCTCATCATTCACATCGTCCTTCATAAAAAATGCCTTGTTAAAAGATGTTCAACATGTTAACATTATTCTTAAAATGAATGCATTAAAAGAAAAAAGGCCAATATGTGACCAACATATTAACAACTACTTGCAACTATTTAGTTTTCGCAATTAAACTTTTACCTTTAAAATTAATGTAACATCATGTTAACATCAACCAAATCACCTACGACTAACTTGCAACTAGTTTGCAACTAAATTAGTTTACATTTATATATCCGTTGGATTTATCATCCAAAAATAACCATCTAAAGTCCCATTAGTCGCAAGCAAAATGGTGTTTAGTCGCAATTAATATATGTTTATATACATCAATTATAATAATTATTTGATTTATGATTAAACTTCATGTTCATATTATTTTTATTGTAATGAAAATCATTGATATGATTATAGCAATTCTACTAATTTCATTACATTAAATTATTTATAATTTCAAATAAATTAAATATATTCCAACATGTACTATTTTATTCAATCTTTTTAAATTTTTAATAAAAATAAAATTATTTTAATTAATAATTATAAAATCATAATAATTTCTTTACTTGTACATGAATTATAAAATACACTTAATTTATAATTCAGCTTAATTATTCATAATTTTAATTTTTTTATATTTTTTAAAATTAAAATATTGCCACTATAATTAACTAAATTAATTTAATTTTTATAATTGTAAGAATTACATTCTAGTATACTAGAATATTTAATTATGTACTTACAATATATAATTATTAATACGTCATTAAAATTTTGAATAATTTTAATGAAAA
>Ga0209611_10000253_pt1 | contig 71517 bp, 50 predicted proteins | sample S1TSphgellanicum_3_FD_187693 | JGI IMG/M metagenome (GOLD analysis project Ga0209611, IMG submission 187693) | Host-associated microbial communities from peat moss isolated from Minnesota, USA - S1T2_Fc - Sphagnum magellanicum MG (SPAdes) (version 2) | ecosystem: Host-associated > Plants > Peat...
AAAAAAAAAAAAAAAACAGATGATCTGGAAATTAAATCTATAACCTTGCAACAAGATAAGGAAAGTCTCCAATGACAGGTATAGGTACAAGAAATAATAATTTTAAACTCAAAGAAGAGTTTCAAATTATTGTGCATTAATGGGATGAAACTATGAAGGAAAAGGACATAACCTAGGCTGTGTCTAACAGATCAATCTATAATCTGCAACAAGAAACAACAAGGATAAATAAAGTAATGAACTCAATCACAATTATGGAGCCATATTTGTACAAGCATAGATTAAAGGAGTCTGATAATTTACTAATGCAAAACACAATTTTGAAAACTAAGCAAAAGTCCTTATAATTGTAAGCATCTAATGTTGACACTTGGTGGAACTTAGTTCAAAATATGTTTTAGACAAATTTACAAACCTTGTTTGATGAAGAGAAGGCAGATGAAGCCAACTCCAAAAGAAGGCTTAAAACATATAGGGAAGCATATCTATGAACCATACCGACACAACCATGTGCGGTAGTGTTAATTTTTAAGAGTTGCGTCAGGGTTATTTGAGTGGGGTAAGGTTATTAGGGGGCTTTTAACAACTTCATAGGGAATGATGAATGCACTTGGTGCGTGGAGGGGTTGTTTCATTTTTTATGAAGTGGGTTATTAGTGATTAAGGTGTTGGGTTAGTTCTTTTCTTCAACAAAAAGTTGGTGACCATAGTTTTGGGAACTTTGTTGTGCGAATAGGGGCGAGAAATTTCTAGAGGGTTGGGGGTTGAAGTAGACACCAAAATTTGTGGTGTTTAGCGTAACATTGGTCTTGTTCTAGTATTTAGTGAACAACAAGGATGTTAAAAATTCTTGAAGAAGTTAAAGGGATGTTAATGAAAGGTCTAATAGAGATAGAACAATCTTCAAGCCATTTAACATAAGGTTAATCTATGACAACTCAACGATTAAATAGATAGTATGATAGTGTGCCAATGGCAACAAGAGTCTCATAATAACTGAAACATTTATTTATGTAGTGAATGAGTTCAGCAAGGAGCTACAAGTACATGTGAAATCCTAGGCTATGCCATGGTGATAGTTCATAACTGTAGGAAATTTAGGATGCGTTGGAGGTGCGAACTAGGTAGTCCGCCTTGCTATTAGGAGGAAGTCGACAAATCAGACTGCGCAACCAACGATAATGTCCAACGCCGGGAATTGAAGACCATGCAAAGATAAAAATATCTTTAGTTTTGTAACAACCTTCATAAACGGTCTTAGGTTCGTCACCAAAAGCGGGGTCGACTTGCAACAAGATCACCAGAGTGTGAGAGTTTGGAAAAATACGATAGTACCAGGCTCGAGGGGGTTCAACTTCAAAACGAGCACGCATTTCTCGAGGTTTGGGTTCTTCATCTCGAGGATGTTGTGTTAGGGTCAAATCTAAATATGACTCCGAAGGCGGTTCTTCATTCGTTTATGCAGCCTGGGGCCCATAAAATGTGACCATGCACAACGCCATAATTTCAAGGAGAGGGAAAAGGTCAGATCTTCAATCAAAATCAAATTGACAATGAAGGTGTGAAGGACTTGTTACATTGAAGTGCACAGTCGTAATTTATAAATTAAGGAAAAAGAAAAAAAGGCGGGAGTAACAGCCTAAAACCATGGTAAAGTAAAATCGTAGGTCAAAGGAAAAAATTGAAGGTCTGAGTAAAGTTTGTTGGGGGGAAATGGGAAGAGGTGTAAAGGTGTTTTCCTTCACTTTCCATTGGCCACCAAGCTTTGGACCTACCTTCACTTCCTTTCTCCTTCTCTTTAAAAAGCGGACTCGGATCATTGCGAGCTCTCTATTTCCCTGGACATAATTTTCAATTCAATCTCAAATACTTGTTCCCACAAGCTTCTTTAAGAGGAAAAAAATGATTAGTCTTGGGAGGTGGGAAAAAAAAGGAAAGTATAATGGAAATCTTGTAATAGTTTTGGAGGGATGGAAGTGAGTAGTCATAGTATTGGGAAGTTGGAACTTTAGAAAAGATCTCACAAACCCTTTCGGGTTTGGTAGTATAATTCCTTACTGGTTTAATTATAGAGCGTAAGATTTGGTAGCAAGTTACGCCTTGTAATTAGCTTTCTAATGAGCTAAGGCAAGATGAATTTGAATAATGTATGTGTTAGAAATGGTATTTCAAGTGATTGATGGTCTACAGTCAAGTTGAACCAATTACCTTCATAAAACCCTCTCGGGTTTGGTAGTATATCTCCTTACTAGTTTAGCTGTAGATCTTAAGATTTGGTAGGATGGTGTGCTTTGTAGTTAACTTCCTAATGAGCTAAGGCAAGCCGGATTTGAATAACCTATGTGTTAGAAACAATATTTCAAGTGACTAGTGGTCTGCAACTATGTTGGACATGGTGTTGAGTTCTTAAACATTGGTTCAAATGAATGACAATTTGACATAAATCCTAGAATGTGGAATGTGTGAGCTTGAAAAATATATCTATTAGTTCTGATCACAAATTATGCATAGGAAGCAGGCTACTTAATTTCAATTACAAACGCAAGTTAACATTTCGAATTACATTTGCATTTTTCCTTCACCAGTAGCATTTGTGCTTTCAAGCATAGTCACCTTGTAGAACCAGGAGGAAAAGGACAAAAAGTCGCTTCACAATATCTAAAATTCAAATATGAATCACCTTCTATAACTTTTGAGGACAACTTCAATACTTCAGATTTTAATCAATATGAAGCAAGTCTAAGTGGAGAGGCTTAAGAAGTTCAATCAAGTTCACTTGTAGATTTGAAAGGAAGAGAAACTACAAAGGAGGTTATGGATGAACAGACTATAGCACAAGTTGAAGGGTAGGTCTCAGTAAAAGTCTTAGTAGAACCGAAAGCACAATAAATATATGCTCACACAAAATCACTAAACTATGTTACAACTGTGGATGTATCTCTGACCACCTCGTTTATTATAGCAACTATAATAGTAGCAACTTCATAGGAGGAAGGAGATAATGGCCACACATAGACCATTATAAAAGTAAAATAATAAAAGTGACTACAACCAATTTCATAGATTGAACTAATTCATGTAATGGAGGATCAGTAGTTTGTAAAACCACAGAGTATAGTTGTAGAGCAGACAACCATAGAATAAACAAGAATAAAAGATGGTTTATTTTGTAGTTTCTAGGTTCTTTTAGTTCAAATATCTTTAATAAGATTTCAAGGATGGAATCCAAAGTATAGGGGTGGTAATGTTAAGGGCAAGATTGTACTGTAGTAATCAAACCAAATAAGCATAGGGAGTAGGCACTATGATGTCTCTTCTGAGATAGGTTACAGGGCAAGTTTAATAAATACAAGGTAGGTGAGATTAAGACTGTTGAAGTGGAGTTCAAATGGTGTTTTAAGAGGGAAAGTTGAAGATGAAGAAGGTTTTGGATATTTTGTTTAAGGGGTCTATCCTAACTAGGTTTGTTATTTTTGGGAATTTCAATATTGGGAGTACAAGGAAGATAGAGAACACAATAATAATTATGCATATGGAACAATTTTGAAAAGGTACATAAAGTTGTGGAACTATGAACTTGGATTTTTTGTTTTTTGTTTTTAGTTTTTTTACAAGATTTGTTTTGTTTTTTTTTTTAATACCAACATTATGAAAAATTAGGTCCTTTACAACTTGTCCTATGCAATTAAAAAATGTCCTTTAGAACTAGTTTGAGTTGCAAATTAGTTCTAAGAGACATTTTTTAATTTCATAAGACAAGTTGTAGAGGACATGATTTTTCATAGTGCAATATGAGTAATAAATTGTGGTAGCATTATGACAAATTCATAACTATGTAAATATTGGGCTGTGAAAACATGTTGTTAAGAACATTTTTAAAAAAAATTAGATTTTTAATATAGATTTTGTATAACTAAAATTGAATATGTACAAGAACAAAAAAAACTACAATTAAAACCATAATAAAATATTAGGATTTACCACCCTTAGCTATTGATATTAGGAGGTCTCATCTACCAAGAAAAGTAAAGGGAGTGCTTTTAACAAAGCGTTCAACTATGCCTTGAATTCAATCCACTTGGCTTCCCTCTTACCCATTTTCTACCTCCATACTAATGCCCCCAACTTGAGTAGGACATGTTTTTAGAAGAAGGTAAAGTAGTTTCACATCTACTACCACCATTTTCATTGCATTATTCTTCCACTTAGCCACTTGAGCCTACAAATTTTCCACCACTTTTGTTTGGTAGCTAACTTTTGTCCTTAGCTTCATTACCATCTACCTTGATTGCCTTAACTCCTCATGTAATAACACTACTGCCTTGGTTTTTTGCTCTCCTTCCTCCACAACTATTTTACCATTTTGGTTCATGGTGGTAATTACTTTTTCACTAAGCTCACTAAGGCGTTCAATGAAGGTGTCCTTGTCACCCCTCTCCTACCTATCATGCTCCCTAAATGTAACAATTTTGTAGTTCAAGTGAAAGTATTTTTCAATCCACGCATTATTTATCTCTTGCTAATAATTATCATCTACCTCCAAATCATTAGAAGAAAATCTTAAATTTATGATTCCATATATGATTGATTTTGTAGTTATATCGAACATTATATGACTAAAAGCCTTTAATTGTAATAGATGAATAGTAAAGGACAAACAATCATTGAATGTTTAACTTGGCATTTTTCATCCTATAATCATTAAGGGTGAATGCACAATTGACTGTTTCAATATCAACATAAATTACACTCCCTATAAGTCCATACAAGATTCTTTAAAATGATTCAAACGGACATGGTTGTTAATTTTTAAAACGTTATTATTCTAATATTGGAATAATACATCTTCAATCACCTACAAACCTTCCCAAATCTATGTGAAAACTTGTATTTAATATAACTAATGTCATTTTTTAATTTGGAAGTCCTAAAAGGAAAACCCCCAAATTCTAGATGAATAATGACCCATGTAAAGTTTTCAAACATATGTTTTTGAGACAAAGAAATTGAAAAAAATAATGTTTTTGAAAACTTTACATGGGTCATTATTCATCTAGAATTTGGGGGTTTTCCTTTTAAGACTTCCAAATTAAAAAATGACATTATGTTTTTGAGACAAAGAAATTGAAAAAAATAAATAAATTACAACTCCTATGAACTTATGAAAATATGGTCAAATTTTAACCATTCAAAAATCTTTAACTATTAGACGGTTAAAGTTTTCAAAGAAAAGATTCTTGATATGAATTTATCATCTTGTATTACATCATATGTTGAGTCCCAATAACAAATTTGGAATGTGAATCAATATTATTTTTTCCATTTTGTGATGGTCTAGTTAGATGACTAGTCCATATTTTTCAACTTTAAAAGTCCATTATTATTATGTAAATGAGTTTTTTTATCAATAAATAATCACACAATTCTTTTCATAATGAAGTTGTTAATCTAAATCCAAGTCTCAATTAGTAGATATAAGGACATATTGATCACCATATGAATTTGAATAAAAAGTACTTAGGGAAAAAACATTGTTTTGTTATAAAAGTGAACCACTCAATTATGCATCTACCTTTAAGGACAAGTCATAGAGAACAAGCCATATATAATGTTAAAGTGTCATATAATGAATGATTAAAATATGATTGGCAGACATTAAACCATTTGATTACTAGAATTTATACTTAAATTAAAATCATTTTTTGGATTATTATTAAAGTATATTTTAATAGGTAGGTACGTAGGTAGGTAATAGGTCTAGGTAGGTTGAAAAAGGCATGCAGGTAGGTAGGTACATAGTAGCTTAACCTAACTTACATAACCTATGTAACCTACCTATGTTACCTTAGTCTAGCCTACTTACCTTAACCCTTTAGTAATGCACATAGGTTGTAAGTTTTAGGAATCAAAAACCTTTCACCTTCACAATGATCAAAGTCCTTACCGACGGACTACAACATCAAAAGGTGTTCAATTTTGATCACGTTTTTTTATTTCACATGTTTATTTTATATCACTACAAGACTATGAAATAGGTAGCAAGTGGTAAAAGGGTCATCAAATTTTTAAAAGATCAATTTGTAAATCATGATTTAAAACATGTTCAATGGAATATATTATTTTAATGATTCATTAAAAATGTGTTATCAATGTTCACTACTACAAAAATGGGGTTTAGTTTAACCACCCAATTCATTATGGGGCTTTAAAAGTGAACTACACCACCATAAATCACCATTTCATTGTGCCATTTTACTTAAAACTGAATTCGGTGACCATATCCTTGCACCATTTCACCTTGGGTGAAACTTGAGACATTCTTGCCCATGTCTAGTAGAAGCAATTTGCTAGGGTACTAATTCACTAAGGTCAATTTTTTTGTATTATCCAAATAATTGTTTTAATTTTAAATAAAAGCTTATAATTTGTTATTAATTATTATATTGCATTATGGTTATGTATAAAATTATAAATATATTCATGTTAAATATAATGTACATGTATTTAGTTATGTATGTTAAATGTAACATGATATTATATTTAATGGTTAACACTAGGTAATAACCAATATATTACAAAATATTATAACTAAATACAATAGATAGTATTATTTGTTGACATAAACTATTAGTTATTTTATAACGTAATATGAAATATTAATACAAGTTTTTATTAATTAAGATCATATTTTTTAACTCTTTTTTTCCCCATAAATTCATTTGCATTAAAAAAATTGGAACTTGTTAAATCATATTTTTTCTTATAGAAATATTTTGTGAACTTTTCTTAAACAACACAATTCAAATGTGTTTTCCTTTACATGGTTTGAAATTTTATGTTTTTTAAAAAGATATGTGTAGACCTTTGAAAAAAGTTCAAGAGTGAATTTTCATTTATTTCATTGGAACAAGATATGAGAAATAGAATATATGATAAAGTTTGATTTGTAAAATAATCTTGTGTAATTGTGATATATCCAAATTTTTACACCTTTTATCACAAAGCAAAGTGGTGGTTGGATGCTAAAGACAATGGAATGTCTTTGGGAAACCAATGTTTAAACCTTGTTACTAACAGTTCCATATATGGATTGTATATTGACCATATACATACCATATTTTGATAATATTGTTAATAACATATAATAAAATGTTGTAAAATATGGCAAATTCACTAATAGTGAATTCATTATGTTTGTAACAACTAGTCCCAATCACTTAGGGACATAAGGAATTCAACAAATTTAATGTGTAATGAAATTGAGACAATTTCATTGAAAACCTAATGAATTTTTGTGAACTTGGTCACACCCTCTAATAGAGGTTTTAAAAAATCTATTTTCAATTTACTTTCCAAAGTTTGTATTACTATCACAATTGCACAAAGTAATTCTTTTCACATTCATGGGATATGATTTATAAAATTCAAACATATGATGCATGTTTAATCATTGCATATAAATGTATATCCATACACACAAATTTAAAACTTTTTGTTAAAACCTACTTGACATCTATTTGAAACAAAAATCCAAATTGTAAAAGTAAACATCAAAATATATTTTTTAAAAATAAAAAAACCTCTTCTTATAATGCAAAATTTGAAAATTAATGCACATTAACTAAAAAATCTTATCATTGATCATAAATACTTTAAAACATTCAATTTTCCTTAATTTTACAATGGTTTTTGTTGTTACTTTATGTTTGCTTGCATGTAATTTTGACAAAGTACATAAAATATTCACTTTGTTTCACTTACACCCATATTGTTTTTGAATTTAAAGTATAGGATTCAAGGTTGAGGAAACACTAAACTTGCTTCATCATGACAAAAAAGATAACCTGAAAACTATTTGTAAATACCATTGTAAATTGCAACCTTTGTAATAATCATTTTCTCATTGCTTATCCCAAAAACCCATATTCCATAAGAACCTTGATGTTTTCTTCTCAAAATTTCTAGACATGCATGCTAAGAACACTTTGCTTGTAGATGATATGTTGTATAAATCTATATTTAATGATTCTTATTGTGTTATATTTTTGGAATTGTTTGAAGGTTCACATAGTGATGGAAATTATTTGTTTTCCATTGTTCTTCCTTACTTGGTCTCCTTTCATTCCTTTGGATTTAATGTTCAAACTTACATTATGCATAATCCTTTTTGGACTATTAGAAGCATAAGTCGTAATGATCCTTATTATAATATGTTATTTCAATCTTGTAACAATAGTTATGAACCAACATCTGTACAAAAGCAAATTAAAAAAAAAAGAGATGTAATATGTTTACTACTATTCTTACTATGATAATTTTTAACTAGTTTATGATTCATGTATTGATTAAAATAATATGTTTAAATTGCAATTGAATTTTTCTAATTAATGTAGTTCAATATTTTCTTTTTGTTTACTGCCCCACTAAATTTTTGCTCTCTTTCTTTAATCATTTCAAAATTTTGATCAAATCATTGCCTTCTCTCATTTTATTATTAATGAATCGCATGATGGCCACAAGGATTTTTCTTTGTCAATTTCATGTGGTTTTTTTATGTGTTTCAACTTCTAAATGTTTTAATATTAACATGAACCACATTTGTTGTTTTGTTGACACATCTTGTTGTTCTTATAGTTCAAAGTTTCAAAATGTATTTCAATGATGAATTCACGTTTACAAACTTCTAGACCCAAAAAATTATTAATTCTCAACGTCAATTGTGTGCTGTGTTATTTTTCACATTTTGTTGTTCGACATGGGAATGCATGAGTCTTTGGAAGAAATATTAACAATAGTAAAATCGAAGTGAAAGTTGGAGTCGAGCTTTTCTTCTCTACGACATTCAACTATTTTTACATTGGAATTTGGTCTTATATGAAACTTGAAGATGTGTTAGAAGTTTTTCCCATGCTTGTTCCTAAAAAATTATTGGATTGATTTGCTTTCATTTGGGGATGTGAACAATGCTCCAAGATGTGTGGTGAAATTTCACTTGAATCCCATTATTATTTAATGGATTTGAAATGAATGTATTATGCTTGCCGTTGACTACCTTATGGGAAGGAGGATCGAACATTTTTTTATTAACAATGAACCCAACAAGGCATTGCAGAATTTAAAATGGAATGGTCTTTATCTTGAATCATTCAAAGGACATGTTATCAAAGAACAAGGTACAATGGTTGGACCTCGCATTCTGTTTATGGCCCCCCTTTGGTTGAATTACCATTGGACAAGATAATTCGAGTTCATTATGACTATATGGTCAAATAATCTAAGCCTCACTTGAGTTCCTTTTCAAAAAAATATTAAATTGGTTTGTCCAATGTATGGATAATGATAGTGGCATTGTTTGCAATAACTAGCCCTTTTTAGGTTTAAGCCTAAGTCATTTATTTATGCAAGTCAATTATTTTTATAATTTTTCTATATTGGTATATGTTTCTATGCACCCTTGGGCAATCTTGTCCTTAGGTGGTACCATTAGGAATGTCACACCTTGATTTTCTTGGACCCATTAAACGTTGAAAAATCATAAGAAACATTTAAATGAACATTTTCATTAAAAAAAATTTGGAATACATTTATTAGGTTCCATATATTTTGAAATTTCAATAATGTCAAAAATATTATGTATTTTGATGTTCCTAATCATTTCATTTTTAAAAAGTTTCAAAAACGTAACACTTGTTTTTTCCTTTGAACTGTTTTTTCAAGAACACAAATTTGGAACATAATTTATGAATTTTTTTGATGAATGTTTTTTCCTAAGGTAATTTGGAAGTCTTTTTATTTTTAGGTTTTTATTTGGAAATTAATTGATTAAAAATGATTTAATTATGAATTTCCAAATTGAAACTGTCGATTTATTAAGGGGCCATTTTAATTAAGAATATAAAATTTTATAATTTTCCAATTTTTTAAATTTCAAAATAAAATTCAAGCCATTTATTAAAGCTTGAAAACGATAAACATGAAAAAATAATAATTTATAATTGTGAAAACATTTAACAAAAAGGGCCTAGAAAAATGATTTGGCTGTTTTTGGTTCTTTAACCATTCCTTGAAGTGGTTCCTAATGGTAACACCCAAGGATGGGTTTGTCCCCCTATTTTTTAGTATTGATTAATTTTTTTGCAATTGGTTTGGACTATTGTTTGTAACCTACATGACATTGTTTGTAACTTTGAAAGGGAGAAAACAATGTTGGCCATTCAAATTTTTATTTCAAAATGGTGCTAATGTTGTTGCATATTTGACCATGGGCAATCACAAATCTTTTATTACTACAAGGATTTGACATTATCTTTGAATTTATCCTTGAAATTTAGATTGTTTAAGTTTTTTATGAAAAAGGATTTTATTAATATGGATTTTTCATTTCAAAACTCTCCAAGAAATCAATATAATTGTTTTTGACAACTTGGTGGCCATTAGATTTAATTTGTCTCTAAAAACTTTAATGAAGTTTTTTTTTCTTGTTAAAATTTTGGAACTTTTTGTCCCTCTAACATGTTATGTAATTTGGATTTTCTAACTATTGCAACTACTTTTCCTCTTATTATAGGCATGGTTAATGTGATATATGTAAATTGAATTTTATAAGATCATCCTCCAATTTTTTTTTGCTTTCTTTTAAAAACCTACCATAGTGTTTTCAAAGTTTGATTTGTAAACATGCATGTAAATTATTTTTTTAAAAAACTTTTCCTTGTGGTCTTGGTGGCCATCAAGTCATTTATACTTGAAAGATTCAAAAACATTCATATGGATTCCAAGGAACTTAAAATAAAAATTCATTTGATCCAATTTTAAGTTTTGGTTTTAATTTAGGGCATTTGAAAATGTACACCTGTTACGTTAGATGGAGTCAATTTTGCAAAGAACTATCAAAAAGACTCATGTAATAAAAGAATTTCATTGAAAAAAAAATGAATGATAAGAACATATCAGCCACACTCAAAAACATTAATGTACATTTAAAAATGTGAAAATTTTAAATTTTAAAAATTCAAAGCTTTAAGAGTCATTTACCACATATAAGTGGGATATAAATGTACATGATGTATTAAAAAAAGTTATAGCTTAGAGTAGAATAAAACTAAAGAATTCATGTAAAATTTTAATTTTTAGTGATGACTTAAAATTTGGATCATTTTTCAAGTTGAAACATTGAATTTGTAAAGAATTTGCACACTTTTAAAAATTCACATTTATTCAATAATGACTAACAAAAAAAGTGTGATGCATTGGGGAAAATTTTAATATTTTTTAGAACAAGTTACAAAAAAATTCATTCAAAAATTCATTTGCATATAAAAGATTTTTTGAAAAAAAGGACTCGCAATTCTTTTCCAAAGTAGTCCTTTTGGCTCCTAGTTACATGTTTTGACCCTAAAGGATGGGAACATAACTATGTTTGGTTATAGGTGTACAAGATTCATTTGTCTCTTGAGGAGAGGTGTATGAACCTTCACCTTTGCATGCAACATAATCTATGTATGTTTAATTAGTACATGATAAAGTTCATCGTATGTTTTACAATGGGTAAACCCATGAGCCAAGGACATTCTTGAAATAAAAAGATAAACTAAGTTTTTTTTCATCCTAGGTAGGTCCGAACTAAGTATAAAAATTTGCTTGCCCTTAGGACCATGTCTTTAATGAATATTTTAAAATAAATAATTTCATAAAATATGCTTAAAACTTAAAATCATGATTTACAAATCAACTTTTAAATTATTTTGATTCTTATTACACAAAAAGTTGTTGCATTATAATATAATGTAAATTAGGTGTACATAAAAAAAATTTGCATAAAAATGTCATTTTCAAATCATTTCAAATTTTCTTTAAAATCTTTTATGCAATGAAAAACATTAGTTACATTGTGTAAAAAGTGCTTTTTAATATCCTATACTTATTATATTCAAAATGTTCCCATAATAAATTAAGAATATTGTTTTACAAGATTATCAAAAATTTCAACATCAACTTAAACAACCACTTGCCACAATGAAAATTAAACAAAGGTTGCATCTTGTAGTGGTTCCTTGTACCCAATTTGGACCTAGAGGCCCTTTATTCTAGGAATGCTTTTACCCTAGTGTTTTACCTTACACATAATGCCCCACATGGTTAGTGATCGCATAAACCAAAACCACCCTTTCACAAGTGCTCAAAATGACAAAGTTTTATGTGTTTTGCCAAGTTGTTTTGAAATTAATGTGTTTGCAAAGTAAATTATTTTGTTACATCACAAAATTTAAAGGTATCCATTCTAAAGGTCTCTTTCCGTTGGCCTTTTGTTAGCACAACATGAGATACATAGTACCTTAAGGGATTTGACAATAATTAAATTATTCTTTAAATTGTTGATTTTTGAAATTTTCATTATTTCAAACTATTGAAATTTCAAAATTTTCAAGCTACACACTGTTGAAACTTTTGGACCCCCAAAGGTTATAAACCTTGGTCATTAATATGTTATCCTATTTTTTTGTCATTGCAATTTTGTACGCATGATTTCACTTGGGTGATAATGCAACTTCAAGTTTTGGTGGATAATGGGATATTAAGGTGTAAATGTTTGGTGGACATCATTATTTAAATGCCAAATTTTGACATTTGAAATTATTTCAAAACACATTTCATCTAAAATCATTTTTCAAAGTTTTCACCCATTTGTAACCTTAATCCTCCACAAATCCTAGTGAAATCCACTACATTTTGAAGTTTATAAAAGTGAACTAAAGGATAATGAACAAGAATCAACAAACATAAAATCAAATGCAAACAAGAATTTTAAAATGTAACAATTGAATGAACATTATGTATCAAAATGGATGAAGAACAATAGACATCTTTGTTCACGCCAACAATATTAATCATTTGTTAAGTGTAAGTCAATAATCTTGGAGAATATTATATAAATCAAATGGGTGAAATTTTTTTAAGGTGTACCACACATGATGGAAAGGGCCTAGTTTTTATTGTAGTCCTATTTTACTCTATATTTTGATCCCCATAAAAAAATAATGAACCAAAAGTTGTCAAAATTTTCAAAAGGACTATATTTTAGACTATTACAATTTTAAATTTCATCATAATCATTCAAAAATGTGTTTTTACATGGTAAAAAAGGACTAGATAAAAAAGACAAATAAAGACAACATTGTGACAAGATTTTGGTACACTTAAACAAATTTGCACCCAAATTTATTTAATATATAAACAAATAATTGGGCATTAGGGTTATCCATTAAGGTATTATGGTACTCTAATGATAACAAGACAATAAAAAACAACTAAAATCTTGGTAGGTGCACAAACATTCATTTTTTAATGGACCATGTATTTAGTTCATTTCAAATTTTTGAAAAGTCCAAATGACTCTTTGAAGGTTGAAAAATTGAAAATCAAATTGATTTGGGATCATCATATGATATAACAACAAATATCGACAATGTTTTGTCTCATTAGATGATCCAATAAATAGATGACATTCCAATGTGTTACCTCCAATTCAATGAAAGACTTCATGTAACCACCAAGTTAGTAGCATAAAGGATTTTGGCCCTTAGGTAATAGGTCCATTTTTATATGAGAATTTTTGAAAGATGATATTTTTGCTTGTGTTGAAACTTGAGATTAGTTATAGAGTTATAATATCTTGAAGGATTTTGGTTTCTTTTAGAGGATTTTTGGAAGATTATATTTTTGGATGGTGAAATATTTGAGTTTCCATAATTCTTCTTTTGCCCTAAGATACTTTTTAATGTACATGGCAAGGCCACAGTGTGACACACACCTTGTTACCACAGTGTCAGTGTGTGTGTGGTTTTTTTTCCAAAATGGTGAGGTAGGTGGGTTTGTGATCATCATGAAGGGGACTTAGCCAAAATTGACTACAGCTTAGAGGGGAAAGTAGAAAAGCTTAGGAATCATGCTTCATGTTGGTGACATGCTAGAACGTATTGCATAAATACAGATTTTTAATAAATCCTCATAATGTGGCGACAATGTGCAATTTTTTTCAAAGAAAGCTTTTGTATATGTTGCAAGCGCTTTTTTTGGTTTTTATTTGGGTCGCCAGGATGCAAAATTTCGCCAAAAACAGAAACATTGGTTACCACTTACCATCTATTGACTCAGTCAAGTATTGAGTTCTGTTTGAGATGAATTGCATTTTTACATACCTAACAGTTCAACAACGGTGCACAGCCAGTGTGTACTATCAAAAAGGCCAATATTGCAGAGAGCCTGTTTTTTTGGGAGGGTGGGGAAGGAGGAGGAGGAGGAGGGAAACTGCATCACCATTCCTGTCTGAGGATGCTGCAGCTAAACAAGAGACTTTAACAAGTGTTGGAAAATGGGAACAGGCCCCACCAAAAATTTTGGTGTCCAGTAACAAAATTATCAAACCACCTTTGCAAAGGTGGGGAAAAAAAAAGGATATTATGGAAAATCCATAGGTTGTGTTTTTTTCTGTTGGGTGGAGGGAGGAGGGAGGGAGGGAGACTAGTAAAGTACCTTGCCCTAAGGTCAGTTTCGTCAGTAAATAATCCTCCAAATAATGAAATGAAAATTTGTGAAAATATGAAGTTGACATGTTGAATATCATCCTAATTATCATAGGCTACATTCTGAATAATTTCACTACTCGTATCACAATATCATGGTAGATGATGGAAAAATATATAGTTTCAAAATTAAAAAACGAATTCATTTTTTGAAAAAACAATTATTCATTTTGTCAATGTGGAAACTGACCCTAGGCTACTGTAGTAAATGAGCAACGGGTGGGTTTCAGACTGATATTTTCTGACCCCATTTCAGCCTTTCCAAGGGGACTGAAACAGGCTTCCTTTTCCACGCTGGTCGGTGCTGCAGGCAAGCTACTTTGTTACATGGGTAGCTAGTGGGTCCCAGAGCATGAACTGGATCTATGTTGCTGGTACCAAGTAAGTGACAACTACTGGGTTCTTTTTAAGTCTTGTAGATCTTTAGGTGTATATATATATCTGGGGCTTTCAAGTTGTTGGGCATTCTAGCTTTGAATTTCTGTTGCTGCCCCAAACCATAACCTCTAATTCAGCTGCAAACCTTTGAGCCATTAACACCATGCTCAATCTGTTTCCCTGATAGTAAGTGAACTTTTGCAATGGTTTTTTTTTTTCCCTGAAATCGTGACAGAGCAATTTATTTATTGATAATTGTGTTATGTAATCAAAATGGTAATCATTCACAAGAAGATTTAATCAGATTTAGCCATATAAACAAGATATGGAAGTCTAAAAAAATCAAGCATCCTTAGATAACCTATTGTCAAAATCTTTTATATTTTATTTTTGCCAAATTATGGAGAATTTGGGTCACTTATTTTAGTAGAAAAATTGTATTCTTCAGGTTTAAAAAATGACAAAATTATCCAATAAAATAAATCACTGATTTATGGCACTCTTTACCTATTTCATGGAAATAAAAAATGAGAAACTCACCAAAAGAGTTGAACTTTATTTTCCCCCCTTCTGTTTTGGGTTGGGTGGAAAAATATGAAGGAACAAGAGGAGAATACATCTGCCTCTGTGTGTGTGTGTCTCTCTCTCTGTGCATATATAATGAATGAAAATGTGTTGGGAGGTTTAGTTACATCAAATAGAACAGAGTTGGGAGCAACTTTTGTTTTTGTTTTTTTGGACAAATGTTGTCATTTTCTGACCAAAAAAATTGGAAATTTATGTTAGTTGAGTGTAAATTCAACTAATTTATCTTTTTTCAGGAAATTTTTGACAACTTTTTTAATATCACCCAAAAAAAAAAAAAAACCTGATTGGGAGAGTTTTTCACTAATTTCCAGCTAAAGATGGGAAAGAGCAGAATCGATCACATGCAGATTCAATTGTTCCTATCCTTTCCAATTATGTGAACTGATATATGTAAAACAAAGTAAGCCCATTGCCCATTGTCCTTCTCTTTATTTTGTTGTAGTGTTCTTTTGCAATGAAGTTTGGCAGGTCCTTATTGAGCGAGCCCATTGATTAGACAAGGTTCCAATCTAATGCACAAGAGTGTTTTTCCTGTTAATCTATTGTCCAATTATATGGACATGGTGAAGCCAATTGTCACTTCTGTGGCACAACTTAACATATGTTGAGCCTCAGGCAATTTGAAGATTAAGTTATTGTACACCATTTAGGTTTTCGCCAACAGGGGTGGGGAACGTTTTGGGCTTAGAGGTTTAGGGTTTAGACATGGTGTCATTCTTCTGCTCACAACATCCCAAGGGAGTTTAGAGTTCCTAAATCACATCTCTCGTGAGGGCCCATTAAGTGCAGCTGAAAAGTTTACAAATCAATGAACCTGAAAAACAATTACTTTGGATGTTTCCAAAGATTTCACACTCTTGCACGGTTTTGTTGTCTGATCCACAGCTAAAATTCTAAACCCTAAACCACATATTCGGTTTCAAGGGGTAAAAGTCCACAAAACCATAGCACTTGCTTCAATTGAATTGTCACAACTGAGAGACAGTTACAGGTATCACCACTTGTGAAGTGTGTGGTGTTTATTGACAGCTTTTGGTTCCTTGGTATGTGATGAACAGACTTACCCAATTGATAGGGACAAAATCCTGATGCAAAGTTTTTGATTAAAGCAAAACAAATTGTTCAACTACCTTGATGATCATGATTCATATCCCCCTTGTTTCACAATCATAGGCTTTTAGTGTAGGGCAATGCTCTGCCAACATAATACTGGACTGGCATGTCCTGCACAAGGTTGTTTCACAAAACTGATAGCCGGCCTACTAGCTTATTACAACCCCAAGCAGGTTGACAAGAGTCTGGAATTCTATTTTAAATGAAAACTGGATTATGTGACCCAGCACCCCACAGTGCACCACCGCATTGGAAACCCATTATGACTCAGTTCTCGATGAACTACAACTGAGTTACCAAGGATCCACCTTGGTAACCTATCACCACCTCCTACTACCTAGGGAAACTAATTATGTAAGTGGGGTAAGTATGTAAATAGGTAAGGTGTGGTAGATAATTACTAATTACTATGTAGATAGTTAAGTAAGTAAGGCCAGTTTTGTAGCTACTATGTAGTTAGATGCAAGTGCCTGGTTAGTTTAGAGCTAACCACTATGGTTAGCAATGGGACAGAAATACAATGAGAGCATGTTTCCTGTCCACACACCATCCATCCTGCATGGTGCGCTTGTGGCCCATGGGTGCTGTGGTCATCCTGTCACCTGGCATTAGCCTAGGCCAAAAAAAGGGGTACTGAAAATAGTTAGGAATAATTAGGTGGTACGTTAAACAAGAAGAATTGAGTGGAATTTTTACACTATGCAACGACAACCTAAGGTCAATAACCATTGTTTTCACCTCCTAGCATTGAGGATTTTGTGTTGATGAAAAGTTGAAGATGTGTCCCTCTACATAGAAAACCTTGAACTGACATACTAAAGTGAATTCTGTACCTGGCATTGATGTCATTACTCAACCCTAAATAGTAATCAGTTTGCATTTTTATTAATTATTCAAGCCTAAACCCTAACACTAAATAATAATCGGGTTTCGTTTCACTGCTATTAATGACTCAACCCTAAACCCTAGATAATAATCGGGTGTGAAACTCTGGTGATATTCACAGCTGCATCAGAGGACTTTGTTGTCTCAAATTCCATCTGAGCTTGCCACTTTATGAAACAAATTGTGGTGATAATCGGTATCCATAAGCAGAATGCATGTGATACCAAGTTCATAAAAAGCTCAAACTGTTCTTTATATGGTAGAGTCCGATACAGTGGGATATATATTGCTCCCTTCTCAGATACCACCCTTGATTTCTAGTAGAGTTATGACTTCCAAAGATGTGTAACTGCAGAGCTCCAACAGGATCGACCAGCATGGAGTACACACCAATTGTTACCTATTGAGCTTACCTAATAGAGCACCCAAGAGAGCCAGCAATTCGGCACCTTTTCCACATAAACACATCACCAGAAAAAAAAAAAGTACAGTTGAGCTTCAATCGACCCCTTTCCTGTTTACACAACAAACACATTGAGAGTTCATAGATCCAACATTGTGCTCCTCATAAAGACGCCAAATTTACAATATCACAGTGTTAATTGGATTACCCATTTGCCTCAAATCCTCTGAATGATGAAGAAGAAAATATTCTCTTTGTCTTTGTTGCCTTTGATGTTTAGACTTTTTAGTCCTAAAAGTAGCAAAAGTATCCTTACAGAGAGTTCCAAGTTTACGCATCCATTTGTCACCAGTTTACAATAAAAACCAATCTGTTTTTTTCAGGCTTTCCCACTATAACTGAACATGACAACTTGCTGTATTGTGATTATTGTGAACTCAATCATATCCACCCCAAGTCTCTCTTTGGAGCTTTGAGTGCTTTCATATCTGCACCCCCTTACCTCTGTGTTGAAATTAAACTTCCACACCCTGAGTTCAATGCAAGCCTGAAACAACATCGCACACACTTCTGAGCTTCAAAATCCATGAATATAGAGAATCTTTCTTCCACATCTTGTGGCCCCCTGAGAAGTCATATTAAGTGCATTGATGTTACATTGTGAGTACTTTTTATGTACTATGGAATGGTCAAGTCCCTGCCCATTATATTGTATAAGATGCCAAGTGAGCCCATCAAGGCTAGGTGATGCACCCAACATAATAGGCAAGGGTGAGGCTATTCCATGATATTTAAGGTCTAGGGTGGCAGATTCAATGTTTTGTTTTTAAAATTCATGTTCAACAGACACATTTTGGTGACTATTACAAGTGCATGATTATCATGGGAAGGTTATGTCTATAATGTAGTCAAGAAAATGACATAATCTGCCACCTCAGACCTTAATGTTGCACAAAAGACAGTGAGGGGAAAACACCTTGATGAGCTCCAGATCAAATTCCTGAAGCTCCATTTAACACAACCAGCACATTCTGCTGTTTGGCTACTCCATGCAACTCCCGTAATTCTGCTGATTTGTGAGTGCTCAAAACACCACTACAACATATCACATAAATGGGAGAATGCTATGAGTTGCAACGCTATAATGACAAAAACAAAAACATAGCTTAACTTCCTGAGAACTGAACATAAGAGGTTTCAGGTTCATTGCAATGGGGGCCACATTGTATAGTCAATTGCACCTTCAGAAGTTTGAGGTCTAACTTAAGCCCACTTGCAGGACATTTTCCATGCACATTTCCATTGCAGACTCCAAGAGCATCAACCTTCATTTCCTCCAGAAACATTCCGGCCCTCTATCAAGAGGGTGAATCACAGTCCTCACCCAAATAAACCTTAAACTCTGAACCTTAAACCTTAGACCCTAAACCTTAAACCTTAGAATCCCTGAACCTTAAACCCTGAACCTTAGACCCTAAACCTTGAAGCTTAGAACCCCTGAACCTTAAACTCTAGATCTAAAAACTGCAGAGAAATCAGGAGAGGTGCAACCTTTGCATGCTTATCAGCAGCAATGCAGCAAGCCACTAGTGTGCACCTTCCATGATTCAGTGCACCCAGGTGGATCTGTAAGACAATCACTGTGTGGCAGAGGTTAAGACTATTTCCACCCAGTTTCAAGTACGTACTTCTGAATTGGAGTTTGATCTCATGAACACTGACAATAAAAGGGAAATCAACTATGCAACATATCTGCAAGAACCCTGGACTAGAGAAGTTCAATGAGCACCCACAATGAACCATTGTGTAAGTAAGAAACATGAATCATGGCACTTTTTAATGTGAGGGGAAAGCACCTGTGGGTTGCCCAAAGCATCATGTATGCAAAACATACTGGACAAGATGAAGGCTTTCATGTCTACCCTGCCGGAACTAGACTGCAACAAGTTGCTCATCACATAATGGCTCTGCCCCTTAAATGGCATCCATAAGGATGATAAATATTCAACATACTAAATTGGAAACACATGGTGGTTAGCATGAAGCCCAATTGGATCCTTATGTTGGAAATGTTTCTATAGTGGAGTCTATGATGTAGGGATACCAAACTTTGGCCCATTACTGAGTGCATCACAATGTCTCTACCCTGAAGGCCAGTGCCAACAAACCACCTGACTGATGTGGGCGGTTGCAGATCTGATCATAACCACTTCACATTTGTCATAAACATATGCAAGAAAGGCACATTGCAAAATCTGATGCAACCCATTATTAGAGAGTCCATCTCTGAGATGGCGCAGCAGTTACTAATTTAAAGGGCAGAGCCATTATGCGAAGAGCTGCTTGCCTTTTTTTCCCTTAAATACTGAAAATCATTACTGCCCCGACTCAAATGCAACAGCAGAACAGCACATTAGACCTCCCTCTACAATTCATGGGATTGCACATTTCAAAGAGTTTTAATTTGGGTTCTAACCAGTGTTGTGTGGTTCCTATGTCCCAGGAGGAACCTCCGGCTCTGGTTCTGAAAATTTTCAATGATTTGGTTCTAATTAGGTTTTGATTTTATTTTTTCAAGTATGGGACCTAGTTCTGGTTTCCATTTTTAAACTCAAAGGGCAATGACGATTCTAGTTCTTTTTTATTTTCAACATAGGCCAATTCCCAGTTCTAGGGTAGGTTAGGTCCAAGGTAATCTTCTAGTTCGATTCCAAAATCTGAAACATTGATGGAACAATGAAACAAGGCAAACTTTTATTGCAAAAATAATCAGATTATTACATGGGCTTGATAAGGCCAAATTAAGCCAAATTAATATTTTAAACTATAATTACACTACTAGTTTATAATATACTTTTAAAATCTAAACTACACTAATAGTTCTTAACAGATCAGTACCAATTTTTTTAATCCTACTTGATCTCATGTTTTACCATGTCATTCATTTGTATGCCAACTTTGAAATGAGTCATCTTGCCACCCTTGAAATCAGCCTTCAAACTCTTTCAAGCATGCCATAACTCTCCCCTAACATCCCCCAATTCCCCTTGCAAAACCCACCCCAAATATCCCCAAGTTTGCCCCCAAAATCACCCCCTCCAAAACCCCCAATTCATACCCTTTTTGTCCACATGGAACCCCCAAATTTGTCCTAATTCAGCCTTCAATTCTATCCTAACTTTGCCAAAATTTTAAAAACAAGATAACTAAAATGCTAAGTGCTATAACAAGGAAGAAACACAAAAAAAAAAATGAAAGCCAGCAAATTTATAGATTACATCATTATCCAATTCCTAGGGCATGTTGACAAACCAACACTACTGATTTTCTAAAAACCACCGACCTATCAATTACAACTGGTCTTCTAGAAGCCATTGATCAACTAGCTTTTCCATTTACAGAAAATCACTTCAAGTTATATAACAGATCTACATAGTCACTATTAGCTAAATCCTTCTAAATTCAAAATAGTCACTTTGAGTTGCAAAAGGTCACTCCAATCAATTGACATGGATCAAGAAACGGTGAGCTAATTTAGAAGATTAAATTTGAACCATAGATGCATGAGCATGAGAAAAGTTAGAAAAATGTGTATATTGTTGTTTGCTTTACTTGTTTCTTCACCCTTTTGTAATCATAGTAATTGCTTACTGATTTAATACAAGAGATTATTTATGTTTTCATGGTATCAGAGCGAGAACAAAGCTTCTAAGTGTAGTGTAGTTCTTTGATTATACCAAATAAGTATTTGCACATTATTTGTTAACATTTTGAGTGGGGAGCAGATTTTCACTATGTTCAAAGCCAACAAGCTTGAAGGGTCTAAAAATTTTGGAGTTTGGAAAGGGAAGATTAGAACAGTCCTTAAACTGGAAGGATTGTGGGATTTTGTGTGCCCTTTTGTGCAAATTTGTGTAGGACATCAAATGTTGACAAATCAACTGAATGAAGGGGAAGGAATGGAGGATGCAGAAGCACCAGAGGTAATTGTTGAAGTGGTGGCTGCAAATGCTTCGAAAGTGGTGGACCCAAAGGTCATCAATCGAAAGGACAAGGTTTTGGCCATCATCATTATGTCAATAAAGGATGAACTAATTCCTTACATTGCTAATGTGTAGGAGTTGAATACATGTTGGGATTTCTTGACCAAGCTTTTTGAGTCATAAAACTTTGCACAAACATTGTACATGGTCAACAAGTTGCACTTTTTGAGACTTCAAAAAGGTGCACTTGTGAGTGATCTTGTCAAGAGTGTCAAGGAAATTGTGATGCAATTAGCTACAAGAGGAGAGATAATTCAAGATGCTATGGTGATCCATATCATCTTGAATGTGCTACCATCAAGTTATGAAACTTTTGTCCAAACAAGCATTACACAAGATTAGCTTCCTTCCTTTGACAAGTTGACAAGTAAATTGCTACTATCCATGAAACAAGACGAAAAACCAAGACATTTGGAAAAAGTAGTGATGAAAAACTATTTTTCAAAACCAACACAGGTCGACCTCAATCACGTTTTGGCAATCAAAAAAACGTCCTGGTGGATTTGGAGGATGATCTAGTCAATTCACAAGAGGCAAGGACTCAGCAAATGATAACCAAAGGATGGGAGTTGCTTTGATCATGCGATGCTTAAAGGACTTCCACAAGTGGTTGGTGGGCCACAAGTGGAATCTACAAGTAGTCATAGAAGACAAAGTTTACAAGCTTGAAAGTGCCCTAATGATTACAACAACTACCATGAGTTGTATCATTGGGCAAAGGAATGTCCATACCTTGAAAATGATAATCAAAAATTTCCACTCCCTATGGCGAATGTGATTGAGGAAGATGACAAAAAGAAGCAAGAGCCTTAGACAAGCATGCCTGAAATGTTCGAAGTTCATGTGTTGATAGTTGCAACACATCAAAAGACTAATCATCATACAAAGGAAAAGATTGTTGATGAATTTTTTGACCAAGAAAAAGGAAATGACTATGATCTCCACATTATCACAGGATTTCGAAAGGAACTAAAAGCTCCAGTGATGGTAATCAGCAAGTTTTTTCAAAGGACTAGATAAGTATGTAGATGCAAGTACAATCAAGTCTAAAGGAGGCCATATTCATGTGATTCGTGGGAAAGGAAAAATAGTTTTTTCCCACAATGGAACAATAAAACATGTTCAAGATGTTCTATATTTTTCTAACGTACACAAGAATTTGTTGTCAATAGGAAAAATTATAGACAAGGGATGTCTTATTGTGTTTAGATCACAAAATTGTTAGATCATAACGAATTACCAACCATCCAAGATTCTTGCAATGGGAATTCTTGATGAGACTAATGGGCTTTACAAAATCAATGTTACTACACAAGTCTCTGAAATTAATTCAATACGAATTAATTTTGAAAGCGAAATGTGGCATTGTCGCCTTAGGCATGTACATTACCAAGGATTACACACTTTATCTAGAAAAGGTAGAGCTATGGGATTGCCATCAATACGTGTGATCAAACACATTTGTAGCAATTACATGTTAAAGAAACAACACTTGGAACCAATTTTGAAGCACAACAATACAAAAGAAAAGGAGGTGAATGAACTTATTCATTCAAACTTATGTGGTCCACTACCACATGCTTCATTATTTGGATCTAGGTATTCCTTAACTTTTATTGATGATTTTAGCCAAAAAATTTGGACTTACTTTCTCAAAGTAAAAAATGAAGCCTTTGAAAAATTTAAGGCTTTCAAGGATGATTGAAAACCATGGAAGGAAAAAGATCATAATGTTAAGGACCGATAAAGGAAGAGAGTTTTTATCAAAGGAATCCATTGCCTTTCATGAACAAAGTGGCATACAAAGACAACTCACTACTTCTTATACCCCACATCAAAACGGTGTTGCAAAGAGGAAGAATAGAACCATCTTGGAGAGAGCAAAAACATGGCAATAGAAAGTAATTTTCCACAATACCTTTGGATTGAAATAATGAACACCGCTACATACCTCACCAATAGGAGTCCATCTAGTTCCAATGGAAGGTTTTCACCAAAGCATATCTATAGTGGCAATCCTCCAATGTCAAGCCATTTATGAGTCTTTGGATGTCTAGTTTACATCCATATCCCACAAGTCAAGAGGGATAAGTTGCAAACAAAATCAACACAATGTATGTTTGCGGGTTATGATGAACATTTTAAAGGTTTTAAATGCTACAACCCAAAAACCAAGAAAATCATGGTTTAAGAGGATGTCATGTTTGATGACAATGTCATGGGTTTCCAAGCTACTTTTCCTACAAAAGAGATGGTGGCAAAACCTATATTTAATACCATACCATTGTCATTATCAGAAGAGCCATGAATAAATGCAAAATGGCCAAGAAAAGGAGCAAAGGATACACAACTAGGTGAAGATGTTTTTCAGGATGAAGATCATGGTCTATAACATGATGAAGACCTTGTTGATGGGTAGATGCAAACTATGGTGGTTCAATATCAGTAGAAATCACACTTTCTACAAGTCCATACAAGATTCTTTAAAATAATTCAAATGAACATGGTTATTATTTTTTTAAATGCTACTATCCTAATATTTGAATAATACATGTTCAATCACCTACAAACCTTCCCAAATATATGTGAAAACTTGTATTTAATCTAATTGATATCATCTTTTAATTTGAAGTCTTAAAAGGAAAACCCACAACGTTCAAAGGAATAATGCCCCATCTAAAACTTTCAAAAACATATTTTTTGGGACAAAGAAATTTAAAAACAAACAAAAATTACAATTCAAATGGACCTATGAAAATATGGTCAAATTTTAACAATTCAAAAGTCCCTAATTATTAAACAATTAAAGTTTTCAAAAAAATATTCTTCATATGAGTTTATCATCATGTATTACATTACATATTAAGTCCCAATAACAAATTTGGAATGTGAATCAATATAAAATTTCCATTTTGTGGTGTTCTAATCAAACGATTAGTCCATATTTTTTGACTTCAAAAGTCCATTACTACTAATAAATGAAATTTTTATCAATAAATAACCACACAATTATCTTCATGATGAAATTATTAGTCTAGATCCAGATCCCAATTAGTAAATCTAAGGATACATTAATCACCATACGCATTTGAATAAAGGGTACCCAGGGAAAAAACATCATTTCTTTATAAAAATGAACTTCCGTAACTTACATCTACCCTAATCCAAAAGTCATTAACCAAGATGATAATGTGGAGGATAACCAAGACTAAACTTTAAAGCCGAAGAACATTGTGCCAAAAGAAGTTCCTTTGCCACTGTAAAGATTTCCATCATAGAGGTTGCAAAATGCACCCATGCATTTCAAGGACTATGTCTACACTACAGAAATAGAAATGTTGGAACCAACAAACCTAGTAGCAACAATGCAACATCCTAGATGGTATGCTACAATGAAACAAGAATATGATTCCATTATCCAAAATGGAGTAGGGGAGTTGGTTGAATCACCAAAATGGGTGCAACCAATCACTAAAAAATTGGTTTTCAAAGTGAAAAAAATTACAAATGGAAAAATTGAGAAACTCAAAGCACGACTTGTTATTAGAGGTTTCGAGCAATAGAGGAGAATTGGCTTTGATGAAATATTTGCATTGACCATGAAATGGGCTACAATCAAAATGGTGATTTCATTAGTTGTGCAACATGTTGGAAGATCAAGCATTTAAACATTAAAACTACATTTTTAAATGCTGCTCTAGAAGAAGATGTGTTCATGTTGCAACTTCATGGATTTGTCAAAGAAGGAAGTGAACACTTGGTCTACAAATTAAATCATGTTTTGTATGGTCTAAAGCAGGCTTTGTGTGCTATGTACAACAAAATCAATTCATTCCTAAAGGAGTAGGGAATGACTCGTAATGAGTCGGACCATAACCTTTACATTCTCATCAAGAATGGAAGGTGTGTGATCATCATACTATATGTGGATGATCTAATGCTCACAGTGATCATACCTCAAAACTACTATTCTTGGAAGAACTTGAAAAACGGTTTGAAATGTTTAAACTTGGAATAATGAAACTATACATTGGCATGGAGTTTAATTATTTCCCATTTGGGATTTTTTGTTTCAAAAGAACTATGCTCAACTTATCCTTGAAAGATTTGGAACGGATAATTGTAATCCAATGTCAACTTCGATCCAAGATGGATTACAACTATGAGTAGACATGGGAGAGGAGTTTGTGGATCAACATGATTACCAAATACTAGTGGGTAGCTTGATATTTTTTACTCATACTCATCCATATTTTTTTTTTGTTGTGAACTATGTAAATAGATATATGTTTGCTCCTCAAAAAACACATATGGATGCATTAAAGTGGATTTTGCGTTACATACAAGGGACAAGTGAATATGGTATGACCTTAAAGCCTAGCCAAAATGGACTACAACTAGCTGACTTTGTGGATGTGGATTGGGGTCGTGACTTGGACAAGTGGAAATCAACTACCGAAATGATTTTCAAGTTAAATGACAACATGATAAATTAGAGTAGTAAGCTTCAACCAACAATAGCATTGTCCACCACAGAAACGGAATACCGATTGTTTGTTGATGGGGCCAAAGAAATTATATGGTTAAAAGGGTTATTAAGATAATTAGAATGTCTACAAGATGGACCAACCATTATGTTTTGTGACAAGCAAGCAAACATTAAACTAATGTAGAATGTCAGTTTTCATGCAAGAACAAAACATATAGAAATTCAACATCAATATATTTGAGAAAAGGTAGATGTAGGATATGTAAAAGTTCATTACATTTCAATGTAGAATCAATAAGTAGACATTTTGACAAAACCTCCTAGTCAAATTAAATTCCAAACAATGAGGGAAATAGTGGGTGTACATTTCTAGGGGAGAAATAGGTAAGTGTATTTGTGGGATAAAAATTTGTACAATTTTTTGGAGACAAATCATCAAATTGCAATGCAAAGTGCAGACACATACCTTACAAAAGGAGCAATGTCCACAATGATGAACATCAAAATTAAATATTTATAATTCATGTATAGATTTGGTAGGAACAAAATATGTAGAAGATTTTTAGATAAATTTTAAAAGGATCAAATGTGAGGGAACATGTTGACAAACTAACACTTTTGATCTTCTAAAAACCACTGACCTATCAATTACAACTAGTCTTCTAGAAGCCATTAATCAACTGGTTTCTTTAGTTACAAGTAGTGAGTTCAAGTTAGATAGAAGATCTAGGTAATCACTATTAGTTAATCCTTCTAAATTCAAAAGAATCACTTTGAATTGCAAAAGGTCACTCTAATTAATTGACATGGATCAAAAAATGATGGGTTGATTTAGAGGATTAAATTTGACTTTGTAGATGTATGAACATGAAAATAGTTAGAAATATATATATATATATATATATATATAGTTGTTTGCTTTAATTGCTTCTTCACCCTTTTGTAATCATAGTAATTTTTTATTGATTTAATATAGGAGTTTATTTATGCTTTTAGGGCATGGCCACTCCAACTTCACTCCAAGACTTATGACAATTAGAAACAACAAATTGAATACATCAACTTCAACTTTGACAAACATGGGCATCAAACTTGAAAAAATAAAATCTACCAAAAGCCTATTGTTGTTATCCTCCAAATCCAAAAGCTCAAGTGATGCAATTACATCCTTATTCTCCTTCATTATATTTTTTTCCATTTTCATGAATTTTTCCATGGATGGAAAACCACCAACACAAGCATCATCAATCCAATTTTTATAGGTGTTTATAAGCATCTCAAGATTGTCCATGCCCAACCAAGAGTGTTTTAGGTTTATGCAAATATCTATGATAGTAAAACTCTTTTAGCCTTAATTTGAAAGCCAACAATCCCCAAAACTTGTAGAGCTACAAACATGGCATAAGAAAAATGTACCTCATGGTCGAAAAATGTACTATGCTATTGAATCTTTGCAATGTTCTTCAATGACTTTCTTGATCCTAAAATGAGTCAATTGTTCTTTCACCATTGACAATGCCATGTCCCCATCAATTTCCATAAGATTATACAAACTTGTAGATTGGGAACTTTGGGATGTAAAATTAAAAGTTCTTTCATTTGGATGGGTTGAATTAAAAAACTTGTATGCACAACCAAGGAGTGGGAATTATACATGTTGATGATATTTGTCTAAAATTTGAAGAGCCTTCTCCTTACCAACATATTGAATCACCAACCCTAAGCCCTTATAATGGGGGTTTAACAACATGGTGAAATACTATAAGCCTTGTGGGGTTGAAAAAAAAAAACATAAATGCAAGGAAAGGAACAAGAACTTGTTCCATTTGTTTTGGAACATGTTTTTATAGGATTTGAAGTTCACCATCAAAGTCATGGGTCTCCTTGGAATTAGGTGTCAAACAATCCACCCACCTTTGACATATGAATGATATGGTCACAACAAGGGCATCATAAAGTAGCAAATAGTTTAAACTTTGGTTCAACACACATTGTTAGACCACATGATCCAATATCCACAACAATTTGAATTATAGCCCAAACTTGTGAACTTGGCACACAAATTTGAAATGCCAATGATTGTTGCCTTCCATAGCAAAAAATAATGGTAAACTTGGATTCCAAAGTCTCTTAAAACAAAATGACTTGCTTGAAGCAAATTGAATCATCATCAAGGTCTTGAGCTTCCATGGGGGCATGCCAATACCCAAACATGCCTTATGCCACTCTTGTTGCCCCTTTCCAATTTTTTTGGTTCATGTGATTGTTTTCTACAAAAATGAATTTTGCTTCCTTGATGATAATAGAGGTTAGGCCAACATAAACTTTATAAGCATTTATGGCATGTTGGCAAAAGGTGTTGCCATCCCCAACATTTCCATGGAACAACAAAAGTCAAAACAATGGTCATGGTTGAAATATTACTCCCTTCATCTTTGACATAAGTAGTAACACAAGCATTGAGCCCATGTTTTGCAAGCATTTCATTGACTTGCAAGGCCATGGCACTTCCAAAATTCTTTGTTATTTCAAAAAAACCAATGGTTACATGACAAGGCTCCCACTTGTCATTCAAAAAATGCACATGAAAACAAATATATTCATTCTTGTTGCACAAGGGGACTAAGTTGCCCCATGGAACAACTTCCCCTAGAGAACAACTTCCCTTTAAAAGCATTTCCTTGAAGGAGAAGGGGATTAAGTTGATATGGAAAACAATTTCCCAAGAAAACAACTTCCCAAATGTTTGAAAAAAAAAAACCTTTATAGTAAGGACATTCATTCCATTTTGGCTCATACCAATCAACATTAGGATCATTTTTTTTATTAACAAATTTTGCCACTTGACAACAAAAACAAAATAGGCAAAATCTTACAAAGATTTTTATGGTTACAATACCATATTTCAAGGAAAAAAACTAAATCTGCCATATGTAGACAATTAACTTCTAGCATGCCTCCAAAACATAATTAACAAGAATTGTAAATTTTTCAAGCACCCTCTTTGACCAATAGCCAAATTTGATGGAATCTTCTTGTGGATGATCACTAAAACACCAACCTCACAAAATAGAAGGGGGAAAAACTTGTGATCGACATACCCCAAGAACTGACAACCCCTAAAATAATAATAACAAATAAATAATTACCAATGTTGGGTGGGTATCAAAAATTCTCTTGGGTGTCACTCGGGCATCATCCAAATATCCCAATCTAAACCCCTTTGAGCATCAGCCCAATCAATACCCTTTTTTATTCCCTAATCACCGGTTTTCATTTGGGTGAAAACCGACAATGTTGAAATTTGATCATAACATGAATAGTTTCAATGTTAAAAAACTAGGGCCCAATTTTTTTTTTGCCTAAGTTTGGTTCTTAAGGTCAAGCCTGGGTCTAGATATTAAGTGTCTAATGTTTAGTGTCTAGGTAGAGAATCCAAAGCTGGGAACCATAATAGGTATAAGAGTTTAAGGTTTAAGGTTCCTGGTGGCATTGCATCGCAATTTGCAATGACTACCCTAAGATAAAAAAGAGCACCCATTTTGAGCACTCCTAATTTGTGTGTTTAGTTTGCATTGTTTGTGATTTTGCAAGAGTTTTTCTTTTCTTTTCTTATTTTCTTGGTTTCACACCTAGGATTTAGTTTTTTTTCCTTCTTGTAGCTTCATCGTTTACTACTACTTTGACACTTGCTTGCTACTTATCGCTTGCTGATGCTTTGTCATTTGCTTGTTATTTTTCACTTGTTGTTTTGCCACTTATGCTTTGTTGTTTGTTGCTTCGCCACTTATCCCTTACCACTTGCTACTACTTCATTGCTTACTTGATGCTTCATACTTGCTACTTCTTGCTTGGTGCACCACCACTTTTTTTTTTGTTTTGTCATTTGCTACTTCGTGTTTGTTGCTTGTTGCCCCATCACTTATTGGTTGTTGCTTCAACGCTTGCTACTTTGCCATTTCACCACTTACTACTTGTTGCTTTGCTATTGGCTACTTTGATGCTTGTTGCATGCTACTTTGCCACTTGTTATTTGTTATTACCAGCTATTGTTTTAGCGATTATTGCTACTGCATCATCTCTGTTTTTTAAGGTACCAACTACCCACCCCCCTGCCCCTTGTTGTTGTTTCACTGCTTGTTTTGTTACTTGAAATGTAATTGATTTTTCCACCCATGATTTGGGTGTGCAGGTGGTGAAACATGGAAAATTCAAACCACCCAACTCCATTTTTTTGGTGAGGTTTTTGGGTTAGAGCAAAATAAAGTATACCAAAAAAATAAACATCTCCACTTTAACCTTATGCTTCTCATGCAACTACCATAAAGTAGCATCAATTTAGGTGAAAATATATGTCAAGTAACATTAGTTAGTTTTTAAATTTATAAAAATCTAATTCTTGAAAAATTAAAAGCAAATGAATTTTAAAAGTAGATTAAAAAGTACATTCGAAATCAACTAAAAAATATGTGTTCAAACCTACTTTTTGGTTCGAAAAATTAATGAAATTGATATGTAATAAGTTAGGAAATGTAGATCAACATATGTTTTAGCAAGTCAGCAAAAAATAATCTATTTCCTTTTTGTAACAACCCACTTTCAACACCTACTTGAAACCAAAAGCCCTTAGTGAAAAGTAAATGTTAAAAGTTATTTGTATTTTGAAAAACATACTTAAAACCTACTTTTATGGTTTGAAATATGAAAATCAATGCACATCGGGGTAAACATATATCATATTTAGTCATTGAAACGAAAACATTTAATGTTCTACAATTTTATAATGGGTTTTGTTACTATCTTTAATCTATTTATTCCAATTTTGACAAGGTAATCATGTTGTTCATTTTATCTTGCTTACACCTTTTTCTTTTTTCTTTTTTTCCAAAAAAAAATTTTCTTGTTTTTTTAGGTTTACTTATGTTCAATTAGATGTTAAAAATCTTGTGTGTTTGTGTTGCAAGAACTTTGCATATTATACAACGTTGGTATAATTGACAATTTTTTAAAAGAAAATATGATAACCAAAATTGAACATCTTTTTTCCAAAAAATTCTCTTTTTACATGATGTTGGAAAAAAAAAAGTCAAATTTTGTATTAAATTTTAAAACCTTAAACCCTAAACCTCTTGTTTATAAATGTTTTTTTTTATGCTTTAATTTTTTTTTTAAATGCTTGCTCACCTTTCTAACTTGTGATATCGTTTCAATTTATTTCCGTTTATTTGGTAGAATCTAGAAGTTTTTTTCTCAATTTTACTTACATTATCTTGTGAAACTACCAATTATGGATTAGTCATTTGATAATGAAAGTAAAATCAATGTAAATGAAACATGTGGATTCTTCATAAATGATGATATAATGGAAGAAACATGTGATGAGAACCCAACTGTGCTAACAAAAAAAAAATAGAAATCTAGAAAATGAAAATGAATAATTATGCAAAATGACATTAAAAAATTGCATGTGCAAAGGAAAGTTTAGAAACCCCATGGAAGAACTTCATTATTGTGTTAATGATAATACAAATGTTGATCTTGAGAATCCACAAATTATACATTATATACTTTGTTTTGATAGTCTAGTAAATGCCACAAATCCAAGAACACAATCTAGAAAAGGATTAATTTCATATTATAAAACCAATGGAATAACATTTTTTTAAAAACATGTTGATGCAAATCATGGTCAAATTGCCAAGATATTTGAAGAGGAAAAACAATTAGTAAAGAAGAAGGCAAATTTGTCTAGAAATTTTATCTCCAAATTTTTTGTTGCAAAAGATTCTTTCAAAAAATATGATGTGTAGTAGAAACAATTTTTAGAAAATCTTGGTCTTTTGATTATGAAAAATAACTTGCCGACTCAATTTGTGGAGAGTGTTTGGTTGAAACATCTAGTTTTACATGTGTTTAAAAATTAATTTTCCTTCTAGAAGGTAATTCTCATAGGGTATATTACTAAGCTTAGTCGAGAAAACAAAACAACTTTATGTTCTTCTTGCATTGGCAAAATGTTATTCTACAATTGCAAGCTTTGATCTTCAAATGTCCAAAGAGGCATATGATGTGTTTGCATTGGTTATTAATTTTTTAGGAAGTGATTGGTAGCCTAAACATCTTACCATTCACCTATTTGAAGCGACAAGTACTATAAGACAAGCATTAGCTTGAAATTTGATAAAATTGTTAGACAAATATGCTTTAAGAAAAAAAAAATCATTGCTTATGTCAAAGATGAAGGGTCAAACTTCAATGCAATGATTAATGCATTGAAATCTATTGTTAGTTGTGAATGTTTTAGTTTGGAGGAATGTTTTCAAGGGAGTTGTTTTGGTCATGTTTTTGTCAAGGCATGCCAATATGGTTCAACAAATGAAAAAGTATGCAAAAATCTCAAATATGTATCTATTAAATTTACACATGCAGATCTACATAAATGCATTAGTTAGCCAAAAAAATCTAAGAAGGGTAAGTAAGAATGGGAGAAAGCTTGTGCTGAAGTTCATTTAAGCCTAAGAAAACTAAACACGCCAATGAAAACAAGGTATTGTTTATTGCTTATCCTAGATAATTTTTTCAATTCATCTTGCCTATTTGATATTTCAAAATCTAATTTGATAATAATATTATTATTATTGCTTTGCAAGTTTGCTAGTAAAATAATAATGTTTCAAGAGGCATCGTAGTTTCAAGCTGCTATTGTGCTCTATTACAACAAATAGACTATTATGATGAATGCCACCTCTTTTAACATGGCAAATTTATCAAATTATTGTGGACTATCTTTCCCCCATTGTCATTGCATGTGTTCTAAACCAGTCCAGTGGACATTGGCTCCTTATTGATGCTTTAAATTATGTAATTTCCTTGAGTTTGAAATTGAAAGAAGATAGTGCACCTTTGGTTTCTTTTGATAGTTTAATATAAGATAAACTTGGTCTTATTGAAGAGTGAGCTTTTTTAGCATGTAACATTAGAAAGGAAGTTTGTGTTGTACTAGATTCCTTCCTTTCATTCCTAAGAACATATGAAGAGAAAAACACACACAACATGGTTTCTTTAATTTTAGATCCTAGGTTTAAAAACTTTGTATAGTGTCCTCATTTGTTGGAAGAAACCAAGGATTTGTTGTGCAAAAATATAACAAGATGTATCTATATCCTATGTTGATAAAATGCTATGAACCCTTGCATCCTTTTGTGAGAAGTTTTGCTAATGAAGGTATTTTTTATCAAGACTGCAATTTGGACATCTTCAAGCAAACTACAAATATAATTGAACTAGCAAAAGAACTTGTGAAGGAGTTGTTACTTTTCAAACATTACTAACTAGATGTTGAAGAGATCAAATGTCCACTTCTTTGGTGAGAGAAAGATGAAACAATGTTTCCTACCATTGGTTTCTTTGCCCGGCAAATTTTAGGGATTATTGGTTCATAGATTGAAAGAATATTTTCTTTAGCTGGAATTCTTACTAACCTTTGAAGATGTAGGTTGCAAACTCAAAATTTAGAAAAGTTATTTTTTGTGAGTAAAAATTGGTCCAACGACCCTAGAGTAAGATGCAAATCTCCATCTAGTTTAATAGAATTTATTAAGGTCAATGGACATTTAGAGTTAGAGCAATTTGAAGGTGAATTTGAGAGAGATGAAGTTCCTGAGCTTTAAATGTGTAAAATGATAGTTGCTGCCACCTTATTAATGTTATTAAAAAAAATAAAAATTAGAAGATTAAATTTTAAAAATCATAACCCGTTTGTGAAAACCAGCCAAGGATAATTACTATTATCAAATTTGTGAGAACTGGCCTTGTGAAAACCAGTTTAAATTATTTTTTAAGAAAGTTGATACCCTGGCCTGGCATAAGAATACACACACACATATATACAGAACCAGATTTTTAATATAAAGAACTTTGGTCATAACCAGGCCTGATGATTCTTTAAAAAAACCAATACTCACCGAACACTGGTAATTACCTTACTACTTGGCAGCTTCAACACTAATTATATTATTTTCAGAAATGTTAAAATTCTTGGAAATTTTTTAAATAATAAAAAATTGTGAAGGGAATGAATTCTCAAAAATATTTTATTTGTCAAATCGAAAATTTCAAAATTAATTAATTATTCAACCAACATGTGTCAAAGCTGCCAAAGTTCTACAATAGCTAAACTAAATTAAGGTTTCCCACCCTTCTCTTGGTCAGATCTGCTTCATGTGACTAGTGAGGGTTTAGAACCTAGATTGCTCTTTTGGACCTCTAGTTTGTGCATTTGAACTTATGGTGTTGTTGGACATGGGTTCACTCTTTTTAGCCTCCCTGTCCCCTTCAGGATGGGTGTTTCTTCTTTTTTTTATTTTGGCAGGGTTTCATCCAAAAAAAATTAGACTGAAGTGAACTAAACCCTAAAACTACTGCTTACAACACAAAGGACCAAAAGGTTTAGTTTTTTTGAAAAAATAAATAAATCTAAACACTAGGAAAAGAATGCGGCATTTCAGCCTTACCTTCCTTGAAGTGCACTAAACGTAAGAAGCTCGCGACGGCGGTTTCGGGTTGTTGGAAGGGCTTTGCCATCGCCGGAGGAAAATCAAAAAATGTCTGCTTCACTGCCGCAACAAAGGCGGAGGAGGACGATGACGACACCGAGGAGAACAAGATTGCGGCCTCTCAGCAGCAACTGCACGACGAGGGAAGGGGATGGGCGATTCCCCCTAGAGGTGATGGGGAAGAGGAGGAAGACCGGCAGACGGGAGACGGTGCCAGACGGATGTGGCGGTGCAGGAAGTATGAGCGAGCGTACACGGAAGAAGGAGAAGCGAGAGCGGAGTACAGGAATGGGACACAGATATGAACATCAGGATTGGATCTGGGCAACGAGAATTGCGTATATTTTCGACGGCTTCTCTTAGGGTTTTTCACGATCTTATTATTTTAAAAGTTCCAAGAGAGTTCTTCATTTTCTTTCTATCCCTTTTTTTGGTTTTCAGCAGGCATATGTTTATGTTAGACGTCTGCCGCTAAAATCTTTACGGGATGGAGCGGAGATTAAGCTTCTGCCCTCGATCTTCAACACTTGCTTGCCTTGCCTTCAGAAATGAGTTGAAATAGGTTTCAGTGTAGTCCGTCGCTGGTACAAGGGTATCGTCATGGGGTGTACATAGCCATATATATTCAGCTCCTTGTGTTTTAAGGGTGTTTGAAAATAGCACACCAGTAGTGGTTTTTGAGAATTTTGTTTAGAAAAAAAATTCCAGCTTACTGGTGGTCCTTTTTCCACCAATTGCACCAATTTTGAGAGTTTGGGAATTTTAGTGTTTTGACCATCTGCTGGTGTTGAAAGCCTAGAAACTTACAATGGTATTATTAAACTCCCTCTTGAAAGCTCTCTCAAGCTACAAAATGGTTTTATTATAGGACTTGCAAATTGTGAATGTCAAGTCATTTTTTTCATAGCTTTGTCATTGCTGTGTTTCCTTTGTTTCTTACATCTTGACCAAGTCTTATATACATATAAGTGGATCCACAATTTGCCATAGATTTCAAGCTCCTTGGTCTTTTTGTCAAAATGCTATTTGCCTTTGATGCATGGGTGGTGGTGGGGCTTGCTTGCTAAGCTGGAAGCACTAGAAGGAGCAGTAGCCTAGATTCTAGATCTTTACTGCGACAGTGAAAATTACAATTGTCAAAATGCAAAAAGACAATTTGAATCCTCTGTATAAAAATTCATGTACATGCTCTATGTATGGGCACCAAGGTTACAACCACTCAGGTTCTTCTGGTGTGAGTTCTGGTTGTGCTTTTTTTAATTGCCAGCATGGAGACTTCTCAATTCTTGTGAGAGTTGCAAGCACACTTAGTTCTTGTGGTGCTGATTCTCATTTTGGCTTTCTTAATTGTCAGCATGGAAACTTTTAGATTCTCATGAGTTACAATCACACTTGGTTCTTTTGGTTCTGGTTCTGGTTGTGACTTTCTCTATTGTGAGAGGAGATTTCTCAATTCTCATGCCTTATTCTTTATGGTTTTGCTGCAAAAAACTGGTTTACAATGTGCAACAATGTTCACAATCATGCTCCGTTCCTGTAGCTTTAGTTTTTGGTTTCACTAGAACTGACACAGTTTTTTATTGTGGAATTTTGAATATACAGGTTTGCAAAAGAGTTGGAATGCAAGTAGATTTTCAGATAGCTGAAGAGAAAAATCCAGAAGAACAATGTTTTGAACAGAGGTTGGAACTGAAATCTTATGGCATTTTGTTGCTGTGCCTACAAAGGGTTTGGGTTCGTGACATTTGATTTGTGATCTTGGCATAAGCAAACAGTATCCCCATTAACAATGACACTTAGATGGTTCATTCACAATAGAAAGATATCTAAAATTGCTTCACATAATAATAAAACACCTATGGGAAGGCTTTAGATCCTGTCAAATGCAGTAATTTGTCCATATGGAAGCTGCATGTTTTGGCTGTAGTCTATCTTTCCATCTACTGCTAATGTGTAGCTTGTTCTTTAGCATCTTCTGCTTCCTCACATCAAGATGAAAGTACTTCTTCTAGAATCTTTCAGCTTGCAAGTTTCTGAGTCACCTAACAATCCACCTCCCTTCAGATTCTAGGAGAAGAACATTCTGAATATTCTTAAGCTGTGTCAGTTGCAACACCGACAGCAGCAACAGCTGATACCATGGTGTTGAGGCCACACTCACCATGGCCACGGCAAATCTTGTAGTAGCCATGGTCTCCCCACATTGGGCCCCATGAATTCTTGATTATCCAGTAGGGCTTGTGAGAGAGACGAACAGGGGCAAAACCGTGCTTCCCATATCCAACTAGGAGAACACCATGGTCCAGATTATGCTTGTTGCAAACAATAGGGCATGAGACTCCAGCAATATAAGTTTGCATATATGCCGCATTTATGCCCACTGCAACCCACCAATTAGAGCAGTGCAGGATTGTTACTGAGGAGTCACAGCATGAAAATATACAGGACAATCAGCAATACACTAGCCACCCAAAAAATTCTACACAATGCCCTAACCTATCAGTAAGACCAGACTTTGGCGATGCTCAACTAGATAAACAAAGGAGCATTGGTTGGAAAAAGAGCCCAGCAGCTAGCAGTACAGCTTGAGCTGCAAACAATCCCCAATATTCTCTTCAGATCCTCCACTTTAGGCAGAGGAGAGGAGGAGAGAATCCATACAAAATCTTTCAAAGCAAAAAACCTTTTAGCTTAAATATGATGGAAAGGGAAAAGGAGATTTGTGCACTAACCAGCAAGTGGACCTTGATGAACCAAATAAGCAGCCATTTGATCTTCATCAATAGGAATGTTGGTGAAGTTGGTGACCTTGGCTGCAATCTTGTTGGAATCATATCTGCATTTGCCATTTGAGCCCTTGTATGGGTAATCAGATTCTGACTCCAAGCCTCCAGCTTCCATTACATAGTTGTATGCATTTGTCATCAAGCCTCCACCGCAACCAGCATCACATGCATCCTTCTCCTCAGGGTCACACTGCACAAAAGGCAACGCTTTCAACAAACACCCCAACAGACTTCTTTGCACAATAGGAAAGAGTCAGGTACCTAGGAAAATTCTTGTAGGCAGATGCTCAAATACAGAATCTTGCCTAGATATAAAAGCCATCATAGAATATGGTGGACAATGCAATCGTTAGCAAGTTCAACACTAATAATCAATTTGATACTCAGTTGTTCAAAGACAACTAGCTTCTAAGTTCTGTGCATTTATTCTTCAGTAACCCTCTGGGATTCCTGGAATACTAAAACTACAGATGTTACACTCGAAATTAACATCATGACCATTTGTTAGAAGGACAGACCTGATGATCACAGTCCACTAATTGTTGCTCGCTGAGGCTCACAAGTTTGCCTGTGGCCAAAAAGTGTGCTCCCTCCACTGCACCAGTTGTACTGAAAGCCCAGCATGATCCACATGCTCCCTGCACCAGGAACCATCAACATCATCAACATAGTCATCTTAAGTTTTGTGTAATCTTCGAGGTCCCCAAAAAATGAGATATTTCTTGATTTCTTTCTCTCCTGCCATCGTGGATCCTTCCATTCTTGTGCCAAGAAGGTGAAAAAAATTTACACTTTCCAGGAGACAAATAAGGACAACAAGGCGATTTAGCCAAGCTCAAAATCCTTCAACAGTAGCTCAAAAGGCAAAACGTATGAGGGATAATCTTAACACAAACTATCAGGGAGAGTGGGGTCAAAGGCTGACCTGATTCTTCACCGGCGTGACAGCACCGAGGTTTCTCCAATCAAACTCCTCCGGCAAGTCCCCCGTGGGAAGATCGGGGCCTGAGGGCGCGTTCTTAATGGCTTCCGGGACCTTGAGTCCGAGAAACTGCGCTGCAAACTCTTCTTCCGTAAGGTCAGAGAACTCTGTGACGCCGTGCACAGCCGTAGGGTCCAAGGCCTGATGCTCGACGGCCTTCATCAAATTATGTCTGAAGGCCTTAAAGCGGTGCTGGCGCTCCTCGTCGGTGGCATACACCTTGCCATATTCACGAACGAAACCTCTGAACTTGGCCTCAGCCCCCTTCAAAGCCGCTTCTGCGATCATAAAATCAGTACCGGCCCTTCTATTATCCCTGTCCGTCACTTGCGCAATTCCCTCCTCACCTGAAAACGCAGCAAAAGCACGACTTGCAACCAAAAGAACGCACGAAAAAAGCAGCAACGCTTGCACAAGAGAAGCCATTCTGACCTCTTGTTTTCAAAGGAAGAGAAAACAACTAAAACAGAAGAAGAATCACGAGAGAGAAACACAGAACAGACACAATCACAAGAGAGCGAGAATCGGAGGGTTGGAAATACACACCACAGTTCCTCCACACGGAACAGCTTTTGGCAAAACGAGAGAGACGATGCCTATTCCCGTGCACTGTTCCTATTCCCGAGCAACCGACCATTCCCCGGCCCGGCCACAGCACCCATCAGCGCACGACGAAGGCTGGATGGTAAGTGGTCAGGAATCTGTTGGGTTCCAGTTCACTAGCTAACCATGGTGGTTAGCTCAGTTGCTCATTTTTATTTGATTAGCTACTTAGTAGCAAGTCACAAGCAGGTTGTTCGTAGATAGGTAATAAAAAGTAGCCCTTACCTGGGTAAAAACCAATGTTTCCTGGTTCTTGGAATTTTGAAATAAGGGTGCTGATTCCAGTTCTTTAAATATTTCAGAATCAGAGAACTGTCATTTCCAGATCTTGGAAAAAAAGGAAAAAAACCAGAATCAAAGAACCGATGTCAGTTCTGTTATTTCCAAAACCTTAAACAACGACAACTTTGACTCTTTCATTTTGTTTGGGAATCGTGATTATGTACCAAAATCAGTTTGAGAACAGGCAAATAAGTTGATATATTCGTATACCACAGATGATCATTAATGGGCCACTCTCATTCTAGGAACCACCCAACACCAGTGTTTTTTTTAATTGACGAAAATTCGACCTGAAAAATGTGATTTCGACCAATACAAAAGGACTTTCATGGGAAAAATGGTCCACATTCGCCAAATTTCAAAAAGAAATAAACTCAAATCACTAGATTTCTATGTAAGTTCCAGTAGCTAGTCAAGAATATAGAAGGATCCTGGTTTTTTTCTACTTTCAAATCTGGCATGTAGCCAGAATTGGCTAAATTAGTTTCTGGAAGGTCACAACCTTGGCTACATCACAAAATCCTTAAAAAAAACCCCGCCCAACACTGATAAAAACCATCTACTTGCCTAGTAAAAACATATATTCCTACTTACATGAACTAAGTTTTGCACAATGGGTTACCAAGGTGAAACCGGATATTAACTCGATTAAGGTTCATCCAGAACAGACGGAGTTGTAATGGGCATCCAGTGGATGGTGCTCAAGTGTCCCACTTTCATCAATAAGTAATATAGGTTTTCTTTTAAGGAAAAACTCTTTAGGCTGCCCAAAAAAGTCATTAAAAGATTGTTGACATAGGAACAACAAAAGAGTGCCAAGTGGTCGGTGGACGTTATCCATCAGTTCATTGCCATTGGCGTGTAGTGACAAAGATATTATGCTACAAGTGTGAAGTTACTACACAATTTACTTAAGCTAGTGTTTAGCCAATAGCAGGAAGATATTTTGCTATACAAGTGTGAAGTTTGTGTGCCAATGAATCTTGTGATGAATTGTGTGAATTTCGGAGCTAATTTTTACTTTAGTGTTTTGCCTATCTGAAGAAGATATTTTTTGACAATCGCTAAGTAATGGCCGACTTTACTCAGGTCTCAAATAGAGACAAACAAATGCGAACAACAATGTGTGGCTTACTTGTCATTAGATGTATGGGTATACTTTTCCTTGTCTCGGACGGATGGATGGAAAGTCATCAGAGGCCATCCTCTCTTTTGGGGTATTGAACTCCCTGGGTCCCCAAGAAATTGCAACCATCAAAGAGACCCCCAAATTATTTATCTGTGAAAAATTGGAGTAAGAAGCACCCAGACCGCACACTTATTACCTAGTCTATAATTTTAGTTCTAGGTTTTTTATTTAATAGCCTTTAGAGGTGGGGGTTGCAACTTGCACCACCACTGAAATTATTGCAACTTGGGCATTGTAAAAAGAATCTGCTGCACTTTGTAGGGTGGGAGATTCAACTTGCATTTTTGCTTTTTGTTTATTTTATTTTATTTTTTATTTTAAGGGATGTGCAAAATCCGGATGAAGAAAGCACAATCAATTTATTGGCTTGCCCACAAGGGAGAGATTATGGGACAATAATGTATTTTCCATTCGGTTCCACATTTGTTACTGTGAACTTTGTGTTCACAATTGGGGAATTTCATGGAACTTTTCTTTATTTGAAGTGTTGCTGGTTCAAAACAGTATTGGGGCAGGCATTTGATTTTTTTAATGACAGGTTGTAGAAAAAATAATTGAAAGAATCCCCTGTGGATCTAAGTTCTAGAAACCCAGTGCTGGGCGGTTATGAGGCGAGGGCAGAGGTGTGGGTATGTGATTAATTGGGTACACATCCCAGCTCTTTAACAAAATCCTGGACAAGTATACAGTACATAACATAGGTTCTTTTATCAAGAAATTTAACACACCCCTTTTGAAAAACAGGTGCCAGGTCATTAACAACCTTGCAAGACCCACTTCTTTCCATTTTGCAGGCAAAGCACATTTACAGAGTTTGTATACCTATTACACATTTACTAGCAACACACAACCTCAAAGATGATGGTCATGGTGGCACTTCAAACTAAAAAAAAAATTGATGAAAATTTGTCCACACAAATATTACTTTAAAAGCCAAAAGCTAACCCAAATGATGAATCAAAATGAAGGCCTTGTTTCATTTTTCATTTGGCCTTTGACATAAATCCTTAAAAATTATTTCCAAACCACATATTGGAAACATTTAAAACACAAAGACACGCATCAAACAAACAAAACATATGACACAAATACATAATACATGTGACACACAAACTATAAATGATACACAAACATAAAACACTCGCAACCAAACTTCCAAAACACATAAGCACAACGAACTTTCAAAATGTTATGGATTTTCAAAAGAACAACATAAAATCAAATATATAAAAAACACTTGACACCAATACCCAAAAAACAAAAGCAAGACCCAACATATTTTGGTGGGTTCGATTGAACCCAAAAACATTATTGATTTTTTTGGACGTTTTTATTAATGTTGGGTTACACATGATTGATAAAACATTGTAAACATAATAATCACAATACACTAAAAACATTTGGTAGACATAGAAATTCAAAACCACAACAAACATAAACATGGACAAAAATCATAAAAAAAACAAATAACACAACAACAAACCCACAAGCAAGACACCACGACCCAAGACCAATGATGTTGTGCATGGGTATCAAAACATGTATCTTACATCACAAATTTATAGGCTTCATGAGTTCGATCCAAATTTGTGCAAAATTTGTTATTTCATAAATTCGTATATATATAAACAAATAAGAAAAATATTTACTATGAAAAAAATTTAAAACATATTTTAAATTATAGTGGGCTTAAAGAGGACAAATTTCAAATTGTTAAATAGATAAGTAATTGATTAGAAGTTGAGGTGTTGTTATTTTGTGTAACAAGTGAAGTCAAACTTCTGTTACCATATTAAAAGAAACACAAGATTTTTCCAAATTGCATAAAATTTCAAACATTTAACCCTTTCATAGTGTGGAATCGTGAAAATTTTGCCAAAATTTTGCCACCTTAACAAATGGTTCAATTCATCATTTTCAACCTAATACAAAACATAAACAACCACTTGCACATAAGGCAGATGTGAAATCAAAAACTTTTCTTTATGGTGGCAAACAGTGCAAGAATTCACAAAGGAGCAAATCCAAGAAAGCATGGATTTAGTTTGAGTTGATAAACATGCCTATTAGCTAGAACTACAAGCTTATCATACCGCCTTTCCAAATTTTTAATATATCCCACCTACCTTTGTATATGTTGAATGGGAACCAACACAAAAGCAATAGGTGCAACATCATCAACCTTGGGACTTGAACACCAAGGTGAATAATTTGTTATAACCACCAAACCAACTAGTCCAACTATAGGAGGAACAAGTTTAAAGCTTATGCCTCCTCCTTTACCTATTGTAACCATTGTTGTATGTGTTGTGATTACTACTAAACCTATTGTTACCCCATCACTAATGGTCAGTAGTAAAATAGAGCCATTAGAGTTTTTTATTTGTTATTATACCCTTGATCACACCTTAAATAGGTGTAGGTCTAGAAATCATTTGATTTCCAATACATGTCATGCATTGAAGGTATTTGCTACACCTACTACAACTTTAGTCTGTTCAACTAGAGTCTACAACAAAAATCTACACTCAACTCCAAGGTAATGTTGAACCTATGGAAGGAACTAGTATTAAACTAATTTTTAAAACTATAAAACAACTTGTTGAATAAGCTAAGATTGTTGACTAGACTTATTATTTCAAGGACAAAATATAGTTTTAAAAGGGAACAATGTTACATTGATTTTGTTTATAACAAGTGACAAAACCTAATAGGTGACAAAATCTAACATGTGATAGGTTAACAAGTAATTAATTAATAGGTTGTTGATAGAACAAGTAATTGACAAAACATGTAGTTCGTTTTTGAAATTTTTGGCTTATTATTTAATATATTGGTTAATCATTTTCTAATTAATGGTTTAGTCAAAAAAAATATTTTGAAATTAACATGTATATATATAAAACAAGAAGAAGAAAGAGAGGATTTCATAACTTCTTTTTTTTGTTTGTATTTTCTTTTAAAATTTGGATGGAAAGTATTTACATTTAAAACTTGCATTTTGTTTGTGAGAGTTGCAATTTTTTTTTAAAACTATAATTCATACATAAAATTAGAAATTTCTTTGTTGTATGTATCTATTATTGTAGATTAGAACCTATTCTGGAAGTAGAAATTTCAAAAAACTTTGATGGGAATCGCCAAAAATCCCATTAACACCCCCAACCAAACTTTCATGACCATTGCCAACCCCATCCCTAGCAAAATGCCCTCCACTTCATCCATTGAACACAATGTCTATGTGATTTTTTTTATTACACTCATTAATCATCAACATTGATTGTTTCCAAGGCAAAGAATATTTGCATGAATATTCTAGTTAGATCATGGTTCACCTGTACCCTTATATTATTTCATATACTATTCAACTTTAAAGCATGGAAAAATAAATTAGGATGCACCAAATTTCACAACTTAATGTACATGATGTATATAAGGCATATGGTTTGTAATATCCCCAATGGGCAATAATGCAATGAAGTGTATACATATCATCATTACAATTTCATATGTATGTACCCTATATGCCAAATGCCCATCAACCAAGCATTCACTTGGGATATTGAAATTGGATACATACAACTCCACCATGGGAAAGAGTTAATCTACAAAATTCACAACCCAAAAGCCATGTTCATACTATCACATAGTAAGATCACCCCGTGTGTTCAAGGGGATCAAGAAGCATCAAAATAACACAAGTTGAATGGAATAGTATGTCACAACCCATGTACCAATGATCCATACCAATAAGGTTTTGATCTCTTGTTGAACTTCAATCACTTGCCTAAATATGCAAACAACACCAAAGTCATATTTCAAATGTAATATGGGCCCCATTTCACATGGCCCCATTACCATTCAAACCATTATACCAAATGAATAAGGTTTTTAAAAATTAAATTAAGAATTGGAAGACCATTGAACAACCACCATGTGGAGGTGGTTAGGTGGCAAGTGAGTGGAATTGTTGCCACACGACCCAAACCAAAGTTGCAAAAAATGGTGATCTTAAAATTTTAGAATAGTTTTTTATTTGAACAAGTTTTTTTTAATTTATTTACAATAAAATCCAAATGGTGTCCAAGATTCTCAATGTGGTTTACCACCATAGAATAGCACTATGCATCAACAAAGCTCCACGCACCATTGAAACACCACACATTCTCAAGATTTACTACATTGTGCATCACTAAGTTTTATATTCATTGTGCACCAACAAAGAAACATATATTATTAATTTTATAACATTATGCACCACCAAGTTTTTCAACCATTGTGTGCACCACTAAAACAAAACACATTTTCAAGCTGTAAATTTGATGTTAACTAGCAAAAGCTTTTAGAAGAAGTTTCATGAATGTTATTTAATAGAAATTTATAAAAGGCTTAGTTGACAAAAAAATTTAAAAGGTTAATATGATTTTCTAGAAATTTTCATTAGATATTATTAAAAAAGGTCTAGAGAGCACCACCCCATAATCTTGTCAACACAAGTTGTAAGCTTAGACTCCTAATCCATTTCACACCTAGTTTACATCATGTTTTGTTCAAGTAATAAAATTATTTAGTTCATTTTCATTGTTTAATTACTTGTTTGTTTATTTTGTTAATTTTTTCCAAGGTATATATTTGTCTTGTTTTGATAGGTGTTAAATGATCTTAGATTCAAGAGCTCTATGAAAATTGATTTACCTATAAAGGGTTATGAATAATTTCTTTGTGGATTTGTCATGGAAATTTGCAAGGTAATTTCACAACATTAAGGGTATAAATCTAGTGTAGGGATAATTATTTCTTTAACTTATATTGTACTATTTGTTTTTGCAACCATGATCAATTTATCATTTTTGCCCAACAACCCAAACTAGACTAAAACACTAATAGCAAGCTTTAATGAAATTGAAGACTTTATGATGAAGTAATAATCAATATAATAAGGGGAGCTTTTATTTTCAAATTGTGCACAAGGCATTACCACCTTTGGTAACATGAGTTGCATGTTGATCCATGTTGCCAATTTTTAGAATAAATTAGTTTCCAACACCTAGATTTATAGGAAAAAAAATTTGTTGGTGAACCTAACTTTTTGTGTTTATGGTAAAAAAGCAAACATATTGTTGTTATATTTTAATTTGTGTTATGGTAAGAAGCAAACAAATTGTTGAATTTGAACTCATTTGCCCATGGGACAACCCCCAAATCACAAAATTTGTGTGTAGTTGTAACCTCCTAAAAATAAATTGGTCTTCAAGTTTTTGACACTTATTATTACATGAAATAAGTAGATTATATAATTCCATAACCTGCTATTTTATAAATTTTGGAACCTTAAACTTTGGAACTTTAAATTTATGTGGGTGTTTTGATTCCATGTTGAACATTTTTCTATACTATAAGGTGTTTTTTTTTTGGTTCGTGAACACTGAAATTCTCAAGTTTGCAAATTTTAAAGGTGATTGGAAAAAATCAAGATTTTGTTTAGGGTATAGGTTTAGGGTTTGTTCAAGGGTTTCACTTAAACATTTGTATTTTCTAGGTGTAGAAAGGATGAATTGCTAATGATATAGCGCATGGGATTATGTCATGGTGATTGACAACCATAATGCATTAGGCAAAAAGAGGTTGAAATGCAATTTCTATGAGGTGGAACATACAAAGGTGGGCACTTTAGGATCAAAACACATTTGGGCAATCTATGAGGCCATGTCATTGTGCCTTGTCCTAATCTCTATAGCCCAAGTTGTCATATTGACTACAGTTGCAAAACCATGATGCCATGTGGCATGTTGATTTTTTTGCCATTACTTAATGATTGTTATGACTAAATAGTTATAAATGTAGTTGAAAAAAACAATAATCATTTTTGTGTCCGATTCAAATGACAAGATTTGTTGTACTAAATGTAAAGTGTTTAGACTTACATCTTGATGCAAAAAGCTACATTCAAGGATTGGACATCATCTCTAACATAGTGACCGACCAATAAATGTTTCACTTTATCCAAAGTAGTGTATGAGTAATCATGTTGACTAATAGTCAAATATTTTATTATTGTTAGAATGCCAAACATGTATTTTACGACTAGTCATATTCAATTGTAGTCATTTTTCTAATTTTTTAAAAGTCATTTATGCCATTTTCTAATCCTTTTTCCCAATGTAATCGAATAAGACAAGTCATAAAAGACATGTTGGAATGCCACATCATCATGTTGTGGGATTAGAAAACATTTATTTTACTTGCAAAAGTTAGGGTATTTTGAATTAAATAATTTTAATTTAATTAAAACATGTTATTACAATTTTAAAAATAATAGTATATCTATCCAAAAAAGCCCACTAATCATCATACTAACTATAGTTGCAAAATCATGACATCTCAATGGCCTTTGCAATTACATAGTGATTTTTGTGACTTCGTTACAATTGTAGTCAAAAATGACAATAGTTGTTTCTTTGACCAATCAAAAAACCCATGATGTGTTATTATGTTGACAAGTTGAGTCAAAATAATTGTTAAGAATAAAAAATAGTGCCTTGTCATTTTTTTGCAACAATCAAATGATTGGATGGCAAATGGAAGGGCAAAAGTTATTGTGAATGGAAATGTCAACTCATGTAATATGGATGAGTTGGATGTTAAGGCTATTGAGTCAAAGAAAAAAATGTTGAATGGAACAAAATGTTTAAAATAGAATTTGATGAAAATCTAAATGAAAAGACTACAAAACATGTTTTTCGATCATTTAGAATTTCTAAAGTTGATTGCAAGGCAAGTGAAAAGAAGTTAGAAAAACAAATCGCACCAAAGAGGTTGATGTTGGTAAAAGTAGAGACTTTGAAAACAACATAACAAGTGAGAAAAATGAAGCTAAAAGACAATTTAAGCTTATGTTTAGCCCTCATTTTGTTTGATTTTAAATTGCTTAAAAAAACTTTAGCATTCTTGAATGCTTGTCCAATATGTGATCTTATGGTATATTTGAAATAATCATCTTGTAGTTGAGTGTGGGCACTCATATCACCCATGGTGTATTTGGAGCACACCAAATATTGTTCTAGTTGTTTCATTCATGAATGCAACATGCCATATTTTGTTGAATGGTTTAATGTTTGGGGCATTTTCAACCACATTCAAGATTGGGTAGTCACCTTTTGCAAAGGAATACAAATAAAACTATGCATTTACATCGGATATCTCAAGATGTGCAAAGGAGTATGTCAAATCAAATAACACAAAAATGCTAGATATCTCAAGATATGGTGAAAACTACATTTTTGCCTAGGAGTCCAACTTGTCTTTTTCATTAAAATCCTTATATGTGAGTTTAAAGTTTGATGATCACAAAAATTTCAAAGTCCAACTTGTCTTTTTCAATGAATTCTTTATGTGATTTTGATATGACAATCACAAAATTTGAGGAGGTATAGTTTGTCTTTTTCATTGAAGTCCAGTGTGATTTTGAGTTGATGATCGCATAATTTGAAAAGTCAAGCTTGTTTTTTTCATTGTAATCCTATATGTCCTTCCAAGATTTAGTGATCACAAAATTTGACAAGTCCAATTTATTTGATTTATTATGCATAGTCATTATGTAATTTTGATTTGATGACCACATAATTGAAAAGTTTTATCTTATTGCAAATTCTTGGACATTGTAAGTCTTTTTTTTTGTGGGTTGAGTTCCTATTTTAGTTCTTGTTTTGAGGCACTTTGAAGTCTTACAATAATTCAAGAGTATTAGGATTTTTTATATTGTGGATGGTCACTGGACTAGCAAACCATATCCACTCCTATGTATTTTTCTTTTCAAGTTTCACGACTCTTTGAAGTCATGTTTTTTCCTTAATGTCTAGTTCCCACCAATGAATTTTGATTAAATTTGAACAATTGTTTGTAGTCCTACTTACAGGTTGATTTGTTTTTTTAGGACATTTCAAATTTAACATCTAGGACATGTCCATATTTTTATGTCATTTATTTGATTTAACTCATGTTAACAAGTCATTTGTCTACTTTCATTTTTTTGTAAGTCCTACTTACAAGTTTGCATGTTTTAATCAACACATTTCTTAAAGTCCTAGATGTCTTACAATTTAACAAATTCCTTTTATTTGTTTTTATGTCATTTCCTTCCTATGATTCCTACATTAGAGTCCTTTGTCAAGTTCATATGTTATATGCAATCTTGAAATTTAGGAATTTTTTGCGAGAACCTCAAGAATTTAAATTTGATTGAAAATGTTACTTCTTGGGAAATCTTAGGAAAATTTATGACTTGCGATTTGATAATATACTTTACAAGTGAGCTTATTCAAAGCTTGAGGGAAAGTTGAGTTCCAAATCAATAAGTTATTGCCCCTCTATAATTCAAATTAAAGTTTAGGAAACTTGAAATATGTGTTATCATTTGTTCACAAAAGTTCCTATTCATTTTCCATTTACATGCAATATACATTGACACAAAGTTCAACCCCATCTGATTGTTATGAAATTCAAATTTGGCTAGTAGTGATGCGATTGGTGACAAAATCAATGTACCTTCAATTTACCCCAGAGTATAACTTATAGAAAATATTTATGGGGTTTATACTAATGAGCTTTAAATTCAAGCATCTCCAATGCCCAAATGAAATTTAAGTGCAATGTAGCTTGTATTTCAATCATCCAATTGCCATTAAACTTGAAATACAAAATAATTGTGTTTATTACATTGTTTTATATGTGCCCTTTGTTTACCATCTTGTCTTTAATTACATGTATCATTGTTTCATTGTGAAAAGTTATGACCATTAAGATTTCTACTTTGCTTGTGTCCAAGGATTGACATCTTGTCCAAACTGATGTGGCAACATTATGGACAATTAGAAATGCCTCAAATATTTTGTCCCATTAAACCCATTGGTCTTGTCATTGAGTGGGGCATTTGATCCTTCAATTGTTATTGACATCACACAATTGAAATCTATATTAATTTTTTTTGTAAAACAAATGTGTTAACCTAGATGTTTAGGACTATAATGAAGAAGTATTGAATGTATCAAATGCAACCTAAAGCAAAGTAGAAGGTGAAAATTTTATGATATCCATCATTGAACTTATAGTTATAAAAAAAACAATTTTATTTTTGAAATCTAGTGTAATGAAATATTATAGTAATTTTGTTGTGCAAGAGCCAAAAGGTGGGCTTCAAAAAATGCTAGAGCTCCATTTACCTTTGCCAAATAATAAACAAAAGTCATTGGACTAGTTAAAGCAATAAAAAGAACTTGACAAAGCAAGTAGATTATAATTTGAGTATCATAATTCAAGACTTGCAATATATACATATTTTAAATATGTTATTATCCTTCAATTTCAATTCCAATAAATTTTTCATTAATCTGAAGTCAAGTTGGCTACAAATTGGTGGTTTTTATAAATGTTCAACAATCTATGTGCATCTACAATTCAAAAAAACTTAGGTTTAGGTTATATTGTTGTAAAATTCTAAGTATGGGTAAATGTAGCAATGCCCTATATTTCTTAGATGTCTTCAATCAAGAACTTCAACTAAGAAATTTTGTTGCACTATCATTATTCTTGTCTCTGCAACATTGTATGTTGATTATGCTTTTTGGGACCCGTGTTTCATTTTTTAAAACTTGGACAATATAATGGTCACAAGTTTTTGGGAAATATTCAATGTTCATTTAAGGAGATTAAAATTGTTGTTGTTTTTGTCTAATTTGGTTTAGAATGAATCAATGTTGGTTATGGTGGCAAGTTGCATTTGGTAAAATGTGGTGATTGGAAGACATTAATGGCCACATCATTAGGGGCACAATATACCTTTACTAGGAGAAAACCACTATTAACAAGTAAAAATCTCTAGACTAATTAGTTCCATAGGTCTCTTAGTTACTACTAATTACTAGTGGTAGATTTACTATCCCTTACCCAAGGGGTGAAGCTAGTGGGATTATGTAGCTCTGATTAGTGAGTGGTTAGGGGTAATCCACCCAATCATCTAGGAGATTTTTAGGAAGGGAATAGGATAAGGGCCTTATTTTCTAGGGGTTAATGTGGGCCTTGTGTGTGGTATGTGGGAAAGAAGGACTAAGGGAAGTGGGGGAGGATGGAAAAATTCATTCAATATTTGGGGGAGTGGTGAATAACTTGGGAATGTAGGACTTTCATGGAAAAGGATGAAAGGAATGAAGAAATATGTATGTACTTGGAGTGTGATTTTAATGGAATATGGTTGAAGGATTCATGTCTCTTGTGATGTATTGTTATTCTAATGAGTGAGGAAGGTAAAGTAGTTGATCATTTACAAGCGAGATGCTTCACTAAGTTAGTAGTTATGTATTTTTTTTAGGATAAAGAGTAACAAGGCTTAACCTTTGGTAATCTCTAGATAGCCAAGCTATTAACCGCCACTAAAAGGTAATAGCTAGTCCTTGATGGTAGAATGCAATGGGAAGGAAGATCAACAAAAAGTCATTTGCAAACTGAAAGGTTCCTTTATAAGTGGTAAGCAATGGCTATGAAGGAAAGCAACGAGTTATAGATGGTAAAAAGCAAAGGAAAGATTGCATGAAGTGCTATAGGTGACATGTTAAATCACCAGAAGACCTACATGGCCAAAAGAGTAAGGATAGTAGTAGTAGAAGGTTTGCAAACCCCTGAGACACCATCCAAGAGTGTTGCAAATATTGTAGAATTAAGGAAAGTAGTTACTTTCATGTTTTGATAAATTTTCATGTCTCCCCTTTCTACTTTCTTCCTATTACCCCTTGGTTTAAATTACTTATAAAAGGGTAGGTCTAATTTTAAGTAGTAAACCCTTACCTACCTCCTTCCTCTTAGTATGATGTCTTACTTACTACTTGAGTAGTTGTAGTAAAGTAAGTTAGTGAGGGTGGTTTTTTTGTGGATTAATAAGGTGTTGACCTTGCCCCCTGGTCTTACCCCCTAGAGGACGGTAATGATCAGGGGTTGCAATTTCACCCCTTAACAACCACCAACTAACCTCCACCATGAGAATTATAAGTTTATGTAAACAATTATTATCATAGCCACCTTCAATTGCACCCCCTATTAGTTGATTTGTTCCTTGTAGATGTTCAATAATTGATAAAGGCTACATTTTCATTTGTTGTAAAAGCTCAAGATTCCACCTTGATGAATTATTGTTGTAAAAGCTCAATGTTGTAATGTATGTGAATTCTAAAACCTTTGGGAAGAATGATAAGTCTCTTAAATTGCAAATATTGCATAAGTATGTTTTGAGAAACACTTTGCACTCTTATTGAAGAAAAATTGCTATTACCCATTAGTCGCAAATGTGACCATCTCATTCCCACTATTAATATCATAGAAAACCACCTAGATAGTTGGAGGTGAATTTAAAGACTTTGGTCAATTGCACCTTCAAAATCAAGTTGTCCAAACTTCAAATGCTTCTTTGAAGAGCTTGTTTAATATATAAACATTTAGTCTTGCCTTATGAGTACAACATTTGCATATTCATGTTGCATTCATCTACCCATACCATGAAGGTTCAAGTCACGATTTAGTTTCCCTCAATATTCCATCCCTTTTAACTACAAATGTTTTTGTCAAACATTGCACAAATGTTTATTTTATAGATTCATAATCGTCTTTTTATTGTTTTATCATCTCATTGATACATTTTTAGTGGGTTAAGGTGCAAAAAATTACTCAATCACATTAAGCTTTGATTATCTTAGGAAAACTTTGCACCCTTCTTAGTTAATAATGACAAGTTGGAATTTCTAGATGTTCAATATAATTTGACGTAATACAAGATTAATGTTTCTTTAGTGGTTCTTCCAATGCCTTGGAGTTCTTTAAAAAATTCCTGAAACCCATTAAGTCTTTATAGAATTAGTTGTTGGATTAAATGAACATGGTAGGTGATTATAATAAAAATGCAAGATTATTATAAGAAAAGATCTTTGAAGGCAAATTGGTGGGTGTAGTCAAACTACAAAGAACTAGTGAATACAAAGCCTAGGTGCTTTCTAATGACTAGGTTTTATCATGTTGAAAAAATGGTTTCCATGTTTTGACTAATTCTCATAAAAGGATAATAATGTCATTTTCAAAAGTTTAATCCACATGTGTTTCCATGAATTTTCAAAAAAAATGTAATTATTTATGTATTTATAAGATAATTATTCTTTAAATAAATCAAATGTGTACATTTCAACAAAAATAGACATCTCAAGTTTTTTATTTTGTTTTGAAACTCTCAATTATATATTATATGTTAAAACCAAACATACCTTTCTTCAACATCATTTTAAAATACAATAATCCAAATTCACCATATATATAAGTAATCCCACATAAAACATGTCCAATCTTCTTGAAAATGAAACCTTGCCTCTCTTGCACAACAAAAAAACATTTTGTTTTTGAAGAAAAATTCAAATTATGTAGCTTTGGTGGTAAAAAACACATTCAAATATTTTTTAAAAACTATAATAGATAACCAAATTAAAACATATATTCAAGTTCTTTTCAATATCATGCTCTCATAATCATCAATACATGGCCATAAAAAAGATCAAAATTAATGGTTAAATTTTACATTGGATAAAAGACATTCAAAGTTTAAACCCCCAATTGACATTGAACTATTCACTAAATGACTCATGAAAGATCTTGTAATTACACAAAAATCATTGAGATGCAAATTCACAAGTATAAAAACATTATACATTCTAGATCATTAAATTTTTAAGCTTGGAGCTCATGCAATAATTTTTCAAAGTCAAGGGGGTGTATGAATTTATTACATTCAACATAGTCCTTGGTACATTAAATAAGGATTGCATGTAAAAACAAATAGTAGTGGTTGGTTTAATTTAAATTTTAGATAAATCACTAAGGTATGAATATTGGTGGCTAGAAGGTAGTGCGAGTGGTGACGGTGTTCATATCAATCAAATTGAATGCTCACTTTTGACTTGTTTAGTTTTCCTCAAGATGGAGCCCCTATGGAATCAAATTCAAATCCAAGGAGGATTCATGGAGCTATTCATTGTTCACCTATGTGATTGAAGTTGTTGAGACACAAAAGTCTTATTCACCATAACTTAATCAACAAAATGTGAAGCAAAATACAAAAAGATGGGAAAAAATACAAGTAGAAAATGAAACGATGGAAATGAAGTTATATCCTAATATATTTAGTCTATAATGGGTGAGGTGTGTATAATGATAGCCAAATCATGATCAAAATAACTACTTTAGATCAAATGGAATGTAAACAATTATAAAATCTAATGGTTATTTGGATGTGAAAATTTTGGGTGGTTGAAGAGGCCTACCTCTTAATACTATTTTAAATGTATGTACCGTATTTACAAAACAAAAAATAGAACTCCAAATAAAGATGAAAATTGTTTAATAAAAAAACAAATTGTGGAAGGAAAGTTATTGTAGGGGCTAGCTTCTTTTCACAAGAAAAAATCCTCTAAAATGCAACCATGCATTTTGCAATTATTTGAAACTTGTCAACTACAAGTACAATTGGTTGTTTTTTCTTCCATTGGTCATATTTACAACTTGAGGTGCAATTAATGGTAACTAATCTTTCCAAGTGAATGAATTGTGAGTGATTTTTCATCAACCTAGCCCATCACATATCACAAATCTATTGCAAATATAATCAAATATTAATAACAATGATGACATGGATCTAAAGCCCCTAGTTGTATATTAAAGTTTATTAGGGGTATACTAAAGGTATATTATGTAAGGGTACATATTTAGAGGTATTGGGGTGAGTTGGGATTGATGATAGGTAGGTATAGGTACCTACCTACTTAACCTACCTACCTATGTTTACCTGTTGTTAAAGAAATAATTATAATATCAATTAATGGGACTATTTTTTATTATTTATTGTGATTTAATCATCCAAAATTATTGATAATAGGTGGGAGTGGTTGAAAAGTCATTTTTCCATTGTTTTAAAAGGTTTAATTGACATAAAACCCCACTACTTTAAAGAGTGTTTTAAAAAAACATTAGGTGCCTTGAAAATAGGAGCTTGGATGATTTGCCCAACTATCTTCCCTAATTGAAAAGGGGTTGCCAAAATTTTATGAAACAATACGAAAGTCAATGGGGTAGAAAAATTAAGGGGAAAATTAGTGAATTTGAACTATGAAGGTAACATCTTTTAAAGTAGGAGTTGGCTATCTCAATGAAAGATAAATGGATGTAGGATGAATTTTTTTCTATGGTGGGGCTTCCTCACCCTTAAATCTTTAAAAATGGTAAACTAAATGAGGATGAAGGATGGGCTTGATCGATCATTAGATGTGAAGGTTTTCATCTTAACATGATTGGAGGGGAAAGAAAAATGATGAATTTTTTTAATCCTCATTGGTTCATGCAATGGAATGAAGCAAATGATTGGAGGAAAAAGCAAGGATGAGATTCCTTCACGTCCATTAACCAAGGAAAAGAAGCACATTCTTAAACAACAAGGAGCTCCATGGGAGAAGGGGTGTTGTGTGAATGGAAAAAATTGAAATCACAATCTTCAATAAGAGATGGAACAAGGAATGAAAAAAATGGAAGATACTTGGATGATGAATTTCCTATGTGATAATAGTGTATTCAAGCTTGATAGCTTTTGATTTGAGTTGACATAACAAAATTGAGGTTAGTTTAAGTCTAAGGAGGTCCCAAATTGTGCAAGAACTTCTAGACCCTTAGCATTCAATTCCAACAATATTCCAAGATCCATCTTTGGATGGCCTTGAAATTTCAAATAGTTTTAAAACATTAGTGAACACATGTGTCTAAAAGTTTACAACATTAATAGAACTTCAACCGGGAAGAAAATGACAATCAAGTGAACAAGGCATAATTAAAGACCAACAAGATTCAAGAAACTACCTTTACTTCTATCTTAATGTTTTGAACCAATTTTTGGTGTGCAAAAAGATGTTAAACTTGTTTATAAAGTTTTAACTCATTAGTAAAAATTATATGTTAGAATTTATGTTGGATGCAATTGAACTTGTGGTGTTTGAACATTTTGATGCATGAGATCCAATATTGGATCTTAATGAATATTTGTGAATGTGAAATAAAAAATTGTTGGATATTCTAGTTAAGTTTGCAACAAGGAACTTGTGTGATGTTGAATTAACCCAAACTTATTGCCATCTTAGATCTTCAATTATTCATTTTATCCTTGGTGATTTAATAATCATTGTTTTGATATTTTTGCTAAAATGTTTTTTTGGTGCAATGTAATTGTGATCGTTCATTGAACATCTTGACATGATCTCTATTTGAATAAGAAGATTAATTTGGGGATAATTTTTGACCATGGACTCAATGCAACATAATAATTCATACTTTTAATTTACTAAATTTTTGAGTAATTTCCATAATCATTATGAGAAAATTGTATCCATTGCAACTAAAAAATGTCTAATAAAACTAGATTACAACTAAATAGCGTTGCAACGAACATGATTTTCTCATAATGAATGTTGATAATGTGATACATTTATTCCCAACCCAAATTCATTGTGAAATATCTTGTATGCTTTGTAATGAAAATGTTTATGAAATATTTCACATTTTTTGTGCATTTGCCAAGAGGTGGTGTTACTAAGTTGAACAATGTTAATATTTGCATAGGAAATTGCAACAAAAAAAGGGCATACATAAACTTGGAACCACTTTAAGAAATAACAATAAATATATTTTTGTTCATTCATATAGGAGCCATATAGATTGAGGATTGTTATAACCATTGTCTAGTCCCCTTTTTGAGGTCATACCAAACTAAAAACCAACATTAAAATTATTGACATTGATGGATTAACATACTCCAAACCCCCTCTTTACCAAGCTATCATGATCTTTTGTTATAGCCATTTAAACAACATATTTACATAATGCCCTCAAATTTTTCACATTTTACCCTTACTGAACCGAATTGACATACAATATTGAACCAAAATTGGAAATGGTGTGAATAAAAAAACATTTTAATTCAATGACAAATTACTTATTGATCTTCAAATTCCCTAAATCTTTTCCCAATCAATAAACATAATGCTAAAAACTCCCAAGTGAATATGTAGTTGACCCCCCCATGTATAGTAATGCAAAACACAACCTAAGTATACTAAGTTTGAATGGAATGAGCCACAAATAAACCAACCAATCAAACCCCCTAAAACCTTTCAACCTTTTCATCAAATGTCCTTATAGAGCTTATAGTGACTAACATCATAGATTTAAAAAAATTATGCAACAAAATTCAAGATTTATTTAAAATTACTAGACACTAACTTTGGGCATTCTTCCCAAGATGAATGCATAACTTATAACAAACCACCTTCCAAATCATTAAAAAAAAATAGAAATAAAAGAGGATGTTTAGCGTTGGAAACATGTTTTTTTTAGCCATCACAAACTTCTATCCATTGTTGGCATCGTTCACATCCACATTAAAAAAAAAGAAACACATTTTGTTAATCCCTAACATCTTACAAATTCATAACACCATAGCTATCACTTGTAAAAATATTCACAAGTCATAGGGCATTCATGTGCATGATAATAAAAAAAATAGGGAGTAGTTTTTGACATTTATACAATTATCTTTTGTCTATCTAGTTTTTCTGTTTTCAAATGATGTAAGAAGAGGATGTGCAAATTAACACCTCCCCATTCACACTATAACCTTAAAAGATTGTAGTACATATTTTTGGGTAAAATTTAACTTCTTTAGACATTTATTTAAGCTTGTTGAAGATTAAAATGAAAAATTTAGAACATTAATTGTGGAACTCTTTTATTATCAAATATGGTGTTCTTTGCATTTATATTTGAGGTTTGGGTTAAGGAGCAAGGAGGGAGTGTGATTAAACATGTTGCTTATAAATAAAATTAAAATTTTCTTTTCATAATTCACTCAAAATAAAATCTAATTGAATGTTAAGGAAATTTTTTCATTCCATTGAATTGTTATTTGAGGAAACTTTGTGTGTTATGATAATTATTTTGAATTTTCCTTTAAATTTTTTGGATGGTGAAGTCAAATTAATGATTAATGTGATTATATCTTATATAGTAATATAATTGAATTAATGATTAATATGATCATTTTTTATCATTGACCTTGAAAATGACAAGAATGATGGTTTAATAATTTACAAAAGTTTGTTTGTTTGTAAGTTGAACCCACATATTGCCCTTAATTTTATGTTATCCTTAGTTTGATTTGTTTAAATGAGTGGTTATTTTATGTTGATATTTCAAAAATAATAATTTGTTGAGACCTTTAGTTAGGATAGCAAAGTAGAAAACCTTAATTAAATTGATTTAAAATGAAGGATGATGTAATAACTTAATGTCAATTTATCTTGGTAAAATTTTAATAACAAAAATATATAATTAAAAAAAAGTAATATCACAATTACTATGAAAATTTAAATGCCCACCAATATTAAGTTCTAATTTTTTTTGTTAAATGATGGAATTTTAATTCTATCAAAATAATTGTCAATATCAAGTAAGTTTTAAAGTTTTCATTTATTCAACTTAAATTAACATGGTTTCCCAATGGTTGTTAATCAATTGAATCCATTATTCTCACAAGTTGTGAACTTGTTGTTCATAGTTAATTCATCATTAGTTGTTAATCATTTTCACATTATAATTAATTTATTAGCATCTTTAAATTTAACCATAAATTCAATGATATTATTTATAAGTGAATTTTTTTTTAATACATTCATTTGAATCATTTTAGATTCCTATAAAATAATCACATCTCATTTTTAAAAAACTATTTGTGCATGCATAATCACAGTAAACAAGATTAAAAATATATCTGGAAAAAATGAAAAAAACACCCAAAAACAAAAAGTGTGTACCACTTTGACCATGTTAATATCTCAAAGGATGATATGATTAAATTACTTAATATTATTTTTAAATTTTTTATGTCAACCATTATATCACTTAATTTACTTAAATTTTTAGGAATTCAATAACCCATGTCGAATGGTTTATGAAAATGTTCATTACAAGCTTTGTAACAAAGCTCAACTCTTATATAATGTGTTTCCCTACAACCTTAAATATTTTTCCTTATGCTTAAGATAAATCTCATAATGTTACAACCTTTGTTTCATGCTAAGAATTATAAACAATTTTTTTAATATTATTTATTTTGAAATGAATCAATAAAATGTCTTGATGCATCATATGTGCGACACTTTAGGGTGATTTATATTACGTTTGTGGTCTAAATGTTTATTAATGATATTATCAAATATTATTTTGTTGAATGATTTACAAAAAAATTATCATTCAAAATATTTTGAATTGATGTTTTATTACTTTGAATGACATCATTATTAATCATTGGAAATAAATATTATTGATTAAAAGAATGAACACATGTGAATGCATGAAAAGAACTTGATTTTAAATTTCATTTTGTTATATCATTGACTTATAAACACTTAAGTGAAATTTGTATTTGAATATTTGATTATGAAATCATTCATTCTCTCTATTTTAACACTAACACATTTGTTGTTGATACTATTGTTATAATTTACTATCACCAACTTGTTTTTAATATAAGTTTGATTTAATGAATTATCATTTCTTTAAAAATCAAGTTAAAATTTGTGGATGAAATTATAAAAGTTTTACAAACCATAAGTGAATATAAATGTTCTCATTTTTTAAAATTGTTCTTTTATGATGATGATTTGTTGGTCACATTCACAATTATATATATGTTTAATCTCTTACCAATACAACATCATCATTATGAATTGCAAAATGAATAGATCTTAACATATAAAATTGTCAATTTGTATTTTTTTTTCAAATGGGTTCTAATCTTGTATGAGAAAATTAAAAGATTTACCAAATAAGGAACTTGATAATGAACAAGAACTAGATAATTTTATTATTTAAATAAGGCATGATGCAAGCTTAACATGGGATGAATTAAAAGTATAAATGTCATAACTTGCATTGGTGAGATTGAAGGGTGGTATTCTCTTGATTTTTCTTATACTACCCAATAGAATCTTTTAAAAAATCATCAACATTTTTGTAAGGTTTTATAAAGTAAACATTTTGCAAGTTTATATTAAAAGGCATTCTAAATTTTTTCTATTGACCATGTTTTCCAAAACAATTTATCAACCATGTCTTTTAGAAGCTTTTAGAAAAAATTGTTTGACTTTTAAAAATTATTCTATAAACTTTTGCTAATTTTAAACTTATTTTTCATGAATCTTTTTGAAACTTTCTAAGACTTCCTCACCATATTCTTTTAAAAAAAAATTTGAATTTTTTTAGAAACTTATACTAAAATTTATAATAAAAACCTCCAAATATATTATTCATTAATATTTTTGGAAACTTTTTTAAAACTTAAAAAATTTCAACATTATTTTTCATTGATATTTTTTAAATTACAAAAACTTTATATATATATATATATATATATAAATTAAAAACTCCTTTGTAATTTGTTGTCCATGATAGTTTTGAACTATTTTTAACAATTGATAATTATTTTTTAAAAAATTATCTTATTATGAAACGTTTAGTTTCGACAATTTTTTTCTTTCAATTTCTTAATTTATTTCATTTCTTTTCCAACTTTTTTTTTATTTTTTATTCCTCGTTGACACCTTTCTTATTTTCTCACAATGCATCTTCTTTTTTTATGTTATTTCAATGACTTGTAATTTGATGTCAACTATTATTATTATTATTATTCATCTTACTACTTTGAATCCCTTTTGTTAATGAATTTGAACTATGATGAATGAGAAGAATATATTTGTATAAAAATAATTAGTTAGAAAAAAAATTCAAATTTGTAATTCTCCAAGACTAATCCATAACAATTTTGAAAAAAATACACTTTTCGATGATCAACAATCTTTAATTGAAATAGAAAATGTCAAAAAGAAAATAAATTGTATTTTCCATAATATGATAATTGAAATTGTGATAATAGAAACACGATTGTTATTAAATGTGAAAATGATGGAATTTGATATTTGTGCACAAGGTTGTAATCAACAAGTTACTATAAATGAAGTTAGAATCATTTTTCAAAATTTTCAAATCATATTTTCATTATTTCATGATTTTTCATCATATGCCAAATGTTTTTAAATTAACCATATACATTTTTTAAAAACATGAACAATTGTCAAAACGAGTTTTAACAATCAAATTGAATTATGCAACCTCAAGGTTTTATGAAAATTTATTAACATCACCATCATATATTACAATTTACAACTTAAAACATTAAAATCTCAATGCATAAAAAATGTTGATGATAATTTAAAATAATTAATTCATCATGTGTTAACAATTTGGGTTGAAAGGTGGTTCACATGATGGCATATTGGCCCCAATTAATCCCATATTTCCCAATATGCATGTTATAAAAAATTGTTTTTGGTATAAAAAAAATCATTATTCATGATTGAAACAAAAATATGAAAATCATACGGACACAAAATTTAACAAATCAATTCTAGACCATATATGAAGATTTCTTGAAAATTGAAAGTCTTCTTAAATGCTACCAATTTTCTTTTAATTGTAATTGATTAGCAATGACCTTGAAAATTGATTTCATGATATCAATCAATTCTTATGTTGCATAATTTTTTTAATATCTCTCATTTTGATCAAACTATTTGGGTACCTATAAATGATTCATAACCTAATGACGCATGCACATATAATTTTAATTCTAAATTTTCTTAGTAAAGTTATGGCCAACCCATTTCACCTAAATTGAATAAACATTTGTGATTAAATCTAATTTTTAAAATTAAATCCACAAAATATGACAATTAAATAATATTTCATAAATATCATTATACCCATAATTTATGAGCCAATGATAAGTAAATACCTAAAATCATTTATCAACTAAAAAAATAGTTACTCCAACATGGGAAACATAGTTGTCATCCAATTTTAAGTTGACATAACACAACACTTTTTTTTATATAAAAATAATCAAATAATCACCTTTGGGAAAGGATGTTTAATGGTAGATAACCCACATAAAAAACAATAATCTATACCAAGATATGGGGCATAAGTAACATGGATCACATGTGCTAATGATCCATTGATGTAAACAAATAATATGTAAACATAAAGACACATCCTTAGAACATGAATAAAGACTATTTAAGTAGAATAGTTTTAAATTGTGTTTTAAAGGAAAAGAATTATAATTAACTATACATATCACACAATTTCATTTATGTCATGAATGAAGGTGAAAAGCAGAAGTATAATTCATTTGTGTTTATTTCAATGATAAAAACTCATATCCCTCCAAGGTTGACAACATCCCCAAGGAGTTATAATATATTATCAATTATTCATCACATCAAACATTATGATAATTTTTTTAGTGTTAAATTTGCCAAGGACATCCCTAATTTTTTAAAGTTAAATCTGACATCATGGTATAAAAATTGGTGTGTGAAAGTTGGTGATAATATAGTCCATTATCACAAGGTTTGATAAGTTTTTTATAAATTAATCAAACTTTATCTTTAAACTTAAACTTCAGAGGCCAAACTTCAACAAATTTGGTCAACTAATGAAGAACATTGATGAAACACATTCACCTTTTGAAGTAACATGCAAAAGCCCTTTTAGATTTATTCCCTGGTTCTCAAAGGGCTCTAATGGTGGATTTGAATGCAAAGGTGCATTTACAACCAACTTATTGGTATAAGCTAATAAGTTGTACAATTTCAATAAGGATGTGTTTCTATGGAATATACACCATTGCTAACTTGCCAATCATATTCCCTTGATCATAACTTTCTTTAAAAAATGTTATTTGCTAAAACCATCATAAAATTCATACAAGACTCATTGCACATCTTTACTTTCCAATAGCCTTTCAAAGAACACCATCTCATCCTTAGAAAAAATAACAACCATCTCATTATAATGTAATGTGAAAAAACCCTCAGCTTTATTGGTGAAGAAAAAAACCACTATTGGAGCTTTACTCAATGACAAGGGAAAAAAGTTGAAGGAAAACACTATTGCTGCTTGAACCAAAACAAGAAAAAACAACTTAAAAGCCCAAAGTTCTCACCTAGAACTGATGACATTTGGAATTGAAGCAACAGATCCTCACCAATGTTGAAGAAAAAAATGGATTTGGAGCTTTATCATCCTTTTTCTGAAAGCAACAAACAGACAGAATCAAATTGTTAGAATAAATTTGAACCAAAAATGTATAATGAGTCCATTTGCAATTTTACACAATCACATGTGACCATGGTACATCCCAAAGTTAACCATTTATCTTTGTAACATCAACTTACGAAATAATCACATGCGACCATAGTACATTGCAAAAGTCAACACGTTGTGTCCAAATTACATCATCATCAATAGCTCAAATGGGTGGGAGTTTTGGCTGGCTACCTTGCAATTGCATATTAATTCAATTCATCATTCATCCATGCCTTCATGTTATCTAGTGTAACCCACTTAACAACTGAGCCAACCACCATAAACAATGCCAGTACCTAGGGTGGGGATGAGAACTAAATTCCTCTTTTGTAATGGCAACTATAAAGATGACTAAAGGAGACACTGGCCTTACCAAATGCTATTGTTGTGGAAAACCAATCACTCAAATCTTGTCGGCAGGTTAAAAGTTTTCCCTTCTTCCTCTTTTGTAATTAAATAAGAACCTGAGGAACAACCACATATTATTCCATTAGAGTTCTATACAAGAAGTACTGATTCAACACCTGCTTTGGACCCATAGCACTTGAGAGACATGTATTCAATCTATGAACAATGCATAAAAACTACATCACCTTTGATTGTATGTAAAGAAAATGTCTGAATACAAGGATATTATGGAAAATGCATTTAATGGATCATGGGATTTAACAAATTGAATCATGATGACTTTTTTTTTGGAACATTGGATAAAACTCATGTCCAGGTATTTTGGGCTGCGTTTTTATAAATAATATCTTCTTAAGTACTCAGAATTTCTCAATAGTTACAATTAAATGCACCTTGAAAAGAACTTTATAAAGAATTCTAGAAGGGTCAATGAACAATTTTACAGCCAACAGGAGATCTCTGCATGTTACTTTCATAGAAAAGGACAGCCAATCCGTTGTAAAGATCCACAAAAACAGTGGCAAAGGTTAGAGCAGAGGTACAAAATACATCCTGCTAAACTCTTTTGCACCTCTGGGACTCTCTGGCTAGCAGATGCACAAATACATCCTGCCAGCACAGAGCTGCAAAAGAGGTTCCAAGAAGAAGGTTACAGAAGCCCAAGTCAAAGACTTTGAGAGTATCTAATAGAACAAGAGTGTTGTCACAGAACATTTAACAATGAGTTTCTCTCTGCATGGTGAAGAGAAATGGTCTTAACACCATTATTTTCAACCTTATTGTATGTACACATGGTAATATCAGAAGTTGGACTGATTCCCCCTTCAATTGAACAAATTAGCGGGTGGGGATTCCACTCAAAAGGGTGGACAATTGAGATTGGTCACTTTTACCAGTCCTTGAAGAAAGATCTGTGAACCATTTCCTCTGTTGTAGACCTGATGGATGTAAGACAGTTTGGTGCAGATCAGATGGTCTCCATTGTTGCCAGTCTCTTGTAGACAATTCCAGCAATAGTTGGCAACCAGATATTTGGCTGGTGAAGCTGTTGCCATGCTCCTAGCTGACAACCTAAAATAAGCTTGACAAACATATTCAACCAGTTAGCAATCCAAACTCATGTCAAAAGAAAACAGGAAGTTTGGGATTGGGCTCTGTGCCAATTCTGCATTCTGCAATATCCCACAATCTACCCAGGAAAAAACCACGTCAGTATGTCATGATGCTCACTATGTGCAGTCAGCTAGCAACTCAAGAATTTTACAGTTCAATTGTGCATAAAGGGCAACTTTTACTTGCATAATGTCTGGTATGCTGATCAAAGACAAACATAAAACATACAATCAAATGTGCTATATATTTCAGAGACACTTTACTTCAACTAATCACCTACAAAACACAGGATTTGAATACCTATCAGAAAAGCCGGATGGCATGTTAGAAATGTAAGAGGCAGAAGCCATACAAGAGCCATAAGCATACAAATTCAAACAAATTCTGCTTTCTCTGAAGACGAAACAATTGTAATTCACAGGTGCCACTTGCCAAGACTCTCATACAAAGTGCCTTTATAAAACTTGTAGGGCACCACCACAGCAAATACAAACTTCAAGACTTTCCAACCATCAGCAGCAGACCACTGTCTGGCAGATCTAACTAGAGTTAAAACAGAACAGTTGTCAATGGCCTTTCAATTGGCAAAAAAAGGAAAGAAAAGAACACCTACAAGGTTTAGTTTAGACCTCTGCTGAAAGGGAGATCTGGTAAAGAGCATCAAGGTTCTAGCCACCAACTACAAGCACCTTCCAGAACAGATGCATGAATCTCAACTTGGGAATCAAAAGCTCTTTCGAAGGCGATCTGTTACATCATAACAAACCTCAAGATCCTCCATGCGTGCTAGACGTGAAAATATCTACAATTATGGCCAAGAGGCCAAATCTTAACAGATAATGCCTTAAAATTTTGCAGATGTTTGATATGACCCACATAAACAGTGACTAGATCAAACCTTGAAGCAATAAAAAGAGACACAAACAAGCTATGCCAATAATGTTGTACTGTAACTGAACTGTCAAACTCTGCGTCACGTGGATGGTAGAGAATGCAGTTGGCTTGCAGGCATTTCAAGGACAAGCTATAATAAATCAGGTTCCTCAACCTCCTTCAATTTCAACGCATTCTTCGCACGCAACAGGAGTGTGGTTTTCCATTGATCCTGTTATCATGCAAATGGAGATCTGAAATCAATATCTGGTGCCCACCATCATGTTAAGGGGAGGAAACATAATCAACTATGATACTGCACATCTGTGCCCATGAAGTAGTATACTGGGCAGTGCTTTTTTCTTCCTATATAGAGTGCCTATGACCCATTGCAAGGATACAAACATCCTTCACCATTTGCTCACAAACTTTGGAGTCTCTATCAATGAATACAGCATTCTTAAAGAGCTGAACTTGGGTAAGTATCCACTAGCAGAAAAGAGCTGTGAACACCAGATTCCCAACTTAAGCTCCAGTCACCTTAAGGAAAACACATACAAATGAGTTCTCATGACAGGAAGAGAACTTACAATGCGACTCATGCTGTCATATTCCTTCACAATGTCTGTGAACTTAACAACATCCACCTCATCAATAGCACTTGCTAAATCCTGAATCACCAACCACATCCACAGGTTACATAAAACATCCTCACAAAGTAAGTTGCTCTAACATTGTCATTCCTTCAGGAAAAATCCAAATGGCGAGCAAGAATATCCTTCTCCACGAGATACAAAATCTGCTGGAGAAAACTGTTTCACAAAATATGGAAAGAAGAATAGATTGATGCAACCACACCATCAAAAACTTGAACTCCCGTGTGCTTGAAAAGGTTGGATCCAGCTCCTGCACCACAGTAAGCACAGACAGCAATCAAAATTGCAATTTACTTTTCTTGCCTTCAGCTGAGTAATCAAAAGCATCCAGAAGGCAGGACTGGTAGAAACAGACCTGATACTTCTCAAGTGCATTGTTGATAGCCACAACATCTTTTCCACAAATCTGGCAGAGGCCAGCATTGAGAAGGTAACCTTTCACACTATACTTCAACAGATTATTGCTCATGGATTGCTTCGCCACATCCTCATAAATTGCAATTGCCTTATTGTATCTGGCCAAAATTTCACCATTCCCAAACCTAAGTCTCCATCCATGCTTGCAATGTAAAAACCCAAAAAATAGAATTGAAGAAGAAGTCAGTTGTGTATACCATTGGAACAGCAACAACACAAAAAAAGAACAATGCAAGGAATCCTCCAGACCAGCAAATTCAGGTTGCTTACATGGCATACAACAAGTTCTTCATGCCAAACCCACTCAAATAGCAGCACAGACAAGAGAAGCTATAAAGACGGTACTAAGGAGGGAACAGAAATGTACTGTTCAAGCTGTGCAGCAAACTGGGCAACCTTTATCTTGCATTGGTTGGCAGTGCTGTCAATACCCTCACCAGAATAAAGCTCAGCAGCCTTCTCATAATACTCCATTGCCCTCTGAACATTTTCCTCCTTCTCATAAATGTCTGCAATATCCTGAACCATAGAATGCCAATATCTGTGAGGTAAACAGTGTGCCTCAAAACTGGTCAGTAAACCATGCATAAACTAGCAGAAAAGATTGAGATTCATCTGAACTCCAGAGTTTTTGAAGGAATCAGAAATGTCCAACATACAGTATAACAACCTCACAGTACCTTGTAATGTTTGGCAGCCATAGAAAGACGTCCAATGTCCTCAAACATGTTGATAGCCAAGTTCAACATCCGCACTGCCTCTGCATGACACAAAGAATTCCCATGGAATAAACACAGCCAGAAAGTCTAGATGTAAAGAACCAAAACAGCTTATTTTCTGATTGTCACAACAAAACACTTTCATAGCTGATTAAAGAATAATTGCTCAAACCTTAAGACACAGATAAAATACAATCCAACTTATGTTCTGCAAATCTGTGGCACACTGACCTTGAGGCTGTGACTTCTTATAACAATTTGCTGCATCAACATATGCTGAAGCAGCTTCATGCTTGCTGTCCAGCTGCTCTCAACAATCACAAGAACATACATTACACATAGATAAACCTCAAGAAAGCAAGTTCATTGGACTAAACCATCTCTTAAACCTAAAAACTGCAATCCCCAAACAAAAGAAACGATCATTCGTGGACGTAACCCTAGAAACTGCAATCCAAAACACAACACCTCATGATGCATGCACAAGGAAAGCATTTTATACCTTCAATTGGCAGTTTGCAAGCTTGATATAAACATTTGCAGCCCTATTCCCTGCGGCATCAACAATGACAAAACCGCCAAGAAAAAACCAAACCTAAACAACGAGGCTTGCAAAGATGGATAAGAAGAAACCTAAGAACAAAGGAAAAAGCCCAGAATCAAACCCTAAAGGGAAGGAAAAAAGAAAGAATCACAAACAAAAAGCACGCACAAATTGCTTACATGATTTGGCAAGTTTGTAACTATTTGCAGCTTTCTCGAGAAGATCAGCAGCATCGTCATACTTGCCGCCAAAGACAGACCATCCACCCAGCTTCTTGTCCGCCTTCTTCTCAAACTCAGCTCCCCTTGCCTCCGAATCCGCCATCAGTCACTGCCGAGTGCACAAACGGGTACAGAGATTTAACTCGAAAGAACACACACAATCTTTGATCGCTTGATACCGGTCGCTCGCCCGCTCGCTCGCGCGTTTCGTGGGATATCGCGACAAAAGTTTGCGTAAAGGCGGGCGTAAATCCGCAACGAGAGCGGAACTTGGGTCAATTTCTGTTCGGCCGCGCGACAGCCGACGACGACGACGGCCCGGAAGGGAGTGGCGTGCATTTCAGCCTCTCGTTCAAGATCTCGTTCGTCTGCCACAAGTGTCCAGTGCCAACCTCTCGATCTCGACACCTCGTTATGCTTAAGACCTAATTGGTGTCTCCTGTAATCACACATATAGATCTAGTGTTTTAAATATCTTAAATGGCTTTTATAAACTTGGGTTCTGCATTGCTGCACAATAGGATAGATGCGCCTATCACTGAACACTTTGGCAGATTTTTCTCAAATTTTCTCCTTTTTGAGTGATTTAAAATGTTATAGGAGCGCCTTCTCAAGCTCTGCAAATCATCTTTGAAATGCAAACCCAAAGGAACACCAAAAAAAGAGCAGTAGAAAAAATATGCTTTTTCAATTGTAAAATGTGCTTTTTTTCATTTTTCTTCATTTTGACCACTCTTATTTCATCCGTGCATAAATTTCTCATTTTTTTTCAAATTGAGCTATTTAAATTGCTCTGAAATCATCACATCTTAAGCTGTACAAATCATCTTGTAACTCGAAATGCAACATAGTAACATAGTAGCCTAATTTTTTGAGGAGTTCAAAAATAGGCTATGAGCTTTTCCATCAAGAATTTTTTGTAAAAGCAACCCCCCTATTTCAGGAGGTCATAACTTTCTAGCCTCTAGTTTGTTTTTGCTGATTTTAGTGTGACAAATACACCAAAAGGAGGACTCCATTTACTCTTTGGACGCCATGAACAATAGGGCCCTCTTGCAAAAATGGTGAGAAACCTTACCATATGTGTTTGATGATAGGCGTATCTACCTTATGAGTGACAATGAATCGACCAAAATAACTGAGTTACACTTGTGAAAGTTAAGTTATATTTGAATGATATCGAATGTCATCACATGCAAATAGAATGGAATTGAACTCAAATTTAATTCAATTTCAATTTCAAAACATTGAATGGCATTCAAATCCAATTCAAAATTTAATTAGATTTAAAAAATTGAATTGAAGATAATTGAATGCAAATTTGTGCACAAGGTATTGAAAATATGCTTGTCACTTTCATCATTTGTGACTATGGATTAGGTAAGCAGTACGGAGAGGACATTCGGCTTGAGCTAATAACAAAACATAACCTTATGTTCAGAAATTTGAAATTTCATAGCCTTCATGTGGATGGATGAACAATTTCATAACTTTTTTTGTAAATGGATGAAAATGCATATAACCTTCCTTTTTGTAGATGAAAATCCATAATTATTCTTTGTCTGGATGATGTGTGTAAAATTTAAAAAAATAAAATAAAATTATACATTGTGAAAGATGAGGGGAAGGCCAATCACAAGCTTGAAAAGTTTTTAATTAAAGATTATGGTGTAAAAGAATAGATTGTGAAAAAACACCAAGTTCCATTTCATCTAGAATAGGTTTCAAACTAAAATTTATTTTGATGAGACAAGCCTACTAGTGGACCCTAAACCCATTTATCATATATTAGTTCCAATGTTATCATTTTCACTAAAATTGAAAATTTTATAAGTTAGTACTTGTTACTTGAGTCTAAAGCTTGATCTTAGAGCCTAAAGTTGGAACTTGGGATGGTGAAATGCATTTTCCCCTATACACATGCAAGTAAAACCCAAGAATTTAACCACAAAATGAATGTTATATAAGTAAACCTATAAGCAAACATGGGGATGAATGTAAGCATTCATCCTCATTATGGATGAATGATTTTTTTCATTCATTTAATGTATGGATGGAAAATTTAATTGAATTTATATGTTTAATATATATAACTTCCATCAAATTTATAGATGAATGTTTTATTTAATCATTAAGTTCTTATCAAAAAAACTTTTTTTCCCCTAGTTTTAATTAATTAGAGTTTCATAAAACATAATTTAGTTTTATATGATATAATGTTTGTTGAATAATATAATGTAAATTACATATAAATATATTTGATGGCTATGGTTTTAAATGCCATTATTTTCAATATGTCCTAACTTATACTACTATTATCATGCTAACATCCGCCTTATGGTCATTGTTTTAAAATTAAATAAATACAGTGTTTTTTTTTTTTTTTTTTCATGCAAATTAACTTAGTGACATTGACTCCAATGAGTTTTTTTTTCCTTTCCAAAGGTGCCACAACTCCTTTCAAACCTATTTATAAGTATTGTGAAAAACAATGGGGGATTCTTTTCCATTATTCTTTGAGGGTGCCTATTAAGGGGGTAAGATGAATATGTGATTTTGGATGAACAAGGCCATTAGGATAGGGACTGATTAGGGAGCTTTGTTGGTTTGAATTTTGAATTCTTGTTATTTTGATCATGATGATGTAACTTGGGATAATTAAAGGTTAGAGTTCTAGGGAACATGGGAGAAAAATGATGTGATATAACTTTTTTGGAGAAAAGGAAGAAGAGTTGTAAATACTTGTAGTAGAAAACCACAGACTGTGTTGGAGATAACATATATTTTAAGTGTTTTTTTGGATTTTTTTAACAAAACATGAAACTATGTTATAATTTTGAAAAAGGTTTCAGTAATACAAAGAAGCACATACTTCTACATTGAATTTTATATTCATCTTTTGTGTGAATTTTCTATAGTATTAGATTATGATGAAATGAATTGTAATCTTGTTTTTGGAGTTTTCTATAATGTATTATGAAATGCAAATTTTAATTATATGCAATAACCATGAATTTGATGTTGGAATGAATGGTAGTGTTAAGTTTGTTGAGACTTAAGACAAAAATAATGAACATATGCATGTGAAATGCAAATATGTTGTTACAATAGTGTGAAATATTTTACAAGAATTTAAATTTCACTTATACCAATGCCACAACTTTTGTCAAATTTAACTATTGTTGTTGACAATGATGGGTTTTAATTGCTTCAAAATTATTTAAACTACCTACCTAACTATCATTGATGACAATGGGTTTTTTAAATAAACTAAAATTAAGTTTCAAGCACTTTAATTAATTTCCTACAAACAACCTACTATCATAAATGATAATAGGATTGTTTTTAATTTTAATTTT
>Ga0209611_10000254_pt1 | contig 71443 bp, 39 predicted proteins | sample S1TSphgellanicum_3_FD_187693 | JGI IMG/M metagenome (GOLD analysis project Ga0209611, IMG submission 187693) | Host-associated microbial communities from peat moss isolated from Minnesota, USA - S1T2_Fc - Sphagnum magellanicum MG (SPAdes) (version 2) | ecosystem: Host-associated > Plants > Peat...
ATAAATGAGAAGGAAAAATTTTAAGTGGAATAGTGTATTAAGTAGATGGTAGTAATGACATCTGAAAAGAAATAAAAAACACTAATGAATTAAAACCCATGAGTGCCTAGTATTTTGGAAATAGCCACTTTCAACTAACCCCTACCCCCATAATGAATTTGTAAAAAAAAAAACCTACATTAGCGAAGCACCTGACTTCGCAACCCTCTAACTTTGCGAAACTAATAGCATTGCACAGCCTTTGCGATGCAGGTTATAACACAAGTTGCAATGCAGGTTACATTGCAAGCCCCGAATTGTCGAAAGTCCTTAAGCTGGAACGGAATCCCTTGAAGGTGTAGTGAAATCTTTCTGGGGGCCCCACCATCGCATCCCTCTTCGCATCTGCATACGTTACTTAAACCAAAGCCCTAAACACTTTAACTTCCTCCTACATTAGCAAAGCGCCCGACTTTGCAACCCTCTAACTTTGCGAAACTAACAGCATTGCACGGCCTTTGTGATGCAGGTTACATCGCAAGCCCTGAATTGTCGAAAGTCCTTAAGCTGGAACGAAATCCTTTAAAGGTGTAGTGAAATCTTTATGGGGGTCTAGACTAGAGTAGGACAGCGAATGAATTTGAATTCATTCTCGGGATTGCTCAAGAATTGTCGAAGGAAAGCTTGGGCAGAGAGGAGGTTGCGGATTGCAATGGCTGGGATTAGTGGAGGGAGTTCGGGGTCTAGAGGACGTGACAACAATGAGGAAAGGTTGAGGAAGATGGTTGCTGATCACTTGAGAGCTTCAAAGTTGTTTGCAATCGATACTAGGACACCTGAAGGGTTGGCATCCTTGACAGCCATCTTAGGTCAAGCATTGCAAGCAGGGCTGACTGCTGGGGAAGCACAAAAAGAGGAGGAGGCAAGGAAGGCTGCAGAAGCCAAGGCAGCAGAAAAGAAGAGAAAGAGAGATGAAAGAGCAACAACAGGAGCTCTCTCACCTAGAATTCTCGATAAGAAAAGGAGGAAGGATGAGAGGGATGCCATCAGAAAGGAGAAGCTCGACCTGAAGAAGAAGGAGGAGGAGAGGAAGAAGCTCCTTCTGATAACATTGGCAGAGGAGGGAATTCCAACCGAGTTGGTATACACTGGGGCCAAGAGCACCATTAGGCACATTGTCTCCACCAACTTTGCACGAGGAGTTGAGTGGGGCACTCTCTCAAAGGCAGAGTAAAAGAGAGTGATAAATCAAGTCAAGGGAGCATTTCGAAATGGAGGAGAGCTTGATTCATAGTGGATTGCAGACAAGATCTCCAATTCAATGTCTCAAGCAAGATACCACGACAAGATGAAGATTCGTGTTCACCTGAGAGACCTGAATGTGTACAGGAATTTAGAGAGGCCGCTTTAGTTCTTAGAAGACATCTGGAATGCCTTCTACTAGTTTGAGGTGCAGCTGAAAGCAGCAAGGCAGCTGAAGGAGATCACAGAGCATCTAGCCAAGGCCAAGAAGGCAAGAGAGTTGGGGAGGTCTGACCGTGACCTGAAGCCATTAGAGTTGAAGCTTGTTGAATGCCAATCAGTGGTGGACGAGGTTGGTGATCCACCATTGAAGTTCCTCAAGGCAGTAGAGCGAGTGAAACTGGTTCCACCCACCACCCACAGGCTAGGGCAAGGTGGCATTCCCGGCTTCAAAGCAGCATTTGTAAGTACCTTCCCTCTCCTCCATTTCTTTCCTGCAAAAATTCGAATAAAGTTGAGTTTCTATCGAGTCAAATAGTTTCTGTTTGCGATACCTTTGTGATGCAAATTGCATCACAAAGATAGGTCAAATGGCGTTTGTTTCGCAAAGATACGATGGGAATTGTTTCGCAAACTGCTTCGCAAGTTTCAGTATGTGAAGGTCTGCGTTTCGCAAAAGTGGTCGAAGACTTGAATAGTTTCTTTATGCGTTTTTATTGACCTGTTGTATTATGGGGATAGTACAAGAGGTATAAGAGGAAAATCACAGCTGCAGAAATGACAATGGGCCAGGAACATGGCAAGGAGCATCTTTTTTAACATGTTGATGCACTATTGGTGAGTGGGTTTGGTTGGGATTCAATTTCTGTTTGTGTTGAAATTGTTTTCATTTGAATTAGGATTTTCATTTATGGTGTTGATTAAGCTTTGCATGTTGAAATGTAAGCATCTAAGGGTGAGAGTGAGAGCTCCCAAGGTAGCAATGATGAGGAGGAGAGAGGCGCTAGCACTGCTCCCAGTGCTACCACTAGTAGTGGACCCAGTTCATTTGCTAGTCGAAATGCAGGTTCTGCAGGGGGCAAAGATAAAGAGGATAGGGAGGAGGACGAGGACGAGGATGAGGACGAGGGGCAGGGGGACGATGACGAAAGGGAGGAGGATGAGCAGCCTCCCCCTCCACCAGAGAACACTAGGAAGAAACATTCAAGGAAGAAATCCAAGAGGGGAAGGAAGTTTAAATAGACAGCTAGTGTGTTAGATACCCAAGGGTTGCAAACCCTTTTACATTGTAAATTTTGAAATTTTGATATAGATTTTATTTTTTGCGGCCCAAAGTGACTCCAAATGAATATAAACCCTGCTTCCAAAATAAGAATACAGTGCCATGCTCTTGCGATACACAGTGGATCTCAAAAACATTTGCGAGTCATAATTCTCCGCAACACTGCAAAAGCCAAAAGACCAAATATACCATGTCACAGACATCGTTACACTCTTACGGGTAAAATCATTCCAGAACAAGTTTGCGAAATCATAGATTTCGCAAACTTTTAGCGGCATTTTGAGAATCCCAAAATGTTTGTGTTAGATCTTATATTGGAAACCGATAGACTTTTGAGTCGATTTACTAAGTCATTGCGGTGATGGGTTTGTTGTAAATAGTTTCCGATGTAATGTTAATCGCAAACTTTTAGCGGCATTTTGAAAATCCCAAAATGTTTGCGTTAGATTTTATCTCGGAAACCAATAGACTTTTGAGTCAGTTCGCTAAGTCGTTGCGGTGATGGGTTTGCTGCAAATAGTTTCTGATGTAATGTTAATTGCAAACTTTTAGCGGCATTTTGAAAATCCCAAAATGTTTATGTTAAATCTTATATCGAAAACTGATAGACTTTTGAGTCAGTTCGCTAAGTTGTTGCGGTGATGGGTTTGCTGCAAATAGTTTCCAATGTAATGTTAATCGCAAACTTTTAGCGGCATTTTGAAAATCCCAAAATGTTTGCGTTAGATCTTATATCGGAAACCGATAGACTTTTGAATCAGTTCGCTAAATTGTTGCGGTGATGGGTTTGCTGCAAATAGTTTAATGTTAATCGCAAACAATGGATAGAAGCAGTTGTAATTGGAAAAGTTTTGCAATTATATCGAGTTCAAGAGTTGCGAAGGACTTGCGATTGTACGAGTGCGAATGTTATGGTATCGCAAAAGCTTAAGAGTTTACGAGGAATTATGGTTTGCAACAACGGGATTTCGGAAACATTTTTCTTTGTTGCTTACGATGATATTTGGATCGCAAAATAGCCCCCTGTTGTTGTAGTGAAGCCAGTTTGTTTTTGGAACTAGTTTTGGTTGAAATTAGTTTAATGTTAATAACCTTATAACTTTTGGTGTGAAATGTAACTTGTTATGGGACAATTTGTGATGTTGAATCCCAAAAACCAAAGGTAGAAGGTGGCATTGGGAAAAATTAATGGCCTTTGTGGTGTTGACAAGTTTCATGGTCATGTTATTCCAAGTTTTTGCGTGAAAGGAGATGTTGCAGTCATTCACATGGCTAATATTCCACTTATGCACCCACGTGAAGCTGATGACCAAGTTGTAGTCTGAAATGTGATAGGAACTTCTACCTTGTGGAATTGGAAATATGTGAAAGTTATACATATTTGACAAGGTTTTAGAATGACTAAGCAGATTCTATTGTATGTTTGATTAATCACTAATTAATCAAACTTGATAGACTTGTGCTTTGTGTTTGGTATTTCACTTGGTTATTCATATTGTGTTCATGCACTTTTTAATATTTAGTAGTGTGGTTGACCCAATGTTTGGGTTGTATCAATTAACTTCTTGCATCACAAAAGGATTTATTTGGTTTGTTATGGTTAAACATATGTAGGTTGATTTAGAATGGTATTATAGCAAATGCAACTTTAGGTGTGATTAAATAGACCCTCAATTCTAGTTCATTATTAGTTGTCACTAAATTGCAATTTCCCAAATGTTCAATGTATGACTTGCATATGACTTTTTACATACATATGGTTGAAAATTGAAGTTATTTTAAAATTTAATTAAAAATAAATCAATAACTATTTTTTTACTATCACAAGTACCAAAATGATTAAACAATGACTTTTCTATATATGGTTTAAAGATTTGGCACTTTTAAATCCACTAATCAATGACTACAACTTTAGCTTTCCCTTGAACACATGAACAAATACAATGATGCCATGTGTTTCAATCCATTGAAGGCCAAGTGTTCAAATCATAAACTACCATGTGTCACAATCCACGATCGCCATGTTTAATATTAATAATAAATTATTACTATAGAAATATTACATTATCATTAATATATGACTACAACTTTGGCTTCCCCTTCACACATACAAAACCTTTACCAACTCATGATCAAATATTCACACCAAGTGGTCCATTCATATATTACCATGTGGACCAATCTCTATCAGCCATGTGTACAATATGTTAATCATATGTGATTCATATATGAGTCATTTATGACAAGACACGTGTAGTTAGCTTGCTCAAAGGGATTGCCATATGGATGTCCACCTCTAGGTAGTTTCTTGCCATGTGTCATCCACATCGGCATTAATGACTCATGACACGTGGATCTTAGGTGGCATGAATGTTTCCATCAATGTCCATTATGACTATTGGATAACATGTGCCATGCCATGTCCTTTACAACTAAGTGTCCTTTCCAATTTGTCTGATATAATTTTGTAGTTATTAGTCATATGTGTCCTTTACAATTGTAAAACCAATCTTAAAATAAATCATAGACTTTCAATTTTCATGTAGCGATTCCTAAAGGGGCCACATCAATAAGGAATACAAATTTGTAACGATTTCGACCTTTTTTTATTGTAATGGAAACTTCAAGCCGTATTATTTGGCCAATTTGTGTTCCTTGATTTCCTTTGAGGGTGTTCCTAGTGGGTCCACCCAATCATACTTTCACTCTTTGGTAGATATAAAGTAGGTAGGTAGATAGGTAGGATGTAAATAGGTAGATGGTAGGTAGGTAGGTAGGACATAAGTAGGTATATGTTAGGTGAGTAGGTAAATAGGTAACATAGTAGGTATGGCAAATAGGCTAGTTAATTAAATTAATATGGCTAATTTGACTAAGCATTGGCTATTTAGTTTAGCCAATTTAACAATGCTATGGGCATCTTGATGGACCATTTTAAAAATTTGTCTTTTTTTACTAGATATAAGATTTAATCCTTGGTCAAAATGGTCATTTTAATAAATAAAAAACAACCAAAACAACCATATTTTTTCATGCCCCATGCCTTTAGAAATATCTTGAATCTAACATAGAACTTAAATAATTATCCAAAATCCATGGCTTTTTTGGTTAGGTTTAGAAGAAAAAGTAAATATACTTAAATGTTGTTGCAAAAAAATCAATCATAGTAGGTATCTCAGTTTAGGGTTTAGGAGAAATGGGGGGGGGAGATGACTTTCTACATCCTCTAGCAATTGGGTGTTTTTCCTAAACTAAATTTGGTTAGTAGTAAGTACAAAGACAATTAGATCCCCCAAAAAAAAAAATTAAAAGTGTCAATTGGAGATTTTTGAACTATCACTAAAGGTCAATTGAAAATGTTGTTTTTGATGCAAAGATTAAAGATAGATTAAGTATTGTTGGAATTTTTTTTTATCAAAATATCATTTCATGGGTAGCCTTAAAAGCTTAAGGGTTTGATTTCATAATTAGCAATTCTTTGCCTCTTTTCCTAATGAGAAATTTTTAAATCCTTATTTAGAGAAATACATAAGTACATACGTTTAATTTCCCATGAGATTTGGCTGAATGTTTTTTAATGTAATTTTCAATTAAAAAAATGTTTTTGCTTAAACATTAACTTATGTGCAAAAATAATTTCCATAGTTGTCAAATTTTGTTATCAAATAACAAGCCAAATTTTATTTTCTTTGAAAGTTAAATATTGAGGTTAAAGTGTTTTAATAGGCCTTTAGTAGCATTAAGGTATGCGATGACAAAATGAACATCCTTTTGGTTATAACAGACATTTTAGTCAAATTGAACCTTTTGAAAAGCCATGATTTGTTGTAATGAAGGCTTTAAGATGGAATTTGAAGCCACCAAATGTTGGTTGAAGTTTTATAATTCAAACAAGGTGATAAAGATGTTTAAGAAGGAAAAGTATATAAATTGGTTGGAGTTGCTTAATCTTTTGTTGTAAAATGTAACACCAAAATTAAGAAAAGTAACTTATGGCATCAGAAACTCAAACATGTCTATGTCCAAACTTTAACAACCATGGAAATAAATGACCTTCTTGAAGGCATGGATCTCAATAGAGATCATGGCTTGAGTTTATGTGATGGATGTGTGTATGGAAAACACCATTGTACCCCATTTCCTTTGAGTGGAGGTTCTCATGCAAATGAAATTATTGGGCTTGTGCACATAGACTTATCTAATCCCATGGTAACATCTCATGGAAAGGCAAAGGATTTTCTAACCCTCATTGATGATTTCTTTAAGAAGACATTTTTTTATACCATGAAGATTAAACTCGGTGTGTTTGATAAGCTTAAGGTTTTCAAAGCTTTGATAGAAAATCAAATTAGAAAAAAGATCAAAACAATCAAATGTGATGGAAGTGGGGAGTATAACTTTGAAAATTTCAATACATTGTGCAAGGAGAATGGCATTGTGACGAAAATAACCATTCCATACATGTTAGAGCATAATGGTGTAATTGAAAAGAAAAATCAAATACTTATTGAAAATGTGTGATTTATGCTCCAACATATGAAGTTGGATCATAGATTTTGGGCAAAAGTAGTGGCAACTACAACAATATCCAAAATTGAATCCCTACCAAAGCAGGTTGTGTTCCATTTGCTCCTATGCCAAAGCAAGCAAAGAAAAGTTGGATTCCAAAAGTGTCAAATGCATATTCATTGGGTATTGTGAAGAGACTAAAAGGTATAGATTGTACAACCCTTTAAGCCAATATGTTATCATCATGGTGATGTTATTTTTATGAATCCAAAAACAAAATGGGGAAGCAATGGTCAAGGTTGGATTATGGATCTAATGATTCTAAATTAAGAATTAAAAATGGAAGATGAAAAAATTCCTCACAAGTGTAAGAAAATCCAATAATGGTTGAGGATGATGTGAATCCTTCATTTTTTTTTTTTGTTGATTAACCCTATTCTTTTATGGAGGCTTTGAATGGTGAAGATTCACAATATTGGGAAAAGGCCATGGATTATAAATTTTAATCTTTATGAAATAATAAAATTTGGATATTTATTCCTCTTCCACCTAATCGCAAACTAATGAGTTGTAAATGGATCTTCAACATCAAATATAATGCTAATGGTTTTGTGGCAAGGCACAAGGTGTTGCAACCCCACTTTGAGGGAAGTGTGAGGTCGTCATTCACACTCCTGAAAATGGGACTCCCAAAAACTCAGAGCGCGATTGCAAGGGTCAAAACACCTTGCACTGAGGCGTTATTTATACCGTTGGAAAGGTCTTGAAGTTTAGATGTCCAAAATGGCCTCGTATGAGCCATTTGGACATCTGCAGCATAAGTTATGGTCAAAAGAAAGGCCAAGAGTCAAACTAGTAGTTTGACTCCCGACCACTAAAAGTCAGGAATTGATCTAATTCCAGGGTGTACAGGTGAAGTGCGACACACTGTTAAAAAGCTCTCAAGGAGAGCTACAACCTTGCTTTAGACCTCATCCCGATCTGAGCTCGGGGCGAGAAGTTATGAACGCCCAAAGTCCTAGGAGTCCAAACCAGGACAATTTTAAGACTCCACTTTCGGAGTCCCGGGAAAAAGAGCCATTTGGATGCAAGTGTGATGGAGAGCTGCAGAGAGTATTATATGGGGGAAGGTGGTGGCTTCCCCCGAGTCCAGGCCGTGGTGAATTAAGTGAGTCTAAGGTTGCCCGTGGCTTGTCCCAACACCAAAAGGGTGCAGAATGAGTTCCAACCAACTTATGGTTGGTTTTGGATGTAGGATCAAATAACTAAGTAGCTTGTCCCTCTTCCTAGTCTAATCCCAGAGCTTCCAACATGCCCCTCCTACCCCCTTTAGTGCTGGAAGCTGGGAGCGTGCCCCGAGTCCCTCACATTTTCGCAACTTGAAAGACTTAACCCCAACTTAGGGCTAACTTGGGACTTGGGAACGCGTCACAAGGGTTATTTGGTTAAGGGATTTACACAAGTTAAAGGTATTGATTTCAATGAAACCTTTTCCCTTGTTGCATGAATGGAATCATTCGAGTTATGCTTGCAATTACCACCATTGAAAATTTTGAGGTGCATCAAATGGATGCTAAAATTGTTTTCTTAATTGGAGATCTTTCAGAGGGATATATATGCAACAATTAGAAGGTTTTGTGGTCAAAAACATGATAAAGTAAATAATTGGTCATCCTTGTCAAAGAAAAGACAAGTAAACATAAGTAGGCTTTGATATATTGAAATATTATTTCATTCATTGATTAGAATAAGAAAAAAAAAATTACTTTATTATAATAAAGTTCAAGAACCACATTTTTAATAAGCATCTAAAATAGATTTCAAAAAAATGAATCTACTTGCATAAATGATTGGATTTTACAAAATATTTTACAAAATTGGTTACAAATATATCATAATAAACCAAATATTGAATTTTATATTTTCAAATTAATAAAAATTCAGAATAGACTTATCTACTTTCAAATTGTACATATTATAGCCATCATATATCAAACATTTTATGTAAAACTTATTTTGAACACCATATTGAATAATCAATTTTAAAGCTACTTGTTACCTACTTTTATAATACAAAAATTATTGAAATTTTGTATTCAACTTATGACAAACCCAATGGAGGTCATGATGGTTTTATGCTTTTTCTTACAATTTTTTCTCAAAAATGTCAACACAACTTCAATTATAAACTAGATTTTAAGTAAACTATTTTTTTGGTTTACATACCATGCTTTTGCCTGAATATGGTATGTAAGTTTCAAAAATCCTTGTATGATTTGAAACAATCTCCTTGTGAATAGAAACACAAGATTAATGCATATTTTTTATTTTAGGAGTTTGAAAAGAGTTCTACTAACCATAATGTTTATTTTAAGAGAGTTCAACAAAAATTTTATGTGATTATAACTTTGTATGTTGATGATTTGATTTTGGCCTCTAACACTAATACAAAAGTAGGGTGTAATTCATTGGCCTAAATCACTATGGGACCTTAAAAGTGAAATAGGTTCACTGCACCTTAATAATTTCACCTTAGTTAAAGTTATTTCAATAATAGAATCACTATATAAACATCATGTTTCACTACTAGTTGACATAATTAATTATATTATAATTTACTATGGTAAATAGGTTTTTTTTTAATGTTGTTTTAAATACCTTAGGCACTTTTGCGTTCTACCTAATGTTACTTTAATCTACTTTAGGATATTTTAAGGTTATACCTTAAGTTATTATAAGTTATTATAGTTTATTCTACCTTAAGGTATCATAGGCTATATCTTAATTTATTATAGGATTTTTATTTTAAATTATTTTAAATTAAATTATTTAATTAACCCTAAGCTATACTTTAATTATTTTACTTTGAACTATTATATGTTATTTCAATTTATACCTTAGGCTACTCAAGGTCATTATATTTTGTGTTATTATAGGTTATTTTATCTTAAGATATAATAACTTAAATAACCAAAAACATAATAAAATAACTTGAAATAAAATAATCTAAACTAACTAATAACAACCTCAATAAAATAAGCTACAATACTCAAAAATGGCCTATGGTAAAATAACCCAAAATAGCTTAAAATAACTTGCAATAAAATCATTTAAAGTAATCAAGAAAAGTTTGTAGTATAACAACCTAAAATGACCAAGAATAGCCTACAATAAAATAAGTAATGACCTAAGGTAGAATAATTTAAAATAACTAAGAACAACCAAAAATAATTTATGATAAAATAGTTTAAAATAACCAATAATAACCTATGATATAATAGCCAAAATTAACTTATGATAACACTACTACAAATAGGAGCTATTTCATTGTCTTTTTTATTATAATTTCAATCACAACAGACATTGGATAGTTTTTGGCTCAATCATAAAAGACCAATCATTTAAGCCATAAACTTGCTAGCACATTAGTCACATTTAGGATGACTGAAATATTAATTGACTCCATCGTGGCATGTTTGTTTTGACTGAAGTGTTTGATATTACTAGCTCAAGTGGTATGCCAATTGTCAGATTTTGGTGACTACTTTTTATCATAGATATATTGACATGGTGCCAAATGTCAAGTCAATTGTGATTGAAAGCTAGATGTAAAGTGGCATCAAATGCTAGATGTTACGTTAATATTGGTTTTAAAAACTTTTTTTTGTTGAAGTGCATGCCAAATGACATTTTAATTTGACTACATGTAGTAAGATATTGGTTGATGTAGCTACCCAATGTCTTTTCAATTGTGACTAAATTTAGTTAAAAGTTTTTGTTGACTGGGTGATTATGTGCCAAATGTTTTTTTTATTGTGACTAAATTCAATTAGATTTTTGTTGTTGATTATGTGGATTATCTACCATATTTTATTAACCTTACACAATTGACACTTGTCTTCTAAGCGTATCTTATAGGTTAGGGTTTAAGTTTTGAAGGGTCAAAATCTCACCCTCAACCTAAACCCCAACCTACTACATGTCTCAATAACTTATTACAAAAGTCCATGCACTATAGCACAAACAACCATGAATTGAGTATAGATCAATCACACACCTACTAAAGTTTAATGATAGACACTCAAATATTATTGTAATTGAATTATACAAGTTGTATTACAAATGAAGTTCATACAAAGTCTGGATATGTAACCCTAATCTATAGCTTGCAAACTAGAACAAATTAGGAACTTACATATACTTATTTGTTAACTTCCATGGCCACAATACAACATAGCCCATTGCATCCTTTACTGTGAACAATGGAAGGTCATAATCAAACTAAGGGAATGGCAAACAAGCAAAAGCTTGCAAGCTTGAAGTAATTGTAATAGAAATGCAATCACTTAGCATGGGCCTGTTGTCATGTACAATTGTCCTTCCACCAAACTTGACAAAATTCCCAAGGGCATAGGTTTCACCTCCATTCTTATTGTAAAAAAAAACAGCTTCATTTTTCCAATACTACAAAACACTTGAAAAGCTTTAATTAATAAACAAGATTTGTACACTATCATCACTTATCAACATACATGAATCTAGTAAAACCATGTAAAAAATTAGTTTAATGGTTAAATATTACATTTGGGTGAACTAAATTGCCTTCCTCCAAACTAATTTTGTCTAGAAATGACCTTTGAAATAAAATAACATTTTTGGGTTTATGTGTGTTCCAACTTTTGATTGGCAAAATTGATGTCCCTCCAATTGCCTTTTGTAAACTTGATCTATTAACCTTTTTTTATCTACAAATTTCAAATTAGATTGTTAAAAAAATGAAATGATTAATAAACATAGGAGTTTATATTCTAGCATTGTATAAATTCAAAAGCTAAAGGCATGAAAAGGAAATTCCAAGTTTTTAAGTTCTTTGCCATCACAAACATACCAATCCCCTACCGCTATAGCCGACCATGGAAGACTTGAAATAGCTTTCCAATTTGGGTTTTGTCTTGTAATGCACCTTTGCCCATTTGGGTTGCAACCAACATACCTTGAAGTGTTTGGAGCCTCTAACAGTTCAAGCAAGTAGGGCCATAGGATGCCTAGTAAATAGTTATTGTCTTCCATTTTTGAATCATACGTAAGGGGCAATATATAGGAAAATGGGACATTGCCTATACATTTGTATGGGCAATCATTTATCAACAATGTGTTTTGTGGATCCAAAGGTCTAAATCCAAGGCTAATTTCATCCCACATTCTGGTCATGGTTTTCAACACTAACTCCTTGCTTAGATCAAATGGATGAACAATTTGTGTTTGTTTGCATTTGTCCCTAGCCCACATAAACAATGGTTTGAAACCTAACCCTTTCTTAACAAGAATTTAACCATAGGGACCAAATTGGGTTCGGTTGATAATGACCATATCCCATAATCAAATCTCAAGGCACATAATTGTAAAAATTGAAACAAGCTTGGTCATGGGCTTACAAGTTTATTCCCACACTTCATTAGACTAATTAATGACTTCCATCCCTTTGTAGCTTTAATGTGTACTGCATCACACAATAATCCATTGACATCTAGGATGAGAAAATAGCATGCCCTATTAACTAAAGGCTTGCTTAGAGAGGGAATGAAGGTGCCCATTAATAATTCAAAGCTCACCTCTTTAGGTGCACTCACAATAGCAATTGTGGACACCTTGCCAAAAGCCAATGATTACAACTTACATGCTTTGGATCAAGTTTGCCTCTCTGAGCTTACCAATAACACATTAACATCACCTTCAAAAATAGAATCACATGGGATGGCCACCATGGGATTCAACTCCTTGTTGATAGTTGCTTTAATTGTGATTGTATTTTCAATTACAAGAGTTGTTATGTCATGCTCCCCACACCCATCTGGAAATTTCTCTTGGGTGTTATGATCTGGTGATAACTTTATCCCATGCTTTTGAATGAAGTAGCAATCCACACATGTCAAGTAGTGCCAAGTGAAATGTATAAGCATGAATAAACAACAATGAGCTAACAATCTAAGTTGTTTTAAAAAGTAAAGTTACTTATTTGAATTTGGTTTTAAAAGTACACTCAAACTATGAATTAAATTATGACCATCTCAAATGAAATCATGTACATTAAAAAACTTAAATAGTCAAGTTCAAATATAAGATTACAAATTGATTACATATAACTATAAAATTCCATCAATTCAATCCACAAAATCAGAACTAACATTATAGATGCAAATGCCTTTTAAAGATTATTCAAATCTTAAACAAGATTGAAATTGCATCATAGATACATGATCTCCAAGATCCTACTTACTAAACATTAAGTGTAAATTTATGTCAAGCATGATAAAGGAAATTACCATCACTCCCATATTCACATCATTTTTTGTTGTTGTAACATCAATTGACATTAAATTCTTTTTTGATCCAGTAGAACCACAAATATTTTGATCAAGATTCACACACTTCAAGATGTCTTGCATCATACTAAACATCTACTTATGGCTTTCCATAAAAGAATATTGCATGGAAATCATCTCATCATTTTGTCTTCCATATTTCCTCTATTGAGTTTTCCATGACCTCTAAGCAAACCTCAATCTCAACAACCAAACCATGCTCATTATTATCCATGTTCCAATTCATTGTCTCAACATCCTACAAACCAACCCACAATTCAAGAATAAGTCCAAGTATGGAGACACATCGCAACCAACATGAATGATTGGAACGAAATTTGAGTAGAATTAGCCTTGACCAAAAAAATTCAATGAAAACAAAACTTTTGATATTAAATTAAGGTACATGCTTTGGGATTATGTAGATACTAGGATTTAAGTTTTATTTTCACCTCATCTTCTTCCACCTCTAACCTTTTAACAGTTTTAGGCCTTGTCCCTTTCACATTATTTTTGAAGTTCCATTAATGTTGGGGGCCTTCTTAATTCATGTTCCTACTCCCATCAATTCCATACACTAGAAGAAATTTGAAAATCAATGATTGAATTTGCAACTCATGTGTAGTTATAATGGACGCATGCGACTAATAGTCTAGTTGCCTTGGACAAATGCCATAAGACAACCAATCGTAAAAGACATGACATGGCCATGAAGTTGAAAGTGAAGTTGCAAACTTCACGACAAGGCCAAAATTTCTCATCCATTGCCATGGATGATCCTTAATATGACGTGGAACCCCAATTTGTGACTACATTTGAGATAATCACATGCTACTAAATGTGCCATTCATGGGTGGTTAGGATTTAACCACATGGTAATTTAAAGAGTTAATGGCCATAAAACACATGGCAATTTTTTATTTGTTCAAAAAAGATATATTATATTTATAACAATTAAATATTATAATTATAGAAATTAAATATTATAATTAAAATAATTCAATATTATAATTACATTAATTAATTATTATAATCTATCCTAGGCTAAACTATAGTAGGCAACCTAGCATAGGTTAAGTCGATAGGTAGGATCCTATTTATTTTGTTGGGGACAAGCCTTTTGATTGGCTCATCCCAAATGGCACATTCATTATGTTTATAGTGCATTCCATAACTCTAATCCATTCCTTCACCTACTTATATACTATACAAGTTTGAAGTTGTAAACAAAGGATATGGTACAATTCTAATGAAAAGGAAACACTACAACACTATCATGACATGATCCTTTGTCCCATACAAAAACATTATCATATATCCACACAATAAAATATTTACTATATTTTCACTAACTATTTACTACCTATCCTACTTACTACCTACTACCTACTACCTACAAATTAACCTACCATATTAATTAATCAATTAATATAAAAACATTACGACATATCCACAGAATAAAATATTTACAACTTAACCTACCTACTACTTACTACTACTTATCATATTTATCACATACTATCTAGTCTACATTTAATAAATTAATTTTTTAAAATAGCCAATTAATTAATCAATTAATACAAAAATATTATAACATATCCACAAAATAAAATACCTTTTACTTAGCTTACCTACCTACTTACAACCTATTAGTACATATCTTATTTATTACATACTACCTAGGTTACATACCTACTATATCTACTACCTAGCCTACCTAATTAATTAATTACCTACCTTACATTTAATAAATTATTTTTAAAACATAACTAATTATTTTATCAATTAATACAAAAAAATTATGACATATCCACAAAATAAAATACCTCTTGCTTAGCTTACCTACCTACCTACCACCTACTACCTAGTTTACTAATTAATTAATGACCTAGCCTAGCTACCAACTACCTATTTAGCTCACCTAGCCTAACTAGGTTTAACTTTCATAGCCTAGTCTATTAACTACACTTAATAAATTAGCCTACTATTATCTATAGATAACTTAGGCCAATAAACTAAGTATGCAGGCTAGGCTAGGCTACCAATGTACATAAGCCTACTTAGTTTAATGTAACCTATTAAGCTTACTTAGTTATAATAGCCTTTTCTAGCAAACTATTAGTTATGAGATATTATATCATAGAAGACCCATGGATGGGTACATTGAAAGGATAATAGTCCAATTGAAATAACAAAATTTTCCATGTGTGGTCTATATTTCTTTGTTCATGTGATAGAATATACTATTGCAGTTGCAAAAACTTTCATTGTAATTGCAAAAATAATTACATTATCATATATTAATGAATGCAATCAAAATTGGATGACATTCTTCAATTTTCATCTACATTTTCAATGAAAATTGCATTAGTTGTATGTTGTAGTCACATCTATAACTATAATTTGGTTCAACCCTTCCTGTAGTTGCATATGCGACTACAACAAGTTGCAACTACATGGACACGTAGGACTAACACACTATTAGTCGTAAAATCAGTTAGTTTGGACATTAGTCACATAGTAGTCACAAAAATATGGTTAGAATGAACAACATTTCTTCTAGTGATAATTTGGGAATAGGTCAATAGATAATAAGATTAAATAATTGCAAAAAACATTATCTGACCAAGTCTAAAGATGTTAAAAGGGTAGAAATGTACCAATCACTCTTCAATGCCAATTTCATTTACTTATCCAACTCAATGCCCAATTTTTTGACCTATTTAGATTCTTCATATACGTTGAGCCCTTTCAATATATTTCCTATTGTTTCAAAAATACTCTCATGAAAATTGCACCATGAAGTAACTTGTGGCATACTCACTAATTTTTTGAAGTGTTAGGTTGCATTAAATGTCAATGTAGGTATCTAAATGGCATTGGTGGCCTATAACAAAAGTTGTTGCTAATGTGGGATTGATAGGCCATGTTGATGGCCTCTATTGGTATGTAGGTGCCATTTTTGGGCAATTAACAGTTTGGTCTATTGTTGTAAGATTTGTAGCCCAATGTGCAGCAACTATTATTGCCAATGGTGGATTTCCATGCTAAGTTGGTTGCATTTACATGGCATTTGCTAGTACGAACTAGCATGCGTTGCTCTTGTGGCATTAGAAGGAGGCTGCATTTGTAGGTAGCCATGTGGCATTTGTTAGTACATAATAGATGGTCCTATTGTTGTCATATTAGAAGGTCCAAGTTGTGTTTGACAATTAGGAACTTGCATAGACCAACTAGGACCCCATTATGCCCACCATGGCATTTGCCACTAATAACAAGGTGCCATTTGTTGCAAATTTTAGGGCATGGCTTTTAGGATTTTTGTAGTAAGTAATCTAGTCTTTAATGCCCCTATCCAAATTGAGATAAAATAACATATGAGCTTGAATTAGTGAGAAATACATGAACTATGCCTAGTTTTTGTAGTCATGTAATTATAACCTACATTGGATTGTCTAGAAATTGAATGCAACAAATGGACTAGCAAACCTAATGCAATTATAGGTGGAGGTTGTTCTAAAGCCATAGCTTTATGGTTTCCACTTATGTTGCCAAGTTCTTTGGTGTGAACTTGATCTTTCACTAGTTCCCCCATGGTTGAGGGCCCTCCACAATCTAAATCACCTTGTTGTGGGGAATCCAAATTTAGATCAACCCAAATTGGCATCTGATTAACAATCGGAGTTGCAAGATGTTTCCACATGCTCCAACACTTAATGGGTTGCCTTTGTGGTTTTCCCTTTGTCTACAACTAACACAATTTAATACATTTGCACAAAAATGTGTTACAACATCATTTGAGACAAATTGATTTTCAACATTCTATGCATTCCTTATGAACAATTTGTCCATTTCATTAGTAGAGTGCATATGCACCTTATTAAATGAAATAGTTTTTTAAATAGTTTTTTCTAAACACTTTTATAGATATTTTTATAAATAGGGTTGTGTTTTTTTATTTACATAGTTACATAAACTTGCACACATGACCTTCAAATATGGTTGTATGATCTAGACTCCTTCAAGAGACCAAATTATTTGCAAACAAAACATCTTTTTTTCAAACTATATCTTGAACTTAGATGGCTTGGACATCAAACTAGCAAGATATTATCAGGCTTCAATGTTAAAAAGCTTAAAGTTCCTAACTTCCAACTTCCATTTTCACCTTAGACAACACAAGACTTCGAGAAAACCTTAACAACTTATTGTCATATGAACTAAGGGACTAACAAAATAATACATTGTAATAAGAATTGAAAGATGTTTTGAATGCTAAAAAAGATACCTTCTTATGAAGTTTTTCCTTTTTTGAGCTACTATCAAACCTTTCAGACAACTCATCCTTGAGGTCATCTTCAAAAAAATCTTTATCAACCTTGATTGACTTGTCAAACTCAAAACATTTTTCTTCCTTCTTTGATTCTACTAAACTACTAATTACGACATGTGATATAATACATTTGCGTAGCCACTCACTGAATTGAGGTGTTGAAATAACACCAACTTGGAGCTTCGACTTTTGATATCGCTTACAAATCTCTTCGACCATAATAGTAATAGTTGCAACCTCCGAATCTTTATGCAAGCAAAGTATGAAAACATATATGGTTATTTGTAAGTTCAAATTAAATATGAATTCAAAATAAACAAAGAATGAAAAGTGTGAAAAAAGAACTAAGTGTGAGAGCTAAGTGTGTGAAAGGTTGATTGTGAGAAAGTTTGTCGAATGTGATAGAAGAAGAAGGGCATCACTTGAACTTTGAATTCAACGGTTTAGATCAATTTGATCTAACAATCTAAACATAATATCAAATTTGACAAACTTTAGTCATGTGTTGCCATGTATACACTATGCACATTACTAAATGGTAGCTTCAAAATGATTGATTTTAGTCATTAATGCACCATTCATAATTTCAGAAAAATTAAAATTACATTTCCAAGGGTTGAGATTCTTTCTCAAATGTGATCAAATGGCCTACGTCTAGTACATTTTCAAATTTCCCACTACATTTACCATATATTCCATAACAAATTCTGAAAAAAAATGAAAGGCTTGGATTAACTTGGACAACCACATCTTCTTAAGATTAAGGCAAAAAAAAACTAGCTTAAACTGAAAAAGCCAGAAAACACATGAAATTTCCCTTTCAAATGCGATTGAAGTAGCACAAACACATGATATTTGTTGAAGAAAATGTAAGAGCGTTCAAGAAATGGAGAGAAGGTGAAGGCATTTACCACCATTTTGGCCCAAGAAAAGAATATAACTTTGCTTTGTTTTCAACTATCGTGTGCTTTTGAAGTTTTTCATATTCATTTGATGCATCAACAGTTTGTTGCTCACCGTCCATCACCTCCATATCTGAACGTTTTGCAAAGTCGATAACAAGAGGTAGGTAGCAACCCCTATCCCATATCACTTTGTTTTCCCATTTCCCCTCTTCATTACATATGAAAAGTTGATTTTGTTGCCATCTTAGCTTAGCATTAGTCTTTTATGTTTCTTGTTCTTTCTATCTTCAACCTATCCAACTAACTCACATTGAAGCTCCATTTCTTCCTTTCTGCTTAACACCCTTGAAAGAAACATTAATTATGGCATGAGATGCCTCCATCTTCCTAACTAAGTATTTCATGACTAGTAACAACCCTAATTTGTGCCACATGTGAAATTTGTCAAATGTAGATCAAGGATAGTGATTAAATGTGACATAAATTAATCATGTTTATAATAATGTGTCCATTAGCCTTCAATGTAGTTTGTTTTATCCAACTACATTATTGTGAGGATCTATTCATTAAGGCTTGATTACAATAAGCTATTACTAAAGGAGTTGAAAATTTATTAATTAGACAAAAAATCCTTGATCATAAAAAATTAAGAGCTCAATAATGTTTGGAACATTAAATAGGCTTCCATTCATAATTAAACAAGTCTAATGGATGTGTATTTGCATGGTCCTAAATTTGATGTACACTAGTAGTATATCCACATTAAAACCAACCTATTAAATTTTAAAAGATGGGAATCATGGTGAATCATGAATATTCCACCATATATTTGCATGACACATTAAGTTGTATTTTACAAATGATTATTATATCATTCAATCTCAAAGTCCAATAGATCAAATTTGCTGGGATCAAAATTTCTCACCTTTTTAAAACTATTTTTCATCAATTAAACTAAACTTTCAATATGTGATTCATTTTTAATTTGTTGAATTTGTAATTTTTTTGTGGATAAATCAAAGTGACGCACTCCCAAATTCCTTGAAAGATTCAAATGCGAATCTGAAAGTGAAAATGACAAAATAAAAAATTGGGGTACGCTCCCTAATTCGCAACACTTTGGGGGTAGAAGGGTGTGTTGGAACTTTGGGATTGGGAATAGGATGAATAATAAGCAGGTCAATTATTCACACATACCTACACAAACCAAACAAGTTGGTTAGTGTGTAGTTGGATAACTTTTGGTGCACGAATGAACCACAAGCATACACAGACTCACAAGATTCACCATGGCCTAGACTTGGGGGAAGTCACCACCTTCCTTTTATAGTATTCTCTGTGATTAGCCACAGGGGATGCATCCAAATGTAATTTTTTCTTGGGACTCTCAAGTTGGGAGTCTCGAAATTCTTGACATTGGGATTCTTGGCACTTTGGAAAATCATAATTTTTTGTGTAAACCTTCGATTGAGGTGAGATTTAAAGCAAAGTTATAGTCCTTATTGAGATCTTTCCAACGATATCTGGCATGCCACCTGCACATACGTAATTTAGGGCGAAACTTTTAGTGGGTGGAAGTCAAATTGACACTTTGATTCCCATCCCTTTTTTTGGCCATAACTTGTGTTTTAAATAATCAAATGAATCATACAAGCCCATTTTAAACATCTACGCTTCAAGATATTTTCAATGGTATAAGGAACTTTTTAATTCAATGAGTTTGGCCTCTTAAAATACCTTTTTGAAAATTTGAAACTCCATAAGGATTCCGACTCCCAAAATGGGAGTCCACTTGGGAGTGTGTGGGTTTGTTCTTTCACATTCTTGGGAATGCAAATGTGACGCATGGGTTGCACTCTCGGCCTGCACCTTTCCATGCCTTTGCCTTGGTTACGAGCCCAAGGCTAGGGTCATGACACAAAAGGTTGGTACATCTTTCTGTTCAACATTGTTCTTTTAAAATATTTTAGCTTATCTGCAATTTTTTAACATTTGTTTTATTCTATTAATATATATGTTCCATGCTAAATTATTCATGAAATTGATTGAATTGATGGAACAAACATATCCATATAATCTTGTTTCAAGGGTTGTCATATTTACACGCTAATAGAAAAACCCCCCCTTTTTAACCAAAAGTTTTCAACTACATGACATTTGCAATTATGTTTCAACTAGATTTTTTTAATTTAAATAAAATTATGAAAATTACCAAATATGTTGATTCATTTACTATATTGGTATATAGTTGAAAACATTTTTCAACTACATGGTCATTTGTCGAATATTCCCAACATTGATAATGTTTCCAAGTTGAACTTCCAACTATGTTGGTAAACAATGTGAAGCATGTTTCAACTAAGGGGTCATTTAAAAAATATTCTTGGCATTTAAGGTTCTTTAGTTGGCACATAGTCAAGACATGGACTAACGTTCAACTATTCTGGATGATAAAATGTATTAGAAGATGGATGAAATATAGTCTTATTTACAACTATCTTTTTCAAATAGGTTAAACAACTAATAGGTAACTTTAATTTTATACATATAATATTGTAGTATTTATTTAAAATTATGCTAACATTAAATTACATGTAAATTTTATTTGTATAAATGAATTTTTATGGTGCATATAAATATTAAACTTTAATTTCAAAATAAAGTTTAAATTTTTTTTAAAAAATATGTTAGTACTAATGTTTATGTTGAATACACATGTAATTTATTATTTTTATGTAGATCATTACAACATATCAAATAATGATACATAATTAATAATATTGTGCAACTATAATGTTTATTCATTTTTACATGATATCTTAATATTTGTTTAAAATTATGATAAAATTTTATTAAACACTAATGTATACTATGTCATTGGCCCAAGTTTGAATTCATTTAATTGAATTTTCCTTCCAAACCCCCTTTTACAATTTGTTTGAATTTCTAATAACAATACATACCCACCAAAAATTCAATAATAATGTTCACATTTTAGGTCAAAATTACGAAATCAACTTTATTAAATAAAATTTGTTGAGGTTTTTCCAACAATACCAAAATTGCCTTCAAATTATAATATAGTTTTCAATCTTGGTTTTCAAAATATTCAATGAAAAAATGGTTCAATAATCAATAGATTCCACACTATAGCTCTAAACATTCTAAACCAAGTCATTGCACCCCTATTCATTGAGAACTTTTTGATGATAAGTTCCATAACATAACCTAAGACACCATGGTTTGGGAGATATCATTATGACAAAACAAAACAAACTACTTTCCTTCATGGATAAATAAAGTAACATGTGTTGTTGGCCCCAAGTGTGAACACACTCAATTCATTTTCCCTTCTAAACCCAATTTGTTGTAATTTGTTTGAATTTTCAACAACAAAATTTAGTCAAAATTCAATATCTTCCACACTTTAAGTTTGAAAATTATGAAATAAATTTCATTAATTCTAACTCAGCGATTATTTTCCAACAACACCAAGTACAACTTTGGATTTGAATAAAATTTCTATTTATGATTTTATTAATGCTTATTAAGAAAATGGTTCAATAATCAATAACCTTTGCATTGTAGTTCCAAAACATTTCAACTCAAGTCAATGTACCCCTATTCATTGTTAAGTTTTCAAAGATATCAATAGCATTATGTGAAGTAGTTTGGTTTAGGAAATTTCAACACAATAGAATAAAACAAAACAAACTATCTACCTTCATTAATAGATTAAATTATGTGTAAATTATCTTTGTATAAAATGAATAGGTATGTATGATGCAAATTTTTTTGTGCACACAAATGATAAAATTTGATTGAAGGAAATTTAAGGAAATTCTGAAATATAAATTTAATAATGTGCATGTTCAATACACCTAATTATTATTTATATGTAAATTGGATTTTACTTTGCAACATATCAAATAATGATACATAATTAATATTTTTTGTGGAACTCTAATGTTTAGTAATCTTTATAGACATGATATCTCAATATTTGCTGTCAATTGCAATAAAAATTCATTAAACATTAAACTACATGTAAATTTTATTTGTGCAAATGAATGCATATGTATGATGCAAATATTTTTTGTGCATTTAAATATTACATTTTTATTTCAAAATAAAGTTTAAGGAAATTTTGAAATATAAGTTTGTAATAAAGTAAGTTCAATATGTGTAATTTATTATTTCTTTGTAAATAAAATGTTAATTTTAAAAAAAATAAAGTAATGATACATAATTCATAATTTTGTGGAAGTTTAATGTTTATTCATTTTTATACTTATGATGTCTAAATATATTTTTTAAATTACAATAAAGATCCATTAATTATTAAGGTACACATAAATGTTTTTTGTATACATGAATGATAACATGTATGATGAATTTTTTTGTGCATATAAATATTACACTTTAATTTGAAAATAAAATTTTAAAAAATTCTGAAATATAACTTAATAATGTGTATCTTCAATCCATACATAATTTATAATTTCTATGTAAATTCAACTTTAGTTTACAACATATCAAGTAAGGATATTTAAATAATATTTTTTTGGAATATGTTCAATACATGTATAATTTATTATTTCTATGTAGATTCAATTTTAGTTTACAACATATCAAATAAGGATATTTAAGTAATATTTTTTTGGAATATGTTCAATACATGTGTAATTTATTATTTCCATGTAGATTTAATTTTAGTTTACAACATATCATGTAATGATACATAATTAATATTTTTTTATCTTTTTAATTTTTATTCTAATTTTCGCTATTAGTTCCATTAAATTTTTCATATATTAAAATTTCTTATTTATTTATTATGATTAAATTACAATAATGTTTAAAATAATTAGTAAAGATACTTAATAAATTATCATGTAATTTCAGAAATTATTGTTATTTAACAATACTATACTATAAAATATTTTTATTTAATATTTATTATACTAGGTCATTTAATAATTCCAACAAGTTAGATAAAAATATGAATAAAAATAGTTAAATAATTAGCCTAATGTAACTACTAACTACAATATTATTAATAATGTTGTTGTTGTTATAGTCAATTATTAATTATCAAAAATTATAATTATTATTTTAATTAAAAATCATCTATTGAATATTTATATTTGAGTTAATTCTTTATTTTATGAAATTTTAATAAGAATTTGTGATGAATTTCGAGTTTAAAAAAATATTCAATGATAATTATCTATTTAATAGATCAATAATTTTTACCTAAAAATAATAATCACCATATTATTTAATAAATGATGATAATATGTTTAATTGTTTAATTATACAACTATGTAGTTAAAAATAGTCAATGAATTATTATTAGAAGTAATTAAGGTAAGTAATTAGACCTAAGCTATTTAGATTATTAGTTTAATTCTAGGCCTAATTAAGCTTAGACTAATTTGTACAACTAAATTTCAATTATTTGAGTTGCAATTAAGTTGCAACTGGGTTACAACTAAAGTAAACAACAAATGGTACTTTATCACCGAACATTTTCAAGTTTTCTTTCATTTCAACACCAAATTGAACATTTCTTATGTCATTCAAAATGCAAAACAAAGAACTAAAAATGTTCTTTGAACCTCAAAAACAAAGGAACAAAGCAAAAAATGTTAAAAAAGAAAGAGTGATATTTTGTCCCAAGAGGTACCCCACATAGGTTTCCCCCAAAAACTTCTAGTTATTAGAATAAACAATGTAAACAAAGCCTTTATTTTGGCACTGGTTTTAGAAAATAACTAAAAAAAAGGATGTTTTGTTAGTAAAAACGCACACTATTGTTAGCCATTGCGATATAAATAAGTAAACTCATCCAAGCTGTAGAAACATGCACATAGATGCAAGAATTTTCACCTTGTTGAAAATTAGATGGTGCCACCCTTTAAACTTCCTTTACTTCCAACAATTACATCTTACTTTTTCATTCATTTTGAACGATTTCAAAGGCTACAAATGCATTATCTCAAAATCTATGAAACTTGTTTTAAATGAAAATTTTTTAAAACAATAGTTGAAGAGCTTAAACTTCAAAATCATATTGAACATTTATGAAAAATTCAAAACACAACCCCCTTCACTTTGAAAGGGCATATCTTACTCATTTTTCATTAAATTGTAACGTTTTTTTATAGATTTGGATACACTAGGTGGAGGACTACAAAATTGTTTTAAGTTTCAAAAGGAACAAACCATGGACAAGAGAGTTATAATGGTCCAATATAGTTAAATGTTTAGTGATAGGTGTGTTTACTTTAGGTCACAACTAAATCTTTATCCCATATTGCTTGGTTTCCATTCCATGAATCCAAACTATATAAAGGAGTGCATTAGGATTGTTGGAGAACACAATAAACATGAAGATCTAATAACCATTTGGGATGAGCCAATAAAAAAAGTTCAACCCTAAAGGCTAAACCGAATGAAATAGGATTTCATTTATTAATTGCCATGTGGTTTGGGTGCAAGCCTAACATAGGTGCTTAGATTAAGTCCTAAATTAAATGGCCTATGTTTAGCTTTAACCTAGGTGCCTAGGTTTAGACCTAACCTATGCTTAGGCACCATGTGGCCTAAACTATTGCCATGTGTCATGTGCCATTTAATTATTTGTTGACCCCAAAATTTGTGACATGCCACGTGTCAACATTGTGAATGTGCCACGTATCAACAAACCACTAGTCAAATGTTCAATTTACATATTTGCAATATAGTCAAAATGTTCAACTTACATAGTTGCAACCTAGTTGAAATTGTAATTATATTTTTGACTAATGTCATGTTTAGTTAGTGGATGAAGTTCATCCATTAGTTGAATGTAGTTAACAACATCCCTTGATTATATTGGTGAACAATTTTCAATTAAATTGGCAAATAGTGGCACGTAGTGGCTTTTGCTATGGTGTTGACACTTAGCATACACTTTTGACTTTAATTTCACTTTTGACTTGTACTTTTCAACATTATTGGTTAGAAGTTGCAAAAACTAAATTACAATTATATATGTAGTTTTCAACTTTGTTTGTAATTGAACAATAGTTAAAAATATAATTGCACAAGGGGGGATTTTCTACTAATGACATTTCATTTGTATTTATAGTAAAATCCTACTTGACAATGGTTATTTGTAGGTTACAAGCTAATTAATCTTGTTCTATTATGTCAAATAAAACATCTTGCAACACACACAAATGTAGCCACATTTTGATGCCCAGACTTTGTTCGAAGCTGAAAAAGCAAAGGCAACTCAACATGGCTTATCATGTTATGAATGCCCATGTATGTGTTGCCATGGTGGAAAGCAACAAATCCACAATGTCATTAAGAAACATTTGAGATTACATGGATAGGATTAGTATTTCAAATGGCCAATGGTGGTATGCACATGATTCTATTTTATCCATTTGAATGATGCACGGTGTTTGTCATTATCTTTGAAAACATGGACTTAAAAAAGGATTTAATTTGTTCTCCACTAAATCAATAACATGGAATCAGAATTAAAATGGTTGTTATGTGCTTGAATAAAAATTGTAGTTAAAGTTCGGAAATTTTCTAAATAGATTTTAGTACAAGTCTATTGGGATTATTTTTCAATTTGTTAATGATGATTTATCATGTCCACTTGGATTGCTAATAATAGGAACCACTAGTAGGAGTTGTGCCAAACCCAACCTTTCCACCAAACCCAATTATTCCAGTAAATGAAGTAGCTGGAAATTTTGGAGGCATACCAACACCTAGAACTTACAATAACCCACCTTCATTAGACCTAGACGTTCAAATTCATAGGATGGTTGTTGAAGCATTTGCCACAACAGATGGGTGGTAACATTTAAGTGAACATCAAACCCCAATTGAAGATCAGCCCTTGGAAGATCATCTTGGAAATGAGAATGTTACTCCAAAGTATTGACATGTTTTAAAATGTGGGACTAGTAGGTTTGTGGATGGGTTAGGAACTATTCCAAGGAAGGTCCTTTGACATTTCCCTTTAATTCCCAAGTTATTGCACACATATAGGTGCAAATCCTTGGTAAAGCTTTTGACCTAGCACAAAGATGGAGCTAATTTAGATGGTCTCATTTGAAGTGTGGCAAAAGTTTATGGCTTGGAAGCATATCAATGAAAAATGGCTAGAATTTGCCAATGACACTCGTAATATACAATTGGGATTGGCACTTGATGGGGTCAACCCATTTGGTGACCTAAATTCAGGCCATTCTACATGGCTAGTGACATTACTAACTTACAACTTGCTTCCTTGGTTGGTGACTAAACATTATTTTATAATATTGGCCCTAATCATTCTTAGCAAAAAATCTGTTACATCTGGGAATTTAGATGTGTATTTGCAGTTGTTTATCGAAGAGTTACAAGTATTATGGAAAGGAGTTCAAGCTTTTGATGTAACCAAAGGAGAAATTCAACTTACAAGCCATCTGAATTTGGAATGTGCATCACTTTCCAACCTATGGATTGTTTGCAAATTGTGTGACAAAAAGGCACATAAGATGCCCACCTTGTGGCTTAACCACAAAATCTCACTCTTCAAGAAAATTGAAAAAAATGTTATATTGTGGGAGTCATCATTACTTGCCTCAAAACCACCCTTTAAACATAACAAACTACATTCAATTGGGAAACAAAAATCAAAGTTCCACCTATGTGGGTATCTGCATCAGATACTATCAAATGGGTCATGGAACAAAAAGAGTGGCTACAAGGTCCAAGGAATTGAGCTAGCAGGAGACTTGACCCCATACACAAAAATGGCATCAAGCAACTAAGTATTATGTTCCAACTTCCATATTGGGAGGTGAATGTACACATACTATTTTTAATTATGGACTTATGCCCATGGTTATGCAAATAATGAATCGTCATGTAATTTTATTGAAAGCACTTAAAATTATAGTCAAAACATTAATTATTTTTAAATATTAATGAATTACAGTTTCATGGGCTAAGAATTGAATTGGCATTATATTAACTCGTGTTAAATGTTTGGCTATAATATTATTTAGATGTTTTAGTCATGGACAAGGTAACAACTAGGCCCATTGTACATGCATTTAGGTTGTTGCCACAAATGTAAAATTACAATATTTATGTATATATAATGTCACAACCCTAACATTGAGTTTGTGACTAAGTGTGAAATGCAAGGGCCCAAGAAAAAACCCTTAACCCTTGCTTCATCAAAAGACCTAAGCTAGCTTAATTGATGAAACCTTCATTTGGGAGGCAATTATTCAATCCTTCCCTTCATAAGGAATTCAAGCCAAGTCTAATCTTGACCTAAGTTACTTGACATGACTCCTTTCCCAACCTTGCACCTTGATCACAACAATCAAGCCTAACTAAAAGTATGCCCATCAAGGTATGAGAAAGGATGCTAGGGCTTTGTGAAACCCCAATCCTAAGCTATGCAATTATAGTACGCAAATGGGATCATGACTTCCCACGTTGGCCACCATTACCAACCAACCCTTTGGGATGCATTTTAAGCATGTGCGTGTCCCCGCAAGCTCACCTTGCTTACCTCCTCTTTTGGGTCCAAAATTTTTGTAGCCATATAAAGTGGGAGTTTAATTTTGATTAGAGCTTACACAAGGAAGTTCCACTTGTCCCATGCCATTTCTATGACTCTTTTTTATGATATTCATTATGTTCATGATGCAATCTTTTGGAAGTCTTTAGCCTTTATTTCATTTGTAACTTAACATGGTACATTGTGCAATTTCTTCCCCACTAAAAGGAAAGTGATGTCATCATCACACTTTACATTTCTTTTGCTTCTTTACTAATTTAATGTGGAATTCTTTTATGGCTTCTTGGGCATGTTCCATGTCTTATTCATTTACCCAAGATGCCTCTATCAAATGGTATCCTTTCCATTTGACTAAGTATTCCCATTCTTGCCCCCTTAGTTGCCTTGACTTGAACCCAGCCTCCACTTTGAATTCATGTTCATTATTGATATGGTTCGGTGTAGGCCTTGAGTTGTACTCTCGATTAAGCCTTGAGGCATCACGGGTGACCAACTTTAAAAATGAGACATCAAATATGGGATGAACCTCAAGGTTTTTCGATAATTTTAACTTATAAATGTCAAGAATTCTTTTTCCAACACTTTGAATGGGCCTACATATGGGCCTAAGAACTTGTAGCTCAAACTTTTTAGTAACCGAAATCTTTTGATGTTCAACCACACTTCATCTCTTTATTCAAAATTCAGCTTGTGTCGAGACTTGTCTACAAAATCCTTGTACCATTTTTATGCCTTTTGAAAATTGGCCTCGACCATCTCCCACAAGCACCTTTCTTCATCAAGTTGCATGACCATTGGCACTTCTTCACTTGCATCACTCAGGGGTTGCCCATTTGTGGCCCAATTCATAGGCATGATTGGTGATTTGCCCATCACCATTTGAAAAGGTGTGGCCCTTATTGTTAAATGCTCTAAATTGTTGTAACAAAATTCAACCAATTCCAAATGGTCCACCCAATCTTGTTGATATGTCGTTACATAATTCCTTGAAAATTATTGGATAACCAAATTCACCCTCTTGATTTGCCCATCCATTTGGGGTCAAAATGAATGTCGCAACCCTAACATTAGGTTTGCAATTAAATGTGAAATGCAAGGGCCCATGAGGCCAAAAATGTGTTTACGTGTGAAACACACCTTCACAAATGGGGGAGAGTGCAAGGGATGAAGCCCATTGACTCCCAAGTGCACTCCCACTTTAAGAATTGCATTTGTGCATGAGTTGTGAATATTCAAAGCCTTGGTTGGAAAGGAAAACAAGCACCAAATTGGGCCCCCATGACACCATTAAAAAGTTCTTGAAACATAGATGTTTAAAGTCTCCTTGTGTTGTTCATTTAGACCTGATTTGCATGAGTTATGATTTTAAAAAGGGGCAAGAGTCAAATTGGGAATTTGACTTCTGACCACAAATCCCTTGACAACAAGAGTCAGATGATGTCTGATTGAAGCATGTTATAAACTGTTGGAAAAATCTTTTTGAAGATTATAAAATATTGCCCTTGCATTTTCGAAAAAAATTGATTTGAGAAAAATATGAACCTCCAAAGTTTTGGAATAGTAAAAGTCCCAATTTTGGGACTCCCACTTGGGAATCTCGAGGAAAGTGACATTTGGATGTAGTCCCTATAAAAAAGCACAGAGTATACTATAGGGAGGGGAGTGGTGCCTCCTCCCAAAGGTTGCGGGCCATTTAAGGCTTGTGCTTGAGGTTGTCCCTATTAAATTCACCACACCACTTCAATTCAACTTGCACTAACAACCCTTTTTTTTATTATGCAAGTTGATCTCATCTTGAACTTTTGCTTGTGAGTTCATCCTAGTTTAATCTCAGAGCTCCAACACACCCTCCTACCCCCAAAGTGCTGCGAGTTAGGGAGCATGCCCCAACTATCTTTTTCTTCCATTATTTCGCTTTGAACCCCACCTTTGGGTCTTTTGAAGAGTTTGGGAGCACATCATATAAGGTTTTGAATTTTGTTAGTGGTAATGTAGACAATGAGTTCCACTAGGTTATTTTCATGAATAAAATAAACCTCTAATCATGAAGTTCATCACCAAAACAAAATTTTGTTCATGACCAACGATGGGTTATGTTCATGATCAATTAGAATAGAAATATGTTCATGAACAAAATTTAGTTCTATTCATGAATAGAACAAAGATCTATTCAACAACCTTTATAACAAAACATGTAACACAAAGGTTGTTATTTTGGATGAGGTTATAACCAAAACAATTCAAAGAAAATAATTTAGATGGGCAATAATTGAGTTAGTAACTAGTCAATCACATTATCAAATGATTATTTACAATATTTTTTAGATATTTTAATTTTGGACAAAGAAATAATATATCAAGTGAATTGTAAGCATTTAAGTTATTGTAATTTCAGAAACATATACATCAATCTACATTATTAATCCCAAATCTCATTTATTTATTGGCAAGGTTTGCTCATTCAGCATATATTGGATGTAATGCATTGTGAAAAAAATCTTTGTGAAAACATCTTGAAGATTATCTTTGGCATTAAGGATATAATGGTAGTTCAAAAAAAAATCAAAGATTATGGGATACGGTCACATTTATGGGTGCAAAATGTTGTTGGTGCATACATAAAACCTATAGCATCATATGTGTTGACAGATTAGGAGAAAGAAAATTTTCTCCATATTATTCATGTTTTGAAGATGCCAACACATTATATAAGCTCATTGAAGAAAAGAGTCCACAAGGATGGGGACTTGAAAGGAATGAAATCACATGATTTCCATGTGATGATGCAAGATACATTGCTTTTATGCATGGGAGACCTAATGTCAAAGGGTTGTAGGATAGCTATAATATAATTGTGTCATGTTTTCAAAAAGCTATGTGCCAAGATTCTAGACCCAACAACTATGGGGAGCTTAAGAAGGATGTGGCAATGACTTTGGTGTTGTTCGAACAAGAATTCCCTCCCTCGAATTCTTTGACATCATGACACATCTTTTAGTGCATCTAATGGAGGAACTAAAATTATGTGGTCCAGTCCACACCCATTGGATGTACCCTATTGAAAGGTACTTGAAAACTTTGAAGGGATATGTGTGAAACAAAGCAAGGCCTGAAGGAAGCATGGCAAAAGGCTTTGCACTAGAAGAGGCATTAGGGTTTTGCATTGAGTACATACAAGATTTCACAACCACAAGGTGAAGGGTATGGGATGACAAAGAAAACTCTACCATGATTGATGAAGTGCTTGAAGGAGGTGGGCGGCCACAATTCATGATTGTAGATCTTCGGGACATGGCACATTCCTTTGTGCTACAAAATGTGGAATTGATGACCACATGGTGCAAGTAGACATATAATGTCCCTTTTACCTAATTTAATTTGCAAATTAAAAATGTATAATCTCCATAATCATTTGCTAGAATTGTAAAATAATAAGATGTGGATTATAAGGTAAATTAGAAGTGATCTTTTAAGGGTCTAGAATTAATTGCAAAAATTATCACACATAATTGAATAATTGTCAAGCCATAGAGATTGGACACATAATTGCAAGTCTATCGTAAATGGAAAATTTGGTCTTTGGTGGCATTTTGTTTTTAAAACCAAGTGTATAGACTAATTCTTGATTATAGTGGTTCTAGATCATAACTAAAACATCCTAAATTTTATGCAGTTTATAAATTATTTCCCTTTAAACTTCAACCTATTGTCAAAAATTAATAATCTATGCCTTCTCCTTCAAATCTATTCTTCATTGTGTTGATAGTCTTATTGATAGGTTGACTATAGGTGTAAAAAACAAAATTAAAAAAATATGAGCAATGTTTTTATAATTATTTAATATACATAAAAAGAATCCCAAATTCCTTAGCCTTACTTCTAGAAATCAAATAAGATTAATCCATGGAAATGAAGTTTGATAATGTAATCTATAAATCTGATGTGGATGGTGGCATCTAATTTAACAACATGGTAGAATGATTTTGAAGGTACATAATCAAATATGAAAATTGATATTGTGCCAAGAAATATGCCTCTAAACTAGAGGTACAAAATGCTGAGAAAGTTGATTTTTCATGTTTTCAAGGTCGAATAAGGATGGTTGTGTTTTTAGATGACCTTGGAAAATTGCCTTCATTTCCCACATGGATCTAGATTGTTATTGTTTCACTCTCAAAGGAGGAGACACAATTGATCAAAACACAATTCACATGTCTATGCCACCTATATTGGAAGATAGGTCCTATCAATCAATGTATGCTTTTGGGAATCATATTCATGTTGCTAGTGTTGAAGAACATTTAACAACCTCTGACAATGGTCTAGCCGCCGCATTTGAACAAGCATGTGTCTCAAGACTAAATGACCAAAGACCAATTATTGCAAAATTGGAGTATGTTGGGTGGGTTAAGGAAATCTTATAGTTAAAATATGGGGTGGTGAATATTATAGTTTTGTTGTGTAACTGGGTGAAAACTAATTGCAATGGTAGTAGTGCAATAGTCAAACGAGATGAATACGGATTTACTTTCATAAATTTTTCTTTTTTTATTCCAATTTCAAACCAATCTTTTGCTTTCCCCCTACATATAGAACAAGTTTTTTTTTCTAGTTGTGATTCAAGGGAAAGGGGTTGGAAAATAGTTTTACAAAAGGATCCTCATGGGAGACGAATAGTTGAAAACATTCAAACTAACCCTATTGAGTTTGATATGTTTAGAGTTGGGAATGTTGATGAATATTTAGGTCTACAAGCTCCAACCTTTATTCAAGACTCGATTCAACCAACCAATGTTGTGGGAGGTTGTGTTGTTAATGTTATAGACCTAGTTGCTAATTTTTCCAATGGAGAAGAAGATAATGGAATTGATAGTCTAGAGGACTATGCAACAAGTGACTCTAACACATGATGTGCATAGCTCATAGATGTTAGTTTGGAGTTTTACCTACATGAACAATCATTTCATATGCATATGTTTTCATTTTTCGAGCTTCACGTAGGTATAAATTTTATGTTAGGTCAAAGTAACTAGATCACATGATTTTGGAAGTCAAGCACCCAATTTATATTACTAGGTTCAATTTCAAATTTTATACATAAACTACAAAATGTGGCAACTTATATGAACACATTGAAAATCGATTTGAATTCTTAATTTGAACCTAACATTTGTGCAATTTCAAAAGGCATTGATGTTAAGATAGATATTGATTTGGGTTGTTTTTATAATTAAAAATGTTGGTTTAAGATTCAACTTTAATTGATCATGATGCATATTGTTCTTGTTATTTTTCCTTTGGATTATTCATGTTTCATTTGATCTCAAAATCTATTAATATCATGCCATAATTAACTCATAAACTTTGTTTACACACTCTACCATAGAAGGCAATATAGACAATTAAAAAATAGTTCATTAATTATACATTGCCACATAATTAAATGTAATTTACACATTTTGCAACATAAGGCAAACAAGTGATAGTTTTAGTCACGTTATCAAATGTGGTACCACGACATCGAGCATGTCCTCCTTGAGTGACTAATTTTAATCACATTCATACATGTGTGATGTCCACCTAAGCATTGCACATTCCACGTGTAAATGGGTATCTATGTTTTGATTAAATGAAAACTATACTTAGTCATAATAGACATTGTTACTTTTGTAGTTAGTCAAATCAAACATGGTTAGTCATGTTTGTCAAAAAAAACTTGACTATACAATCATGTTAGTCACATTCAAAGGTTGAAAAGGACATGTTTTTGTTGTAGTGTAAGTAGCCTATAATAAAAAGTTTAAAATAACCAAAAATAGCCTACAATAAAATAATCAGTAATAATCTATGGTATATAACCCAAAATAGCCAACAATAGCTTATGATAAAATAATGAAAAATAGCCTAAAGTAAAATAGCTTTAAATAATTAGCAATAACCTATGATAAAATAACCAATAATAGCCTATGGTAAATAACTTAAAATAATCAATAATAATCTGTTGCAAACAAAATAACGTGAGTTGCACTTACTTACTTTTGGGATTGCTTTAGGGGGATTTTTTTTTTATTTTCAAAAAATTCTTCAAAATATATATATTTTTATATTATTATGTCAAGGTTTATGTAAAATATTTCAAAATACATGTGATATTTCAAAAAAAATGGAATTTATTTATAAGTTTTTTTCACGATAATAAACACATGTTACAATGTTTAATGAGTTTTTTGAAAGCCTTTTATTCATTGAATATTTTTCAAATTAATTCACATGTTATAATGATATATTATGAACCTTACCATATAAAAATATTTTATATTTTCAACAACAAATTAAATTAACACTTCTAAACGTGAAAAATTAAACATGCATTACACTTGTTGTGGTTCTTGTTAGTGTGATTACACCAAGTTTACAATAAAATAAGCAAAAATAACTTAGGATAAAATAACCTATGGTAAATGACCTAAAATAATGAACAATATCCTTTGATAGAATAACCAATAATAACCTATGGTAAAATAACCTAAAATAACCAATTCAATAACCTATAATAGCCTATGATAAAATAGTCTATGGTAGTTTATGGTAAAATAGTCTAAAAAAACCAACAATAGCCTATAATAAAATAGCCAATAAATAGCCTATGGTAAAATAGCCTAAAATAACCAACAATGGCGTACAATAGAATAACCAATAAATAGCCTATGGTAAAATAGCCTAAAATAACCAACAATAGCTTAAAATAAAATAACCAAGAATAACATTATGGTAAATTAACCTAAAATATACAACAATAGGCTATGATAGAATAGTCAATAATAATAACATAAAGTGAAATAACCTAAAAATAACCAACAATAGCTTACAATAGAATAGCCTATAATAGCCTATGGTAGAATAACCAAGAATTGCTTAAGGCAAAAAGAATGTGCATAATAATATGTCATGACAAGAAAATATCATTTATTTAAATGATGGTTCAATGGTTAAAAAGTTGTTCATTAAAAATGAAGGTGAGAGAAGGTGCAAGGTTCAAACCTTCACACTTGCACCCTAGGTTGGTGGGCTAAATGTTTAAGTGGGCTAGGTTCCTAGCTTAAACTAAATAACCTAATGAAGTTTTTTAAATGTTTAATCTAGGTTTGTAATTAACTATTAATGAATTTATTATCGATGATTTAATTATTTGTGAATTTATTATTAATGATTTAACTATTAGTGAATTTGACTACCTATTGGTGAATTCACCTATCCATAACAACTACTCCTTATTTATTAAAGGGTTGGCCATTTTCACCATGATAAATTTGTTCAATTGCACTCAGAGTGTAATGAAACACATAGTAAACTTGAACACATATTGGTGTAATGCATAGACTTGATTTTGTTGAAAGAGACAAAAAATAATCTTTCAAAGAAATTTGAAATGGTGAATTTAAGTGAGATTCAGTATTGCTTAAGGATACAAATAAATCATGTTCAACAAGACCAAACAATTTATTTAAACCGAAGAAAGTATTTTAGAGGTAGATTGAAGCAATTTGCAATGGCTAAAAATAAGCATGTAAAAACTATTTTTATGACCAATTACAAGCTTTTAAAGGATATGAGTCCTTAAAGTGATGCATATTTGAAAACAATGCAGGCTATCCCATTTCAAAATGTTATTAGAAATCTCATGTATGCATTGGTATGCATAAGACTTAATATTACACATGCAATGGGGGTTGTGAACCAGTTTATGGCCAGTCTTGGACAATCACATTGGATTGTGGTAAAACGAATTTTTCATCATTTGAAAAGCACAATGGATTTTGGTATGTGTTTAAAAAAAAACATGAAGGATGTTATTATGGGCAAGGTGCATTCTAACAAGGATGTTGATTGTAGCCAAGGCCAAGTACATTTCGAAAAGAATGTGAGCCATAACTAAGGTTCTGAAAGGAACATGAAGGGCCATACATGAGTTGTTCAATGTATTGCATTATAAAGCACATCTCATTACACCCTTCCTCCATTTCATCTCAAGGTATTAAGGATGTAATGATTAGTGTTGAAGTTGAATAAGATTTTCTTGAAAACCCTTTTGATTTCTTTCTTTCCATGTATTTTCCAATAATGGTTTATAAAAGATATTGTCAATTGACATGATTTTCTTCATATCTTGAATTTTCATCAATACAAAATATGTTTTCTTTACAATGTGATTTTTATATATTAACATTATGGTATTTAGCATCAATAAACAAAGATTGGAAACCTTTGTTGTAGTTCATTGTCTTTCCACCTAGGTTTCACTATTTTATTTTCATAAATAACTTGTTGATAAGGTGAAAACAATGAACATGGCAAGGATCCATAGGCAAAAACAATGACAACCACACAATGATGATTTTGGAAGTGATAATTTTCAAGAAAAGTGGAATCCTACTTGGCACAAAAAATAGTTTAAGACTATGCATAAAAATGGTGACAATTTTTTAATATGGAATTCCATAAGAAAACTCCATCCATTTTCAATTTAGTTTGTAGGTTATTAACATTTTTTATTTGAATTGGAATATTTTAAATATTAAAATTCAATGACTTGTGTGATTTGTAACCTTTAATTTTGTTTTAAGTTAATTGTGATAATGTAACATCTACAACTTGAGGATATATATGATGCTAGGGATAAAATATCAAAGTGCCATTTATGAAATGAAATTATGAAAACTACATCATTGTAACATTTTAAATCATCCACTATCAAGTGTGTTTTAAACATTTGCATTAGCATTTTTTCAAATAATTGAAAATTCATCAAATTATATTTTAAAAATTCATCAAATATATCATTTTGCAATTCTTATGGTTTTCAATGTTGCCATTTTTGCAACATATATACTTCTACAATTATGAATGAGTGTGATATGTAGATGCCACCTTTTGAACAAAATAAAATAGTTGAAAATAAGCGGTGCTTGAAAAGTTGAAAATTGACATGAAGAGAAATAAATTGTGATCAAACATAATTTTCAAACATTGATGCAATAATGTTGGAAAATTTGCACAACTTGTATTCCACTTGTAAGACACTTACCAATTATTCAAACTTGAAAATTAGGCACACATTGTTATTACAACTTGTTGTTTCATAATTTTTTCTAAACATAAGTTACGTCCCTTTCATTTATTTTGAATTATAAAAGATTAAAAAATATTCTAATGGTTCTCAACTCTCTAGATTTTAGTGTAATATGTTCATAATCTTAATATAATACTTTTAATTTTTGTGTGCATACTGAAAAAAGTTGAAATGCATATGAACATGGGGAAGGTAGTCACAAATATAGTGAAGGTAAGACCTTAGCAATGGTTATGAGAATTTTTTTGTTTCCAAACTAGTATGATCCTGATCTTGATAGGGGAAAAAATGATTACATACAACAAATATATTGTACTAATTTTGTAAAGGACTTCTCGAGTCATTATTTTCATGTTCTCTTTGAATCCCAATTTGATTAATCGATATAATCTCTTATTAAAAGGTGATATAAAATGGCATCTGCACAATGGTTGTAATTAATCTCAATAAATGTGTGTTTGTAAATTGTGGATTCTTATTCTCAATTCACATTGGAGAAAAAAAGACAACATGAAACTACTCTTCATAAATTAATGTTGTATTGCACAAGACATCATGTTGGTGCAAAAAACAAACTTCCTTCGGATGGAAGGAAGAAGTCACCTTGAGAAGAGTTTCCTAGAACTTTTTCACACTAGTTTATTGTTGATTTATTTTCAAGCATGGTGTTGGATTGATATTTTTTTCCCTCTATGAACATTGGCTCCATTTCTAGACTTTTGTGCCTCTAGTCGCATGGGACTGATTTATAATGTTCAGAAGCAATTTTTTTTTTAGTTCTAGTATTTACCATGGTACAAATGTAAATGCTGGTTCATCCAAGGTGTTGGAAATCACCTCGTTGACAATTATATTTACAATAGCATGCCAATGATCATCACTTGTAGTCCAGAACCAAACTTGATGAAGCACTGTCATCATGCATAGAATCATCATGCATGATGCCGCTTTTCTCCCTTTGTTAATTGTAAAGAAATTGTAAGATCTGAGAGAACCATAGGCACCCCAACTCATAATTAACTCTCTTTTTTTATCACAAGTTCATATTTCTCACCCCCATGCCCTAAGAACTTGTAAATCATGATTTACAAGTTCACTCATATATGCTCATATACTCCACATAACATCAATTCTACCCAAATGCATGCAGCTGCTAATTGTCCACAGTGGATCATGTAAAATTCACATATTGCAAGAAAATCTGCTTGGAAGAGTATATATATATCATCACACCCTTTCAATCTCTAGCACCAACAAGGCGGGAAAGTAGATGTGGTTCTATCCAGACAACACTTGCCCCTCAATCTTTGAAGCCTCCATTCCTGAGTTCTGTGCAGATGCAAGTCTCATTAACTGCTCTCAAGCAACAATAAAAGGCAACACCATGAGCATGAAAGTTTCATAATCCATGGTAGCAACTCCAGTGTAGTTTTGATCCTTCTCCTTGAACTTCTCTGATAATCCCTGTACAACCCCACATGTTCAATCCTTCATGACAGGATCCGCAAAAAAAACACCTCAGCCTTTCATTCACATGTCCTGTTCTCAGATTCATGAACTCTTCTTTGCACAATCCTTCCAATTTCCATTCTCAGAAAAAGCAGCACACTCTGTCAATTACCACAAATTAGAGAACAAACCAAAAGAGAAATAACACTGGAAGAGCAAGCATACCTTCACAATAAGCCCACACCTGAAAGTCAACATCACAAGCACCAAATCCCACCAGAAGATAAAGAGTTAACACAGAAGAAACTGAAAGTGCTTTTCTTCTGATCTACAAAAAACTTCCATGTTTCACCCCATATTTCTGACCAGAGATTGATTATACCATGCTTAAGGCTCCCATCACAATATCAACAAAATCAAATGCAAAAGTGTTCCTCGTGCTCATGGGTCCAGAACACTTGATTATCTTGACTAATACTATGTCGTATAGCAATGTGGGGGGTTACAACATACTCAATAAAGTTATCATATTCAATGCTCCTTCCTCGGCCTGTGGTGTCATACTTAGACACAAGTATGTGCAAGACTTGAGGAGGAATATTGAATCCAAGGCTTAGCAGTGCCTCTCGTAACTCATTCCCCTCAATTGTTCCGCTCCTGTCTCTGTCAAACCTCTCAAACACAGTCTGCACCAAAAAGTAGGGTTTAGCGCTCAACTGTTAACATGCGACATAATATTTGGCCAGTTCAATAAGTAAACAAGCATGTATCTCTTAAGCAGCAACCAAATCAAAAATGAATCAAAATCTAACAATTGCTAGCATACATTTTCCTGGCATTTCCAGAACTTTGGCTTGCCAAAAATCTGAATGGAAACCCATATCACTAGGGCTCAACAGTGGCACATCCATCATGAGGGATTACTCCTTAAAAGAAGATAGGCAACTAACTAAAACAGGAACAGGACACATCACCTATGAGACTGCAGAGAAAACTCCCACTAACATATTGAAGCTAAGCATTGTGTCAATTCCAGCAGTACCAAAAAACCCACACAACAGGTATAGTCATAACCTTACAACTGTCACTCACAAAGTATCATCGCACCTCATCATCACTAGGATTAACTAGCTACCATTACTCCCCCACACTTTATCAGCTCCTGACAGTGGGTGTGGGTGTAGAGATATAGTTAACAATCTGCTCACAATTTTGGGCAAACAATTGTACAGAAATCTGCAGCCTGAGTTTCTTCTGTCACATGATTTCCAGAAGCAACAGAAAGACTTTAATCATGATGTTACCTAGCACTCCAAGAAACATAGCTGGACTAGCAACACCAATAGTAGCCTCATTAATCAAGCACAACAAGCTTGTGAGCGTAAGCTTCATTTCATTTTAGCTTGCCCTCTGTACAAGCAAGCAAGCAATCTAATGTATAGAAGGAATGCCAACATGAAGGATTAGGGTTTCACCTTGAGCATATTCCTTCACTAAGCACAACACTGCTGCAAAATCAGCAACAGAAGAGAAACAATACTAACTGGCAGATATGAGATGTTACCTGCCACTGTGCAATAGCCATCCACAATGGAACAAACCCTGCTGGTCCTGCAGCTCGACAAGAAAGAAATCAGCATACAGCTCCAAAGCCAGTCTGAGAGAGGCTTTGAAGCTCGGGAGAGAGCATATCAAACAGCAAGTAAAAAGAAATTTTCCAGAAAGGTTACTCTCAGGTGATGATCGAGGTATTCTCATTCTACACAGAGTTTCTGGTGTCCGACTGGGCTGGCCCGGAATGGATCAAAGGAAATCAGTTTGGAAGTATTTGAAGTGAGCAACTGGCTGCATGTGTGAACAAATGATGGAGGAGGAGGAGGAAGAGGAAGAAGGTACCAATGCGAGTGGTGTCGGTTTTGTTGTCCGCGTACAAGTGGAGCATGAGGCGCACTGTCCGAGGGCTAAAATCTCCATAATCTGCTGACAAAATTCTTCCCAACTCCTTTGCTTCGATAGTTCCACTTCTGTCTGAATCTGCCTGCTCAAAGGCTCTTACAATTTCAGGATCTGTACCCGGTGGAAAGTGCGACCTGATCGACGTCGGCTGACCATACGGGGTTTGTCCATATGCAGAATATGTCTGTCCGTGAGAAGAGTATGCAGACGGCTGCTGTCCATAAGACGAAGCTGGTGGTGGCTGGCCGTAGTAAGTTTGTTGCTGACCATAAGAACTCGGTGCAGAATCGCCGTAGTTGTAGGAGCCTCCAGTCTGTCCATAGCTTGGGGTTTGTTGCTGCTGCTGCTGCCAGCCTTGCCCCTGGGACTGGCCACGGTAAGGAGGGGCACTGGGATTCCCGTATGATGACATCGCTGCTGCTAAACTGTAATCCTTCTGATGTGTAAGTACCTGACGACAGTGCACGCACGAAAACAAAAGTAAAACCCCCGCCTTCTTTGATGGGATGGATCGATCGATGGCGCTCTTTCTTGTCTCCAACGAGCACCTTCAACACCTAGAAATAAAATAATGACGATGCCAATTACAAACAACAGTTCAGGCCACGAAAGACTTCCGAGCAGCACAAAGAAACGCAAAAAATTACAGATCCTTTTCTACTTGCTACGTACCAACTGCACTTGCTGCAACGATGCTGTTTGTTTTCCAAGCAAGACGATCGCCGCGTTGGCATTGATGACGGGCAGGGAGGAAGCTCAACGGCAACAGCGCAGAGGGAGCGAGAGGACGGTGTACGACCACAGGGCCGTTCCTTCCTTCGTTCGGTCCACTGTTGGTCCGGAGACTGGTACCTGCACAGGCCTGCACCTGGTATCAGCTATGGTATCTATCAATCAGCCCTTTTTTATTGCTGGCTATATATACATAGCCAAAAAGCTATATTAAAATTTAAGAGTGCAAAAATCAACTGCTTTTTTAGATTTTCAATAGCCATAATTCGACCAAGTTTCAAGGAAAAAAAGCCAGAGTTCTTCTATTGTTCAAGTATGTAGTCAGAAATCATAGAATTTTTTTAAAAATACTTTCAAATATAGCTTCTTATTGACAAAGTTGGCTAAATCTTTTTGTGGATCAGTGCCACTTTGGATACATCACAAAATTTATCCAAAAAAAAAAAACATTGGTCTCAATGCCAATAGCAAGGATGCTACCGGATTGATACATGACTTATGTCCATAGGTTCTAACTAATGTTGTGTGGTTGTTGTAAGTGTAGGTGGTGGTGGTGTTGTGGTCATCTTGCAACTCCTAATATTATTGGAAGTTTTATCAATGTTTTGTTTTAGGTGAGCTTCTTACATTTTATTTTTTATCTATTTTCTATCATGTGCATTCCCTTTTCTTATGGTTGTATTGTAATTCCCTTCATTGTGGTGTTGCATATGAAGTTTTAAAGATTTACGGGGAGTTCTTTCATGTGGCTCTTCTTCACTTACATATTTTTGTAAATGTAGGTGATGGTGTTACGATCAACATGCAATTTTTAGCATGGTTACAAGCTTCGTCAACATCTTGTTTCAACTGAATTCCTTGGCCCTTATGCTTTACCTTTTTTTTATCATTTTGTGCTTTTTTTTATGGTTGTGTTGTAATTTCTTTCATTGTGATCTTGCATAGTACAGTTTCAAGATTTATGTTGAGTTTTTATGATGTTACTCCTTTTCGCTTACATTTTTGCTAGTGTAAGAGATGGTGTTGTGATCATCTTGCAACTATTAGCATTGTTGTAAGCTTTACATGTGCCTTATTATTTCAAGTGAGTATTTATACGATTTCATCCTGACACATAAAATATTTCATATGTATGGTCATTTGGGACTAATCTGCAACTATTTTGGTGCCAATCAATGTTTTGTTACTTAGAGTTCCCTAATATTGACACATGGTGACATGTGAATGCATTCTATTTTTTTTTTATAATTGAGAAATAAAAGAGACCCAATCTCTTTTAATTAGGTTACAATTTAACATTGGGTTAGATTCTTATATTTGGATTGTAACATAGTACGCAATACAAATTTTTCATGTGGCATATTAGTTTAAATTTACACCAAATAAATTTAAATTAATATTTAAGTAGGTAGGTAGGTAAGTACCTAAGTAGGTAGATTAGTAATCTAACTACCTATCCACCTACTTAAACTACCTACCTACTTAGGTTAAGTGCCTACCCATTTAGGTAAGTCCAAATAGGTAGGTAGATCAAATTTTAAAAATTGACACCTAATTTGACCTACCCACCTAGGTGGGTAGATTGAACTAGGTACCTACTACTTATCTACCTACCTAGATGAATAGGAAAATAAATAGATTAAGGAGGTAAGTAAATTAGAATGATGCATAAACATTTTTCATTTTTATTTTGGGTTGAATTTTTTCATTTGCTCATCCCAAATGATGCAACCTTTTTATTTCAATGATGTTGAACTACAAAACTTCTTCATATAGTTTTCAAAAGGGGAATGAAAAATAAACAATATGAGATAAGTTTTGAACTTACAACTTAGTTAAAAACTAAGTTCCACACATAAAATTTTCTTCACTACTTTTGTTATCATTTTTTCATTTTCAAATAAAATGCGTAATTAACTAATGATAAAATATTTAGCTAAATTTTTAAATAATAAAAATTTTATATTTATACAATGTTAACTATTTATAATAAATGTAAACGATATCATCCACATAAATTACTAATAACTTGTAAATATTTAACTAACTTACCAATTACATACTCTTTTTCAATATATAATATATAAATTAATTAATAGATCACTAAAATATTAATTTGTTAATAATTATTGAGTATAAGTAATAAATACTGGTTTTCAATTAGAAAACTATAAGTTATAAATTACGAATACTATATTCAATTACACAATTATACAATTTCTGTAATTAATCTATAGTTAATTTAATTCCAGTAATTACTTTATTACTATTAAAACTACAATAAATTTTGAAATCCTAATTTTAATTATTAATTTTAACGAATAATTAGTAATAACTCAGCTCAATTCTACATCATATAATTACTGTAAATTTTTTTCGGTACTGTGCAAATATTATTAACAAGAATGAAAACTTATGTTGTGATAATAATTATTTACTGTCAATAAATTATTGTAATTGCAGTAATTATTAAAGGAAAATTTTTATTTTAATTAATATATAATTACTGTAAATATAGTGGTTTTACAGTTATAATTTTAATTAGAATATTTTTACTATACTTGCTTTTTATTACAGTGAAAATACTAAAAGTTATTGTAGAAATTTATATTGTAATAATAATTACTGTAAATAGAATATTATAGATTTTATATACAGGAATTTACTATAATTGAATTACTTTAATTACAGTAATAAGTATTACATTAATTACACTAATATTAGTAAAATTACTCCAAAAATCATTAATTAGAATTATAATTATAAATTATGATTATTAAATGAAGTTACATATTTATAAATTTTTTAATTAACTTCTAGCAAATTGTAGAAAAATTAGTAATTAGGGTAAACTTTTATGTTCAACCAATAATTATTTACTATAAATAAGTAATTAGAAATAATAAATACATTAATTTACAATAATGAGTCATGATAATAATTACATTATATTTAGTGTAAATATATTAAATATGGATTTAAATTATGAACTATAAGTTGTGGATAATCTTGTTATTTATAGTTATTTATAACTTTTTTTCTTAAAATGTAATTAATTTAATTACATTAATTCTATGATAATTACTATGCTTGTTTTTTATTACTGTGAAAATTTATCAACAATGAAACATGTAAGAATTTATGTTGCAATAATAACGATTTATGGTAAATAGATAGTTATAAATTGTAAACACAATGATTTATTATAACTTAGATATTTTAATTACAATAAGTGCAGTAATAATTTTAATTACATTAAAACTATTGTAAAACATTTAAATAATAATTTTAATTATAAATTCAAAACATGATTTCCAGGTTTCCAATATAATTTTAATAATCTCAAAATATACATATTTACAGCTATGGACCATTAATGTAATGCCACTTTTACAAATAGCCTAATATGGGGCTAATGTACGTTAATAATTTTTCAAGCCATGCCTAACTAATCCATGAGAACAACACATATATATACCTTAGTGAATTTGGCATACTTAATGTAGACATAAGGCTTAGTATACATAATTGTTAGTTACCATAAAACACATAACTTACCCTATACAAAATTAATAACATACATAATTTAATACTAATTATCATTTTTTTGTCACTTTTGCAACTAATGGGGGCATACAAGGACCTTCTAGGATTCAATAATGTGAAAAATCATCCCATTAAAAGAATGAAAAACCCAATAGTCACATCATCATAAATGTGATCAAAAAATGTGATGTGATTTTTAGTCAAAAATGTAATCAATATTAGTTGCAAATGACAATTAATCGATGGTTGAATGTAGTTGCAAATCAATTGGTTACATTTTGACATTTTTCTGCTAGTGTTTCTAATTGAAATTGCATTTTCGTTTATTAGTAATTTTTTGATATAAAAATTCAATATTTCTTGCATGTATGTCTAAAAATTATGAAACCACCACCATTGAATTCTAATCATTGAAGGTTTTCCAAGAATAACAAGAGCACACTCAAATTTCTTTAGCTCCAATTTTTATATTCATTAAAAAATGAATTTGTCATTTGTTGTGCAATTTCCAAAAATGTTCAAGATTTAATATCTCTTACTGATGATCATTGAAGGCTTTCCAACAATATCAAGAACACACCCCAATTGCCCCAAAACTTTTTGTTTTGATTTCATTGAATTTTCAATGATAAGATCAATATTCAATAACTTTTGGACCATGGGTTCAAAAACTTTGTGCACCCCTATTCATTTAGAGTCCAATGGTATGAAAATCTTGATAGGAGGTGTCATGGTTTGTGAGATTTCAATGTGACTAAAACAAACTACCTTATTTAATAATAGGATTATTATAAACATCAATTAAAAACATCATATATATATATATTCAAAATTAAAAACATTGGGCAAAAACAAATCAGCCACTTGATAGTTCTCTCCCCCTTTTATTTTAGCAAGCAAGTAAGAAAATATATATACAGGATTTTTTTTCCCATCCAAAGGGCCTATTTCTTGGTTGGGAAAAAATCCCAAGCCTCCTCTCCTCCCACCTCACCTCACTTCATCCAACCAAACTTTGGAAAGGGGAAAACCTACACCTGTAACCTTATCCATTAATTTTAATTTTGATTCTCTGGCCCTATATCCACACAAAAAATAGTTCCCCCATGTTTATGTCCCAAGCTCAGAGTGAATAAATGGTGACATTAAGACCCCTTTCATTCACATAAAAATGTTTTCTTTCTTGGGTGGTCAAATGATTACAAGTTCAATTACCTCTAGACATAATCTAAAATTTACCCCAAAAAATTCCAACCTGTCTCTCCGAACATTTTTTTCTGGGTGAAATTTTCCGATGGGGCAAAAATTTTGAATTTTTTTGGATCTAAAATTAATGATTCTTTGAAAAAAAATTGTTAAAATTTGCCCCAAAATAGTAATATTACAATTTTTGTTGGATTTCTATACATGGTTCAAGTAAATAGCCAAAAATATGAACATATTCAAAAGAATTTTTTCAAATTTTTAATAGCCAAATTAAATCAGCTTATGGCTGATCACCACCAACCAATTCTTTTTTGCACAAAACTTCACCAAATTGCAACATTACTCCAAATTTTCTTATCACAAAATTGGAATAATTTTCCATATTTAGACCTCTTTGGCCTGAAATTTATCTCAAGCTAAAACGAGTAGGGGAAAAAAAGGATCATCCTTACAAATTTCAACTTCCATACTTTGAAGGAACCATTTGGCTAGATCTTCTTATGGGTAATTACAACTTTGGCTTAAGAAAAATTTGGGAAAAAAAATTATTAATCATCACCTCGCATTATTAGAATTCTTGGTTTCTCAAATGGTTCAAGTTGATTTTATTCTTTAATGGAGATGTACATTTTAATTAAAAACTTGAGACATACATTTTTTGACCAATCAATTTGACTAGAATGATTTATTTTATGGATACATTTATTCAAGTTGGACAACCTTAGTCAAAATGGTTAAGTCAAATGGAACATCTAATCAAGTTGAACATAAAAAACATTACAAACTTTTAATATCATGAAATTTCAATAAAATCTATGGAAATTTTGCAAAACAATATGTTAATGCAAAATCCAAGGGCTTCAAAGTGTAAAGTTGATGTGTCTTTTCTACTTATGATGTCGTGATGTGAATTACATATGATTCACATTTTAACTAAATATGTACAATTATCATGATGTAATTTTGCATGAAACTATGTGATTTTCGTGTATTTAACATGAACATTCATGTATTTCATTCAAAAACAATGTCTCATCCAATTGAACATATAAAATATCAAATACATACAAATATTGTTCATATTAACCATAATAAATAATTCATATTTGAAAACCAGATTTTGCATAAAATTTGTATGAACCTATGAAACCTAGTAAGTTTGTGATGAAATTGACATCATTAGTCAAAATGATCAATGGGTTTTAATTAAGTCAAACATTTAGTCAAATTAAACATAAAAAATTAACATTATTAATCAAGACAATCAATGTTCTTTAATCAAATGGGACATCTTATGTTAAGTAATAAGTTAGCCCACTATACATAAGTATTAATTACCTACCTTTTATATCCCACCTATAATTTCACAACCTACCTACATACCTACCAACCCACCCACCTACTTAAATGTATTACCAACCTATCCACCCACATTATTGAACATTAACATTATTATCAACATATATTTCAAATTTTCCTTAACTTTTGTTTTGAAATTAAAATTTAATATTTATGTGCACAAAATAACCATTCATTTATGCAAGTAAACTTTACAAGTAATTTAATTTTATAATAATCTAATTAATATTAAAATATTATATGTATAAAATTGAAGCTGCCTACTAGTTGTCTAACCTAATTAAAATAGATTATTGCAACAAAGTTTCAAACAAGATTACATTTCATCCATCCTTTAATATATTTTATCATCTATATACATGTGTGTTGATGATGTCACCAAGATAGTTGACCACTAGTCAATGTTTTAATTATATATCAACCAAAAAAACATTAGATGCAAAGAATATTTTAAAAATGGCCTCTTAGTTGAAACATGTTTGACATTGTTTACCAACATAGTTGGTTGTTCAACTTGGAAACATTGTTGATGCTAGGAATATTCAGCAAATAACCACCTAATTGAAAAATGTTTTCTACTATATACCAATATAGTAGATGAATTGGCTTAATTGGTAATTACCATAATTTATCTTTAAATTCAATTTAAAAAAATTTATAAATAGTTTTTTTTAATTGGAAAAATTTCACAAAAAATCGACCTTAAAAATGTGATTTTGACCAATACAAAGGATTTTTCATGGGAAAAATGGTCCAAATTCGCCAAATTTTGAAAATAAATAAATTCAAATCGTTAGATTTTTATAAGAAGTTCCAATAAGTAGCCAAGAATATAGAAGGATCCTAGTTATTTTTCTATTTTCATATTTGGCATGTAGCGAAAATTAGCTAAAATAGTTTTTGGATGGTCACCACCTTGGCTACATCACAAAATCCTTAAAAAAAACCCTAGTTGCAAATGTCATGTAGTTGAAAACTTTTAGTCAAAAAAGTGGGGTTTCTTACCAATGAATTCCCTTAAATTATGGAAAAAAAAGAAAATTTTCAAAAGGAGGACCCAATGATAATAAGAGTACTCAATAATGCCAAACAAATTGGGAACACAATGAAGTGTTTGCACTCAATTGCAAACATGTTAAATATGCTACATAAAAGGATTCCATAGATCCAATATCTCATATGGTTCATATTGTGCAAAGACATGGGCCAAGATTGCCAATTAACTTCAAAAAATGATCAACACATGAACACCATGAAATGCCAAGACATGCAAGGATAACTAGAATGTCTTTCATTCAAATTACAAGAAAATTGTAAACTACCACAAGGTTAGCCACAACACTTGTTATTAGGAGTTGATTGCTAATGATTGTGACAAGGTGCACTTGCCAAGGTAATTCAACCATGAATATTATGAAGTAATAAAGGCAATTCTAGAAAAAGGAGCATTAACGTTCCATTCCATGTCAAAAAGATTTGTAAGTTGATGAAAAAACAAACTTGATTACATTGATATCAAATACATAGGAGGATCAAAATTTAACATAACCACAATGAACATTCATGCAGGAGATTCTTGGTAATGATTATGTGGTAGATGAACAATTCACATATGATAGCAATGAAACAATTTTAGTTCACGTGAATGTTATAAGTTCCTAGATGACTTTTCAAAAAACATTCATCATTGCAAAATGTTGTTCGTCAATTTGTCAAATGCTTAAACTCCACAACCTCAACAAGCAATCAAAAAGCTCTCAAAAACCCTAATTGCACTTGCAAATATAAGGTTAAATGGAAGTGAAGTAATATCTTCTCACCAATTATTGAAACAATTAACAATAGCAATAGCGCGATGGTGGAAGCCATAAATTGAACCATGAATTTTATGAACACTACACAAATTGAATTTGAAAACAAACAAATGATAGTCCATGAACACACCTTCAAAAACACTTTGATACCTAAAACAAAAAAATTTAAAAATTAATAAGGCCAATCAAAACATTGCTAGTGCCCTTTTTAACCTTAACAAAACCATGTGTCATGCTTTCATACAAAAGAAAAAAATATGTCTCCACTAATGAAATTCAATTTGGTTTCATCAAATGAAGAGTGATTCAAAGATGGATCAAGTGTTTTAATGTTTCAAAGGCATGTCAATGAAGATTTTTTTATCCAATTTCATCAAATAAAAAATGATTCAAAGATATATCAAATGCTTTACTTATTCAAAAACATATCAATGAGGATCCAATGACTAAAACATTAAAAATTATCGGTTTTGGCTACATCAAAACAATTCACAAACAATTTAGTTTCCATTTCAAATATTGTTTCTAGTTGAAACAACATTACAAAATTGTTTTTCAAAAGATTTCAATGCACACATTGTGGCATGTTTCCAAAATATTATTCCAAAAGTGTGCTAATTTGTTCTTAACATTTCCAAACCATGTAATTGTATTTCATTTTCAACTCCATGCTCTACAACAATCCCATGTTCATTCACCTCGCTATAACCAACAAAATGAACATCTACAACTCAATTCTCCAACTTTAATTGCATCATGAAATTGTTTATGGTCAAATCATTTCCTTCAAAAATCATGTTGTAAAGGTGTAACAACAAATGACAATAGTTGGCAAACATAGCACATGAAGGTTAATTTTCAACAAATTTCTAAAGCTCTTTTTAAAATCTCGAAAGAATTTTTAACAACACTTCTTTTTATAGAAAACTATCTATTGAACAAGGATTTTAAAATAATGTGGCGAACATTTCCCTACTTGTGAAGAATCATAAACCAAAGTAGTAAAAGATATATCTTATCACTTATTATGTAAGGTTTGATGTCTTATTCATCACAATCCATTCAAAACAAATGTTGATGAATATTTTTCTAATGCAAAGAAAAAATGTGCAAAACATGAGCATCATTCATCAACCCCAATATCCCAACAAACACATATTTAAACTTCTTTTTGTGGTTGACTACAACTTGAAGTTACATGTTGTAGGCTTTATACTTGTATGAGAAATACTCAATTGCACAACACCCCCTTAGTTTGAAAATGTGAATATGTGTAACATTAATTGTTCCATGGACTATTGGAAGATTGCAAAATTCCTTAAAACCACTCATGACTGGAATGATATCTTTTTCTTCCAACCATGTGATCTCATTTCAAAACATTTGATTCAAAAATTAAACAAATTCACACAAAACAAATGAATAGTGGACTTGCACACTACAATTATTTCACTATAGTGCAAGTATTCAGTGCCATGAACAAGTTTGTATAAAGAACACGCAATTCAAATGGTCACAGGAATTGTATATCGGTACATCATATCTTTTTTCTACATCAAAGGCTTTAGCTTTTCAATTAATTATTGCACAAACTTTCAAGTACCCTAGAATACTCGATCCATTTGAAATCATCATATTGTGTCATCAAAAAATGTGTGAACCAAGTCACAAACCTTGTTATCGCCCAATCTTTTAATTCCTTACATCAAATCATAAACAAGGGACATTTGATACTCATGCAACATGACAAAATTCCACATAGTTTGAAAGATTTCCCTACTTGTCAACTTCACATTGATGTTTGAAAATTGAGGTGTTATGTCATCGACATCTTTGTAACACGAACAATGATTCATGCAATTCATATTATATTTACAAAAAATGAACCAATAATACAAGCTTGACGAAATGCATGTTGCTCGATGACAACAACAAAAACAATGAAATCAATAGTGATTGAACAAAACAATGCACAAAGAATATCAGCAACTAGTGAATGGAGTAGCACACAAAAAAAGATCAACAACAATGGAACATAACAGGTCTCCAATAACAAAAGTGAGCATTGCAAAGCTCCAGAATGAGAATTGAGTGACGGAAAGGGGCCTCACCTACTTGTCGTCAAAATAGCAAAAGCACCTGCTCGTTTTTCGTTTAGTGTTGATTTGAGTGTTGAATATTTTATTCATTTGCTCTTTTCATTTTATTTTTTGTTTTGCTTCTTTCTCTGAAACAGAAAAGTAAAATTTCAAAGCTGTGAAAGAGATGGTACTGTCCAGCAGGTTCAAACCCAGTGGTGTGCAGGTGAAACTCCTGCAGGCCCTCCTCTGCCAATGAGCTTGACTTCGGGCTGCCAATGGCTTGTCAGATCAGGTCTGCTGTTGTGCTTCCCAAAAAAACAGAAAAAAAAAAAAAAAGAAGCTTTGGGAAGAGATATCTGCATAAGGAGGGGATCATCCTCCATCCACCTTCTGCAATCTAGTTTTCCTTTATAAACATTCATCCATCATCATTAAAAGAAGCTTCTCTGTAAGTCATCTCCCCTTCTTTCATGCAGCAATTTTGAAATAGGTCAACTTTAGAAAGTAACTGTTCTTTGATGATTCCTTCAATGTTATGAAATGTTTTGAGTAGAGCAAAAAATGGTCAATTCTGTTCAAATTGGGTTCTGACTTCAGACTTCAAACTCTCAATCATTTCAAACAAAAAGAGCAAATCACCAAAAATGTTAAGTTCAGTGGGGGGCTACATTGAACCCAGGAAATGCTAAATTTGGACTCAGAATTCTTTGATTTGATTTAAGGCAAGGATATTTATCATATCTAGAAGCAGCCCATATATAATTCAGGGTTATTAGTGTAGGGTAAGGCCCTAGGAGGAGGGCTGTGCGAAAATAAGGGACCTGCATGAGGCAGAGCCAAGCAGGTTCCTTATTTCTGCTCAGCCTTTCTCCAAGGGCTTTAGCCTACCCAGTGTAAAGAATGGGACTGAAATTTCTTTACACCGGGTGGAGCATGGCTATGCACGGGTGCCACTCACAGGATGGGACAGCTTACAGTTTTAAGGGTTTAGGTTTTGGTTGAAGCAGCAACCACTCTGGTACTATGGTTTATGGTAATAGTACCAGAGTGGTTGAAGCATAGTACCAGAGTGGTTGCTGCTTCAACCTCGCCAGGTCAAGCCATGGTTGAAAACAAAAGAGTTAATACCCAATCCTTCAAAGAGAAGGAACTCTCTTCAAGCTCCAATTTTCAACCTGGCCATGAAGTGTAGGGTTAGGGCATTCCTACAATAAGGGGCCAAGGAGGAGGGCTGTAGGTGAGTCCAGTCCCTCATTTTGGGAATGTTCATCATCCTTGGGGGGGGTACCCATCACAGTGCACCAGATGAACCTCAACATATGTCAATTATGAGGCCTAAGAAGGGGTAGGTTCTTATGCCTATTACAGGTGTAAGATCCCTATGATAGGTGTGAGATCCCTCCCACTTTTAAAGTGTAAGTTTAATATCCCTCTTCAGGTATGCACACATCTGTTGTGCCCTCCAAATCCAATAGGAAAGTTCTCCCAGTGCTTGTTCATACAAGAGGAAACAGACAGAGCAGCTAACTTAACAAAGCGGAGCTGAGGGGCATTGCCTTACACACAGTAACCTTGCCTTGCCTTGCCTTTATATCTCAATAGAAGATGCACCATATGTGTAAGGTCCCTCTTCTCTTGCTCGAATGAACCAAATTTTAGCAGATCTTTAAAGGCCTCAAAAGGGGGTTGTTTTGGGAGCATGGGTCTTGCACTCAGCTCCCACGGTCCATCTCATGCCAGGCCCTCATTCCCAAAACAACCCCTTCCTTTTTAGGAACCTTATGCATAAAGTACTGCCTCTTGCCTCTTGTGCATTCTCAAATGAATCACAGCCGTTTAAAATTTTACCAGATCTTTACACTAGATAAGGACCTCAGACCGAGATGTTCTTGGAGTTTCAGGACTTGCACCGAACTCGTATGTCCCACTGCGCCCTTGTTCCTGGAACAGTCCTGATTGAGGTCCTTATTGTATACTCTATGACTTTTGCTTAGGCAACTTTTAGCCGACGGTCCTTAGCAGCATTTGTTGGCCTTGGCTATCAAGGCAAGGATATTGTGTTTAGATTCATTATAGAGTATAGCAGCTTAATGGATTTGGGCCCCTAGGTAGTAAGTCTATTTTGATGCCAGGATTTTTGAAAGATGATATTTTGGCTTGTGTTGAAACTTGAGATTAGTTATAGTGTTGTGATATCTTGAAGGGTCTTGGTTTCTTTTAGAGGATTTTTTTGAAGATTATATTTTTGTATGGTGAATATTTGAATTTCCATAATTCTTCTTTTGCCTTAAGATACTTGTTAATGTAAATGACAAGGCCACAGTGGTCACACACCCCTTATTTTTATTTGGGTGTGAAATTTCGCTTTGTTGTGAATTCATTTTTGAGAAAGGGAATATATCATAGCAATATATTCCTTACTTTTGGAAAAAGAAATCGTCAAAAAAATTATTTATTTGTTTATTTTGAATTTTTAGAAAGTTGACTCAATTTCGTTAGACATCTATTCCATATTGTTGTATGTAGCCAGACTGCAAAGGTTTTTTTATAATGTTTTTGGATGTTGGCATTTTATTATTGCTGGATTCCCCCTTGAGTTGAGATTCTCGATACTGACACTCCAGTAAAAAAAATTGAAAAAATAAAATAAAAAGAACAATGGTCACTTGTAGTCAGTGCAACTGGAAAAAAAGAGAAGAAAAGAAAGAGGTCAAAAGAGTGAGTCGTCAGGATTCAGCAGCAACAAACAAAGCAGAGCAGGTTTCATGGCTTTTTCACCACTCTGCTTTCAATGCCAATTGGTGGCGCACAGCACGGACGAAGAAGGCTGATGATGGAACTGGAATGATGTTGAGGAAGAAGGAAGGAAGGAAGGAAGGACGAGGACGACAGACAAACAGACAGCCAGCCAGCACAGCCAGCCAGCCAAAGACGCACATCAAATACCACCAACAAAATGCCGGCGGCACACACAGTACATATTTTCTCATTCATCTATTGATTCTTAATTACTGCTGCCTCCATCATAACCCCACCGCTCACCCCCACCCCCATTGAGATGTGATTAGTGAAGCAAGTTTTGAAGTTATTGATAAGATTAGTACATAATTTCTCATTCATCCATTGATTCTGAATCACAGCTGCCTGTATCATCACCCTTCCCCCACCGCAACCCCCCTCCCTCCCCCCGCAATAGACATGTGATTAGTGAAGCAAGTTTTGAAATTAGTGACAAGATTAGTAAATAATTTCTCATTCATCCATTGATTCTTGCTGCTTGCATCAGGAGGAGGAGCCCACCCGGCCCGACCCCACCCGCCGCGCAAGCGCGCGAGAGAGGGAGAGATGCGATTCGTGAAGCCAGTTTTTGAAATTAGTGAAAAGATTAGTGCATAATTTCTCATTCATTCATTCATTCATTCATCGATTCTTAATGACAGCTGCCTGTAACATCCCCCTCCCTCTCCCCCAAGAGAGATACGATTAGTGAGGAAAGGTTTGAAATTAGTGACAAGATTAATAATAAGAAGAAGGTTAGCCTAATGGAGAAGGAGGCCGACATTAGTGCAACATTTGGCGCTTATCACTGAAATGAAATGACTTTACGTTAGCGTGTTGGGGAAATAGCTTTGTGTAAAGTACGAGAGGGACGAGAACGTTGGGTTTTGAAGAGTTAGGGATTTGCCATCGCCATTCGCTTTGTGAACTCTCTTTTTCTCTCTCTCTCTCTCTCTCGCTCGCTCGCGCAAGCATTGGTTTGTGGCGTTCGTGGGGTGGGGAAGAAAGAAGAGGAGGAAAAAGAGGAGGGGAGAAGGAAGGAAATAAAGTTGGAAGTCGTAGAGAGAGTGGGTGAGGGAGTGAGTGAGTGAGTGTTGCTGTGGGGGGTGGGGAGGGGAAGATAACCTAGGGTATGTAAGAAACGGAGAGAAGGGATGGCAAGGACGCCTATGGCGTGCACAGGAGCGGGTAGTACAAACAGTAGATCCAGATGCGTGACGGAAACCGTGAACGGCTCGCATCATTTCACGATTAATGGATACTCGTTGGCCAAGGGGATGGGAGTGGGGAAGTATATCGCGAGCGAGAGTTTCTCTGTTGGTGGATACCAGTGGGCAATTTACTTCTATCCAGATGGGAAGAACGCAGAAGATAATTCCTTATATGTGTCTGTTTTCATAGCTTTAGCCAGTGAAGGGACGGACGTTCGGGCGCTTTTCGAGTTGACGATGTTGGATCAAAGTGGTAAAGGTAAGCATAAGGTGCATAGCCACTTTGATCGTTCGTTGGAAAGTGGGCCTTACACGCTTAAGTATCGTGGCTCTATGTGGGGTTACAAGCGGTTCTTCAGGCGAGCTCATCTGGAGACTTCGGATTTCTTGAAAAGTGATAGCTTAGCCATCACGTGTACAGTGGGTGTGGTTGTCTCGTCAACACAAGGGCCTAGGCTGTACTCTATCCCCGTTCCGGAGCCTGACCTAGGCCAGCACTTCGGCATGCTGTTGGAAAGCGGAGAGGGCACGGATGTGGCTTTCGAGGTCGACGGCGAAGTTTTCCATGCGCATAAGCTTGTGTTGGCGGCCCGATCACCTGTTTTCAAAGCCCAACTGTTTGGGCCAATGCGGGACCGGAACAGCAGCAACTTGCAGATTGCCGACATCGAAGCCCCGGTATGTAATTTTTTTTCCTTCAACTCTTGTTGTCTGGTTTTTGAGATTCAAGTACATTAGAGATGCAAATCGTCATCGAGGCGTGTGTGTGCGTCTATTCACCCACGAATCGACGAGTCTCGTCCAAGATTCCGCGCTCACCTATTATAACCCTAACTCCTTCAAACCCTCATTCAGATCTCTTTTACAGCAACTTGACATTTCTTTTGGTACCTATTTGTGACCTACACAAGCATAGGTGAATCACCAGTCACCTTAGTAAATTTCATAAGGAAGAAAAGAGGGATCTATCTTCAGTTCCATGTTGTTGCTTTACTTCTCTCCTAACCCCTTCATCACTCAGAAATTTGCTTGGGCTGCATGTGACAGACGACTTGCGACAAAACTCTAAGACCTTAGTTTATGTTGTTCTCATGGGTATCCATTATCTGGTTGAATTCACAGTTTTTCTCTCACCTTCAATCAGTTGTTTCAGATATTTCTAGTGGAATTGTTGCATTGCATCTCCAGGTCTGTAGCTTGTCTTGTTTTTCACAATACCTGTGAAATATGTCAAGGATGACCAGAGTCCATTGTTTGCATTTCTCTCTGGAAACTGCAATTTCTTGTTGTGGTTGCATATGACAGGTATTTAAGGCCCTGCTGCATTTTATTTACAAGGATGTCTTACCTGACACAAAGGAACTATCAGGTGGATTATCTACATCCACTCTGCTAGCTCAACACTTGTTGGCAGCAGCAGATCAATATGGCCTTGACCGGCTACGGCTTCTATGTGAGTCAAAGCTGTGTGAGAATGTGAGTACCGATACAGTGGCCACTACTCTTGCCCTTGCAGAGCAGCACCATGCGTCAGAGCTAAAGGCTGTGTGCCTCAAGTTCGCTGCATCAAATCTTGCAGCAGTTATGCAGTCAGATGGATTTGAATACCTACAGAAAAGCTGTCCAACACTACAGTCTGAGTTGTTGAAAACAGTGGCTGGTGTACATGAAGATAGTGGAGGTGGAGCCACAGGATCAGTCCGCAACAGGAGTGTGTGGGGTCAATCCTCTGAGGGTACTGAAGCCAATGGCAGGCGAGTTAGGCCCAGGACTTAGAACATTTGCTTGTAATGTCTCTTAGTTAGGTTTGTACTCTTGGTTGCTCTGTATGAAACTCATATGTCTGCATTGATGTTGGTTTCCAACAAGATTCAGTACTTTTCATCACATTTTCATTTCTTTTATGTCCAATGAACAAAGAGAAGAACACTTTCTCACTTGCAATGTCTGTGAGTTTCCAAAGGTCTAAAATTGATGACTGGAATCATCTCTCATGTATAGTTCCTGACATATGGAGACAATGGGGCTGCTTCGTCTATGCTCTCAATGTTGGAACTCTATCTTCTGCAAACACTGTCAGTCAGAGTTTTTACAGTTCTTATTGTTCAGTAGAAACAAACCTATTTGGTATTGGAGGACATTGATTTTTTAGGTCAGATGAGCTTTTGCAGTTCCGCAGCCAAAACCTACTTTTGTGTGGTTTGATGCCAATTTGGAGCACTTTGCAGTGTTAGGTTATCCCAGCCCAGGGAGTCCTCTGTAGTTGAGCAGATGAGTGATGTTTGTGTTTAAGTACAGCTGTTGCAATTCACTTCTTTTGAAGACATCACTCCTGGAGTTCCTGAGTGAAGCTCGCTGCAGCCCCCATGTAATTTTATCCTCATGTGTTCAGTCACTGAAACTCAATACGGATTTGCTATTCAGGAGGAAGAAGATAAAAATATGGACAATTGAGCCATATCCATTGCTTATTTTTGGCATAAATTGTTTGGCTTTTCTATGTCACTCACTTTTTTTCCAGTTAATCAAGTTTTGTTAATCAAGACGCCAAGAGTTTGGATTTAACAGTAAATTCAGCTTGGCCAAGTGGAGTTAATGGATTTCTTGTAGACTTTCTGAATTTATGAAACATTTTTTTTTTTTCCCCCTACTTGGCTGAACACCTGGCAAAAGTCCTACCCATCTTAACAGTAAAATTTGATTGATTCACAAGCATGCCTCCAAAATTGCATCAATATTTTGCTCTTAAAAAGACATTAAAGAAACCTGCATGATTGAAATTACAAGTGCAACTGAAATAGCAACTCATAGCAACTGTAAAATTTGGCAGATGGGATCTTCAAGAGCAGGACTGATCTGAATTCCTACTATACAAAAGTTCATTTACTCCCAGGTAGTTTACAACTCATCTAGCACTGTGTATCATAGTTCTGTCAGACTAGTAATGGCATCACTAACAAAGGTTGTCTACAGGAATCAATCACATCTTTGACCAAATTGTGTGTCTCTTGAGATAGCATGTTCAAGGAGAGGTGGAATGCCTGCACCACACATACCCCATGAGTCTGTTAAATAAACAACCAAGGCAACAGAGATGTCCTGCTTCAAGCGCCATCTAAGCTGAGACACAATTAGACTAGGCATTCAACTTTGGTGGCAGTAAGATATGCTTTGAAACTGCAGTGGTCTTGGACACAAAATCTCCAAGGAGTATTTCTACCAGATCCATAAACCATTTTTACCGGCAAACCCCCACATAGAAAGAAGCTACACTTTCCAAGTATTTTCAAGCATTCCTCACTCAGGAGAATTTCCTCAAGGAGATGGATATTCAAAGTGTAACTTACCACAAATTGCTCAAGGACAGGTACAAGCACTGTCAAATCATCCCCTGGTAGAAATTGTGCAATAGCAAGACGAGCCCTGTCACTACAGCCCATCAAAATTAACAACTAAATTCAAAAGCTTCAGAATACAAAGAATGTACTGAAGGGAGAAATGATGAAAATTCTGGAATGACTTGAATCTTGATCTGCAAAAATAAGGGCCGTGTATGTCACAGATTGCATTCAGTGAAAACCTCTTACCTTTCTCTTGAAAGAAAGGCAAGCAACAATGCAGCATATGCCTCCACAATCATATCTTCAGCTTCACGTTCCCCTTGCTTGAATTTTGCCTGAATGTCTGTCTGCAAGAACAAGTGCTGTCATAACATTGTGAGTATCAGACCATCAGATGGTTGTCATGAAGAGCAGTGGTGAGCTGCTATCACTCCTCACTTAACTATATCAGCTCCTGACAGTTGCAATGATCCTCTACAAGAAATGATATCCCATGAGTCCACAAACATCAAATATGTAGCAGCCCATCCAAATCCTCTCTCCACTCCACAAGTACTTTTCTACCAGGTATAATCCAATGCCTGCATAGAAATCTTTTATAGATCCCAATCTGACAAGCAAGGCCTCACCTCCATTGCAATCTTCTCTTCAACTGCATTTGCTGCTTCACCAGCACCATGCTTGCTCAGAAACAATGCACACAGAAGTGCAATCATGCTACTGTCATGCCACGCACTTCCTTCCTTCAATATAACATATGAAGGTAGTTCCACCTCCAGTGTTGCTAATTGAGCCCTGCAGCATACCACACAATCAATCACCATCCTACATACTCTTAATGTTGATCTCAGAAACAGATTCCCTTAACTGCTATCCTTACACAAGCACATGAATTCAAATCTGCTAGCTACACACCTGTTCCCCTCATCCTTTTCCACAAGGTTGCAAAGCACCCCCAGAGCCACAACCACCAGATCCAAGTGTTGGTCTGCCTGGCCACCTTTCCCCTTCAGCATTTCAGAAGATCCATGTTGCACACCTCCAAGACTCTCCTCTTGTCCCTCCTCTTGGGGTCCTGATTGAGGGCTGGGGAAGTGCGCAACTAGTAGAGATGCTATTACGCCAAGGCCACCACATGCTGCAACTTGGAAACAACCGACTGGGTTGTCATTTGTGAGATTCATGAGCACCTGGTGAACAATGATACAACCCACCATTCAACCCTTAGAAACCTCAACAATTTCATAGCAAATTACTGAAGGAAAAAAAAAGTGTGTACTTATGATGAGAATTTCTCATGCATTTTTGAGGAAGCCCAGACAAATCCTTACACACATAAAACACATTTACTAGGTAAGCTTTGGTGTTCCAGTTGTTCACAGAAGATAAGGAGACTAATAAACACATCTTATCACAATCTTATCCAGGTCTTGCAATAGCATACCTTGACAGCAGATAGAAGACAATCAGTGTACACTGCTGCGTATGAGCTGGCCTCCCTACAACTTTCTGAGCTGAATGAGCCCTCTATGTTACCATCATCTTTATTTGCAACTGAATTTTCTCCTCTTTCCCTACTAGCCCTGGTGGCATCACCAACTTCCTCCAGCAGCAACACCTTTCCAGTTTTCCGGCCTTTTTTCTTACTTCCTTTCTCAAAACAGAAATCAAGATCAACCTCGTCAAATGCAAAAGGGTCCTGTGAATCCTCCATCCCCATGCTCTCCTTCCTTTTCAACAGGGAAACTTTTTGAGGTTTTGTGTGTGGTTTACTGAACCATGAGCTACATGAAAGGCTCACCAATTCCTGGGCATCTTGTGACCTTGCATGCACCAATATCTGCTCCATGAGTGGTTTGCCATTGCTGATTGCATTGCTACATTTTTGCGCCATGCTACTAGATGGTCTCACCAAATTTTGGACAGACTTCCTGAATCGGAACAGAGACTTACTGGGGCTGGTCTTCATGAGATCATTGCTTCCATACTCTAGATCAGGTAAAGAGGAGAAACCCACAATTGCTTTCCATTGGTTTGTGGTGGCTCCAGCTGAGTCATGTTTAAAGAACTGACCCCTGCTGTTTGTTTCAATGTCTGTGCAATAAAACCAGTTAAATGAGTCAGGATTGCAATGGCTGTCCATTCCAATGCATCATACTGCAGATTTCACCTACTGACAATTTTCAAGTCACCCATCCCCCTAACTTCGAACATGGACTGTAAGGTTCATGTTTGAAGCTAGTGAGTGACTTACTTTTTGCTTCCATGGAGAGAAATAATTGAATGCTATAACATATCTATGAGGATGCAGAGAAATCTTCACAACACTTTGAAGGTAACATGACAATGAGTGCAGTCATAACTTTATGAGAATCACTCACAAAGTGTCAGACCTTCACCTTCATCAAGAATAGCAGTGACAAGCTGCCATGATTACCCATGGACTTCATCAGCTCCAGATTTGTAGATCAGTGTATACTAGTCCACCCAAAATTTTGGGCAAACCACTCTACAAAATCTGCATCCAGAGCTTCTGTCACATTAGCAGAAGTAATGGGAAGACTCAGTGATGATGTTAGCAGGCAATGAAGAGACAGATCAATGTTAGAACTAAATACTTAACACTGGAAACTTTCACTGAAATCCAGTTTTTGGAACACAATGAAGTGATATATTCACAACATACAATGTGTCTTTCGGTCAAACTGCATTGTCAGCCATCCAAGATGCCATTGGCCAATGCCCTGAAATGGTCAGTGTTTAAACCCTATTTCACTTACATGTAACCAAGTTCAAAAATACTGCACTGCATCAGACTGTTGACATAATATTCCAGCCCTTATATGCAGCTTGTGAGCTGTTGACAACCCAAGTTAAAATCCAGAACCAGGTAAAGCCTTACATAATGACATTATTATTCTTCAATCAATGTCATAATCTCATGGAGGGTAAGGAAATTGGCAAGAGAATAAATCAAGTCAGGTTGTTCACTTGTATCCAATGCCGTTAGTTATTTGTTGCAAATGAAAAGCATACCTTCCAAACTCGAAGAAGCATGTTTAATAGTTATCTTGATTGTTCCAGGTTCTTTGCCAGTCACACCAAGCTCAATTGGTTGACTTCCAAGAACCTTCTTCATCTCCTTGTGACCGTCAGAAAGCTCTGCTCAGAAGCCAAACCCCACTTCAACTGATATAGAGTACCAGGAACCCAGAAGATGCTTTGAAGACAACAAGAAAGGTTATTAGAGCAACATACAACTATGGATGATGCCAGATGTGAATGATTGGATCCACATGATGGCTGCCAAAATGTTTTTTAATGCTTGTTCACAAGATGAAGCTCATCCCTACCAGAAAGCATCTTTATGGTGCTGATGACAAGACCAATGAATGACACTGGAGCATCCCTTTTCCGCCTTGGCAATCGCAACTCTAGCAGATGTCTCTGTGAATGTGCAAAAGCAAACTCATGAAATGAAAAGATGCCATTCAACTACACAATCAACAGTCTAAAGAGCAACTGCACCAGGACATGTTGCCAACACAAACAAACCACACAAAATTACATCTAGAGGAAGCTTACCTGATTCAGCTCACTGAGAAAGGTAACATTCTCAATGACCCGCAAGCACCTCAGAAGCATCCCAACTCCTCCATTCTTCTCACATTTCTCAAGTGCCTTAAAATCTCTGTTCCTTTTGCTTTGCTCTGTTTCTTCTCCCTCTAATGCATCCTGCAAAATCCCCATTACTTTACTAGTCTCATTGTACTGATGTCATTCATAAGAGCAGTAGAGTTTTTGCTCAAGTAAATCAAGAAAGAAGGGACCTGACTGATTTCAAAAGATAGAAGAATGATGACCCACTGTACCTTGACATGAATTCACATACAAGCCATGCAAAATACAGCAAGAGAGATCTTTCTCATGAGGGATTTCAAGCTACCCAGAGAAGGACTATGGTCCATCTTTTCATGATGAAGTTCACATTCCAACTGAGGACTGGAGGCTCTGGAAAGCTGTAAAGCAAATAGGAAATCACAAATTCTTCACAATAACCTCTCCTCATAGCAAAACATCATGTTCAATTCTCTCTCAACTGCACTTAAAAGCAGAACATGCCCTGAAGAAGATCTGGGAAAACCAGATAGAACCAGCAAATAAACAGCCACGTACCTGCAGGTTACACAGGCAACCAACAGCAAGGTCACAAACAGTGTCAAGGCCTCCAAGTTCACGTAGCCTCTCTTTGAAGCAACCATCCACCTTCCTTGCAGCTCCAGAAGTGTCTGCATACAACTCATGTGTTAAAACAAAGAAGGCAATATTGCAATTCTTGATGCCCATGGATCACTAACAGGTCAAAATGGCTTACCTCCTACCCCCAATATGATTCAAGAGAGAAACTTCAAAAAATAAAAATTGTCATATAAGTTCCAGCCAAAGCAAAACAAACACAACAAAACATGAGAGAAGTGATAACCTTGTGAACGTGAGTATCAGGTCCATCACCTTCATTCTGAATGGTAGTGACTAGCTGCCATTAATCACCCACTGACTTAATCAGCTACTGACAATGGTTATAGACAAGCATATTATAATCTGCTAAAAACTTAGGGCAAGGGCAAGACATTAAAAAAAATCTGTGTTGAGTTTCTGCTAGATTCAGAAGCAAAAAGAAGACTCAGATGTCGGCTAGCAATTGGGAGATAGCTAAACAAAAACAAGTCAATAGGATCCCAATTGAAGCTGCAACAAATATTTGAGGTTAAGCTTTGTTACATTTTAGTTTGCTCTTGTACAAGCAAGCATCTAAGACAAAGCCATAGGAAGGCATACACTATGCAGCATTTGAATGACTGCAACAGTCATACACATGTTCAGGGATGTCAAGAGCAACTTGAATTCTATTGATCACCTACTATAAGATCCCAATGACTTCATCAGCTCTTGACAATGCATGGCAATTAGTGTCAACTATCAAGCAAACATACTGAATTTATGTCACAAGACCTGCAGTAACATGAAAACTCAGGCATGAAGCTTGGCTAGCTCAACAAAACCTAAAAGACAAGAAGACAGAAGAACCCAAGAAGAAAGAGTAACACAAAAAGAAAGAGAAAAGGAAAAGGAAACCTCAAAGTGGGCTTAGAAAAGCTCCCACTTTCCATTAAGAACTCTTTGAAATAGACATTTCAAAGATTACAAAGGCAGGCAAACCAAACAGAAGTCATTCTTGGTTAGGCCTACCTCTTACAATTTTTTTCAACTCTGAAGAATAACTATTTTTCTCTACAGTGGGTGTAGATTAGTATATAATAGTCAGCCAAAAAATTTGGTGAGCAATAGATCAAAATGTGCATCCTGAGTTTCTGTTGCATTTCTGGAAGCAAGAGGAAGACTCAGTCATGAAATTGACTAGCACTCAAGAAACATCTCTAATAAAAAAGACCAATAGTATCCTCATTCAAGCTGCAATGAGCTTATTAGCTCATCCTTATTCTTCAACCAAACATACCCAAAGTCAAAGCTGACCTCTGAACTAACAAAAAAACTGAAATGATCAGATGATAACATTCTACCTCTCAAATCTGAAAAAAGGTCAATAAAATTCAGCCTTGAAAGAATGTTAGGTCAGCTGAAATTACATGAGCGAAGTGAGGATTAATAAAACTAGGAACTTAGAATGAGCTTAATCACAACTCAAAATGTTTTGGACTTCCAAGAGGCACAAGACCTTTTCGATATCTCCATAAATTGAATAAATGTTGACCCAAAGATTTCACACACTTCCAAGCTACTACAGAGGAGACCAAAATCTACTGAGGATTGAAGGAAGTGACTCAATAACAGGAGGAAGATTCACAATCGAAGAGAGACCTACCTTATCCATGTGAGAGGACACAAAGAATGAAATATTGAGATCTCTACACAAACACACAGATTTTGAGGGCTACGGATTATACAAGCAATGATTAATGAGCAGACTCAAGAGCCTGATAAGATTCAAAGGGGATATTGTTGGTTTTATTGCAGAGATAAACCCCACAAAAGCACATCATGCCACCAAACAAATATTTTGCACTTTTGGTCACACCAACAAAAGTATGATAAGAACTGAGCACAGTCATAGCTTCTGAGTGTGACAAAGTATCAGACCATCACCTTCATCATACATAGCAGTAATAGCAGCAATTACTTCCCACTGACGTCATCAGCTCAAGATAGTGGGTGTAGACATGCACCTTCAAGAACAACAGTGGATAGACATGCTTTCTCAAGAGTCAGTAAAGCCAGCCACTTGGCAGTCAACTCCTGTCCAAGCAGATATCCACACCCCTCATCCTGACTGTTATCAATTTTCTCCTCTCTTGCAAACAGTTTGTGCACTTCAGCAACCACTGCTGCACCTCCCTGATCAAGTGCTGCCATGCCTGCATTACCAGTCTTCATCCTAGCTCCCAGCCCTGCCAGCTTGTTGCCAATACTGAAAAGACTCTTCTTGGGTGGCTGTGGAAGAGAGGAACCTAACAGTCTCATTAGGAACTGCACACAGCCTGTAGAGTCAAAGAGTTCCTCATTTTGTCCCTGCCAGCAATCACAAACCGTTAGGGCACTGATCCACTGAAGGACATCTAAAGTTCACATAGCCCACCCAGAGACTGTCAAAGGTAGGTTGGACATCCTTACAGCATAACATACACATATGTGAGCTATCCAACAGAAACACTCCTAGATGTGTAATCCTGTGCACTCAATACACGACAGTGATGACACTGCTGACTTACATCCAGCGCAAGAAAATACAGCACAGCAGCTGCAGCCAAAGCCAATGGTGAATCATCAGTTGGAAGAGCCACAACTGCATCCAGCAACGGTTTCACCAGACTGCCATTTTGACACCACAATATGAGGACACCACAAACTTGAAAAAACCCTGAGCTACTTCACAAGGGGACTGCCTGCATGAGCCAACAATCCAATGTAGATAAAGAGATCTGAACATGTACCTGTGAGTCCTTAAGATACGTCGACACTGGATTGACCCACAGAGGGAGAGAAGGGACTGGAGACTTGCACGTTGTATCTGCAGGGGCTGTTCAGGCCTCAAGCCATCCAATGCAAAGTTAGCTTCATCCATGTGCTCCATCATCTCTCCTGATTCCTGTGCTTCTAGTAGAGTTGAAATGGCAGGAGTTGTTGCTCCCCCTGAAATCCCTGTTGACATAACCGTCTGGGACCAATTACACCTATGTTTTAAGCTTTTGGAACTTGTGAAATCACCATTCAGCATTAGACTCTCCATCCTGGCTGCACCACCTTCTATCTCATGACTGAACCTGCCTTCTGCATCTATCATGGAGTGGGTGTCCATGATAGAATTCTCCATCAAATCTTCATGGGTTTTTTTTTGGTAAGTCCATGTGAGGGATCTCGGCCTAACCAAATTGGCCCCAACACCTTCCTGTGCACCTGCTGAGCCAGAGGACAACAGTGCTCTGTTTCCATGATCAGATTGCCACCAGCCAGATTCCTGCAGACATGATGAGACCCCCCATGCAGACTCACATTCAGACATGATGAGACCCCATTCAGGAAAAGAAACCCTAATGTATCTTATCGAGATCCTTACAGGGGTTTGTTTGGTTTCCCTTGAATCTCTGAAAGAATAAATAAATAAATAACTTGGACAGCAAGCATGAGGCATTAGGGTACGAGATTTGTTTTTTAAAAACTACAGCACCTGCGACGACGACGGGAATGACGACGATGGAAAAGCATCCTGATAGCTGCTGCTCCAGGGCGAAGAAGAATCCTCCTGTTGTGACGTCGAAGTCCCATCTCCTCCACCTCCATCGGAAAGCCTGCGCACGATCCGATTCCGCCGTTGATATGTCCTCACGATCATCTAGACGACAATCGATGCACCCACAAATGGAACAACAACGGGAAAATTTGGAATGTAACAACGCACCAACGCTGCCGCCACCAAAACTAATTCGCGGTAGATTTGGCGGTGCGTCTACGTGACTGCTTCTGCAATCTTTTTGTTACTGAGGTTTTTGAGAACATGGTGCGTGCGGGGAAACGCGCGGCGATCGGCGCGTCTGCTCATGCACATCCGGAAGGAAGCTCCAGCCTTTATTTTTACTGGCGAAATTTCGCCAAAAAGCGAAACTGAAAATTAAAATTTTGAAAAAGAAGTGGTTTTCGAGGTTTTCAGTCGCCAAAACAGAGGAAAAAATCGGCATATTTGTATACTAGGTTTTTATTTTCATTGTAACCAGAAATATAGAAATATTATAGATCTTTACTTTCTCTCTGGTTCCTAACCATATTTGGCTAAATCTTCTTAGGGATGATCGCCACTCTCTACATCTTCCTATTATTGATTGTCACTTTTGGCTAGGAGCGAAAATTCATAGAAAAAAAAACTAGAAAGAAAACACGTTCAACTGACCCTTTCCAGCCTCAATGCCCTCACATTACCCAGGGCACATGGTCTTTAATTGTAGGGTAAAGCCCTCGGGTGGGGCCATTCTCAAAACAAGGGGCCTATGATGAGGTGATGCCACAGCCAACTGGCCCTTCCGGCCTCATTTATTTAGGTCCTCCCATTTATTTAGGTGAAGGGTTTGTAAGTGTAGGGTAAAGCCCTACACTTATATTTGGGGTTGTTCCCAAATATAAGGGGCCTAGGATGAGGTTGTAACTACCAAGTCCAACCCTGCAATTTGGGAATCTCCCCCACCCATAGGGTCTTTAAGTGTAAGGTAAAGCCCTAAGGTGGGACCATTCTCAATATAAAGGGGCCCAGGATGGATGAGGTGGTAGCTACCAAGTCCAACCTTGCATTTTGGGAATGTTCCCCACCCCTAGGTAATTAAGTGTGAGGTAAAGTTGTGTGGTAATGTTACAATTATGCATAACCCATACAACTTTACCTTACAAGTTTTTTGAACCATGGGCTAACAAACATTTGTGTGCACCTTAAAAAACACTTGGGCTTCGCGTTGCTATGCACTACTATTGATGATCTACCATGTTATTTTTACAATGTGTTTGAATATGAGTATTTGGGGAATGGATATATAGTTTTATTATTTATGTCGCTATGCAAATGTGATCGCATTTGTGGCACATTGTGAGTAGATTTTTTTGGGTTGAATCCAAATGTTATATCAGTTGCATATGCTATTGTAAAAAGTTTGCAAGATGAATTGTCCAGTTGTTGTATAACATTTGCATATGAATACAATAAGTGTTTTACATTTATGATGTTAGTTAGTAATTGGATGGTGTAATTTGGTAATTTTTTCATTATCGGTATGTTTGAATCATATATTGTGCAATGAATATTTAGTGGGGATGCGTGTATTTGGACTAAAATCTAATGATTATTGTTTATGAAAATATGTTAAAGATAATTGGTTAGGTATCTATGTATAGTTCTTATGATTATGTATGTGTGTGGTTGGTATCCTAACAATTGTAATTTTTGAACATACAATATTTGCATTGTAGTTGCTAAATGTTGGTTGTTCAACCATCCATTTGGATTGAGAAGAATGTTCTCATCAATTTTAGTTAATTGGAATTCTTCATGCCAATAATCAATGACATTGTTGTCAATATTGTTATCATATGAATCATCAATCATAATTAAATGTTTTTTTTTCTTTGTAAGTTTCAATGGATTATTATTTTGGATGTTTTTTGTTATATTATGTTTTGAAACAAGTTCCAACATTTCTAGCAATCCTTTTTTTTAAGTTAGCTTTGCTTATGTCTTGCATAGTAATATTTCGTAGGATTATGAATCCATCCATGGATTGTAGACATGACAATGTTACATATATGTTGTCTTCCATGGATCGTCAAATAAATTCACATTTAAATTAAATAAAAAACAGATTTTTAATAAATCAAAATATGATTTTAAAAGGGTCAAAGGTTTTTTAAAAGGGTAATGCTCCTATTGAATGTCTTTGTTTTGTCTCATTTACTCTGTTATGATAATACTATTTGGTCGAATGTAATTTTCCCAAAGGTTTTTACTTATGATTTTTTCTTGTGTTAATTTTGTAAATGTAAATATTAATTACACATTTACTGAATATAATGGTATGTTATTCACTATGAGTAAAATGGCCCTTTTGCAACTAGCCTTGCAATTAGGTTTTCTAGTTACAGAAGTCATTTACAACTAAGCATATTTTGTATCCCCTTAGTTTTAATGGACAAGTTGCATGAATCACATCAAACAAACTACATCATACACGAGATCGTATACAAAGGCAATACATGTGTAACTACATGCCACATGGGATTTCTTGCCAAAATTTGTCAATGTTTAGATGAAATCTACACACATCCTTCATCCATCCAACCTACAAATGATTTCATTTGGTACATGTGCAACTAATATTCAATTACAGAGACACCCATTTAACATTAATGTGCAACTACTTTGTAATTTAACCACTTCACATTAATGACAATCGCATAACTCATGTAGTACTAGTATTGCACAAATTCGCATCCAGACTATGTGTTCCATGCTAGTTATCTTATGGTTGCCTTCTATACAAATGGCCATAGGTACACTAGTTGTAACTTCTATACAAATGGCCATAGGTACACTTGTTTCCTTTCATTAAAGATTTTGTTTGTCGCTTGTTAGTGGACTTGTTGGTGCATCTATTGATTGTTCATTCATTCTTTTCCATGTGACTAGGAAGTGCATGTTCAAGCATGATAAACTTACAATTAATATATCGAATTGGTATTGTTGCACTTTAATTATATTAGTGTACAAATGTTGTGAGAACATCAACATTCACATCAGGGGTCTGGAAAGTGATGTATGTGTGTGTGTGTGTGTGTGTGTGTAACATGATTCCATCCTTCATTGAGATGTTGTTTCATTTGCCATTTATTGTCCGAATCACTCAATAACCTTGTCACCAATCGAGGTCTCACATTAGAAGAAACTAGTAGGTAACCCGTGGCTCGGCCACTCCAACCACCCCGAACGTTCTGTTAAGCTCTACTGTCTACACGATCATGTTACAACACCTCTGTGTAAACAACATTGCGAATGTACACACCATTTAAGTAATAGTAGTAGCAGTGGTTTTTTTCCTTTTTTTTTTCCCTTGTTTTTAGGGTTAAAAACTAAACCCCCTTCCCCTCCTCTTTGCACATGTCCAATGAAGGAGGAAAAAAAAACCTTAACCTCCGCCCCCTCTTCTTCAACAATAAAAAAAATCAAAATAAATAAATAAAGGCTCACCCCCTCCCCTTGAACAATTCAAAAAAAAACTAAAACAACTCACCAAGCCCTTGAATAGTAAAAAATAAAGAAAAATTTAAAGTTTAATAGCTTATTAAGTAGATGGTGCTAATGACATCCGAAAAGAATAAATTCCCTAAACACTAATGAATTCAAACCCATGAGTGCCTAGTATTTTGGAAATAGCCATTTTCAACCAACCCCTCCCCCCATAATGAATTTGTAAAAGAAAAAAAAACCTTTCCCTTCCTCAACTATTCCACAATGAAAAAAAAATTGAAAAAAAAAAATAACCCCTTTCCCCTCCTCCTTCCACATTTCAAATGAAAGGAAAAAACCAACCTACACCCCCTCCCCCTCAATAGTAAAAAAAATAAATAAAAAAATCAAGGCGCACCCCCTCCCCTTAAACAATGAAAAAATATAACTAAATGATTTCCCTGGCCATTCTCAATAGTAAAAAAAATAATTTATGAAAGTTACAAGCAGTAAAAAAAGTAACAAAAAGTAACAAACATTGAACCTTCAACAATAAAAAGTAATTTGAAAAAGTTACAAGTAGTAAAAAAAGTAACAAAAAGTAACAAAAAGTGAAAAAAATCAACAAAAAAAACCTCAGCATTACACTAAAAAGCCTCAGCACCACTGTGTATTTTTGGTGGTCAAAGAGCCTCAAGCCTCAAGCATCACGAGCATAATGCTCGGATCATATGTATAGGCTCATTAAAAAAACCAAAAAATCACTTTGGGTGAAAACCTTACATCAAATTAAAATTTATATGAATCCCACTTCACTTTATTATATGAAGGGTCCGTTGTTGGCTCCTCCCAATATTCTTTCTCTTCCTCTAAGTTTATTTTCTCTTCCAAAGGGAGATAGATAAGAGATAACCTCCATTTGGTTTTCATTTGGTCCCATGTTTTGAGGAATGTTCACAATATGAACCCCGAAATTATGAGTTGTTCGTTCTTTTGGGACTTCATCAAACATTCAAAATTCCATATTTGAGCTTTTGGGAGTTTGAGCTTGCCATAAGGAGCAGAATCATATACCACACAATGCTCTAGCTCTTGTTGTGTGTGCATTAAGACTATGATTATTATTCACAATTCATGCCAACTATAGACTTGGATGGGTACTCAACCCCTAAACCCTAACAACAAACCTCTTCCAAATCAAACAACCAGTTCATCACCAAATGGCTAACCATAATGATTACCTCAGTTTCTGTTTCAAGGTTGTTAGTAGGCATGTAGTAAAATGATCCTTTACCCATGTGTAAACCATCTACTTACCTAGCAATCACCTATTTTCTTACCTAATATTCACCTCTCTCTCTTTC